>Ga0335070_10012060_pt1 | contig 10099 bp, 9 predicted proteins | sample Lox_Sample_13_FD_206722 | JGI IMG/M metagenome (GOLD analysis project Ga0335070, IMG submission 206722) | Soil microbial communities from Loxahatchee National Wildlife Refuge, Florida, United States - Lox_Sample_1.3 | ecosystem: Environmental > Terrestrial > Soil > Wetlands | place: USA: Florida... | reverse complement strand
TCCGACGGCGTACTGCCGGTCGGGCTCCAATAGATGATCCGCGAGGCGAAGGCCGCGGAGCAGATCCGGCCCAGCCTCTCGGCGACAGGGTCCAGCCCCAGCAGGCCGACGGTCTGCCGGCCCATCTCCCGGCCGGTCGGCTTCCGCAGGGCGTCGAACTGGCCCTCCCGAACCTGACGGTTCAGGAAGGTGATCTTCCGCTGCACCGCCAGGATGAGGGTCAGGGCGAACTCGGCTGTCGATGTCACCGCCGCGTGCGGGGCGTAGACCACGCTGATGTTCCGCCGCCGGGCGGCGCGAAGATCGATGTGGTCGATGATCGGGCTGGCCCGGCCGATGACCTTCAGGGACGGAGCGGCGTCGATGATCCGCGCCGTCACATGGGTCTTCGAACGCACCAGCAACGCATCCGCCTCGGTCATCGCTGCCAGGAGCGTCTCCGGCGAGGAATCGCCCAACTGCTCCACGGTCCCCACTTCCTGCAAGCGGGCGACGGCCGCGTCGTCGAAAGGCTCCGCGACGACGATCTGGAAAGTCCTGCCCTTCTTCATGTCAAATGCTCTCACACGGCCGGGCTCCCCGACAGACCGCGGCTGGACTTGCGTACGATAGCGTCCCGATCACACAATGCCTATAATACCGCCCGTTTTCAAGACCGCAACGGTACAGTTTTGTCGAGATGGTACCACAACCTACGAGGAATCGAACCATGAACAGGCGTCGGCGCCGCTTAGTACTCGCGTCCTGCGTGATCCTATTTGCTTGGGGACCGGTTTCACAAGCGCAAGACAAGACCAGGCCGGCGCCCCCGGGGAAGGCGGCTCCGACCACCACGCAACCCGAGAAGGGCAGTCCCGGCCAACCGGCACGGCCGGGCCCGGCCGCCACGCAGCCCGCGGGAAGTGGTCAGGAGGCGGCCCAGCCCACGATCCAGGCCCCTGCGGCCCGCGGCGTCGTGCCCAAGGAAGAGCTTCCGGCCGCGGTGGTGAGCGAGCCCTCCCAGGGCCGGCCGGTCTTCATCGTCGCGGGCGAGACGTTCTACTGCGTGATGCGGCTGGCTCCCGACATCGCCGGCAATGTGACCTTCACCCTGCAGCATGCCCTCGAACCGGAGATCCGTGTGCGCCTCAAGGCGGAGAGTCCGCCCTCCTACGTGGGCGAGTATTGCCACATCCTCTTCCTGGTTCCGCCGGGCACGCAAACGGGGCTCTATGACCTGGAGATCCGCACCAACACGGCCACCCATTACTCCCGCCACTGCATAAAGGTGGTGGACGCCTTCAAGACCAGGTTCCGTTTCATCCACCTGTCCAACATGAACATCGGGGACCCGACGGCGCCGGATTTCGACGACATGCTGCCCAAGGAGATCAACCTGCTGGCGCCGGAGTTCATCATCGCCACCGGCGACTACACCGAATGGGCCCGGGCCCTGGACGACCCATCCAGTTGGAAGCGGGTGCTGAAGTACTTTGAGATGTTCGACGCGCCGGTGTTCCTGCTCTGCGGGGCCCAGGACCATCAGGCCAGCTTCACCCGCTTCGTCGCCAGCCAGCCGATGGGGCCGCTGGACTACGGCAATTATCACGGCCTGCTGCTGCTGGATCACCCCGGCAATCCCATCGACCAGGACTACGACCAGTTGCAGTGGATCCAGACCGACCTCAAGAAGAACCGCAACAAGCGGTTCAACTTCATCGCCACCAACAGCGACGAGCTGGCCCTGCTGGACATCTGGAAGGAGAACGGCAAGCTCGACCAGTTCATCAAGGAGCACCGCATCAGGATGTTCATCACCGGCGGCTCGGCGGACTGGGACTTCCGCGAGTTCGCGGAGAAGATCAAGGGGCTGGAAGACTTCCACTATCTCCGCACCCACGAGTCCAGCACGTCGCTGCGCGATCGGGCCACGGGCTTCAGCCACTACCGCGTGATCGAGGTCGACGGCGACCAGGTCTCGTATATATATCCGGATGACAATGCCGCGGAGAAGCTCGAGTACTCCATTCCCACCGGCAGGCTGCGGACTTTCTTCGACGGCGTGAATGACGGCTCGGCCGACCACGTGAATGTCACCATCCAGAACGCCCTCAATCAGGCCTTCGATGAGGTCCATCTGTGGTTGAGGGTGGCCAAGGGCCCCGGCGAGGGCAAGCCGGCGGTGGCCCCGGGCCGGATCGTGCAGACGCTGGACGCCGGAAAGTACTGGGCCTGCGACGTGGCCGTGGACGTGCCGGAGAAGGGCGGCGTGCGGCTGACCCTGGCGCGGAGCGCATCCATGCTGCCGCCCCCGTCGCCGGTCGAGGTCGGTTACGAGGGCCCGGCCCTGTGGACCTTCACGACCAAGCAGACCGACTTCGGCATGACCTATTGTGCATCCGATGCGTCGGCACGCCTGAAGCTGACCAACAGCGGGAAGACGCCGCAGGCCTGCTGGCCGGTCATCCGCATGAACGGCGGTCAGTTGCACCCGGATCGGGCGATCTGTCCGCGGATGCCGTTGCTCCTGGAGCCCGGCAAGACGCTCGAAGTGCCCCTGGTGCTGAACTTGCGTCGCGTGAGCCCCGGGAAGCACACGCTCCAGGTTTATTTCCTGGAAGACCCGCTGAATCGGCTGCGGACGTTCGATATCACCCTGGAGCTGAAATAGCAGACCGCGAGGGTGGACATGACGTTCCAGCCGTTCAAATTCGCCTGGCTCAGCGGCCCGCGAATCCGCCGCCTCCTCGCCAACCGGTTGCTGGTGACGACGGCCGTGGTGCTGGCCATCGTCGGCGTCCTGCTGTGGCGCGGCCTACGGGCGCCGTCCGTTGGGGACCCGCCGGCGCGGCTCTCCGCGGCGCCGTCCGAGGGGTTGAATGAAGCCGTCAGCGGACACCGGCTTCCTTTCGCGGCGTCCGTGGTCCAGTCGATCCGGCGAAACGGCTGGGCCACCGTCACGGTGCACGCCGCGCTGGATGATCGGCGAACCGACGGAAAGCCGACGAAGTCCGGCGACGGCGACAACCCGACTCACAACCTGTACTGGGGCGCACGGCACGGCATCGAGACGCACCTGACCAAGATCGCCGGCTGGCGCCGGGTGTACGTCGACCAGGGCGACGGCAAGCGGATCGTCCGGCGGGTTGTCCTTCAGCAGCGTGTCAAGCCCACCGACGCCTGGCGAGCCCGCGGCATCAACGAGCCCTTCGATCTCTACGTGCTGGCCAACGCCTGGGTGAGCGGCGAGATCGTCGCTGCCATGGAGCAGCCCCTGCGGGACGCGTTTGCCAACCAGCCGCTGGAGCTGGTCGTGGAGGGCCGCAAGCTCCGCTTCGGCGCGGACAGCACCATGGTCGGTTATGTCGGGCAGAACCGCATGCTCGACCAGTACTGGGATCCGTTCGCCGGTCTGGACACGACGGCAGCGACCCGGCAGATGGGTGTCTTTTACATCTGCCCGCGCAGCGCGGTGGTATTGTATTCACCGGTGGTCAGTCACGGGCTGTATCCGGTGCTGTTTGCGCGGGAGTCGATCGTACCGGAGGCCTATCTGCTCGACGGATTGCTGAGCGCCTTCGCCGAGGGAGATCTCGACAAGGGATTCCTCACTTCTGCCGCCGCCGAGTATGCGCGGTTTCAGAAGGATGTTTCCCCGCAACGCGCCGGGGAGATGCTGTATCGCTGAGGCGCCGCGGACCCGGCCCGTCGCTTCCCGCTTCTTAACCCGCCGCGAGCAGCACGTTCACCGCCTTCACGAGGATCCTGACGGTGCTTCCTTTCTTGATGCCAAGCTCCTTGAGCGAATCAAGCGTCATCACCGAGCACATGTTGGCCCCAGGCGCAACCCGCACCTTTACCTGGCACATGAGACGGCCTTTCTTGATGTCGATGACCTTGCCTTGGAGTTGGTTTCGTGCGCCGTATTTCATGACGGTTCTCCTTGATCAAATGGCCCACTTCGGAACCCGGCCGATGAGCTCGCAAGTGAGATTCTGTAAACACTCGGTTTCATCCGGCCCGGCGAGAACTGTAGTGGCTTCGCCGGGAGATGCAAGGTGCGGTCGAGACCATCGGAGACTGCAGCGGTATTCAACACCCAGGCTGCCGGCGAGGCTGGCTCGAGCCGGCTGATAAGGCGCGGCGGACGGACGGCCATGCGTTGCAGTCCTCGTCGCTACCACCTACCCTATGGCCAAGGGAGCACCATGATTACGATTCGTCCAGAGCAGCCGGCGGACGCGGCGGGTATTCGCAAGGTCAACGAACTTGCCTTCGGCCGGCCTGTGGAAGCGGATCTGGTCGAGGCCTTGCGGCGGTCGGCGGCCTTCATCCCCGAGCTCTCGCTGGCGGCCTGTGACGGCGACCTCGTTGTCGGGCACGTTTTGTTCAAGCGCATGACCATTGAGTCGCCAGGAGGATCGACGCCGGTGCTGGCGCTGGCTCCTTTGGCCATCCTGCCCGCCCGTCAGCGCCAAGGCATCGGCTCAATGCTGGTTCGTGAAGGGCTGGATCGGTGCCGCCGCCTGGGCCACTCGGTCGTCGTCGTCATCGGCCACGGCACCTATTACCCCCGCTTCGGTTTCAAGCTCGCCCGGCCCTACGGAATCGACGCCCCATTCCCCGTGCCCGACGAGGCCTTCATGGTGCTGGAGTTGACGCCAGGGACGCTGAAGGGCGTCGAGGGAATGGTACGATACCCGCCGGAGTTCGACGGTCTCAGTTGATCAGACCGCCCGACTGGCCGTCGAGCCTGAAAAACTGTATCATGATTCAACCCAGATCGCCCATGCGGGGAAGCGCACGAGCAGATCTGTGCAACCAGACGGTTTTCGCTCGCGGCGAGAAACTAACAACCAACAACAACGACTGACAACCTCCTCATGACCACCACGACAAACCCCGCTACTTCTCGCGTCGCCGAAGCCGGTCGGCGCGGCACTGATGTTCGTTCCGATTGTTGGATCAAGATCACGCTGGCCGATTCCGGCGGGCTTGACGTTCAACTGAAGACCAAGGTGGAGGTGATGTACGGCGAGCAGACGCGGCAGCTCGTTCGCGACGGGCTGGCGGCCCTGCACGTACAGCACGCCAAGGTCGAGATGGAGGACGCCGGGGCCCTGCCGTTCGTCATCATGGCCCGCGTCGAGGCGGCGGTCCGGCGGCTTCGGCCGAACGGAACAATGGACGTGTCGGCCGTGCCGGAGTGGCTGCCGGAGTTCACCGCCGGCGCCCAAAGCCCGACGCAGCGGGACCGCTTCCGCCGTTCGCGGCTGTACTTGCCGGGCAACGAGCCGAAGTTCATGCTCAACGCCGGCCTGCACGAGCCCGATGGCGTGATCCTCGATTTGGAGGATAGCGTCGCGCCGGCGGTGAAGGACGAGGCCCGCCTGATGGTCCGTAACGCCCTGCGAAGCATCGATTTCAAGGGCAGCGAGCGGATGGTTCGCATCAACCAGGGGGAGCGCGGGCTGATCGACCTCGATTTCATCGTGCCGCACAACGTGCACGTCATCCTTCCGCCGAAGGTCGAAAATCCCGAGCAAGTGCGCCAGGTGGACGCCCGCATCGCGGCGATCTTGAAGAGGCATGACATCAATCGGCCGGTCTATCTCATGCCGATCATCGAGAGCGCCTTGGGGGCGATCAAGGCTTATGAGATCGCCACGGCCTCGCCGAACATCATCGCCCTGACCATCGGCCTGGAGGATTACACCGCCGACCTTTGCACGCAGCGGACCAACGAGGGCCGCGAAAGCTTCTGGGCCCGCTGCCAGGTGGTCAACGCCGCCCGCGCCGCCGGCATCCAGCCGATCGACACGGTCTTTTCCGACGTGGCCGACATGGAGGGCCTCAAGGCCAGCGTGCTGGAGGCCAAGGGCCTGGGCTTCGAGGGCAAAGGCTGCATCCACCCGCGTCAGATCCGCCCGATCCACGAGGCGTTCGCCCCCGCTCCGGCGGAATTGGAGAAGGCCCGCAAGATCGTCGCCGCGTTCCAGGAAGCGGAGGCCAAAGGCCTTGGCGCGGTTTCGCTGGGCACGAAGATGATCGACCCGCCGGTGGTGAAGCGGGCGCTACGCGTGGTGAAGATGGCGGAATCACTGGAGATTTAGTCAACGCGATTCATCTCGCCTTGCGACTTCGCCGATCCTCGCATTCAGTCCCTCTCGGGCGTACAATCAAACAGAGCCTTTTTCAGGCATCCCATGAGCGGTGACACACTCGATCGCAGGCGGTTTCTCGCGCTGATGGCCCGCTACACCGGCGGGGCCTGCCTGGCGTGCGGGCTCGATGGCCTGATCTCGCCGGCTCTCGGCAGCGGACCGGTCAAGTTCACCCGCCAGGTCGAATACGTCGAGCGGCTCGCCGACAAGAAGGTGCAGTGCTTCGTCTGCCCGCTGCACTGCATCCTGGCGCCGGACCAGACCTGCCCCTGCCGCACGCGGACCAACGTGGATGGCACGCTTTACACCCGGGCCTACAACAATCCCTGCATTGTCCGGCCGGATCCCATCGAGAAGATGCCGCTGCTGCATTTCCGGCCGGGCAGCAAGATCCTCACCGTCGCCATCGGCGGGTGCAATCTTCGCTGCCTGTACTGCCAGAACTGGGAGGAGTCGCAGAAAAGGCCGGACGAGCTGAAGACGTTTGATCTGTCGCCGGAGCAGGCCGTGGCCGAGGCCAAGAAGAAGAAGATCGACACCATCGCCTTCAACTACACCGAGACGGTCGCGTTTCTGGAATACGCCAAGGACGTGGCCACTGCGGCGAAGAAGGCCAAGCTGAAGGTAGTGGTGGGCACGTCGGCCTTCATCGAGCCCAAGCCGCTGCTCGACTTTGCCAAGCACGTCGATGCCTTCGTCATCTCGCTCAAGGGTTTCGACGAAGACTTTTACCACCGCGTATCGGGCGTAAGCCTCGAGCCGATCCTGACCAGCATCAAGACTATCAAGAAGGAGACGAAGTGCTGGCTGGAGCTGATTAATGTCGTGGTACCCACGTATAACGACAATCCGGCCACGATCGAGGCCATGTGCCGGTGGATCCATCAGAACCTCGGCGACACCGTGCCGCTGCACTTCGCCCGCTTCGTCCCCATGTACAAGCTGGCCAACCTGCCGCAGACACCGGTGCAGACGCTGGAGGCGGCCTGCGATATCGGCCGCAAGGCCGGGCTCCGCTTCGTGTATACCTCAAACATCTCTCCGCATCCGGGCAACAACACCATCTGTCCGGACTGCCAGCAGCCGCTGATCCAGCGGCTGGGCTTCAAGATTCTCGATAACAAGATGAGCAAGGGGACCTGCCCGAAGTGCCACCACCGCCTGCCGGGGGTGTGGGTCTGACCCGGTCCGATCCCGGCGGCAGCAACCCAACCTACTCGGACCCACGCATCCACGGACCCGGCTCACTGTCCAGCCTGCGCCCCAGTCCCGCCACAAGCGGCAAAATACGAATGTTCCTCGCAAATCGCGGCGATATGGATCAAGGCTCATTGCCCGGGCTTGGGCGCTCGGTCGGACTGACGCCCTGCGCTCTGTGAGGAGGAGAAGCCCGGAAAAAACGTTCAGGCGGCCGGCGGGCTCCGACCAATGCGCCGGCGCGGCAGGCTATCGGATCAGGCAATGATCGGGCAGAGGAATACGCGGGCATGGGTAATCCCGGCGACAGCAAGCCGACACGCGTGACTGTGGAGGTCTCCGCAGACCGCCTCACGGCGAAGGTTCGCCCGGCCTCCGGGGATGATCCACAGCCGTTGACACAGGACGAGGTCCTGGCCGCTGTCCAAGGAGCGAACATCCCGATCGACGATGCGGTAAAGGCGAAGATCGGAGCATTCGTCTCCGCGCAGGCCGGCGGGAACGGCAGCACGACACCTTTCGTCATCGCGGAGGGTCGGCCAGCCGTCGAACCCAAGGACGCCGAGTTCATCCTGGACGAATCACTGAAGGGCCGGCCCGAGGCCAAGGACGAAGATCACGTTGATTACTATTCCTTCAACAGCGTCGTGACGGTGGAGGCCGGCACGCCCATCGGCCGCCTCACTCCGATCGTACCGGGCGCCAAGGGCGTCGACGTGTACGGCAAGGCGATCGAACCCAAGAACCAGCCGGTGGAGGTCAAGCTTGAATCCACGGTCCGCAGGGCGGAGAACGATCCCGCCGTGGTGATCGCCGCAGTTGACGGCAAGATCTCGTACAAGGACCACACCCTCTCGATGAGCGATCTGGTCTCCATCGATGGCAACGTGGATTTCGAGTGCGGCAACATCAATGCCGCCACGGATGTGAGCGTGGGGGGCACAATCCTTGATCTCTTCAAGGTCCAATCGAAGAAATCGATCAGGGTCGGCGGCGCGATCCAGGCGGCGGAAGTTGAGGCCGGCGGCGACGTCACCGTTCGCGGGGGAATCCTCGGCCGCGAGAAGGGTTTCGTCAAAGCAGGCGGCTGCATCGTCGCCAAGTTCGCCGAGGAAGCCAACCTGACGGCGGGCGGAGACGTCAGAATCACCCGGGAATGCATGAACACTCGCGTTCGCGCGGAGGGAAAGTTCCTGGTTTCCCGGGGAGCGGTCATCGGGGGAGACGTGTACGGACGGGAGGGGGTGGAGGTCGGCGCCATCGGCAGCGAGGCCGGCATCCAGACCTGCGTCACGGTCGGGATTCACCCCAGCGTGCTCGATGAGGCGGACGCCATCACCGAAGAATGCAAGACCAAGCTCAAGGCCATCGAGCGCATCCGCACCTCGGTGCAGCCGCTCATGGCCAATCTGAAGCGCCTGACGCCCGAGCAGAAGGAGCGGGCCACGGAGCTGCTGTACACCGCGAATGCGATGGTGGCCGAGATCGGTGAGGCCGAAGCCCGGCGCGACACGATGATCGAGCAGGGCCGAGCCAAAAGCGTACCGGGAGTGTTCGTTGCCAAAGTGATCCGGGCGGGATCGCGGATCCGGATCGGGCGACGCCACGTCGTTTTCGACTTTGATGTGAAAGGCCCGATCAGGATTGAGAAGCGCAAAGTGGACAAGGTGACCGAGTTCGTCGCGGTCAGCCAGTTGACGGCGTCGGTCACGGTCCTCAGGAGCGCGTACGTAGTGAGCAAGAAACCCACGGATCCGAGCAAGGTCGTAGTGGAAGCCACGAAAGCGGACCATGGATCAGGTCGTTGACATTGCGGACTTCAAGGTGTCAGCCAACCCGGCGGACCTGTTGGTCACGTACTCGCTGGGAAGCTGCATCGGGGTGACCGTCTGGGACACGGAGGCCAGGGTGGGCGGCATGATTCACTTCATGCTTCCCGAGTCCAACCTGTCGCCGGCCAAGGCCAAGACCAACCCGGCGATGTTCGCGGACACCGGCGTGCCGATGCTCTTTCGGGCCGCGTACGAACTGGGCGCGGTCAAGAAGCGGATGATCGTGAAGGTCGCCGGCGGTTCGCAGCTTCTGGACGACAAGGGGACGTTCAACATTGGAAAACGAAATTACGTCATGCTTCGGAAGATTTTCTGGAAGAACGGCATCCTGATCGAAGCCGAGGATGTCGGCGGCTCCATCAGTCGGACGATGCGCCTCGAAGTGGGCTCGGGGCGCGTGACGCTGAAGACCCGCGACGGGGAGGTTGAACTATGAACCGGGCGAGCGAAATTCTCAAGCAGGTGGTTGAGCTGCCACCCTTGCCGACCACGGCGATCAAGTTGATGAACGTTCTCCATGATCCTCGCAGCACCCTTGACGACATCGTGGAAGCGATCCGTTACGACCAGGCCATCACCGGCCAGGTTCTGCAGCTGTGCAACTCGGCCTACTTCGGCCTGTCCCGCACGGTGACGTCGCTGAACGACGCCATGCTCTGCCTGGGCAGCGTCAAAGTGCTCCAACTGGTCATGTCGGTGCACACCAACTCCATGCTCTCCCGGAAGCAGATCGGCTACGGGCTGGAGCGAGGCATCCTGTGGAAGCACTCGGTGGCCGTGGCCCTGGCGGCGACGGCCGTCGCCCAGCGGCTGGGTACCAGCATGGTCAACCTGGTCTTCACGGCCGGGCTGTTGCACGACATCGGCAAGGTGGTTCTGAACGAGTACGTCGCCGAGGAGTTCACCTAAATCGTCCGCCGGGTCAAC
>Ga0335070_10012059_pt1 | contig 10099 bp, 12 predicted proteins | sample Lox_Sample_13_FD_206722 | JGI IMG/M metagenome (GOLD analysis project Ga0335070, IMG submission 206722) | Soil microbial communities from Loxahatchee National Wildlife Refuge, Florida, United States - Lox_Sample_1.3 | ecosystem: Environmental > Terrestrial > Soil > Wetlands | place: USA... | reverse complement strand
CCTCAATCTTATCACGCGCCGTCAAGATTAATAGCTTCAATTCTGGCTGCTGGCAGCGCGCCTCACGGCATACCTCCAATCCATCGATATCCGGCAGGTTCAGATCCAGAATCATCAGGTCATACTCATTGACGGCCAGGTAATCGAGCGCCTGTTGTCCATCTGCCGAGGTATCTACCGCATACCCATTACGAGCCAGCCCCCGGCGGAGGGATGAGGCGGTATCCTTTTCATCCTCAACCAGCAGCACCCTCATAAATTAATTATATGTCCATCTTTCAGATGAGGTATCGTTATCCAGGGATCCCATTGAAGAACACCCTGTATGGCAGACGATAAAAGCGCCACCATAGCTCGTGTTCTGGTAATGGTAATAATAGTTACAGTTTGAATAACCCCTGGCTGATGAAACCCGGTCATCCCAGCCCGAAGGCATGGTCGTGACGCCGTATTGGATCGAGCTCGAACATCCATAATCATTGGCGGCCCAGATATTAGAGCTGCCTCCGTAATTTGTGTAATCCCAATCAATTCCAATGATGACCTGTGAAGCAGGCAATGATCCGTTTTCACTCGTGTTGAGCATTGCATCGGTGACGTCTGCCGGTGTGATGGATTGATCGAGCTCGACGCGTCCCTGGGTGGCGGCTTTTATCGCCTGAGAGAAAGTATCGAAACAGGCAGATTCAAGCATTTGTGAGGCGCCGCCCGAATTTTCATCTACCGGGGAAATCAAGGCGTAACAATGTTTTGGATTGGTGGTTTCAGGGCTGGTGTTCGCTGCTATAAGCGCCAGGGCGGTTATCAAACTGCCAATGATATACAAACTGGATGTTGTGTATCTCATTATATCCCTCCCGATCAGATTTCATCCATCATACCTTAAACCATGTTAAATCTTTATAAAGTTTTAATGTTGATGAGAGTTTTCAGAAAGGGCCCAATACATTAAAACTTTACAAAGATTTAACGCCTCAATTGTTATACTGTTATTAATTCAAGTGATACCATCAATTACTTTTTAAGGAGGATAAGAAATGCAATCTCGAAAAAGTGTGCGGGTTAGTTTTTGGATCCTTGTTAGTTTAATCTTAATCCTCTTTATAGTGCAAGGCGTGGTTGCTGCGCCGGGAAGTAATGTTAAATATATTTATTATGGCAAGGAATGGTCACCTCAAGAAATGCTAACCCGTTTTGCACATGGAAAAGGTAAACCCTTTCATTGTGTTCAACATGTGACCTCGGCTGCCTATCGTGGTGAATCTGCCGATTTGTTTTACTGCTGGGATACAGAAGAGGAAGCGAAACAGGATAGTATCAACCAGTCATATGAACAGGCCAAAGTGGACGAATATTTTAGAACCCATCCATGGCCTGGCGTGACACCTCAGGATAATTTGCCGGCGCAACCTTTAACGATTTGTGGACATTGGGCCCTTTATTATAACAGCGGCTATAATGGTTGGATCGGTGATTATTGCAATGGTCAAAGTAATTCAAATATCGGAGGGGGTGGCGTTTGGTCGCTCTGGAGAGATGGAAATCCCAATAATATAACGATTTACTATCTGGCAAATTTCGGCGGCGGAATTGATTACACCTACACAAATGCTCAATGGACGCTAGTTGGCTTCCCGTTTGGCGGTGGAGGTGGGCATTCTGCAAGAGTGCCATGATCTGGCAACTAAATTCGAAATAATAGGCAAAGTACAATTAATAAATGGTCTTGCTTGTTTCATAGTAATTCTAAGAGAGGAGTAAGCAAAAGAAAAGCAGTTTACGGTTCTTAATAATCATTATCACTCTGTTGGCGACATGTTCTACAGTTTTTAATGTCTCCGCTGGAAGTACGAATTCTGGAATTAATGATTCCAAAATAACCCAACTTATGCCAAATATTACAAATATACTATTTGATTACAGCCAGCTTCTGTCATCAGGTAAAACAATTTATAGCTCATTCTATTCGCCGCAAATAATTGCCTTGGCTAATGAGAGGAGAGGATATTATGGGGAGTTTTTTGAGAAAGGTCTCCACGCCAATTTATTGACCGTAAACTCAAAATTTATTACTAATACTAATGTTGAAGTTAATTTAATCGGGAGCGAATATAAATTAAATTTAGATGAGGTTGTAATATTGTCAGGGAAACCTATTATTACACAACCAGAAAAATTCCCTTTAATTATTGCAGCAAAATGGGCTCTTGCCAACACAAACAATGATATAGTAAAAAATGAATTATTTGATTACATTTCATCGATGACTGACGGTGTGAATATGTCAGTTCAAGAAGGTGTAACTACTTCGCTTACGATTCATCATGAATTATTCTTGTTGATGGGGGGATTACAGATCGTACAAGACACATTCAATGATAAGAATAGTGACAACCCTAATGGTTTCGATAATGTTAGCTGGAATAATGGTGTAGCCATAAGGCAAAAGCCTGACTTAACGAAAATGCCTGATTATATAATAAACAATACGGCCGTTGAAACTTTAGGCCAATCATTATTATTAGATTTTACAAATAGTATTTCAGAAGTGTTACCGAATACAACAGGTTTCACATATAGTCATAGTGCTGCATCAAGTTACGCACAACAATATTCGTCGGAGGCAACGACAGCTTGCACCGGGACAACAGATATATGGAAGAACACAGCTTACTATAATTCTGCTTATTCAAGTGTCTGGGGAAGTACGGGGTGTGATGATTGTGCAGATTTTGTGTCTCAAGCCCTGGTTCGAGGTGGTTTCCCAACCGACGCAACATGGTATCCGTCAATTGCTTCGTATGATTGGATTAATACTTTTCATTTACGAGACTATCTAGTAGGGTTAGGTGCAATAACCTCTTACTCAGTGAATCAATCCTCATTGCAGGTAGGAGATATTGCATTAACGACAGATGATAGTCATATTGTCATGGTGACCCATATAAATCCATATTACTATAGTGGACATACTAGAGACCGTAAAAACCATGCATGGGATCCGTCACTAACAGATTACAGGCATATACTTACAAATGTGCCATAACTAAAGTTATTAAAAATATTACAGATTTGTGATTTCAATGATTTTTCGTAACCGCTCAGCCCTAGTAAACAAGAACCAGCACATGTGGAGAGAGTGGTCGAAATTACAATTGTTTGCCATATATAGCCATCCTAAATGTGGCGTTTTTTAGCTAATGCTAACACATGCTGCCACCTGTTGGGCTTCTGGCTTTTTGGCTGAGTAGTTACGATTTTTCTGCAATCAATAGAAGTACTCCAACATTTGAAATTTTAGGTTAGGTTTTATGATTTAAGAATTCTAATTTGATTAATAGATTTTGAGAATTTCAATTTTTGGAAACTGATGTTTCAGGGATACTATATTACCTGGCTCAATCAATCGTTCATTCAGGTCTTTATAACTTGGTTCGGATAAATATGTTCAATTCCTTTTGGAAAAATGTCATAATTTTCATTTTGATTGTAACGCTTATTGGTGGAACTTTTTTTGTTATCAGTTCTATCCAATCATTTGGGCAACCGATTGTCCATCCAATCGTCCTTGCCAACTTAAGTAATACCACACTTCAATTTCTTTGCTTAGGTTATTCATATCCTTGCTACAATCCTATCGATGTTGGAAGTTATATTAATATTCGACCTGACTCTGTCAAACAAATATTTTTAGATTCTATTTATTTCAACAATGCGTCCAGTATCTTTGTAATAATTGGCCCCGCTGATTACGCTTCACTATTAAATATTAACCCTTCTACCAAACAAGTCAATTCTACTTCCCTACCACAGGGTATTGATCAAAGATTAATTTTATATAACTCTGGCAGAATGATTATCGGGACTAATCAAGGGGAAATAAACATTTATCAAAGTGATTTATCAGTAAAAAAAATCCGATTAAAACTGAGCGAAAATGGTTTTATTGGTCATTTAATACAACGAAATAACAACGAAATTATTGCTATAAACCTTTCCCCAATAATTAAAGATGGATTTAATTATAATGAAGTTTTCATTGTCAATATTAATAATGGAATTATCGCCCAAAAACTATTACAGGGACCCGTAGTTAATGAAACTGGCCTTGGCGATACTCCTGTGCCGGGCAAGAAAATTGCTGTAGTCTTCGATAATATAGATGAGGATTTGAATAATCTTTATTACTTTTCAGTCTTAGGAAAGCTTACAGGTGGGGGAAGCTACATTCTTAGTAAATACAATCTAGGTCAAATGGCTGATATTGCATCAACTAATATAGATGAATGTGTAGACTGGAATTCAGGATACTCCCAATATCATCATATTTTATTCTCAAGCAGGAAATTTTTGGAGGGTAGTACAAGCGCCGACATGTTTGATATGGATAATTTACACTCTTTATTAAACACAGGCATCATTCTAAATAATAGTAGATTCACCAGAGTGATCATTGCACCACAGGGGGAGGATTTCGTGGTAGGTACCAATGATACAGTCTATGTTATTTCAATTAAAGGACAAATCCTTAAACAATACCCAATACAACTGGATTGGACGAAATTCGATTATTTGATCATGGAGGATCGAAATTAACTCTAAACTTCTTGCCCTGCTCACATGTTGGCAGGTCTACAAGGATTGGATCAACCCGACGACAGGACAGTAAATCCAATTTCAATCGTTCTGACGATTGGAAGATGGTATGAGAGGATTGGCGGATCAGTGGTTATTGAAGTGGTCAAAGTAATTCAAATATCGGAGGGGGTGGCGTTTGGTCGCTCTGGAGAGATGGAAACCCCAATAATATAACGATTTATATTCTGGCAAATTTCGGCGGCGGTATTGATTATACCTACACAAATGCCCAATGGACGCTAGTTGGCTTCCCTTTTGGCGGTGGAGGTGGTCATTCCGCAAGAGTGCCATGATTTTTTTTGGGGGGTAGTCCAGAAAGGGCGGGAAATCGAATTGGCAGGCCACAAGCAAAGATCAAATACTTAATATAATGTTTTTTTATTTGAATGGAGGTGAATATGAATAAACGATTATTTTCCCTTATCCCACTATTAGCCACATCAGTTTTGGTAGGTTTTTTGATATTCAGCATAAATATTGGTAATGTTGGAGCGGCCGGTCGCTACTACGCTGGCTATTTTTACGGTACATCATCCGTCACGGGAGTCCGCGCAAATATCTCAAATGCTAACCCTAATATTCCGATTAGCGGTGGTACTTCAAGCGAATGGGTAATGGCGGTCGGCTCGAGTTCAAGCTACTATACACAGGCGGGATGGTTAAAATTTTATGGCGATTCAGCGCCAAAATATTGGGTCGAGTATGCACCAGGATGTGGTAGCTCCTGCCAGTTCCGGTATGGCACGATTGATTCCAATCCTCATGAATATAAGGTGGAAGTATCAGGTTCGGTTTTTTGTGGATATATCGATGGAATTCAGAAAGCTTGCAGCAATGGGGGATTTACGACCACCTCAAATGAACAGTTTTTTGGCGAGTCATCAGATACCTCCGTCGATATTGGCGGAACGCAGTTTATCCATTTGAGAATGTCTTATCTTTGCACAAAATCAGGAGCCACCTGGACACAAGTGAATACAGGCTACCTGACAGGAAAGGTGGACAGCACAAGATATCACATCGATAAGGGATTCACAAACCCGTATACTTGGGCAGACAATTGGACACAATGAAGGATTATTTATAAATATCCGTGAACCTTTTTTATAACAAGAAAAGGAGACATATTATGAAAATAATGGGGAATCCCAAATACTTACTTGTCATCCTGAGCGTTCTGGTTTGTATAATCGTTGGATTACTTCTTGGACAGAAACTCGCTAGCGAAAGAGTTCCAGTCCAAGCTCAGATAAATACCCCCGAAGCCAACATGCTTGTACAAGGCCTGGCTCAAGAAGGATGGGTATTCACGCCTGTTGACCCAAATAATCCAAAAGATTCAGGTGTCACTCAAACTTTTATATCAGAAGAAGCGGCAACTGCTCAGGCGAATAAAATAAGTCCATCTTTCCAGAAATCGCCTGATCTGACTGGTATTACGGCTCACCTTGGCAAATTGAATAATGCACGATTGCAAGAATCGGCTCAAAGGGGAGAGAATGTTGACCCTGCGTTTCTCAAACCTCGTCTGGTATGGATTGTGACCTATAACGGAGTAAAGACACCTATACAGGGTACTGAAGGTACTTCTAATGAGATGAATGTCGTGATTGATGCAACAAATGGTGAGTATTTAATGGAATTTATCTGGACCCGGTGAGTTAGGGTGTAGTAAAAATGCTGCAATTCAGTCTAGATTTTAAGGCAACTATTCATAAACACATCACTAATCTTGGGGATAAGTTCGCAAACGTACAATCTGTTTCAAAGTTTTCTAATTCGGAGGACCTATGCTTAAAAGGGTAGGAATAATTCTCATCAGTATATTTGTGGTTGCTGGGATTGTGGCGTTGATTGAAGCCCAACCAACCTTCAGTTTTTCCCAAACATCACAAACCGACTCAATAAATCCTGTTCCTTCAGGCCAGACGGATTCTGAACAAACTTTAACAAAAACACCAAAAATCCAAGTTGTTGAGATGACGCTGACTCCTACATCAATAATTAGTCCAACTACCTCCAGTAATACTCCAACGCATTCTAGCCTAACAGAAGAGAATATCGACCCAAACATATTGATCGCCAGATTGAAAATCTTAACAGATACATTTGCAAATTCAACATTGAAGGCTGGCTGGCTTCATCTATCAAATGAATATTATCAATATGACGATCACTCAGCCGGCACATTATCAAACGGGGTTGCCATTCCGAAGGCCTATGTGCTGGAGGAGTTTTACCATATTGACGGAGGAAACAAATTGGTTTTTGAAGGCGTCACTTTTATGAAAACTTTGGATGGAAAAGTCATACAAGCTAAATTATTCAGAAACAATGTGTTCAAGGATTTAATAACTACTGAACCAGATGTTCAAGTGGAGCCATTTCTGCCTATTCTTGATGGGGGCGTTACAAGTGATTTTTCTAGATTGGCACTGGCTGGCTTGGCTAATTCTCAAAATAAAATTGAAGAAACCTCGCTAGACGGTGTGCCTGTAACACAATTTGACATTTCTTTAATGTATGATAAACCCATGAAATTTGCCAATTACGAACAGGCTGTTTACGGAATTGAAAAAAGGGCCTATATCAGTTCCGATGGTAAATTGGTCGAATTGGATGTGTTTAATTTCTATCAGAATGGAACTGAAATACTTGCGGGAAGCAGCAAGAATTTTATCGTGGAGATTTTACTTGATCTACCTATAGAAATCCAACAATATATGAAATAGGAGGAGAGAAAAAATGAATAAAATAAAGTCATCACTTGTTTTGAAAGCGGGGATTATTTCACTCGTTATGTTAATAATATCAACCAATTTAGCTTCTGCATATGGATCGATTTGGACGAATACTGTCAATGGCAAACCGGTTGCAGCCGAATTGGATGTAAATATTGGAGTTCCTGCCTGGTCTGGAATGATTTGGAGTTATTCAAATTCAAGCCCAAGGCAGGCTATTGGAACTCTTGGCTGGAGATGGTGGACAAATCGAGAAAGCTGCGCAGGTATAATTGTCACTCAAACTCAAATGGGAGGTTATGTTGAATATGGCAACACCCTCGTTGAGACTTATAACTATAATTCATGGTACAGTGGGAGTTGTGGGTCTCCGCATTTTATAGCTGTTCTTGCAGGAAACGATATAAAAGACGGCGCTGCATCCTGGGAACCAAATAACCTTGTTTATCAATATACGTTATAGCGAAAATTGTTAGAATTCGCCTAAGAAATTTCACATGATAATCCAAACCACTTAATTTTGAGTGCACTTCATCGTGTAAAAGCTTGTATCCCTGCGAATCCCCTCTCAGAAACAATTGCTTCTTGCTCTATACTTGGAAATAATCTTTTTAAATTCGAGGATACCTGAACCAATACCGTATCATTTGTCAAATCCACGCTAATCTGGGTGACCATCGCATAAATCCCATACTGCGCCAGGTAACTATTATTCATGCTCGCAAAGGCCCGGGCATTCGCCCACGTTCGATTTGTGGGGGTTAAATTCCCACTGTTTTCAAAGACCCTTTGGTTTATCTCCGCCGCAGCCGCCAAAGCTGCCGCATCTGCCGCCTTAGCGATCTCCGCTCGGGCATAGAAATACCGACCTAACTCGATCCCCAACGCCATAATAGGGATCATGACAAAGCCGAAGAAAACAGCCCAGAAGGTCATTGAATAACCGCGGCGATCATTCAGAATTTTCATCACCATCCCTCCTGTCGGAACGATATCGCAATCGCCGTAAACGATTTTCGCTCAGGTTCAACCTCATCGCTGCAATTTGCAACCTCGAACTTTCCCTCAAGAATTGACCGACTTTTGCAAGAGGTCTATTATAGTATTCAACTGTTATCACCCGAACAAGCAATTATAAGTTGTCAACCTAACGAGATGGAATGAAAATGAAAAAAAACACAATTTTACTAGTCATTAGTTTGCTGCTTTTATTTTTCTCGACTTCTTGTGACCGTCTGATACAGACAGTTGAGGTCACCCGATTGGTACCACAAACTGTCGAAGTCACCAAAGTGATTTTCCAGACTGTAATACCGTTTCAAACAAGTAATGTGACTATTACCGAGACAAAAGAATCTGATCTCACTTCTTCCCAGAAGACTCCCCAGGTTGTGGATTCAGCATATTACCAGGGGATCATCGTAATTTCACAATATTACACGTTTTTAAGCCAAGGTTTGTACCAAGAGGCATATCAACTTCTAAGTACTAACGCAAAAGTATATCCTTTAGAAGAATATATTAAAAACCAAAAATCTGCATTTACGGTATTAAAAATAATCTCAATACAACCTTTCTTTATTCAGCCTAACCAAAATCGATCTACACCAGAACCAAAAACCAACAAATGGTTTATTGTGGCAATTTATGCTGAAGGCGAAGGAGGGATGTCAGGTTCAGTACCAAATGGTGACCAATCTTTTTACATGGAAGTGACGCAAGAAAACGGCATGTGGAAAATATATAAATGGGCGACAGGTATTGCCCCCTGATAATGGCACCTTTTGAATGATTTAATTACGATTTTAGAACAAATCCAATACGCATCGTACAAAACAAAAATTAAAGCCTACTTCGAAATACGATACGCTCTTTCCAAGGGTTATTTTCTAGGAAAGGATAATCTAGCATGAGCAACTTTAAATGTTTATTTATTGCATTTCAGGCTGCCCTCCTTATGGTACTTATAAGTGGGTGTGGATTAACGCAAAATAATCAAGCAGATAACAAACTGAACCCAAAAACTGATAGTACTCGTTCAATCCCTCTTGAGACCAAAACATTAACTCAAATTACGATTAATACAGAAATTGCGCCTAAACAAGTACTCCTAGAGGGGAAAATATTAAGATATGGAGATAAGAGTCTTGAAATTTCTCAGGGAGAAAATAATTATACGCTTTTACTAGTGCCTGGAACAATAATTTGGGATGGTATTCCTTGGATAGCAAAAATTCCCAATCAAAACGGCGATTGGGCGACAGCTTGGGGAGAGTGGAACCTCGATAAAACCTTCACAGTTGATAAATTATGGATAAATATTGTCAACCTACATGGAATAGTCGTAAAAATTGAAGACGATAAAAATACAACAAGCATTTATTTTAATGATCAGAATCAACGTGCCAACCATATTTTGGTTTCACCGTTAACGGTTATAAGTAATTCAACTTTTAGTGAAAGCCATCAATTGCCGAAGATTGGTGATTATATTGAGGTTATTGGAAGAGAATATAAAGCTAGCGATGTACAAGCTGTAAATATTACGATAGCAACTTCTAAATGAAAGAATTATCATTTCGCTTAGGATGGATAGGTATATTATATTTAAAGGCATAAACTTCAGGCTTACTACCTGGATGTTATGTATCTCATTATTTCCCTCCCGATCAGATTTTATCCATCATACCTTAAACCATGTTAAATCTTTACAAAGTTTT
>Ga0335070_10012058_pt1 | contig 10100 bp, 5 predicted proteins | sample Lox_Sample_13_FD_206722 | JGI IMG/M metagenome (GOLD analysis project Ga0335070, IMG submission 206722) | Soil microbial communities from Loxahatchee National Wildlife Refuge, Florida, United States - Lox_Sample_1.3 | ecosystem: Environmental > Terrestrial > Soil > Wetlands | place: USA: Florida... | reverse complement strand
TTCGCGCTGCGCCGCAGTCCGCGCTTGCCTGGGAAGCGCTTCAGGTCCCAGAAATCGGCCCACGATGCAGGCGTGGCCTTGACCGTCTCGCTGTCGTAAGCAAGCGCCTGCGACCAAACGAAGCTCGCGACCCCGCACTCGGAGACCGAATCGGGTACCAGATCGGGCAATTGCGGGATCTTCCTGGGATCGATCTTCTCGAAGATGCCGTCGCGGCAGCCGAGCTCGAGCGTGCGAGTCTCGACCTGCATTACGTCCCAGGTCGTGTTGCCGGCCTTGATCATGGCGCGCACGTCGGAGGTTTCGCCATCGTAGGAGTACACCGCCACGTCGACGCCGGTCGCCTTGCGGAACGGATCGATGTAGGCATTGGTCATCGCTTCCTGGTTGCCGCGACCGAACACGACGACGGTGAACGGATCCGCCGCGTGTGCGTTGGATATCGCGACCGAGAGGCCGATGGCGATGGCAAGGATCGTTTTAGGCATGGGACGAAGCCGAGGCAGGCGTTGGCGAGGAATCGTGATCATGACCGAGCGAACGGCGATTGGCTAGAGAGAGTCGCGCGATAGGCGCGCAATGGATCGGTGATCAGATGCGCGATGGACCATGATATGTGCCAGACCGAATGCGCCATGGGCCACGTCTAGCACAGCGCCGGCAGGTCAGCGTCGCCTCGCCTCGATGTCGATTGCGGCAAGATGTTGCAATCAACTCGTCGGCGAGGCAAGCGGCGCCGGTGCAACATCGCGCGCGCCTTCGCGCGCTTCATCCACGCGCGGCAATCCGCGTCGACGAATCAACAGGTACGCCGCCGGGATGACCAGCATCGACAGCAGCGGCGCGGTCACCATGCCGCCAACCATGGGCGCGGCGATGCGCTGCATCATCTCCGCGCCCGTTCCGGCGGTGAGCATGACCGGCAACAGGCCCGCGATGATGACTGCCACGGTCATTGCCTTGGGACGCACGCGCAGGACCGCCCCCTCCTCGATCGCGGCCCGCAGCGTCGCTTCGCTCTTCGGATCGCCCCGCGCGAGGCGCGACTCCCAAGCCTGCCGCAAATAGAGGAGCATGACGACCCCGAACTCCGCCGCGACGCCGGCGAGCGCGATGAACCCAACCGCCGTGGCGACGGATGTCGCGTAGCCCAGGGCCGACATCAGCCAGTACCCTCCGACCAGCGCGAAGGGCACCGCGAGCATGATCAGCAGCGCTTCGTCGATCCGGCCGAATGCGATGTAGAGCAGCACGAAGATCACCAGCACCGTGAGCGGCACGACGAACACCAGCCGCGCCTTGGCACGCTCCAGATACTCGAACTGGCCCGACCACGACACCGAGTAGCCCGGCGGCAACGCCACGTTGCGGGCCACTGCGACTTGCGCGTCACGCACCACGGATACCAGGTCGCGTCCGCGCACGTCGACGTAGATCCAGCCCGACAGCCGCGCGTTCTCGCTCTTGATCATCGGCGGTCCATCGACGATGCGAATGCTCGCGACCGCCGACAACGGAAGCTGCGCCCCGCGCTCGGTGATGACCGGGAGCATGCGCAGGTCCTCGAGGGAAGCGCGCAGGTCCCGCGGGTAGCGCACGTTGATCGGAAAGCGCGAAAGGCCCTCGATGGTCTCGCCGATGTTCTCTCCGCCGATCGCGCTGGCGATCACCGATTGCACGTCCGCAAGGCTGAGCCCGAACCGCGCCGCCGCTGCACGGTCGACGATGACGTCGAGATAGCGCCCGCCTTCGAGTCGCTCGGCGAGTGCGGAGGTAACCCCCGGCACCGATTTCACCGCCGCCTCGATCGCTTGCGCGACCCGGTCGATGCCCCCGAGCTCGGGGCCCGAAACCTTGATACCCACTGGGCTCTTGATGCCGGTCGCGAGCATGTCGATGCGATTGCGGATCGGCGGCACCCAGATGTTCGACAGGCCTGGAACGCGCACCGTGCGGTCGAGCTCGTCGACGATGCGATCGGGCGTCATGCCGCGGCGCCATTCCGAGCGCGGCTTGAACTGGATGGTCGTCTCCATCATTTCGAGCGGTGCGGGATCGGTGGCGGTTTCCGCGCGTCCGACCTTGCCGAACACGCGCGCAACCTCGGGAACCGTCTTGATCATGCGGTCGGTCTGCTGCAGGAGCTCCGCCGCCTTGCCGGTCGACAATCCCGGCAGCGCGGTCGGCATGTACAGCAGATCGCCCTCGTCGAGCGGCGGGAGGAACTCGCCACCCAGGTGCATGACCGGCCACGCGGTCACGGCGACCACCAGCAGCGCCACGACCAGCGTCGATATCGGCCAGCGCAATACCGCCCGCAACAGCGGACGATAGCTCGCGATGAGCCAGCGATTGAGCGGATTGGCGCGCTCGCGCGGAATGCGTCCGCGGATGAAATAACCCATGAGCACCGGCACGAGCGTCACGGCGAGAATGGCCGCAGCCGCCATCGCATAGGTCTTGGTGTAGGCAAGCGGCGCGAACATCCGCCCTTCCTGCGCCTCGAGCGAGAACACCGGGAGAAACGACAGCGTGATCACCAGCAGGCTGAAGAACAGCGCCGGCCCGACCTCGACCGCGGCGTCGGCGACGATCGCCCAGCGCTGCGCGTTGCCCGGCTCGGGCGGAGCTGTGCGCTTGTCGCTCTCGGCCGCATGGGCGTCCTTCCATGCCTCGATCTTGCGATGAGCGTTCTCGATCATGACGATCGCGGCGTCGACCATCGCGCCGATCGCGATCGCGATGCCGCCCAGCGACATGATGTTCGCGTTCACGCCCTGCCAGCGCATGACGATGAAAGCCGCGAGCACACCGAGCGGAAGCGATACGACGGCGACCAGCGCCGAGCGCACGTGCAGCAGGAAGATCAGGCACACCAGCGCGATCGCGATGAACTCCTCGACCAGGCGATCGGTGAGGTGATGCACGGCCCGCTCGATCAACGCGGAGCGGTCGTACACCGGGACGATCTCCACGCCCGGCGGCAGGCCGGGCTTCAGCTCCTCGATCCTGCGCTCGACGGCGCGAATCGTTTCCCACGCGTTCTTCCCGTGACGCAGGACCACGATGCCGCCCGCCACTTCGCCTTCGCCGTCCAGCTCGGCGATCCCGCGGCGCATCTCGGGACCGAGTTGCACGCGCGCGACGTCGGTGAGCAGCACCGGCGTCCCGGTTTCCGAGACCATCACCGGGATCGAACGGAAATCGTCGAGCGATTTCAGATACCCGCGCGCGCGCACGACATACTCGGCTTCGGCGAGCTCGACCACGGAGCCGCCGGCTTCGCTATTGGCCTCGCGAATGGCACTGATCAGGCGCGACAGCGGCAGGTTGTACGCCTTGAGCTTCGCAGGATCCGCGACGACCTGGTATTGCCTCACCATGCCGCCGACGGTCGCAACTTCGGCGACGTTGGGAACCGCCTTCAGCTCGTACTTGAGGAACCAGTCCTGCAACGCGCGCAATCGCGCGAGGTCCTGCTTGCCGCTGCGATCGACCAGCGCGTATTCGTAGATCCATCCCACGCCGGTCGCGTCGGGCCCGAGCGCGGGCTTGGCAGACGCCGGCAGTCGGCCCTGCACCTGGTTGAGATATTCGAGCACGCGGGAGCGCGCCCAGTACTGATCGGTGCCGTCCTCGAACAGCACGTAGACGAACGAATCGCCGAAGAACGAATAGCCGCGCACGGTGCGTGCTCCCGGCACGGAGAGCATCGTGGTGGTCAGCGGATACGTGACCTGGTCTTCGACGATCTGCGGCGCCTGTCCCGGATAGCTCGTGCGGATGATGACTTGCGTGTCGGACAAGTCGGGGATCGCGTCGAGCGGCGTGGTGCGTACCGCCCACACGCCGACGACCGAGATGAACAACGCCGCAAGCAGGACGAGGAAGCGGTTCGCGACCGACCAGCGAATGACCCGCGCGATCACTTGCGCTGAGTGCCCGGTTGCGCTGGCGCCGGAGTCAGCGACCCGCCTGCCGAGCGTCCACCCTGCGTGTCGGAGGCTGCGCCCGGCTCGCGAGTGGGCCGTGTGTCGGCGGCTTCATCGGGCGCGGCCGCGAGTCGCGCAAGCGCGCTCTTGAGCGAGGCTTCCGAATCGACCAGGAACTGGCCCGACACGACGACGCGCTGACCGACGCTCAAGCCCTTGCGAATCTCGATCACATCGCCGCTCTCGCGACCGACCTCGACGATGGTGGGCGTGAACCTGCCGTTGCCGGCATCGACGATCACCACGTTGCGCTTGCCGGTGCGAATGAGTGCCTCGGAAGGAATCACGACGAGCGCCTTGGATGCCGTACCGCCGAACGCGACGGTGACATACATGCCCGGCTTGAGAATGCGTCCGGGATTGGCGAGCTCGATGCGCGCGCGGACGGTGCGCGTCGCGGCGTTCACCTCGGGGAGCAGCGTGCTGACCGTCCCGCGAAACACTCGATCGGGATAAGCGGCGGCGCGCACTTCGGCGGGCAGGCCGACGGTGACCATCGCCGCCTCCGCTTCGGGCACATCGACCGTCAGCCACACGGTCCCGAGTCCGGCAAGCTTGAACAACGTGGTGCCCGGCGTCACCGACATGCCGTCGCGTGCGCCGATCTCCCACGCGACACCCGATTCGGGCGCGGGCACGGTGATGCGCGCAAGCGGCCTGGCGTCGCGTTCGAGCCGCTCGATTTCGGATGCGGGGATGCCGAGCTGGTGCATGCGTTGTCTTGCCGCATCGACCAGATCGGCCGCGCCCGGTTGCTTGCTCGCACGCAGCGCGAGGAATTCCTCCTCCGCGCCGAGCCATTCGGGCACGTACAGGTCGACGAGCGGCTGGCCCGCGACGACGGCATCGTATTGCGCGCGAACGTGCAATCGCTCGACATAGCCGGGGCTGCGCGCCTGCACCGCAGTGATCAGGCGTTCGTCGACGCCGACCACGCCGACGGCCGTCACGGCGCTGTCGAGCGAGCCTTCGCGCGCAATCACAGTGCGGATGCCGAAGTTCTGCACCAGCCGCGGACTGATCGTCACCGAGTTGTCGTCGGCGGCGTCATCGGCGTACACCGGCACGAGGTCCATGTCCATGTACGGACTCTTGCCGGGCTTGTCGAACTTCGCGCCGGGCACCATGGGATCGTGCCAGTAGAGGATCTTGCGCTGACCCGCGGCCGCGACAGCGTTGCTCGTATCGGCCGATGGCGATGCAGGTGCCTGCGCGACGGGCGCGGATACAGCCGGCGCTACCGGCTGACGAGTGCCGTACCAATAACCGGCAAGCGCAGCGATCGCGCCCACCGCGACGATCGCCACCACGATCGACGCAACACCGCCCGCAGCGCCCCGCCTTCTCGTCATGAGGGCTCCGTCACCGGGAATACGAACGCAAGCCACGCCCACGCTTTTGCAGCGGCCTGCTCCTGCGCGATCAGCGCCAGCTTCGCTTCCAGCTCGCCACGGCGCGCATCGAGCACCGCGGCGAGCGGGCCGGTGCCCGCGCGGTACGCCGCCATCGCGACTTCGCGCCGACGCACGGTCAGCGGAAGCAGCTCTGCGCGCGTGCGCCGTGCCTGGGCCCACGCGCTTTCCCATTCTGCGATCATGCCGCGCACCTCCGCGACATATTTACGACGCGCTTCCTCGCGCGTCGCGCGCGCAGCGTCGAGCTCCTTGAGCTTTGCCGCATGCAGTGGATTGTCGTGCTTCCACGTGAACAGCGGCAGCTCGACGCTGACTTTCAGCGCAATCCAGTCGCCGTACTTGGTTCCCGGCTCCGCGGCGTGAAACGGTTGCGCGGCGACGTCGGGTGAATAGCCACGGTAGCCGTACGCGAGCTCCACTTCCCAATCGGGCCAGCGATCCTCGTGCGCGACATCGGCTTCGGCCGCGGCGAGCGCTTCACGCGCCAGTGCGGCACGCACTTCCGGCAATTCGTCGCCATCGGCAAAGCGTGCGACCGCCGCGGGAAGCACACGGGTATCGGGCAGATCACCCAGCGTGCGTTCGGCGTCGCGTCCGATGTAGCGCGCGAGCGCGATGCGCGCACGCTTCGCCTGCACGCCCACTTCCGTGCGGCGATTCTTCAGGTCGATCACCGCGGCCTGCGCGGCGATCACGTCGGTTTGCGATCCGCGGTCGGATCGATACGCGGCCGACGCCGCGCTCACGGCCAGGTCCGCTTCGTCGATCTGCGCGGTGACAGCCGCCTCGGCCTCGTCGGCGAAATGCTCCACGATCCACGCGGCCGCGACCTCACGCTGGATCGCCGCCCGTTGCACGTCGAGCATCGAAGCCTCGCGCAGCGCGTCCTGTTCCGCACGACGCGTTCGCAGCGCGCGCTTGGAGCCGCCGGGAAACATCTGGCTCACCCCGACGAACAGCGACGTGTGCGCGTCCTGGAGCGTCCACGCGGTGGGCGAGCTGATGGTGAGATCCTCGACACCCGCGAACAGCTTGGGATTGGGCAGTGCGCCCGCGGCGATTGCCGCACTGCCGGCTCCTTCCACGAGCGACCGCTGAGCGGCGATCTCGGGCGATTGCGCGACCGCGAGGCGCTGTGCTTCGGCAAGCGACAACGGCGAACCATCGGCGTGCGCGCGCGCAGCCACGCACAGGCACGCGACGATCAGCAGCCCGGCGCCAGGGCGTGATGAATCCACTGCTCGCACGCGTCGCCGGCTAGCCACTGCGACGCATCGCCGCGGCCGTGACGAGGCCGACTTGCGCGCGGAGCTTCCGACAGCACACACGAGTCGCGCGATGACCAAGCCGGGAGATCAGGCGGGCGGAACGCAGGCGAACACACGCGTCACCGCATCGCCTTCGAACACCCAACCCTGCGCGATCATCAGATTGAAAATCGCCAGGTCGGTGGTGTAGCGATGGTTGGGCGCACCGCCCTTGCCATTGTTGTACAGGCGGTAGAGCGGGATCGTCCCGGTCGGACAGTTGCCGCTGGCGTCGGCCTGCTGGATGTAGAAGGCGATCGCCTCGTATTGCCAGTTGGGGTTCTGCTTGAGCCCGTCGCACTCCGCCGCGAACGGGGTGTAGAAGTGCGAGCTCTTGGGTGCGAAGCTGGTGCTGAAAAAGCGGCAGGTCGGCGATGCCGTGCCGGTCGGCTGCGGCCACACGTTGAATACCTGGCCCGTGCGTTTCCATACGCCACCGAACGCACCGCCGTCGAGCAGCGCGATCTCGTCGGTGAAAGCCGTCTCGAAGTAGTAATCCCAGTCGGCATAGTAGTACTCGACCGCCTGCGCAGTCGCAGGCGGTGGCGGTGGCGTCGACGTTCCGCCCACGCTCGCGGTAGCGCCGGCGAAGTTGGTCGCGAGGTTCGGTCGCGTGTAAGGCGGATCGCGAAACGCCGCGTTGACTCCGTCGCTCGGGATCGAGGTGTAACTGATGGTGTCGTAGATGTCGGTGAACGAGCCGTAGAAGCTCAGCGATCCGCGCCCGCTGGGGACGAAATCGTTATCGATGATGTAGTCGGGCGTGATGATGCCGAGGTTGGCGAAGCCCTGGGTCGCGATCAGGAACCTTCGGCCGGCAGTGTGCGTGCTTGGCAGGTTGGTGGGAAAGACGAAATCGGTTTGCGAGCCCGGATCGTGCGTGTGACCCGGATCGGTGTGGATGCTCGAGAACCTGGATCCCTTGAGGCCGTCCTGGTTGTCCTTGTTCCCGTACTCGTGGATGACCACGAACTGAATCGTTCCATCGAGGTTGGAATAGATCTGCTCGATCTGCCAGGTCAACTGCGCGTGAACCGGCGCGGCGACGCCACCCGCGGCGAGCGCGCTCAACAAGCACAACCAGATACGGAACTTCATCGCGAACTCCTGCTGACGAACCAGGACTGGCACGATGCGGCGGCGCTCATGCTCGACGCACCGGGGCAGGGTTCAAAGCATACGCGGATTGTCGTGACATGGAGCATCGCGTCGTCAGCGCGCCGGGGCGTTGGGACGGCGCCAGTCGCAAACGCGCGACCGACCCTGCCGTGATCCGCTCGCGCCGGCGAGTCACTCGCCTCGTCCGCGAGCTTATCGATACACCGCTTTAGGCTCGCGGTTGCGATCCGTTAAATCGTCCGTCGAGGTCGGCGGTGAGTTCCTGTACTTCGACCGGCTTGACGAAATGGCGATCGAAGCCCGCCTCGCGCGTGCGATCGCGGTCGCGCGCCTGTCCCCATCCTGTCAATGCATACAGGATGAGGCCTTGCGCCCATGGCCGTTCGCGCAACGCCCGCGCGGCGGCATGGCCGTCCATGCCCGGCATTCCGATGTCCAGGATGGCGGCATGCGGACGCAATTGCTCCGCCATCGCGACGGCTTCCTCGCCATTGCGCGCGCTGTAGGTCTCGTGCCCGAGGATCTCGAGCAGCGTCGAGAGGCTCTTGGCGTTGTCGGCATCGTCGTCGGCGATGAGGATGCGCAACCGCCGGTTCGCCGCGGGCTCCGCCGCGCCCTCGCCGATGTCCGCCAACGGCGCGTTGCATAGCGGAAACTCCAGCACGAAGGTGCTTCCGCGCCCGCGTCCCTCGCTTTCGGCGTGGATCGTGCCGTTGTGCAGTGCCACCAAGCGGCGCGCCACCGAAAGTCCGAGTCCCAGGCCTTGCGGGAAGCGCTGCGCTTCGTGCGGTGCCTGCACGTAGGGATCGAAGATCGCGCTGAGAAGCTCCGGCGCGATACCGATGCCGTTGTCGATCACTTCCATGCGTGCCACACCCTCGCCCGACTCGCGCGTGCGCCGCTGCAGCGTGACGCGGATGCACCCGCCCTTGTCGGTGAACTTGGACGCGTTGACGAGCAGGTTGCCGAGCACCTGTGCGAGGCGCACCGCATCCGCGTTGACATGCAGCGGCTCGTCGGGCAGGTGGACTTCGACACTCTGTTGCTTTGCTGCAAGTGTCGGCCGCGTCGCCTCGATGCAGTTGCCGATCACCTGCCGGATGTCGAGCGGCTGGCGGCGCAGCACCACCTTGCCTTCGTTGAGCCGATGCACGTCGAGCAGATCGTCCACCAGGCGGGCCAGCGTTTCGCTCTGGCGCCCGATCACGTTCACCGCGTAGCGCTCGTCGTCGCCGAGGCCCGCCGAGCGATCGAGGATCTCCACCGCGTTACGGATCGATCCGAGCGGATTTCGCAATTCGTGCGCGAGCACCGTCAGGAACTGGTCGTTGCGACGCGCGCGCTCCTGGATATCGCGGTGGCGGTCGCGCTCGGTGAGGTCGGTCAGCACCAGCGTGAGCGCTTCGTTGCCGTCGACGCGCTGGATGGTCACAGCGACCGGCATGGTGGACCCGTCGGAACGGGTGATCGTGACCTCGGCGGCAACGTCGGACCTGGCATTGGCAAGCACGCCTTCCAGCGCACCGCCCGCCAGCACGGAGTCGACCGGCTTGCCGAGCAGCGCTTGCCGTTGGCGTCCGACCATCGCCGCGAATCGATCGTTCACATACAGGATGTCGCCCTGCGCCGTGACGGTCACCGCGCCTTGCGACATCCGGTCGACGAGCATGCGATAGGGACTGTCGGCCTGCGGGACGAGCATGATCTTGTCGCCGCCGACCACCACCGCGTCGATCTCGCCCTCGTGGATCGCCAGCAAGGCCTCCTGCGCCTCCTGCGACGGATCGGTCGCGCCTAGGTCGGTGACCAGCAGCGACACATGACCGTTGGTGAGGCCGATGCAGACGAGTCGTGCGTGAAGCGGCGATCCGTCGCCGCGATGGAATCCCGCCTCGATCTGCGCATCCGGCAGCGCGGCGGAGATGAACAGCTCCATCGAAGCACGACTCTCGGGCGCCACGATATCGTCGATTGCGAGCGAAAACAGTTGCCACAGCGGCCGCCCGACCATCGACGCGAAGCGCTGGTTCGCATACAGCACGCGGCCGTCGCGAGACAGCGTGACCGCTCCATGCGGCAAACGCTCGGCGAACGGCGAGGCGGCGACCGCGCTGGTGTCGAGCAGCACCACGCGCGGCTCGTGCGCGTCCTGCCCTACGACGAAGCCGTCGAGCTCCTGCGAGGTGATCGCGCGACGCATGTCCTCCGCGGACTCGAGTCGCTCGCGCAGGAGCGATATCTCGAAATCGAGCTCCTCCCTCGACTGC
>Ga0335070_10012057_pt1 | contig 10100 bp, 6 predicted proteins | sample Lox_Sample_13_FD_206722 | JGI IMG/M metagenome (GOLD analysis project Ga0335070, IMG submission 206722) | Soil microbial communities from Loxahatchee National Wildlife Refuge, Florida, United States - Lox_Sample_1.3 | ecosystem: Environmental > Terrestrial > Soil > Wetlands | place: USA: Florida... | reverse complement strand
CGCCCACCGCGACCGCCGCGCCTGCCTCTTCCCCCACCCCGCTTCCGACGGCGACCATCTTCCCGCTCCCGACGCCCGGTACACCTCTCGTCGCTTGCGAGCAGCGCCGCCCGGCCGCCGATGACCTGCTGCAAGTGGTGACGGCCGGATTCGGCCTCAGCCCTGATTACATCCCGCCGGACCTGGTCAAGCTCGGCGGTTATCTTTCTTATCGGATCGTCAACCCGGACTTCCTCTTTCGCCGGGTGGCAGTGGACGCACTGGTGCGCCTGATCAAGGCGCTGCAGGCTGACGGATTGCATCCACTAATCTTCTCGACCTACCGCGGCTACTACGACCAGATCGTCGTTCGTCAAAACTGGGAGCAGCAGGATCCCAGCCAAGCCGACCTGCTCAGCGCCGCTCCCGGTCACAGCGAGCACCAGCTCGGCACGGTCGTGGATTTTGGCTCTCCGGAGCTGGCCGGGATGGTCGACGACCCGGCAGTGAGATTCCATTTGCTATTTGCCCAGACCGACGAAGGGCGCTGGTTGTCTGAGCACGCGGACCAGTACGGCTTTACCTTGACCAATCCTCCAGAAGCCCAGGTTTGGACCGGGCTGATCTATGAGCCCTGGCACTACCGTTATGTCGGTGTCGACCTGGCGACCTACCTGCAGGCCAGCGGGACATTCCTGACCAAATTCCTTTTTCAGGTCAGGCAGGCTCCGCCGTGCATTCCCAATCTGGTTGCCCCTTAATCCTAATCCCCGCTTTTCAAATCTGTAAATCGGGCCTCTGCCCCTCTTGGAGTATGATGATCTTGGAGGCAAATGGACATGCCGTTGATCCAAGATCAAATCATCCGGCGGCTGACAGCAATTTTTTTGTTGGGTGTCTTGTTGCTCTCGGGATGCAATGTTGCCCTGGTTCGTTACTCTTATGTGCCCGACACCGGTTCTGACCCGCCTCTGATCACGATAGAGCCTATCCTGGTCGCCGCTTCCGCTTCTCCGACGGTGCTCATCCTTTCTCCGACGCCCTCCGAAACCGTCAGCCCCAGTTTCACCCCTCTTCCCACCGCCAGCTCGGCCCCCAGCCCCACAGCCAGCTGGACGACCATCTTCACGCCGAATGTCTCCACCTCTACGCCGGTCTGGACCGGCCTGCCCAGTCTGACACGCAGCGTGACACCTTACCGGCTCGCCACCTGGACCCTAACCAGGACGCCGCCCGCCCTACCAACCTGGACCAGTAGACCACCCATTCCGTATTGGACAGCTATGCAGATCCCAAATTCTACCCCGACCTCCAGCCCGACTCCACGTCCATCGAACACCCCCGGCTCTGATTCGTCCGGTAGCTCGAATCCTACCGCTACCCAGCCCAGCGGAGAGGTCACGGCGAGCGTGACCTCATCGGTCTCTTCAACGGATACTCCATACCCAACGTCTACACCGACCAGTTCCCCGACCAGCAAACCGACATTCACTACCTCCCCAACGACCACAGCCGGGTGCAGCCTGGTATACAACAGCTCTTATGAAGCCCAGGTGCTGGCGCTGATCAACGCTCAGCGAGCCAGCGCCATCCCCGCCAAGGATCCATTGTCTGCCAACAGCGCCTTGAGCACATCTGCCCGCGCCCACAGCGTTGACCAGGCCAGCCATAATTTCATGTCCCACACCGGATCGGACGGCTCTTCACCAAAGGATCGCATAACCCGCGCCGGTTATAAGGGCAACTGGTGGGGAGAAATCATCTACGCCGGGTCGGGCCCGTATGGCACGCCGGCTCAGGCCGTGACCTGGTGGATGAACGACCCGCCACACGCCGCCATCATCCTGAATGCGAATTACACTGATTTCGGAGCCGGATATGCGTATTGCCCCGGCGGTTCCTGGGGAGGCTTCTTTACAGTCGATTTTGGAGGACCCTAAGACAAGATGACTTAAATCCCGAAAAAACCTCCATAATGAACGGAGGTTTTTTTATTGCCACGAGAGGGTAGCCCTATACAGGGTGGACTTTCAACCACTTCCGCAGCGATCGGCGGAGCCATTTATCGAACAAAATGATGCTCCCGGGCCAATCAGCCAAGCTACCGGCGATCTGCCCAAGCAAGCTCAACGGGAACCGAGCAGGGGCTGGCATCTGGATATAGGATCCAAAATCCACCTGCCGCCTCCCGATCTGGTACGAAGTGCGACCGGTCCGCCAGATCTCCGGGTCGGCGTCCAGGAATTCCCTCAGGGCGGACCTCTCCGTATCCGTCATCCAGGCAGGGATATCCGATGTCGCCTTGAATCCGGAAATCAAAGCCAGGTCCTGGAGCAGTCGTTTTTGCTCTGCGGTCAGACGGTTGCGTGTGCTCCGGAAATACACCACGTCGGGATCCGTACTGACCAGCGGCTGGAGCCAGAGGCGATTGAACGCGGTCCGCAGCGCATCCCGCGCGCCTCCATTGGAGTAATCCTGAAGCAGACCGGTCAGGAGTAGGTTTTCCCAATCCTCTGCCACGTCCGGTCCAACGCGCATCCCGTCGCACAAGCCGAGGGATGGGAAGATCGGCGCACCGCAAGTCAGGAAGTAGGTATCGCCGAGCGCTTCCCGGATGGCCCGCAAGCCGTTGCGGTAAGCGGCTTCGCGCGGCAAATCCACGGCCCGTTTTCCCGGCAGAGCCCCAGCGTATAGAAAATCAAGCTTGACGTATCCGTATCCCCAGGAGCGAACCTTATTCATCAGGGCAACCAGCCATTCCAGGACTTCTGGATGGGTAGAATCCAAGGCGAGAAGAGATTCACCCCAATTAAAACCGGCCGAGGCCCGTTTTCCTTTTTCATCGCGCAGCAACCAATCGGGGTGCTCACGGTAGAGCGTCGAAGAAGGTACCACGATCAAAGGGGCCAGCCACAGGCCTGCGGTCCGACCGGAAGCTTTGATCCGCTCGGCAAGCGCCTTCATGCCGGAAGGAAATTTCTCATTGGCATCCCAATCCCCGATGCCTCTCTGCCAACCGTCGTCAACCTGGATGACATCAAAAGGGAGGTCGCCCAAGTCAGCGATGATCTTGTCCAAGCACACCTCATCGATCTGGTGATACAGCCCGTACCAGGAACACCACACACGAGGCGGTTTTCCGATGCGCCGTGTGCCTAGGCGCCCGCCAAGCAGTTTGGCATAACGGTTGAATACTTCCACCTCGTCCCCGATTCCGACGAACCAATCGCCCTGCCCACTTTCATACCAGCCGCGCAACGTACGGCCCTCCAATTCGACATGCGATTCCAAATCGAGGGCGCCCAGCATCAACACTTTGCCATTTGGGGCTTCAACCGCACCATACCAGGAGCCGTTGGGGTTTTTCAGGTTGGCATAGACCGGGTCAGTATGCATCGGCTGGAGGAGAGCAGGTTTCAACGGTGGGTAATGCTTGTCGACATCCACCCAGGCGGTGAGCGTCCAGGACTGCCAGCCGTGACGCAGGTAACGGGTGGGCTCGAACGGCAGGCCCACACTCACAGAAGAGCCGGTGAGCATCAGCCCCCCGCCCTTATCCAGGTGGGAGGAATCGGCCTTGACGACAAGCTGGTTGAGCATATTCTCGTTCATGCAGACATCCTTATGGAAGAGGGATGAGGGCTGACAACAAATTTGTGCGCCATCGATGGGCGCCGATGCATCCGACGAAGGCAGCTTTGCATGCCAGTATACCAAAGGATGGTCTTGCTCCACGGGGGTTTCTATGGCATAATTCGCGCCAACCGAGCACGAAAAGGCGATGATGGGAACGAGTAGGTTCGTCGAACCCGCCAGCGAGTCCGGGAGCAGTGCGAGCCGGGCCGGGGAGACGGGCTGAAAATCCTCCCGGAGCTGCGATCCGAAAGCGCGAGCAAGTAAGAAAACCGGAACGTCCACCGTTACACGGACCCGGGTATACGCCGGAACACGGCCGTACTCGCGGAGTGTCTGCTTCGAATGCAGGAAACAGAGTGGTACCGCGTGAGCTTCTTTCGCTCTCGTCTCTGACTGGAGGCGAGAGATTTTTTATCCGGAGTTGGCCATGAAACCTCGCGCGAGAGACCTGGGTGTAGCCTTTGCCGGGATGACCGGCGCTCACAACGCCATTACCGATGTGGCTGGAGTGCTGGTCGGTCACACGACCCTGATCAGCGGTGAAAACGTACGCACCGGCGTGACCGCGGTGCTGCCGCGCGGCAGGCGCTACGATCCGGTATTTGCCGAATGGTACGCCCTCAACGGCAACGGCGAAATGACCGGCACGACCTGGATCGAAGAATCGGGTTTCCTCGAAACCCCCATCGCGCTGACCAACACCCACAGCGTCGGCGTGGTGAGGGATGCCCTTGTGGATTGGATGAAACGCAAGAGCTTGTTCGACCCGATCGAGCGGGACACCTTCTGGCTCCTGCCGGTCGTCGCCGAGACCTACGACGGCTTATTGAACGACATCAACGGTTTCCACGTCAAGGCCGAGCACCTTTTCTCCGCCCTGGACGCGGCGGCTGGCGGCGCGGTTCCGGAGGGCAACGTCGGTGGGGGCACCGGCATGGTCTGCCACGGGTTCAAAGGCGGCATCGGCACTGCCTCACGCCGGCTGGCGGATGAGCAGGGTGGATATATCGTCGGCGTGCTTGTCCAGGCGAACCACGGCCGGCGGGAGCACCTGACCATTGCCGGCGTACCGGTTGGGGAGAAAATCCCCGATCTACTGCCGTCCAGGGGAGGGACCGCGCAGGCGGAAGCCGGTTCGATCATTGTCGTCGTCGCCACCGATGCCCCTTTGCTGCCGCACCAGCTCAAGCGTCTCGCCCGGCGCGTCCCCATCGGCATCGGCCGGGTCGGCGGGATCGGTGGCAACTACTCTGGCGACATCTTCATCGCCTTTTCGACGGCAAACCCCGGCGCGGCGGATCGCCATAAAATCGCCAGCTTGACCATGCTGCCCAACGATGTCCTGGACCCGCTGCTCACCGCCGGCGTTCAAGCGACCGAGGAGGCCATCGTCAACGCCCTGGTGGCAGCTGAAACAATGAGCGGCCGAGACGGCAACACCGTCCACGCCTTGCCCCATGATAGACTGCGAGCTATTTTGAAAACGTACAACCGCCTGTCATAATATTATTCCTGTTCAGGAGGCACGAATGTTCAAGCCAGTTTCCACAAAGCTCGACGTAACCGCCATGGAAGACGGCGTGTTGAAATTTTGGAAGGCGGAGAAAATCTTCGAGAAGACACTGGAGCAGCGCGAGGATGCGCCGGAATACGTCTTCTACGAAGGTCCCCCGACTGCCAATGGGCTGCCCGGTGTGCATCACGTCGAAGCGCGCGCCTTCAAGGACATTTTCCCGCGTTACAAGATCATGCGCGGCTACCGCGTCTCACGCCGCGGGGGCTGGGACACCCACGGCCTGCCGGTCGAGATCGAGATCGAGAAGCGCCACGGCTTCAACAACAAGCAGCAGATCGAGGAATACGGCATCGACAAGTTCAACGCGGAGTGCCGTAAATCGGTCTTCGACTACATCCAGGAATGGGAGAAGCTGACCGACCGCATCGCCTTCTGGGTGGACCTGGAAGAAGCCTACGTGACCTATACCAACGACTACATCGAGTCGGTCTGGTGGATCTTGAAGAGCTTCTGGGACCGCGACCTGCTCTTCAAGAAGTACAAGGTCGTCCCTTACTGCCCGCGCTGTGGCACCCCGCTCTCCGACCACGAGGTCGCCATGGGCTACGCCGACGCCACCGACCCCTCGGTCTTCGTGCGCATGCCGCTGGCAGACAAGCCCGGCACCTCGCTGCTGGTCTGGACGACGACCCCCTGGACGCTGCCGGCCAATGTGGCCGTCGCCGCCCACCCGGAAGTCGAGTACGTGACGGTCGAGCGCGACCTACCCGAGGGGGGCAAGGAGCGCCTGGTCCTGGCTGAATCCCTGCTCGAGAAGGTTTTTCGCGGCGAGCAGGTCAAGGTGGTCGAGCATTACAAGGGCAAGAAGCTCAAGGGAGCGCGCTACCAGCCGCTCTTCACTTTCCTGCCTCTGGAAAAGCCCGCCCACTACGTCGTGCTGGGCGACTTCGTCACCACCGAAGACGGCACCGGGTTGGTGCACATCGCCCCGGCGTTCGGCGCGGAAGACATGGAGGTCTCGAAGGAATACGACCTGCCGGTGCTGATGACCGTCAAGCCGGACGGCACCTTCATCCCGGCGGTCACGCCCTGGCGAGGCGTATTCATCAAGGACGCCGACCCTTCCATCTCAGCCGACCTGCAGGGGCGCGGGCTGATGTTCCGCGAAGAAACCTACACCCATACCTATCCCTTCTGCTGGCGCTGCGATACGCCCCTGCTGTACTTCGCCCGCGAGTCCTGGTACATCCGCACCAGCCAGTTCAAGGACCGCCTGGTGGAGCTGAACAAACACATCCACTGGGTGCCTGAGCACACCGGGGTTGGCCGTTTTGGAAACTGGCTCTCTAACAACATCGACTGGGCGCTCAGCCGCGAGCGCTATTGGGGCACGCCCTTGCCGATCTGGGAGTGCGAAGCCTGCAAGCACCGTGAGTGTGTCGGCTCGGTTGCACAGCTGTCCGAGAAAGCCGGCCGCGACCTGTCCGAGCTCGACCTGCACCGCCCGTATGTCGACGGCGTCTCCTGGACCTGCCCAGAGTGCGGCGGCAAAATGGCCCGCGTCCCCGACCTGATCGACGGCTGGTTCGACTCGGGCTCCATGCCGGTGGCCCAGTGGCACTATCCCTTCGAAAACGAAGCTACTTTCCGCCAGCAATTCCCGGCCGATTACATCTGCGAAGCCGTCGACCAGACCCGCGGCTGGTTCTACACCCTGCACGCCATCAGCACCCTGCTCTTCGACACCGAATGCTATAAGAACGTCATCAGCCTGGGCCTGGTGGTCGACGCCAACGGGCAGAAGATGTCCAAGCACCTCGGCAACGTGATCGACCCCTGGACGGTGCTGGACAAGAGCGGCGCGGATGCCTTCCGCTGGTATTTTTACACCTGCGCCCCGCCCGGAGCGGAGAAACGTTTCGCCCCCAGCATGGTGACCGAAATCGTCAAGAACTTCAGCCTGACTCTGTGGAATGTGTACTCCTTCTTCGTCACCTATGCCAACCTGGATGGCTGGACGCCGGGGAAAAAGGTGAAAGCCGCCGGCTTGAACGCCCTGGACCATTGGATCCTGTCCGAGCTGAATGCCCTCGTAAGGGACGTCACCCGGGCTTATGAGACATACGACGTCCCCAACGCCACCCGCCCGATCGAGACCTTTGTGGAGCATCTCTCAACCTGGTACCTGCGCCGTTCGCGCCGCCGCTTCTGGAAGTCCGAATCGGACAGCGACAAACAGGCCGCCTACAGCACGCTTTACACCGCGCTGGTGACGGCAGCCAAGCTGCTAGCCCCGGCCATGCCCTTCTTGGCCGATGAGCTCTATCAAAACCTGGTGCGCTCTGTGGACAAGCGCGCCCCCGAGTCGGTCCACCTGGCCAAATGGCCGGAAGCGGACGAGGCGCGCATCGACGAGGCGCTCAACCGCGACATGGCTTTGGTTATGAAAATGGTCTCGCTGGGCCATGCCGCCCGTCAAAAGGCCAACCGCAAGGTGCGCCAGCCGCTGGCGGAGGCAGCCTTCTCGGTCGGGAATGCCGACGAGGGGCGCGCCCTCACCGCCTATGCCGATTTGATCTCCGACGAGTTGAACGTCAAGCGCGTGCGCTTGTTGGACACCACCGGCGAGGCGGTTGCATTCTCGGTCAAGCCGCTGCCCAAGCAGCTCGGCCAGAAATACGGCAACAAATTCCCCGGACTGGCCAAGGCGATCACCGCCAAGGACGCCGAATTGGCAGCCAGGACGCTGCTCGCCAATCAGCCGCTCAAGGTAACCCTGGATGGACAGGACTATGACATCCTGCCGGAGGAAGTTGAAGTCCACGCCCAGGCGAAGGAAGGTTTTGCCGTCGCTAACGAAGGTGCCTACCTGGCTGCCCTGGTCACCGAGCTGACCCCGGAGCTGGTGCGCGAAGGCCTGGCGCGTGAGTTCGTTCGCCGGGTGCAGGACCTGCGCAAGACCGCCGACCTGGACGTGGCCGACCGGATCAAGGTCTTCGTCACCGCCTCGGATGGTCTGAAGGACGCCATCGAAGCCCACCGGGACTACGTCACGACCGAGACCCTGACCATCGACCTGAAGTATGCGCCCTCGCCCGCCGGAGCGGCAACCACCCAGGACGAGTTCGACGGCGAGACGTTGGCAGTGGGGCTGGTAAAAGCATGAAACCAATGTGCGACGCACTTCGATCCCTCGCTTTGCTCGGGACATGAGTGCGTCGCACATGTTATATTGGAGGCGACATGAGCGCCATCGAATTTCACCCGCTGAGCCCGGAGCGTTGGGACGATTTCGAAACGCTTTTCGGCCCGCGCGGAGCCTGCGCCGGCTGCTGGTGCATGTTCTGGAAACTGCCGCGCAAGGAATTCAACACCGGCCAGTACGAGGGGAACCGCAAAGCTCAGAAGAAGCTCGTCACCGGCGGGTACGTTCCGGGTCTGCTCGCCTACGTGGACGGGATCCCTGCCGGTTGGTGCGCGGTCGAGCCGCGCCAGAACTATCCCGGTTTGGCGCGTTCGCGCATCCTCGCACCTCTGGACGACGCCCCGGTCTGGTCTGTGACCTGTTTCTTCGTCGACCGGCATTTCCGCCGCCAGGGCCTCTCGGTTGGCTTGCTGCAGGCCGCCATCGAGCACGTACGCCGCCAGGGCGGTCGTGTTGTGGAGGGATATCCGACCGAGCCGCGCGGGCAGGCCAACGCCGCCCCGGCGTTCGTCTACACCGGACTGGCCTCGGCCTTCCGTCGGGCTGGGTTTACGGAAGCCGGCCGCAGGTCCGAGACGCGCCCGATCATGCGCTTTACCATCCGGTGACCATCTCCATCCGTTCTTATTGCCAGGACGATTTTGCCGCCGTCGCCCTGCTCTGGAGACGAGCCAGGGAAGAAACCTTTCCGGATTTCCAGAGGACCAAAGGCCATACCTTCGAAGAGGATTGCGTCTATTTACGTGATGAAATCCTCCCCAATAATCAGGTATGGGTGGCGGAGCTGGACGGCCAATGTGCCGGTTTCATGGCCCAGCGCGGCAATTTCATCGACCAGCTGTTCGTCGACCCCGCGTACCAGCGCCAGGGGGTCGGTCAGGCATTCCTCGTCCAAGCCCGGCAGCTCTCCCCCGCCTCACTGCGCCTGTTTACTTTTCAATCCAACACGAAGGGGCGGGCATTTTACGAAAAAAACGGATTTCGGCCGGTGAAATTCGGCCTCTCCCCGCCGCCGGAAAACGAACCGGACGTCGAATATCAATGGCCGCAAGAAACCCCCGCAAGGCATTCTGCGGGAGGTTAGTCTTCAGTTCAGGTCTTCCAACAACTCCATTGGCACCACTGCGGTGCCGACGATGCCCGGTCCGGTGTGCACTCCCAATACCGGGGAAATGCGCAGGATTTCCAGCTTTTTGATGTTGAGGCGCGCCTGCATGGACGCAGCCAGCGAGGCGGCGCTTTCGGCCAGCCGCCCGTGCAGGACGGTGGCCCACAGCGGGATGGAGCCGTACATGTCGCTGATGTGGTCGACCATCGTGGACAGATTTTGCGAAACGGTCCGGCCTTTGGCGACCGTGCTGTATTTGCCATCCTGGTGATCGACGCGAATGACCGGTTTGATCTTCAGCATCGAGCCCATCAAGGCCTGGACCCGGCCGATGCGCCCACCGCGCGCCAGGTAATCGAGACTTTCCACGGTATAGACCACCTCGGTGTTCTCGCGGATCTTTTGCAGGCGCTCCAGGATTGCCTTGATGCTCCACCCCGCCCGGGCGGCCCAGGTCGCAGCCAGGACCTGGAATCGTTGGCCTCCGGAAAGCGTCATGGTGTCGACCGTGGTCACCTCGGCCTCCTTGACCTGCTCCCCGGCCATGCGTGCTGATTGAACCGTCCCGCTCAGGCCGGAGGAAATGTGGATGGACAGGATCTGCTTGCTCGTCGCAGCAAGTTTACGATAGATATTGGCGAAAATGCCGCTGGAAG
>Ga0335070_10012055_pt1 | contig 10101 bp, 5 predicted proteins | sample Lox_Sample_13_FD_206722 | JGI IMG/M metagenome (GOLD analysis project Ga0335070, IMG submission 206722) | Soil microbial communities from Loxahatchee National Wildlife Refuge, Florida, United States - Lox_Sample_1.3 | ecosystem: Environmental > Terrestrial > Soil > Wetlands | place: USA: Florida... | reverse complement strand
CGCCAGCCGCCGCGCCTCCGCCTCGGCGGGGCGGCCGTAGGATGGCTCCCAGCTCCCCGGCTTCCCCACCGCCGCGGGGCCGCCGCGCCGCCCGAGCAAGTTCAGCAGCGAGGCGGCGGAGGCGTGCGCCTCGTCCGCGGCCATCCGGCCCGCCGGCAGGCCGTGGCCCGCCGGCGCCGCGGATGCCAGGGCCGGCCCAGCGACCTCCTCGACCCCCTCGCCGGCGATGCGGTAGATCGCGCGGTAGCACTGGCCGCGCAGGGCGTCGTAGCGGACCTCCACCTCCACCGGCAACGCCCGGCCGCTCCGGCGCGCCGCGTGCGCGGCCGCGCCGAGCAGCGACGGCGCCGTGAGCAGGGGCACCCCCAGCGCGCGGCTCAGCCCCTTGGCGAACGCGGCCCCGATCCTCAGGCCGGTGAACGAACCGGGACCGTCGGCCACGAGCACCGCCGTCAGGTCGGCCGCGCGGACCCCCCGGGCGGCCAGGAGCGAGGACACCACCCGCTCGATGTCACGCGAGAGGGCCCGCCGGTCGTCGAGCCGCAGGTCCTCGCCGGGGTCCGCCGCCGTCCCGACGGCGAAGGAGGGGACGTCGGTCGCGGAGTCGAGCGCGAGGACGAGGCCCCCTCCCGCCGGCTCCCCGACGGGGCCGGTCACGCGAGCTCCAGGCGCCGCAGCGACGGGTCGCCCACGTACGAGAGCCGGAGGTGGTGGGTGAGCACCGGCAGGGCCTCGTCGAAGCGCTCCGGCCACTCGACGAAGATCACCGCGTCGGCCTCGCGCACCATCTCGTCGAACCCCAGGTCCGCCGCCTCGCCCGGGCGCCGGAGCCGATACCCGTCGACGTGGTAGACCGTGCACCCCGCGCCGTCGTAACGGTGCACCAGGGCGAAGGTGGGACTGGTCACCGGCTGGCGCACGCCGAGCCCCGCCGCGATGGCGCGGACCAGCGTGGTCTTCCCCGCGCCCAGTTCGCCCGAGAGCCCGACCACCGCCGGCAGGCGCAGCGTCCGGGCGAACGCCTCGCCCCATGCGGCGAGGCCCGCCTCGTCGAAGGTGCCGCCGACCCGGACGCTAGCGGCCACGCCGCCGCCCCCGTGCCCGCCCGCCTCCCCGCTGGCCGGCAGCGGCGCCGTCCGAGGCCAGCTCCGCCGTCGCTCCACGGTGCGCCGCTGCGGCGGTGCGCCGGGGCGCCGCGCCCCCGGCCGCGCGCAGGTCCAGGATCTGGTCCCGGATCTGCGCCGCCAGCTCGTAGTCCAGGTCGTCGGCCGCGCGCCGCATCTCCTGCTCCAGCGTCGCGATGATCCGCTCGCGCTCCTGCGGCTCGGCCTCGGCCCAGTCCGCCGCGGCCTTCCCCAGCACCGCCAGCGGCTCGGTGCGCGGCACCGGGTCCTCGCGCGCGTCGGCCACGCGGGTGGTGAAGCGGATCTCCTCCACCGACTTCACGATCGAGCGCGGGGTGATGTGGTGCTCGGCGTTGTAGGCGCGCTGCACCTCGCGGCGGCGGTCCATCTCCTCGATGGCGGCGCGCATCGAGTCGGTCAGGCGGTCGGCGTACAGGATGGCCTTCCCGCGCTCGTTGCGCGCGGCGCGCCCCACCGTCTGGATCAGCGAGGTGCGGGAGCGCAGGAACCCCTCCTGGTCCGCGTCGAGCACCGCCACCAGGGAGACCTCCGGCAGGTCGAGCCCCTCCCGCAGCAGGTTGATCCCCACCAGCACGTCGAACTCGCCGAGCCGCAGGCCGCGCACGATGTCCATCCGCTCGATGGCGTCCACGTCCGAGTGCATGTACCGCACCCGCACACCGACCTGACCGAGGAAGTCGGTGAGATCCTCCGCCATCCGCTTGGTGAGCGTCGTGACGAGGACGCGCTCGCCGCGCCGCGCCCGCACCCGGATCTCCTGCAGCAGGTCGTCCACCTGCCCCGCGACGGGCCGCACCTCCACCTCGGGGTCCACCAGGCCGGTGGGCCGCACCAGCTGCTCGACCACGGCGCCGCCGCTGAGGCGCAGCTCCTCGGGGCCCGGCGTCGCGGAGACGAACAGCACCCGCGGCGCGCACCGGAGGAACTCGTCGTAGCGCAGCGGCCGGTTGTCGAGGGCCGAGGGGAGGCGGAAGCCGTACTCGACCAGCGTCTCCTTCCGCGAGCGGTCGCCGTTGTGCATCGCGTTGAGCTGCGGCACGGTCACGTGCGACTCGTCCACGACCACGAGGAAGTCCGCCGGGAAGAAGTCGAGGAGCACCGCGGGCCGCTCGCCGGGCGCGCGCCCCGTCAGGTGCCGGCTGTAGTTCTCGATGCCGTGGCAGGTACCGACCTCGAGCAGCATCTCGAGGTCGAAGGTGGTGCGCGACTCCAGCCGCTGCGCCTCGAGCAGCTTCCCCGCCGTGCGCAGCGCCCGGAGCCGCTCCGCCAGCTCGGCGCGGATGGCCGTCACGGCGCGCTCGAGGTTGTCGCGGTCGGTGACGAAGTGCGTGGCGGGGTAGATCGCGCAGCGGTCCAGCGCCGCCACCCCCTTGCCGGTCAGCGGGTCGATCTTCGTGATGCGCTCGAGCAGGTCGCCGAACAGCTCGAGCCGGACCGCCTGCTCCTCGTACGCCGGGAAGACCTCGACGACGTCGCCGCGCACCCGGAAGGTGCCGGGCTCGAAGGCCACGTCGTTGCGCTGGTACTGGATGTCGACCAGCCGCTCCAGGATCGTGCGCCGCCCCACCGTCTCGCCCTTCGCGAGGCGCACCATCTGCTGGCGATACTCGACCGGGTCGCCGAGGCCGTAGATGGCCGAGACCGTCGCCACGACCACCACGTCGTCGCGCTCGACCAGGCTCGAGGTGGTCCGCAGGCGGAGTCGCTCGATGTCCTCGTTCCGGGAGGCGTCCTTCTCGATGTACGTGTCGGTCTGCGGGACGTACGCCTCGGGCTGGTAGTAGTCGTAGTACGAGACGAAGTACTCGACGGCGTTGTGCGGGAAGAACGACTTCAGCTCGCCGTACAGCTGGGCCGCGAGGGTCTTGTTGTGGGAGAGGACGAGCGTCGGGACGCCGAGCTCCCGGATGACGTGCGCCACCGTCATGGTCTTCCCGGAGCCGGTGACGCCGAGGAGGACCTGGTGGCGGTCGCCGCGCCGGCACGCGCGGACCAGCTCGGCGATGGCCTGCGGCTGGTGCCCGGCGGGGGCGAAGGGGGCGACGAGCTCGAAGCGGCTCACGCGAGCGTGCGGTCGCGCCGCCGGACCTCGACGACGCCCTTCACGCGGCGGATCGCCTTGATGACCTTGTTGAGGTGCGTGAGGTTCTCGACCTCCACCACGACCGAGCCGGTCATCCCCCCGTCGCCGCTGGTCAGCTCCGCCGCCCGGATGTTGGTGCCCGCCTGCGAGACGGCCGAGCAGACGTCGGCGTAGAGGCCGCGCCGGTCCTCCCCCGCGACGGTCAGGCGCACCACGAACAACTCCCCCTCCACCTCCTGCCAGTCGAGGTCGAGGCGGCGCTGGGGCTCGTCGTTCAGCGCCAGGAGGTTCGGGCAGTCGACCCGGTGGATGCTGATGCCGCGACCGCGCGTCACGTACCCCGTCACCGCGTCGCCGGGGACCGGCTGGCAGCACGAGGAGTAGCGCACCATCAGTCCGTCCACGCCCTGGATGCGGATGCCGCGGCCGACGCGCATCCGCTGCACCAGGCGGCCGATCGCGCCGGGCTTGGGGGGAGGCGCCTCCTCGGGCGGGAGGTCCGGGAACAGCGCGCCGAGCGCCTGCCCGAACGCCAGGTCGCCGCGGCCGAGCGCGGCCTCCAGGTGCGGCGCGTCCGGGAACGACAGCCGCGCGGCGGCCTTCTTCATCCCGTCCTCATCCGGCTTGGCGAGCCGGCGCCGCCGCAGCTCCCGGTCGAGGATCTCCTGCCCCAGCGCCACCGACGCCGCGTACTCCTCCTGGCGCAGCCACTGCCGGATCTTCTGCCGCGCCCGGCCGGTGCGCACGTGCGAGAGCCAGTCGCGCGAGGGACGCGCCGCCGGCGAGGTGAGGATCTCGACGGTGTCGCCGTTCTTGAGCTGGCGGTGGAGCGGCGCGATCCGCCCGTTCACCTTCGCGCCGTGGCAGCGGTAGCCGACCTCGGTGTGCACCGCGAACGCGAAGTCGATCGGCGTCGCGCCCTTCGGCAGCTGCTTGACGTCCCCGCCCGGCGTGAAGACGAAGATCTCGTCCTGGTACAGGTCGATGCGCAGGAACTCGAGGAACTCCTCGGGGGTGTGCGCGTCCTGCTGGTGCTCGAGGAGCTGCCGGAACCAGCTGAGGTGCCGGTCGAGATCGTCCTGGGGGCGCCCCTCCTTGTAGAGCCAGTGCGCCGCGATCCCGAACTCCGCCGTCTCGTGCATCTCGCGGGTGCGGATCTGGATCTCGTACAGGTGCCCGCCGGGCCCGAAGATCGTGGTGTGCAGCGACTGGTAGCCGTTCGACTTCGGCTGGGCGATGTAGTCCTTGATCCGCTCCTGCAGCGGCGTCCAGCGCGCGTGGATGACCCCGAGGGCGTGGTAGCAGTCGGCCACGCTCTCCACCAGCACGCGGATCGCCATCAGGTCGAAGATCTCCTCGAACGGCACCCCGCGGCGGATGATCTTCTTGTAGACCGACCAGAGGTGCTTGGGCCGCCCCGTCACCTCGGCGGCCGCGACGCCGGCGCGCGCCAGCTCCTTGCGGAGCGGCTCGCGCATCCGCTCGATGAGCTCCTCCCGCTCGGCCCGCTTGGCCGCGACCTTCTTCGCCAGGACGCGGTACTCCTCGGGCTCGAGGAACTTGAACGCCAGGTCCTCCAGCTCCGCTTTCACGCCCGCCATCCCGAAGCGGTGCGCCAGCGCCGCGTAGAGGTCCCGCGTCTCGAGCGCGATGCGCTTCTGCTTGTCCTCGGGCAGGTGCTCGAGGGTGCGCATGTTGTGCAGCCGGTCGGCCAGCTTGACGATGATGACCCGCGCGTCCTTGGCGACCGAGACCAGCAGCTTGCGGTAGTTCTCGACCTGCTCCTCGGCGCTGGAACGGAAGGTGATCGTGGAGAGCTTCGTGAGCCCGTCCACGATGGTCGTCACCTCGGGGCCGAACTCCTTCTCCAGGTCCTGGAGGGTGCTGTCGGTGTCCTCGATGACGTCGTGGAGGAGGCCGCAGGCGATCGACACCGAGTCCAGGTGCTGCTCCACCAGGATGCGCGCCACCGCCACCCCGTGCGTGACCGCCTCCTCCCCCGAGAGCCGCAGCTGCCCGCGGTGCGCCGCGGCGCTGAAGCGGTAGGCTCGCTCGAGGAGGTCGAGGTCGAAGCGGTCGGCGGCGGGCTCCAGGACGTCGCTGAGCCCGGGGATGGCCGGAACGCGGATCGTGGTCACCGTCCGTACAGGATGCGCAGGGGCGGCACGCCCGTCAACGCGCGGGCCCAAGGGGCGGCCGTCGTCAGAGGAGCCCCGCCTCGGCGAACGAGACGTAGCGACCCGCCCCCACCACCACGTGGTCGTACACCGGCAGGTCGAGGATGCGCCCCGCCTCCACGAGCTGGCGGGTGGCGGCGCGGTCGTCGGCGGACGGGGTCGGGTCGCCCGAGGGGTGGTTGTGGACGACGATGACCCCGGCCGCCGCCTCGGCGATGGCGCCCCGGAACACCTCGCGCGGGTGCACGAGCGAGGCGTTGACCAGCCCGCGGGTCACCAGCAGGTCGCGCAGGACCCCGCTCTGGCTGTCGAGCGCGAGCACGTGGAATTCCTCGGCGGGGAGGTCCGCCAGCCGCGGGGCGTAGAAGCGGTAGACGTCCGCGGGCGAGCGGATGCGCACCCGCCGCCCCCGACCCTCCTCCTGGAGCCGCCGGCCCAGCTCGAGCGCCGCCGCCAGCCGCGCCGCCTTGGCCGGCCCGATCCCCGGGGTGCGGGCCAGCTCGGCCGGGGTACGGCGCGCCAGGTCCCCGACCCTCGGTCCACCCTCGCTGAGCAGCCCGGCCGCCACGGTCGCGGCGGGATGCCCCGCGCGCCCCGTGGACAGCAGGATGGCGATCAGCTCGGCGGCGGTGAGCGCCGACGGTCCGAGGCGGAACAGCCGCTCCCGGGGGCGGTCGGAGCCGGGCGGCGGAGGGGCGGGCGCCATGGAGCGAAAATGGCGCGCCCGCCGGCGAGGGCGGGCGCGGCACAGCGGCACACCGGCGCCGATCTCGGCGCTACGCCCCCGCCCCGTGGCACTTCTTGTACTTCTTCCCCGACCCGCAGGGGCACGGGTCGTTGCGGCCGACCTTGGGGTATCCGCCCGGCCCGGTAGCCGAGCCGCCGCGGGGCCGCGGCGCGATGCCCGCCGCCCGCAGCGTCGCGGCCTGCTGGCTGGCAGACGGGCCGATGGCGCCCAACCCCGGCGGCGGTCCCACGGGCCGGCGCGTCGCGAGCGCCGCCTCCGGGGCGACCATCCCTCCGGCGACCTCGCGGAGCACCGCGGGCGCGGCCTCGCCCTCCGGCGCGGCGGGGCCCGTGAAGGTCCGCGGCACCGGCCTCGCCACCGGCGGCGGCGCGGCCGTCACCTGCACGCGGGCGAGGAACTGCTCGGCGAACGTGGTCCTGAGGTCGGTCATCAGGTCCACGAACATGTCGAAGGCGTCCTTCTTGTACTCGACCAGGGGGTCCTTCTGCCCCCACGCCCGGTAGGTGATGGCGTTGCGGAGCTGGTCCAGGTCGTACAGGTGGTCCTTCCACTTCTCGTCGATCACCCGCAGCATCACCTGGCTGAGGATCTGCTCGGCGAGCCGCTCGAGCCCGACCTGCTTCCCGTACGCGTCGAACGCCTGCACCCGCCGCTGGAAGGCCGCGCGCGCCTCCTTGCGGACGGCGTCCAGCAGCTCCGCCGCGCTCGTCAGGCGGCGGTCCCGCAGCGTCGGCAGGAGGATCAGGAACCGGCGCTGCAACGTGGCCGAGAGGGTCTCCAGGTCCCACTGCTCGGGGAGCTTGGCGGCGGCGACGGTCTCGTTCACCATCCGCTCCACCGCGCCGTCCACCATCCGGATCGCCTCGGCCTTCAGCTCCTCGCCTCCCTCCAGGGCGAACAGCCGCAGCGAGTAGATCACCTCGCGCTGCTGGTTCATCACGTCGTCGTACTCGAGGAGCCGCTTGCGCTGCTGGAAGTTCTGCAGCTCGATGCGCTTCTGGGCGCCCTCGATGGAGCGGGTGACGAGGGGGTGGGTGATGACCTCGCCCTCCTCGGCGCCGAGCCGGTCCATCATCCCCGCGATGCGGTCGGACCCGAACAGCCGCATCAGGTCGTCCTCGAGGGACAGGAAGAACATCGTCGCGCCGGGATCGCCCTGGCGGCCGGACCGGCCGCGCAGCTGGCGGTCGATGCGCCGCGCCTCGTGTCGCTCGGTGCCGATGATCTGGAGGCCGCACGGCGGGTCGGTCATGCACCCCAGCTTCTGGATCTCCGGCCAGGTCAGGTCGGGCTTCTCCACCTGCTGGCCGAACGGCGCCAGCCTGGCGCGGATGCCGCACACCCCGCACTTCGTCACGCCCGGACCCAGCTTGATGTCGGTGCCGCGGCCGGCCATGTTGGTCGCGATCGTCACCGCGCCCGGCTGCCCCGCCTGCGCGACGATCTCGGCCTCGCGCTGGTGGTACTTGGCGTTCAGCACCTCGTGCTTGAGGCCGCGCCGCTTCAGCATCCGCGACAGCGTCTCGGACACCTCCACGCTCACCGTCCCCACCAGCACCGGCAGGCTCCGCGCGTGGAGCCGCTCCACCTCCTCGGCGATGGCGTTGTACTTCTCGCGGCGGGTCCGGTAGACGAGGTCGTGCTTGTCGATGCGCCGCACCGGCCGGTTGGTCGGGATGACCGACACCTCCAGGCCGTAGATCTTGTAGAACTCCGTCTCCTCCGTCTCGGCCGTGCCCGTCATCCCCGCGAGCTTCTGGTACATCCGGAAGTAGTTCTGGATGGTGATCGTGGCGAGCGTCTGGGTCTCGCCCTTCACCTCCACCGACTCCTTCGCCTCCACCGCCTGGTGCAGCCCGTCCGACCAGCGCCGTCCGGGGAGGATGCGGCCGGTGAACTCGTCGACGATGAAGATCTGGCCGTCCTGCACCACGTAGTCCACGTCCTTCTCGTACAGGGCGTGGGCCCGCAGCAGCTGGTGCACGATGTTCAGCTTCTCGCTCTTGGCCGCGTAGTCCATCTCGAGGCGCTGGCGCCGCTCCACCTTCTCCGCCGCGCCGAGCGACTCGTCGTGCTCCAGCTCGTGCACCTCCTGCGAGAGGTCCGGCACGATGAACAGCGCCGGATCGTCGGGGGAGAGGAGCTCGACCCCCTGGTCCGTCAGGTGGACGGCGTGGCCCTTCTCGTCGAGGACGAAGTACAGCACCTCCTCGAGGTCGCGCAGCTTCTGCTGGCTCGCCGGGAGCTTGCGGTCGGCGATGTGGTCCAGCTCGACCCTCTGGACCTCCTTCTTCACCCCCTGCTCGTTGAGGAGCTTGAGGAGGCGCTTCTGCTTCGGCATCCCGAGCTGCGCCTGGTACGCCTTCACGGCCGACGGGTAGGCCTCCCCCTTCCCCCACAGCTGCTCCGCCTCGGCCACGAGGTCGTTCACCACCTCCACCTGCCGCCGCACCAGCCCCTGCACCTGGCGGTTGAACTCGGCGTACTTGGTGTCGCTCTCGCTGGTGACCGGGCCGGAGATGATGAGCGGCGTCCGGGCCTCGTCGATGAGGATCGAGTCCACCTCGTCGATGATCGCGTAGACGTGCGGGCGCTGGACCCGCTGGTCCACGGAGAACACCATGTTGTCGCGGAGGTAGTCGAACCCGAACTCGTTGTTGGTGCCGTAGGTGATGTCGCACGCGTAGGCGGCGCGGCGCTCGGCGCTGCCCGGCTCGGTGTCGTCGATGCACCCCACCGTGAGGCCGAGCCAGGTGTAGAGGTGGCCCATCCACTGCGAGTCGCGCCGGGCCAGGTAGTTGTTCACCGTCACCAGGTGACAGCCGGCGCCCGGCAGCGCGTTGAGGTACAGCGGCAGGGTCGCGACGAGCGTCTTCCCCTCGCCGGTGGCCATCTCGGCGATCTTCCCCTTGTGCAGCACGATGCCGCCGATGAGCTGCACGTCGTACGGGACCATGTCCCACGTCAGCTCGTGGCCCGTCACCGTCACCGTCGAGCCCTGCAGCCGGCGGCACGCCTCCCGCACCGTCGCGAACGCCTCGGGGAGCAGCTCGTCGAGCAGCTCCGCCGTCGCCTTGGCCAGCTCCCGCTCGCGCTCGAGCAGCTCGCGGTCGAGGTCGTCGCGCTCCTCCGGGTCGGCGCACGCGTGCTTGGCCGCCTTGAGGCGGTCCACCTCGGCCCGTACCGCCCCGATCCGCTCCTGGATGCGCGCGCGGAACCGCCCGGTCTGCGCCTGAATCTCGGCGTCGCTCAGCCCGCGCAGCGCCTCCTCGTGACGGTGGATCGCATCCACCACCGGCTGGAGGCGCCGCAGCTCGCGGCTGAACCGCGTGCCGATGACCTTCGTGACCAGCTGCTGGATCGCCATCAGGTTCCCGTCATCCCCTTCGCGCCTCCGCCACCGGCCTCCCCGGCCCCCTGGCGTCTTGGCGTCTGTCCCCCGTCCCTACTGGTACAGCCGCTGCCGTGCGATGTACTCCGCCACCGCGTCCGGCACGAGGTAGCGGATGCTCTTCCCCGCCAAGCAGCGGGCCCGGATCTCGCTCGCCGAGATCTCGATGGCGGGCGTCGCGACGAAGTGCGTCACGAACGCCGACGCCACCTCCGGCACGCCGGGCCGGGTGAGCACCGCGATCTCCGCCAACCGTGCAACTTCGTCGGCCGCGCGCCAGCGGGGCAACTCCGCGGCCGCGTCGGCGCCGAGGATCAGCACGAAGCGCTCGCGCGGCTCCCGCTCGTGCAGGGCGCGCAGGGTGTCCACCGTGTACGAGGGGCCGGGCCGCTCCAGCTCCATCCCCTCCAGCACGAACCGCGGGTGCCCGGCCAGGGCCAGCGTCAGCATGGCGCGCCGGTCCTCCGCCGACGCCACCGGCCCGCGCGGCTTGAGCGGCTGCTGCGCGCAGGGCACGAACAGGACGCGGTCGAGGCCCAGCGCCTCGGCGGCCCGAT
>Ga0335070_10012053_pt1 | contig 10101 bp, 2 predicted proteins | sample Lox_Sample_13_FD_206722 | JGI IMG/M metagenome (GOLD analysis project Ga0335070, IMG submission 206722) | Soil microbial communities from Loxahatchee National Wildlife Refuge, Florida, United States - Lox_Sample_1.3 | ecosystem: Environmental > Terrestrial > Soil > Wetlands | place: USA: Florida... | reverse complement strand
GCCCAGTCGCCGCCGCTGTACATGCCGCCGGTGTTCCCCGGGCTGTATAAGACCTGAGGGTAAAAGCCAGGCCAATACGCAACGGCAGGCACGCCATCAGTCCACGTGCCATCAGAGAATGCCCCCGCTGCCACACTGATGTGGTCGCGGTAGCCGGCCTCGTAGTACTCGACACCATTGTGGATGCACTCAACGCCGTTACCAGCGTACACTCCGGAATCCCAGTAGCTGGCGGTGGCCGGGTTGTAGCCGGGCTGGACCATGATCCGCCCCCCCAGCCAGTTAGTCGCCGTAGGCAGGCACCACTGGCCGAGGATTACCTTGCCACCCGTGTCCACGTAATCGGCAAGGTTATCGCCAAAGGCAGACTTGTCCGCATAGGCGTAGTTCGCCCATGTAAGGACGGCGGAATACTGTTGCATTTGCGCGACCGTCGGTGTGCCGTAGCGGGCATCGAAGTAGTCTACAGGATCTCCCCAGAGGAGCGCAGAGACGGTGGCCCGGAAGCTGGGCTCGTCACTCTCGCTCGGGGCGTAAAGCAGGCCCCAGCCTCGGCGCCTCCAATACCCCACCTCGCAGCCGTCGAGAATACCGTCGGGCTGACAGTCCTGACACCACCACTGATCCTCAGGCGGAAGCAGATAGCAGTTGGCGATGTCGCACACATCGGGAATCCCGTTCCAGTTGCAGTCCTCGCCGCAATTGTCGGGGATGCCGTCGCCATTGCAGTCCAGGGGCTCGCAGTCGTCGGGTACATCGTTCCAGTTGCAGTCGGTGCTGGACCCGCTCGCGATATCGCACGCATCGGGGGTGCCGTTTCCGTTGCAATCCTGGCACCACGGTTCCTCGGCCGGACAGTCCGCGATATCGCATCCATCGGGGATGTTGTTCCCGTTGCAGTCGGCACAGCTTGGCTCACCCGGCGGGCAGTCTCTGATCTCGCACTCGTCGGGGATGCCATCGGCATCGCAGTCAGGATCGCACACGTCGGGGTAGCAGTTCTCATTGCAATCCTGGCACCACAGTGAGCCATCGCAAAACTCAATGTCACAGTCGTCCGGAATCAGATTGCGGTTGCAGTCATGTCGGCAAGAGCCCACGCAGTGAGTCAGGATATTGGCCGTCATCAGCGCCCACTGCTCTGTAACGGAGCCCTGGTCGTAGCTATCCCCTGTATGGCCGGGGCAATAGAAGACGGGTAGGCCGCCGTTCCAGTACGCAACCGCTGGTACGCCGTCAGTCCAGGTCCCATCGGACACCGCGCCGGACACCACAAAGATGTGGTCGCGGAAGATGGCGTCGTAACTCGCGACGCCCGTATGCATGCACGCGATGCCGTTGCCGGCATACATGTGGTAATAGTCATAGTAAGAGCCGGTAGCCGGGTTATAGCCGGCCTCGGTCATGATCCGGCCCGCCAGGTAGTTGCCCGCCGTGGGCAGGCACCACTGGCCGAGAATCACCGCGCCGCCGCCGTCCACGTAGTCGGCGAGGCTGTCGCCGAAGGCAATCGTGTCCGCATAGGCGTAGTTGGCCCAGGTCAACACTGCGGCATAGGACATCATCTGAGCCAAAGTTGGGATGGCGTACCGGGCATCGAAGTAGTCGACCGGAGCGCCGATCAAAGCCGAAACCGCCATGCGGAAGTCGGGATTGTCCGCCTCGCTCGGGGCATAGAGCAGACCCAGGCGTCGAAGGCGCCCAACACCAATCTGGCAGCCATCCGGGATTCCATCGTGCTGGCAGTCCATGCACCACTGCGAGCCGTCGCAGAACAAGATATCACAGACGTCGGAGATGCCGTTTTCATTGCAGTCCGGGTCACAGATATCAGGAACGCCGTCGCCGTTGCAGTCGGACATGCTCTCGCAATCGTCAGGGATGCCGTTGTCGTTGCAATCGTTGCTGGCCCCGCTTTGGATGTCGCACCCATCGGGGACGCCGTTGCCGTTGCAGTCCTGGCACCAGCTTTCTTCCGCGGAGCAATCCGCGATGTCGCATCCATCCGGGAAATAATTCCCGTTGCAGTCGGCGCAGCTCAGGTCACCCGGCGGGCAGTCCCTGATCTCGCATGCATCCGGGATGCCATCGCCGTCGCAATCGGGATCGCAGACATCGGGATATCCGTTCTCGTTGCAATCCTGGCACCACAGCGAGCCATCGCAATCGCGGATGTCGCAATCGTCCGGGATCTGGTTGCCGTTGCAGTCATGAGGAGGAGAGGGGATCCAACAGTACACCATGTTGGCGGTCAGCAGGGCCCAGTCGCCGGTGGTATAGGTGCTACCAGTATTGCCGGGGCTGTAATAGACCATGGGGGCCGAGCCCGGCCAGTACGCACCCGGCCAGTACGCAACGGCTGGCACGCCATCAAGGAACGTTCCATCCGAGGACGCGCCAGGTACAACAGAAATGTTGTCTCGGTAGTTCGCCTCATAGGACGTGACGCCACTGTGTAGGCAATAGACGCCGTCACCGGCATACGACGAGCTGCCCCAGGAGAAACCAGAAGCCGGGTTGTAACCCGGATCGGTCATGATGCGGCCCTGCAGGTAGTTGCCTGCCGTGGGCAGACACCACTGGCCGAGGATCACGGTGCCGCCGCCGTCGGCGAAGTCGGCAAGGTTATTGCCCATCGTGACCGGGTCGGCATACGGATAGTCAACCCAGGTCAGAACCGCGACGTAGGCCTGCATCTGGGCCAGCGTCGGGGTGCCGCTCGTGGCATCGAAGTAGTCCACCGGAGCGCCGATGATCGCGGACACAGCAGCCCGGAACGACGGGTTGTCGGGCTCGCTCGGAGCATAGAGCAGGCCATCGCGGCGCTTGTGCGGGCCAAGCTGGCAACCGTCCGGGATTCCATCAGGCTGGCAGTCCTGGCACCACCACTGCTCGTCAGGTGGGAGCAGATGGCAGTCCCTGATGTCGCAGCTGTCGGCGATACCGTCGTAATTGCAGTCATCCTGGCACTCATCCGGGATGCCATCGGGCTGGCAGTCCGTGCTCGTGCCGCTGGCAATGTCGCAGTTATCCGGAACGCCATTCTCGTTGCAATCCTGCGAAATGCCCTCGGCGATCGCGCAGGAGTCGATGATGCCGTCACCGTCGCAGTCGACGATCGGACCGCAGGTGGTCCAGGCACCGAGCCAGAAGCCGCCCATGCCCTCGCAATCCGGCTGCGTGGCGACCAGGCAGTACGGGGGGCCGGCGAAGCAGCAGGCGCCGGAGAAGACGCAGCCGCCGATCTGGGTAACCGACACGCTGGAGCCGTACCAGCCGTAGCCCAGCGTCGAGGCCACCACCGTCCCGTTGAAGGCGATCTGATAGCCACCGGGAGAGTAGGTGCCGTCGCCATACTCGTCCTCGCAATTCCAGTCATAGCAGCCGTCGTTGGTGACGCAGCAGCTCGTGACATACGCGGCCCAAGCCGTGGTCATCGGGGGGTTGGTGCAAATCGTCGCGCCAGTCCCTTCCTGAACCAACTGCCACGAAGTCTCATAAGGCCAGGAGTCGGGCACGTACGTGATCGTGATTTCCGACTCATGGCAGGGCCAGGGGAAGCAGCCAAAGCTGGCGCAGGTCAAGCCACTGTACCACATGCCGCTCTGAGCGTTGCAGGCCGCTTGCGTCAGATCGCCCACGCAAACCTCGTTCACGCAGCAGGCGCCGACCGGCTCGGAAACCGTAAACACGTAGTTGCCGCACCCACTGTAACCTTCAATATCCATGTAGTACGTGCCGGCGGCCAATCCGGTAAACGTCATCTGTGACTGCCAGTTGCAGTAGTCGTCGTTGTAGCCCAACTCGGCTCCGCAGCAGCTCGTGCCTACGAACATGTACGTGTCGTAGGTGGAGCCGCACAGAGAGAAGATCCAGGTGCCATCCCACGGGACGTTGACGGCGTAGATGACTTCCTCACCGGTGCGCAGGGCGCAATCGTCGCCCGCTCCGCACGTGGTTCCGGTCCACTGACCGGGCGCATTTACGAAGAAGTCAGCGCACAGGCAGGGGTTCGGATCGCAGCTCGTGCCGTCGCCGTTGTACTCGCCGCCCGCCAGGTAGCACTGATAGGGGCTCACGAGCAGGCAAGTCGTCTGCACGCAGCACGCACCGACAATGTCCGCGCACAGCGGGTTCATTTCCTCGCACCGCTGCTGGAAGAACCACCGCGTGCACGGGCCGCCCGCGAAACAGTCGCTCGGCGAAGCGTCATCGACGCACACGCCCGTGGCGGTATTACAGCAGGCGCCGAGCAATGGCGGGCCGCCGCACTGGTAGATGTTCGCGGTCACCTTGTCCCAGTCACCGGCGCTGTAGGTATTGCCGGTATGACCTGAGCAATAGACCACCATCATGTCGGTGCGATAACCGGCCACGATGTACCCATCCTGGTAGTGGCCGTCGGTCAGGCCCATCAGCTGGACGCTGTTGATATGATCCCGGTACTGGGCACCGTAGCTGGCGACGGGATTCGGGGCCATGTGAATGCACGTCGCGCCATCGCCGGCATAGTTCGACGTCGTGGTCGAAACGGTATCGCAGGTAATCGGGCAATATGCCGACGTCATGATGCGACCTTCCAGCCAGTTGTTCTGGATGGAGTGGTAGCACCACTGACCCAGAATCACCTTGCCGCCCGCGTCGACGTAATCGGCAAGAACGTCGCCCATGCCGACCTTGTCTGCGTAGGCGTAGTCGGCCCACGTAAGAACAAGGCCGTAGTTCTGCAATTGGGCCAACGTTGGCGTGCCGATCCTGGCGTCATAGTAGTCGCAAGGCAGGACGCCCAGGAGAGCCGAAACCGACGCGCGGAACGTCGGGTTGTCGGCCTCGGTCGGCGCATAGAGGACGCCAACACCCCGGCCGCCTTTGAGGGTCAAGACGTGGCCGATGGAATCCACAGGCTTGTCGTTGCCCGCGTTGGTCGGCTGGACCGCGACGCTTTTCTTGGGCGGTGCTAATGCCGGCGCGGGCTGAGCTGCCGATGGATTCTCTGCCTGATAGACCTTCGAACGCCCCGATGGCGCTTTGGTCTTTCCCTCCGGCGGCATTACCGCCGTTCCCGCGCTGTTTTTCGAGAGTTGCGGCGCAACGGTGAGGACGCCCGCCGGCGAGGATTCAACGGATTCGACGGGTCGGGCACTCACATTGCTCACCGATTGTGCCGGCTTGGTACCGCTGGCGGCATTGGATGACCTCCAATCGGCCTGCCCGTTTCCCGCAGCGGTCGCCTCCCGGGCTTGGCGCGGGCTCGAAATCTGTGCCCTGCCTGGCACCGGTCCTTGCGCCACCAGACTGGCCGCCAACGCGCAGGTACAAGCTAGCACGACGCAAGACAGTAGTAATTTCTTCCCTGTCTTCATGTCAGGCTTCCTTTCGATCCGGCGGGTATGGACCTCGAACGGGAAGTACGTGCCGATGATCATCATCACGGCGCCAGCAACGCGCCGACAAACTCGGACAGGTCGCCTGGTCCTACCCTGCCGTTGCAGTCGAAGTCACCGCAGACACAGTTGTCGCCGCTGCCGAGCGCGCAGTCTATGAAAACCTGGATGTCCAGGCCGTCGACCGCACCGCTGTTATCGAGGTCGCCCATAGATACGCATTCGCACCCATCCGGGTACCCGTCGTGGTCGCAGTCCCGGCACCACCGCGAGCCGTCGCACTGAGCGATATCGCACTCGTCCGGAATCAGGTTGCCGTTGCAGTCATGAGGCTGATGACCCAGAACGCAAGTAATCATGTTCGCAGTCAGCAGCGCCCAGTCCCCGGAGCTGTAGCTGCCGCCGGTGTTGCCGGGGCTGTAAAACACCCTGGGGCTGTAGTCGGGCCAGTATGCGATGGCCGGAATGCCGTCAAGCCACGTCCCATCCGAGATCGCGCCGGGCATCAGCGAGATGTTGTCGCGATAGTCGCTGGCGTAGGAAGTAACGCCCCCATGCACGCACGCGACGCCGTCGCCGGCGTACGAAGAAGCACCCCAAGAGGTGGCGGTGGCGGGGTTGTAACCCGCATCCCACATAATCCGGCCGAGAAAACCTTCACCTGCCGGGAGTGCACACCACTGGCCGAGGATCACTATGCCGCCGCCGTCCACGTAGTCGGCTAGGTTATTGCCGAAGGTCACGTCGTCAGCATAGGCGTAGTCGACCCAAGTCATCACCGCGGCATAGCCCTGCATCTGGGTCAGCGTCGGGGTACCGCTTCGCGCATCAAAGTAGTCCACCGGGACGCCGATCATCGCAGACACAGCGGCACGGAAAGCCGGGTTGTCGTCCTCGGTCGGAGCATAGAGCAGGCCCGGGCCGCTGCCTCCCCCCGCGAGCTGACAGCCATCCGGGATTCCATCAGGCTGGCAGTCCTGGCACCACCACCGCTCGTCAGGCGGGAGCAGATGGCAGTCCGTGATGTCACAACTGTCCGGTATGCCGTTGCCATTGCAGTCCAGCCCGAGACCCATGCCGATTGTGCAGCCGTCGCTGATGTAATCGTCATCGCAGTCGGCCAGCACGCCGCAATCGGTCCAAGGACCGAGCCATGCGCCGTAGCAGTCCGCCTCGAACATGACCGCGCAGAACGGATCGCCCCAGAAGCAGCACGCGCCGGGGAAGACGCAGCCGCCGATCTGGGTCACCGAAACGCTGGAGCCGTACCAGCCGGAGCCCAGCGTCCAGGCCACCACCACTCCGTCGAAGAGGATTTCATAACCGCCCGGAGCATAAGTGCCGTCACCGTAGGCGTCCTGGCAGTTCCAGTCATAGCAGTCGGCGCTCCTCACGCAGCAGTCCGTGACGTAGGTGGCGAAAGCCGTGGTCATCGGGGGGTTGGTGCAAATCGTCGCGCCAGTCCCTTCCTGAACCACCTGCCACGAAGTCTCATAGGGCTGGGAGTCGGGCACGTACGTGACCGTGATTTCCGACTCGGGGCAGCCCCAGTGGGGGCAGGCAAAACTGGCGCAGCTCATGCCGCTCCACCATTGGCCGCCCTGAGCGTAGCAGGCCGCTGGCTTCAGATCGCCCACGCAAACCTCGTTCACGCAGCAGGCGCCTAGCACCTCGTGGACATTAAACACGTAGCTGCCGCAGCCGCTGTAGCCTTCGATATCCATGTAGTAGGTGCCGGCGGCCAATTCGGTAAACGTCATCTGTGACTGGTAGTTGCAGTAGTCGTCGTTGTAGCCCAACTCGGCGCCACAGCAACTCGTGCCTACGAACATGTAAGTGTCGAAGGTCGAGCCGCACAGGTCGAAGATCCAGGTCCCATCCCACGGGATCGTGACCGCGTAGATGACCTCCTCGGTGTTGCGGAGGCCGCAATCATTGCCCGCACCGCAGGTGGATCCGGTCCAGGAGCCGGGCGCATTCACGAAGAAGTCAGCGCACAGGCAGGGGTTCGGATCGCAACTGCTCCCGTCACCTTTGTATTCCCCGCCCGCCAGGTAGCACTGATAGGGGCTCACGCGCAGGCAAGTCCTCTGCACGCAGCACGCACCGACGATTGCCTCGCACAGGGGGTTCAATTCGTCGCACGTCTCCCAGGCGAACCAGCGCATCCATTCGCCGCCCGCCAGACAGTCCGCCTGCTCGACGGTGTCGGTGCATGCGCCCGTGCTGGTGTCGCAGCAAGCACCCAATGTAGCTTGAGCGTGCTGGTACGTGTTCGCGGTCAGCAGAGGCCGATCGCCCGCGCCCCCTCGCCCGCCCGTATGGCCGGAGCTGTAGTACTCTCGATGATCGACGCGGTATCCGACGGAGATGTATCCATCCTTAGTCCCGTCAGTCAGGCCTGTCGGCTGCACGCCGCTGATGTGATCCCGGTTGGACGTGGCATGCTTCGTGACCGTGCCCGAGTCACCGAGGTGAATGCAGCTCATCCCGCCGCCCGTGTTGGTCGGTTGAACCGTGACCTTTTTATCGAGCGGCGCTAAAGCCGGTGTGACCTGAACTGCCAATGGACTCTCTGCCTGATAGACCTTCGAACGCCCCGATGGCGCTTTGGTCTTTCCCTCCGGTGGCATCACGGCCGCACCCGCGCTGTTTTTCGAGAGTTGCGGCACAGCGGTGACCTCGCCCGCCGGCGTGGATCCAACCGATCCCACCGGCCGGGCACTCACATTGCTCACCGATGGTGCCGGCCTGGCACCGCCGGCGGCATTCGCTGGCCCCGAATGCGCTCGCGCGCCTGCCGTAGCGGTCGCCTCCCTCGCCTGACGTGCGGTCCCGATCTTTGCCACGCTCTGCGCGGGTCCTTGCGCCACCAGGCTGGCCACCAACGCGCAGGTACAGGCCAGCACGATGCAACAGAGCACTAATTTCTTCCCTGTCTTCATGTCAGGCTTCCTTTCGCTGCAAAGAAAGGCCATAGGCGACGGATCACTGCTCCGCCGTCTGACTTGATGTCATCAGCGTCGCCACGCCAGGCGGCGGTCGTCAGGCGCGCAAGAAAACAGCACCGCCGGGGCTGGTCCGCGCCGCCGCAGTGCCTGTCAGTTGTCTTTTGCTTTTCATCCGCTCTCCTTGCCCTAGGAAACGAACCGCTTACGAGGCACGGCGAGCTGAATAAGAAGTCGGTCGGTCGATCAGGATGGTCGTCGCTCAGACCGAAGCGAGTTCATGCACGATCATCTCGCGGCCGGCGCGGCTCTGACACTGCCGCACCCCGATGGGAATCTCGTCCAGAGCGAAGACAGCGACCGCGGAGAGAGAAATGACTGCGCTCTCTCCATCAGTAGTTGAGTCAGATTCCGAACGTCTTGCGCGAAGATCCGGGGACGAGATGTTCCTCCTGATTCCAGGTCTGGAATCTGACCAGGCACTATTTTACAGAACGGGCCCTGTTAGTCAAGTGACGTCAGAAAGTCGCTGCTGCGATTTACTGCGAGTGCGTCGCACGCTCGACCGATGCGCCGCCAGCACTCTCCGCGTGAGATGCCAGACGACCATGATCGATTTCCTGGATGGACAATTTGGATTTGTCCTGGGGTGCGTCCTCGATGCACCGGTCCAGCTCGCGTCAGCGGGACGTGGGCTTAACTTGCGTCCGTGGGATGGGCGGGCGAGGCTCCTGCCGAGCCGTCTTCCTCTTATGGCGGCACCCGTACGCTCGATTCTGCTCGCGTCGAGCCTGCGGAGTTGTTCAATCCGGCCAACTCCGCCCACGCTGCGAACTGACTCACCACCTTCTCGCGTTGGTCCGCCGGTAGTTCCGCACTAAGTCTCTCGGGAATCACCAGAGCCTTGCGGATCATCGCCACCGCTGCCGCGCGGCCCGGGTTCCCGGAAGGAGAGGCCTGGCCGGCGCCCGCATCTCCCAGACCCAGCAGGGCCACGCCGCGAAGCAGGTTCATCTCCGCCCGGCGCATGGGCCTCAGCGGCAGCTTATGGACATCCGGAGTCGGCGGAGCGCCTGGTTCGCCGGCGGCCTCGCGCGCCACGCAATCACGGAACGCCGCGTCGTATTCCTCCGCGTGATCGAGGCGCCGCAAGGCCGACGAGTAGTTCTTCTCGATGATCTGCAGGCGGGCCCCCTCGATCCGCAGGATAAGCGGCAAATGGTATTCGTCGTTTGTCGGCCGTCGCGTGAGAAAGTCGCACAGCGTCTCGGCGCGATCGAGGGCCTGATGAGCGGCGGCATAATCGCCCGACAGGCGATGGAGGACGGCTTCGTGGTACAAGACCGCCCCGACCAGGTGAAACTGGCCTTCGCCGGGCAGGTAGAGCCGATACGCCGCGGACGGGCTGTTCGACTCCTCGTCAGATGACGTGGTCATCTTCGGGTGTCGGTACTCGGCAGGCAGGGCATTCCACAGCTCCCACAGCGTGGCGTCCGTCGCAACGGCGACGCCGTTCGCTTCGCAAGTCGTCCGGAGCCACTGCTGAACCGCGGCCTCGGCCCGGTTGTGCCATCGCCAGGCCTGCGGCAAATCGCCTTCAGCGAGCGATAGCATGACCAGCCGGCAGTAGAGAAATGTGACCGCCCCGACGATGTCGCCCTCATAGCCCGGCTCGCCGTGATGGGGATCATCGGGGTTGCCGGGCTGGATCCAGCGGATGGCCAGCGACTCGAGATAGGCTGTTCGCGCCTCCTGATAGTCGCCGAACG
>Ga0335070_10012052_pt1 | contig 10102 bp, 10 predicted proteins | sample Lox_Sample_13_FD_206722 | JGI IMG/M metagenome (GOLD analysis project Ga0335070, IMG submission 206722) | Soil microbial communities from Loxahatchee National Wildlife Refuge, Florida, United States - Lox_Sample_1.3 | ecosystem: Environmental > Terrestrial > Soil > Wetlands | place: USA... | reverse complement strand
GGGCTTCGAGTATTTTCCTTTCCCTCGAAGCGATGTTCTCCAAATACCGATCTAGCCGCAGGCCGATGTCCCCCCGGAAGATTTCCTGCCCATGGGATGGGATGTAATATTGGGTGTGGATTTTACGGATTTTTTCGACCGAATCGATGATGCCTTGAATGCTGGCCCGTTGGTTATGATACCAGGGGCCGGAGGGAGATAGTTCCATATCGGCCAGAAAAAGAACTTGGAATTCGGGGATCAAGAAACCGGTGAGGCCGGGGGTGTGCCCGGGAAAGTGGAGGAACTCGAGGAGAACACCCCCCAGGTCCAAGGCCGTTCCATCCTCTATCTCTTTTACCACCTTCCTTTCCCGGAACCCGAAATCATTCATCAGGGAAGCCTTCCAGTTTTGCTCGTAAGGGGTATTTTTTACCCCCACCCATTCGGCCATGGAATCGAGAGAACGGAAACAGGGAGCGTCGTCGCGATGGGTCCAGAATTCAATGCCATCGAAAAGGGGATTGTAGCGAATATGGTCGGGGTGGTAATGGGTGTTGAAGAGGAAGTCGATTCTTTCTCCTGCAGCCAGGTCCCGGAGGGCCTTTTCCTCGCAGGCGGGGTCCACCAGAAGGGCCTGGCGGCCCTTCACCAAAAGGGTATTGCAGTAGGGGTAGGAGGGAAGCTTTCCGAAAAAGATTTTTACCGGGCCGATTTCCTGAGTTTGGATCATATCCTGCCAAAGGCGAAACCGGTTCCTTTCAGATGGGTGGAGTTAGACCGAAGCGATCCCCCCGGTCGTCCCCCATCGGAGACTGGGTCGTTATTCATCATGCCCGCGGAGGCGGGCATCCAGTCAGGCGCAGGCCGCGAGAATTTCCATGAACTGGATTCCCGCTTCGCGGGAATGACTTTTATCCCTCATTACCACGCAGTCTCTCGAGGAGGGAGAAGTTGGTTTCATTGACAAGCACCAAGGCACAACCCAAAAATCAAGTAGTCAGGCTCCCCCCGTCGACATAGATGGAATGGCCGGTAATAAACCGGGCGGCGTCCGAGGCCAGGAAAAGAACCGAACCCACGATCTCCTCGGCCTCAGCCAGCCGGCCCATGGGAATGGCCGCAGAAACGTGCTTCGCCACCTCCGGGTTGGACCAGATGGGTTTGCTGAAATCCGTCCTGGTCAGCCCGGGGCCCACGGCATTGACCTGGATTCCGAATTGGGCCCATTCCCGGGCCATGCAGCGGGTGAGCATCTTCAGGGCAGCCTTGCTGCACCCGTAGGCCGCCATGCCCAGCTCGGCCTTCTCCGCTCCGACGGTGGTAATGTTGATGATCCGCCCGCTCTTCTGCTCCATCATCTTGCGGGCCACCAGCCGGCTCAACAGCCACACGGCCTTCACGTTGGTGTTGAAAACCTTGTCCCACCCGTCCTCCCGCAGGTCCATAAGGCTGCGCAGGAAACTGCGCGCGGCATTATTTACCAAGATGTCGATCTTCCCGAACTCTTTGACCGCCACATGGACCAGGTTTTCCAATTGCTCATTGACAGTGAGGTCCGTAACCACCGCAAGGGCTTTTCCACCCAATTTTTTAATCTCTTCGGCGACCGCATCGACCTCTTTCTGAGTCCGGCTAGCAATGGCGACCGAGGCCCCGGAATTAGCCAACCCCAGGGCAATGGCCCGGCCGATGCCGCGACCCCCTCCGGTGACGATGGCCACTTTGCCGCTCAAATCGAATTTGGCGTTCATGATTCATTCCTCCCGTAATGATAGTCGGGGAAAAGGGTAAAGAGGGAAAAGGCGAAAGGTGGAAAAAAGTCAATGTTCCAAATTGTCTTTTTCCCAGTTTTGCCCTTTCCCTTTTCCCCCCCTGATTCTTAAGACCATCCTCCAAATGAACCCCACTAGGAGGGTCCCGCTGATCAGAATGATGAAACTGGCGGAGAAAAAGGAAGCCAGGAACTCCGCCGGATTCTTGAGAAGGTAGGCCCGGACCATCTCCTCGACCCCAAATTCCAGGAAGAAAAGAGCCACGGCAGAAAAGAGAATGAACTTGCCCCACCAAAGCATCCTAGGATTCCTTTTTTCCCTTCTGCAGCGCAGCCATCAGAGAACGGACATAAGGGCCATCTTCCCGCCAGACATGGCAACTGTTGAGCACCCGGGCGAAGGCCGGATTGTCCGGTGTCCGGGCCGCCCCTTTCCTTCCGTAGGCGGCGAAATATCCCTGAACGGCCACCGGTCCCATAGTCAAGAATAGATTGGTCAAATGGGAACACCCTTTCACGTCCCCGATCAAGTCCTTTACCTTCTGGGTGTATCCAGAGATAATCCGGAGACCGACCAATTTTTGAATTGCCGGGAGAGCCTCCGGACACCCCTCCCTGGGAATCCTTTTCATCTCTGCATCCGCGTCGGTGATGGTGAGGTCTGGCCCTTGGACCCGGACCCGGGCCAAAAGGTGATGGATCGTTCTTGCCCCGCTCTCTATCGCTTCGGGGGAAGAGGGCCGGGTATCCAGCAGTTCTCCTTCCACTAGAACCTGATGATTTCCCAGGTCAAAAGTATTGATTTCAACCTTGCGAGTATGGACCGGCTTTCCTTTGTTCATTTCCCTTCCCTTCCATGAATAAACCCCCTAGCTTCAACGACCCCCCCTGGTTTTCTTCATCCGGGCAATCTTCCGGAAGAAAATATCTGCAGGGTTTTCCACTGAAGGAAGGCTGACCAACTGGCCGCTGGTCACCCTAAATCGTGGGTCCTCCTTCAAGGCGGAAAGCAGCTCCCGATAGGTATAATTCGGGTTCATCATCAGCTCCTCCACAATTCGGTGGGCCAGATCGGCAAGGGGGAGGACCTGCTCCGTTTGTAACACCTGTAAGGCGATTTTTAGGCTATTCTGCAGGAGGATTTCCTTGGGGAATTCAGATTGGCCGGTTTCCAGGTCATAGCGGGGAAAGCCGTCCACGGGGAGAGAAGGGGCGCCCTGGTGAATGCCGCCTTCTCGGTCTTGAAAAAGCTTCTTGGTCTTTCCAAAAATTTCCACCCCCCGCCGAATTCTCCGCGCCATTAGCCCTTTCCTCCAACTGCCGGGTCCATGTCTCCTGGGGTTGATTGCCCTGTGATTTTAGCGGAATTATTCGGAGTTACCAAGAAAAAAATTCCCTTCCCTCGGCCTTCTCCTGGATCAGGCGAGAAGCAGGGAACAAGGGGGTGGGTGTTAGGAGGTCGACCCCACGCAGATTCTATCCCAAGGGCCAAGGCTTTTGAGCTCGTCGATGAGTTGACGGATCACCCGAAACCCCTTTTCCCAAAAATCCTCCCGCCCGATGTCGATCCCGGCCTTCTTCAAAAGCTCATGAGGACTCCCGGACCCACCCCTCTCCAGGAGGCGGATGAGCCGATTCAGGAAGGGAGGACCTTCTTCCTGGTATTTTTGAAACAGGGCCAGGGAGACCAATTCCCCGAAAATATAGCTGTAGCAATAGAAGCGGGAATGGATGAAATGAGAAATGTAGGCCCAACCCCACCGATATTCGGGGATCATTTCGACAGAGTCCCCGAAAAGCCGAGCATTGGCCTTCCACCAAAGGTCCCCGATCTCCTCGCTGCTCAAGAGATGGTCTCGCCGACTTTGATAGGCCTGTTGCTCGAAGCGGGTCAGGACGTTCTGGCGAAAGATGGTAGCGATCATGTCCTCGACCTCTATGCAGAGAAGTGCGAGGCGGACGGTCGGGTCCCGTTCTTCCCGGAGAAGGGCCTGGGACATGACTAGCTCCCCGAATACGGAAGCTGTTTCAGCCAGGGTGAGGGGAGGGTCGAAGTTCATCAGGGTTTGCTTGCGGGCCAGGTAGAAATGAATCCCATGCCCCATTTCGTGGGCCAAAGTGAGCACATCCCTCAGGTTACCGGTATAATTCAGCAGAATGTATGGATGAAGGGAAGGGGTCATGCCGGTGCAGAAGGCCCCCCCGTACTTTCCCTTGCGGGGCGGGGTATCGATCCAGCGTTTTTCGAAGAATTCTCCTGCAATTCGACCGAAGATAGGATGGAACCTTTGGAAGGATTGCAGAAGAAGGCTTCTGGCTTCCTCGAAGGGAATCTTTTTGGGGCTGGAGGGCAGCGGAGCGTAAAGGTCAAAGTTCACCAACTTCGGTAGACCCAGAAGACAGGCCTTGACCTGGAAGTACTCCCGGGCCAGAGGATAGTGGGCCTCCGTCACTTCCATCATTAATTCAACGGCTTCGGGGCGAATCTCATTCTCCAGATGAATCCGGTGCATAGGGCCCTGGTATCCGCGAAGGTCGTCTTCTACCTGGGCATCGAGGATGAGGGCGTTGAAAATGGAGCCCAGGACTAGGTGATTATCCCCATGCCGCTTTAGAAAGGTCCGGAAAGCCCTCTCCCGCAGGCTGCGATCGGAGGAATAAAGGAGGGAGAGCATCTGGCTTCCGGTGAGCTCCTTCTCCTCCCCCTCCGCTTCGAGGCGGAAGGAGAAGGCCCCGGTGAATTCATCGAAGAGGGTAGTGAAAGCCGACCTTCCGGTCAGATTCTTCCGGCTGAAAATCTCCTCTTCCTTTTCCCCTCGGGTAAACGGCCGGAAGCGCCGAAGAAAGCGCAGGGCGTGTTGGTAGGCTTTCAGGGGGGGATGGGACAGGAATTCCTGGAGTTTTTCCGGGGGGAGGCTGATCAGGGCAAGGCGGAAGAAAAGGAGCTGATTTTCCAGTTCATTCCATTGCTCCTTGGCTTTCTGCAGGAGGGTTTTGTATTCGTCGTTCTGGGAATCCTCGGAAAAAAGAAGGCTGGCATAAAGAAAGGGCTTTATCCCTTCTTCCTGGATGGATTCGTATTCTTTCAAGGCCTGGAAAAAAGCAGCAGGGGAGAGAAGAGAAAGATCGGCCCCCTTGTAGGAAGCCTGAAGCCGCCTGGCCCGTTCCACCCCTCGATTCAGGTCGGCCGCCCAGCTTGGCTCTCTGGGAGTTTGGTAGAGATCGGTCAAGTCCCAGGTGAACGCTTGACCTTCCATGTCAGGGTCCATGGTATCCTATCTTTCTATTCCTTCGAAAAGGGAACGAGAGGCCACCTCGGGCTTGCGCCCCGGGAGATAAATTGCCGAAGAAACAGGACCCGGGAGGCGCCCCCCGGACCAGGGTTATGACTGAGGGAGAAATAAGAAAGGGGAGCAACTATTCAGGGATTCGAGGAGTGAAAATCGCCCTGAAAAGAATCAAACAGGTTTGGGTCCACCGGAATCTTTTGCCTCTTTTTTCATTTCCTCTGGCGGTTTTTCGGAGGTTCCCTCCTCGATGGATTTCACTCCTCCCTTGAAGTTCTTAATGGCTTTGCCCAGACCTGACCCGATTTCCGGAAGCCTCTTGGCCCCGAATATCAGGAAAACGATGGCCAGAATGACAAGCAGCTCTTGAGTTCCCAATCCAAACAAATTCCTCACCTCCTTAAAACTTCTTCTGCTTAGTATATTCTTCCTCATAGGTTTTAGCAAGGGCAAAAGCCTTTTGCCCTACTTTTGCCAATCATTGCATGGTGCCCCGTGGGGGGTGAACGTCAATCGAAAAAATGGGAAACGAACTCTTCGAAATCCCAGGCAATGAATCCCTTGGTCATTTTGGCTACCCCCTTGAAATAGGGAGAGTCGGCTTCCTGAAAAAGCCGGTCGCACAAAGAAGGAACCCAGTGATTCAGATGGTCCTGAAAAAACACCTGCTGCAACTTGAGCCAAGGGAAAAGCTCTTCCATTTTTGGGGCTTCCGCAGCCTTCTGGCAGAGGTAAAAGACAAACTCCAGTTCGGCCCCGATATGGTCATCCGGAAAAGAACGATCGGGATGGACAACCAGCCCCGCTTCCATATATTTTTTTCGCACCGCCAGAGTTTCCTCCTGCATCATCAGACCGCTCTGGGAGCGATATACGGATTCATAAAGGGGTACGGCCGAGGGCCCGACGAAGAGGCGGGTGAATTCCAGGAAAAGGTCGGGCACCAGCTGCGGCACCCGGGGGGAGAAGATGATTCCGCCCAGCAAATGCACTCCCTCATCCAACTCCGGATGGTAGCCGGCAAGATTTTTCAAGACATTCTCTTCCTGGAGCGCCTGGAATAGAGCCTCCGTGGGTTCCTGAAGGAAGAAACAGCGGAGCAGATCATAAACGCTCTGCCGGGCCTTCATCAGTTCCTGGAATTCATCCATTTTTAAACTCATTGGGGATTTGATATTTCAGATCGCGGATTGAATAAATGGAAAAGAATCGATCTGGAATCATAAATCGAAGGTCCCTTTTACTCTTCCCGGATTCGAATCTCCACGTTCTTGGGCGATTCACAACCCCTAAGAGCGGAGACCATTCCCCGCACCGTGGCGATGATCGATTTTTGGACGAAAGGCGATAAAGAAATATCTTTGCCTTCCACCTTCAGCTGAACCGGGGGGGACTTTTTCCCCACCAAGAATTTTTCTTCGATCAGGTCGACAATCCCACGGGCATCGTCCAGGTCGAAACAGGGTACGCCGATGTCAAAGGGCTGATTGGAGGCAATGGCCACGAGATTGTCTTCCCGGGTGCAAAGCAGCTCCCTGCGCCTCTCCTTGCGAAAGACTTCTATCTTGGGCTGGGAGTTTCTCTTGAAACCCTCCGAGAGGATGATGTCCACATCCTGGATGTACTTGTCCCGCAGCTCGGCCAGCTCGGCATCATGGTCCACATCCCGGATTAAAGCCAGTTTTTGGGGGGAGGAGATGACCACCGTATGAGCTCCGGCCTGCTTATGCCGCCAGCTGTCTTTCCCCTCCCGGTCTACGTCGAAGCCATGAACATCGTGCTTGATAGTGGCAACTCGATAGCCCCGGAGGTTTAGCTCGGGGACTAGCTTTTCGATGAGGGTGGTCTTGCCGCTGTCGGAGGTTCCAACTATGGATACGATGGGGATCATGAAAATATCAGGTTTCGAGTTTCGGGTTTCAGATCAAAACAATACCTATCAGCTATGACCATTCTACGCGGTTAGCTATTCCCTTTTCAGGACTTCGGGATTGATCGGGTACTTGGGGGGTTCCCCGCGCAGAAACCGGAGCACTTCCTCCACCGCAGCAATTCCAACCCGGTAGAGGCTCTCTTCCGTGGTTCCGGCGTAGTGGGGAGTTCCAATCACGTTGGGATGATTCAGAAGAGGGTCTTTGGGGTCGGGCGGTTCAACCTCCCAGACATCCAGGGCCGCGGCGGCGACGGGTCCGGAGTAGAGGGCTTCCAGGAGGGCTTTCTCGTTCACGATCCCGCCCCGGGCCGTGTTAATCACGAAAGACCCTTTTTTCATCAGGGCCAGCTCTCTTTTACCGACCATTCCCTTGGTTTCCGGGGTCAGGGGGCAATGGACCGTCAGAAAGTCGATCTTGGGGAGCAGGTCTTCCAGTCGTTCCACCTTTTCTACTCCGAAGGACTTCATGATTTCCGAGGATACATAGGGGTCGTAAGCCTTTACCTTCATTTCCAAAGCGGCAATGCACTTCCGGGCGACGGTGGAACCGATGCGGCCCGTTCCGATGATCCCCAGCGACTTGCCTTCCAAATCAATGCCCGTCAGGTTGTACTGTTTCAAGAGGGCGCTGAAGATCCCGACATCCCCCTTGGGCATATTGGCCATGGCTTTCTGGGCCTGAGGAATTCTCCGGGCCAGGGCCAGCATGAAAGACAGGGCCAGCTCAGCCACGGACTCCCGGTTCGCACCGGGAGTATTGGTTACCAGGATTCCCCTTCGCGTGGCTTCCGTAAGGTCCACTGAATCCAGACCCACTCCATGTCGGGCGATGATTTTCATCTTGGGGGCCCGATCCATCTCCTCGGCTCCCACGTAAACTTTGCGGGCCACCATGCCGTCGATCTCTTTGAGCGCTTCCAGGAACGCCTGCCGGGAATGGTCTTTCGGTCGAACGACCTGGGCGTGTTTCTCCAAAAGGGCGACCGCATCGGGATGGATGACCTCTCCCAGATAAACCTTCATTTTCCCTCCTCAACGAATTTCAAAATAGTTTTTATCCCCCTTCTAATCTCCTCATGAATGGAAAAGGGTCGTGTAGCCTATCTATCATCCCTAAAAGAGGGCTGTCAACCCGACAGGCAACCCCGGGGGATTTTCCATGGCAAGAAAAAAGGACCCCCGGGTCTAAAACGAGGGTCCAAAGGTTTAGAGCAAAAAGGAAAAACCTATGATCGCAGGCAGGCGGAGAGGAGATTCTGGGATTTGATCTTCTCCAACCATACCCCGTATTGTCCCTCGTCTCCCAGAATCTGATTGACGAGTTCCTCCTGGTAATGCCCCTCTTTCATGCGGACTTTGATATGCTTCTTAAATCTCTCATGAAGGGTGTAATGAATGATGATCCCGACCGCCGCACTGTATGGACAAAGGGGCCCTCCCACAGTGTATGAGACTCGGATTTCTTCTTCCTGAAGCTCGATGTCGTCCTCCCGGACGAAACCCATTTCCACAATGCTGCGGTCCTTCAGGTCGGGGTCGAGAATGTGATCCAGCACCCTCAATATATCCTGCTTGGTCACGGGAAACCCTCCTGTGAATTCAAGGGGCCATAAAACTCGGAAAGACTCAGTGCCCGTGTTCGTGCTCGTCCGGTAATTCCTTCCCACATCCCGTACAGAACTCCGCCTCGTCGGGATTCTCCACATCGCAGAAGGGACAGTAACATTTCTTGGGGGTCGCCTTGTAGGCAGCCCCTTCCTTTTTCATTTTAAAATCCTCAATGGCCTTGTGGAGGGCATCGGCTCCCAGATTGGAGCAGTGCAACTTCTGCTTAGGAAGACCCTCCAGCGCCTCGGCTACCTTTTTGTTGGTGATCTGGGAAGCCTCTTCAAGGGTCTTGCCTTTGGCCATCTCGCTGACCATGCTGGAAACGGCAATGGCGGCTCCGCAACCGAAGGTCTGGAATTTCACGTCTTCGATCACGTTTTCCTTAACCTTGATGTAAAAGGTCATCATGTCTCCGCAGACCGGGTTCCCCACTTCTCCAACCCCATCCGCACCCTCGATGACCCCCACATTGCGGGGATTCTTGAAATGATCCATAACCTTCTCGGTGTACATGTCTTCTTCCCTTCTTTTTGTCGGATTTTTTGAGTCCTTAGGCTTTTTTGGCCATGGCCTTTCGATACACCGGCGACATATTCCGCAGCCTTTCCACGATAGGCGGCAGCACCTGCAAAATGTGATCCACATCCTGGGGTTTATTTTGCATTCCGAAAGAGAACAAGAGCGATCCCTGGGCCGTGGCGGCATCCACCCCCATAGCGAGCATAACATGGGAAACTTTGAGAGAACGGGAAATACAGGCGGACCCGCTAGAAATGCGAACCCCTTCCATGTCCATGAAGAGGAGCATAGCTTCGCCTTCGATGTACTCAACGGCCACGCTCACGATCCCGGGAAGGCGCCGGATCGGGTGGCCGAGGAAACGAAGGTAGGGTATCCTCTTGGGTAAATTCTCGGTCAGCCGACTGGCGAGATCCTTCAGATAGGTCATCCTCTGGGGAATTTCTTGCCGGGCCAGCTCCGCGGCGACTCCCATCCCTACGATGGCGGGAACGTTTTCCGTGCCCGCCCGCAGACCCCGCTCTTGAATTCCACCGTCGAGAAGGGGCTGGATTTTAACTCCTTTGCGGAGGTACAGAGCGCCCGCTCCCTTGGGCCCGTAAAAGGTGGACCCTGCGAGACTCAAAAGGTCTACGTTTAGTTCGTTCACGTCTACGGGAATATTTCCCACCGAATCCACGGCATCGGTATGAAACAGCACCTTTTTGGCCCGGGTTATTTTCCCGATCTCGGCGATCGGTTCGATGGTTCCCACTTCCGGGTTGGAGTGCATGACGGAAACAAGAATGGTCTGGGGAGAGATGGCCCGCTCCACGGCATCCGGGTCCACAGTCCCATACTGATCCACCGGCAAGCGGGTGATGTGAAAACCCGCTTTCTCCAGGGCATTGGCACAGTGCATGATGGAAAAATGCTCGATGCCGGAAATGAGGATTTCCTTTCCCCGTGCCTGATGTGCCCAAGCTACCCCTTTCAGGGCCAGGTTATTCGATTCGGTCCCGC
>Ga0335070_10012051_pt1 | contig 10102 bp, 6 predicted proteins | sample Lox_Sample_13_FD_206722 | JGI IMG/M metagenome (GOLD analysis project Ga0335070, IMG submission 206722) | Soil microbial communities from Loxahatchee National Wildlife Refuge, Florida, United States - Lox_Sample_1.3 | ecosystem: Environmental > Terrestrial > Soil > Wetlands | place: USA: Florida... | reverse complement strand
CCAAAGGAGCAGTCAGAGTCTCTCCCGGCGTCAGAATCACGGCTCGCTCGACGAAGTTTTCCAATTCGCGGATGTTGCCGGGCCAATCGCAGGCCATGAGGGCGTCCATGGTTTCCTGTGGAATTCTCGTGATCGATTTCCGCATCCTGCGGCAGAAACGCGCGACGAAATAGTGCACCAGAAGCGGGATGTCTTCGCGGCGCTCGCGCAAGGGCGGCACTTCGATCGGAAAAACGTTTAGTCGGTAGAATAAGTCCTCGCGAAAAGTGCCCTCGCGGATCATGCTACGCAAATCGCGGAAGGTCGCCGCAATCAAACGAACGTTGACGTGAACAGTGCGGGTGCTGCCGAGGCGTTCGAACTCGTGTTCCTGGATGGCGCGTAAGAGCTTCGGCTGAAGCTCGAGGCTGATGTCGCCGATCTCGTCGAGGAACAGGCTACCCTCGTCGGCCAGCTCGAATCGGCCGCGCTTTTGGGTGAGCGCTCCGGTGAATGCTCCTTTCTCATACCCAAACAGTTCGCTTTCGAGAAGCCCGGAGGGAATCGCCGCGCAATTCAAACGTACGAACGTATTGTTCGACCGCGAACTGAGCCTGTGAATCGCGCGCGCAATCAACTCCTTTCCCGTCCCCGTTTCCCCGTGGATGATAACGGTGGAGTCGGTCGGAGCCACAATGGGTATCTGGTTCAGGACATAACGCAGAGCCGCACTCGAGCCAATGATGTCCTCGAACCCGGACTCCGAAACGATTTCCGATTCGAGATACACACGCTGATCTTCGAGATGATTCCGGGAGGCGTTCAGCCGGCCGTAGGAAAGCGCATTGTCCAGAGCCAGGGCGATCTGAGTGGCGACCTGCGTCAACACTTCCAGATCCGCCGGTGAAAAAGCGTTGGCGCGGCGGCTCCCCAGGCTCATGGCCGCGATTGGGCCGCGCGGCGCAACCAGTGGAACATGCACGAGGCAAACGATCGATTCCGATCGGAAGGGCGCGCACACAGCCGGCGGGAATTGCTCTTCGATATCGGCCAGCGTCTCCACCACCGGCGCGCGGGCGCGTAGCCTTTCCATCACCTCGTCCGTGACCTCTGGAATGTCGACGTTAGCCGGCGGTTTACGGCTCGAGGGAAAATCGAATACCGCGCAGTTCAATCGTTTCGACGCCTCGTCGAGAAGCCAGAAACCCGTCACGTCAGTTCCGAAAAACCGCCGGATAGACGACGAAGCCGCACGGAAGAAGTCATTCATTTCCAGGTGCGACATGGTGTGGTTATTGATCTCCAGCAGCAGCTTGAGCCGGTCGCGGTCGTGCACGAGTTGGCGCTGGTACTCCCCCGCGGCCTCGAGCGCCAGAGAACCGTCCAATGTGGCGGCGAGGATGGAGGCCAAACCGCCGATCAGTTCGACCTCGTCTTCACGGAACGTTCCTGACTCCGCCCCCACCACAAGGGCTCCGAGCTTTCTCCGCGCAGTGGAAACTGGAAAGGCATAGAGTCCGAGGCTCGGCTCCTGGTCCAGCAAGCCTGCAATGCCCGGAAGTCTCTGCAACTCCGCTCTTCCCTCTTCCAGAATTACCGGACGCTGTGCTTGGATTGCCAACCCGGCCGCGGAACCTTCGAGCGGCAGTTCGCCGCCGAGATCGATCGCCAACTCTTTCGATGTCGTCTCCAGCGCCTGCAGCCGTGCAACCCCGCGCTTTTCATCCAGGACCAGCAGCGCCATCAACCGAAATGAAAGGACCGTGGAGATGAGTTGCGAACTCCTGTGTAATACGGCTTTGAGGTTCGGCTCGGAGGCCGCGGCCTCGAAAATCCGGAGCAGAGTGCGGTACCTGGCGCCACTCGCTGCAGTATTCAGACAATTGTCTCCCATTTATCCCTTTCACTGTCGATATTGAAACAGTGTCGGCATTGAGTCAAGCAGTTTCGGCAGCGCGACTCCGAATATCGCATAATCCTAAGCGCTTCAAGGACTTGCGCGCGATGCCTTTTTGGGCGGCTGCGTGCCACTTAGGATGACGTGCTGCGAATCTCCGTCATTGCCGCTGACAAGGTCGCCCTAAAACTCGAGGGGCGGCTGGTAGGGCCGTGGGTGGACGAATTGAGGAACGCCGTATGGCGAACACACGGGTGGCGCGAGCCGCTGGAGATCGACGTCGCGGATCTCACATTCGCAGATGACGAAGGGGAGAACGCCCTGTGCTGGCTGCACCGCCTGGGCGCTCGCTTTCACGGCAGGGGTCCGTTTTCCGGTTACCTGCTCGATCGCTTGAACATTCCCCTCAACGAAACAGCGTTAGAGAAGTGATGAAGAATATCGACGCGGAAGCGTGGAAAGAGATATACACATGATCCAGGCTGTTGAACGTTCGCATCATCAGGGAACGTCCGAAAGCGGGCGCGCGCCCGAGTTCCTCGCATGCCTTGTTGCGATTGTTGCCCTCCTTGCGCTGACCGGATGCGGCGGCGGCAACGCCCAAATCAAGCTGCCCGATCCCGAGGTGCTGGTTGCCGCCCCTGTCCAACAGGATGTGGCGGTGCACAGCGAATGGGTGGCGACGCTGGACGGCTACGTCAATGCCGAGATCCGGCCCCAGGTTTCCGGATACATCATCAAGCAGGAATACAAGGAAGGCGCTGCCGTTCGAAAAGGACAGGTTCTGTTCCAAATCGATCCGCGGCCATTCCAGGCGGCCCTGGACCGCGCCAAGGGCGAACTGGCGCGCGCAAACGGCGAGCTGGCCCGCGCCAGGGGCGAGCGCGCTCGTGCTAACGGCGAACTCGCGCAGGCGGAAGCGCAACTCGCGAAGACCACGAACGACGTGGAACGCGACGTACCTCTGGTGCAACAGCAGGCCGTTGCTAAAGAGAAGTTGGACACCGAGATCCAGGCGAAACGCGCGGCTCAGGCCGCCGTCGAAACTGCCCATGCCGCAGTCCAATCCACTGAGGCGGCGATCGTCTCGGCTGAAGCCGCCGTCGTCGCTTCGAAGGCGGCGGTCGAGCGCGCGGAACTCGACCTTGGCTGGGCCACGGTTACTTCGCTGATCGATGGCGTCGCCGGAATCGCAAATGTCCAAATGGGAAACCTGGTGGGACCGACCATTCCCGTCCCGCTTACTTCGGTTTCGCAGGTCGATCCGATCAAAGTGTACTTTGCCGTGAGCGAACAGGAGTATCTCCGGGCAAAGCACGCCAGCTCAAACGCGCCGGAAATGGAACTCTTCGGCGCCGCACCGGAGCTGATCCTGGCCGACGGCGGAGTGTATCCGCACCGGGGCCGGATCCTGCTGACCGATCGCCAGGTGGATACCAGCACCGGCACTATCCGTATGGTCGCGGCATTTCCTAATCCCGGCGACGTACTGCGCCCCGGCCAATATGGGCGGGTACGGGTCCAGACCAGTACCAGGAAGCATGCGCTCCTGGTGCCGCAAAGCGCGGTAAAGGAACTCCAGGGCGGCTACCAGGTCGCGTTGGTAACGCCCGAGCACAAGACGAGCATTCGGCCGGTCAAGGCGGGGGAGAAGATCGGCGACATGTGGGTGATTAACGAAGGACTAACTCCGGCCGACCAGGTGGTTGTTGAGGGCGTGGCGAACATCAAGGAAGGGACGCCCGTTGTTCCGCGGCCGGCAAATCTCCAGGCGAAGGGACGGTAAGCTATGTCGAACTTCTTCATCAGGCGTCCGATCGTCGCCATCGTCATCTCCATTCTGATGGTGATCGTAGGTGCGATCACCATCATCAACCTGCCTGTCGCGCAGTTTCCCGATATCGCTCCTCCCGAAATACGCGTATTCGCGTTGAACCCGGGAGCCGACGCAGAAACCATGGAGAAAGCCGTAGCCACCCCGATTGAGCAGCAGATTAACGGCGTGGACAACATGGATTACATGTATTCGCTGAACTCGAGCGGCAACTCGAGTACAGCGCTGATGGTCGATTTCGATCTGAAAACCGATCCGAATACGGACTTGATCCTTACCCAGTCGCGTCAGCAGTTGGCAAACGGCCAGGTTCCTCCCGTCGTGAATTTCATCGGGATCGACGTGAAGAAGTCACTGACGTCGCCGATGATGGTGATCGCGTTGTACTCACCGAAAGGCACTTACGATGCGAGCTTCCTGGCCAATTACGCTTATATCAATCTGAACGATCCGCTGGCGCGCTCTTATGGCGTAGGCCAAACCCAAATCTATGCCGGGCAATATGCCATGAGGATCTGGGTGAAGCCCGATCGGCTGGCGAAGCTGGGCGTCACGGTGGGCGACGTCGTCCTGGCTGTCTCGGCCCAGAATGTGGTTAACCCGGCCGGCCAATTAGGTGGCGAACCTACTGCCGGTAATCAACAGTTCACATACTCGGTGCGCGCCCAGGGCCGGCTTATGTCGCCGGAGGAGTTCGGCGACATTGTCGTGCGGGTGAGTCCGGACGGCGGGGTGGTGCGCGTGAAGGATGTTGCCTCGGTCGAGTTGGGGTCGCAGGATTACAACGTTCTCACCCGTCTTGACGGCAAGCCTACGGCCGCGATGGGTGTTTACCAGTTGCCCGGTTCCAACGCGGTGCAGGCCGCCAAAGAGGTCAGGAAGCTCCTGGCCAAAATGAAGCAGAGCTTTCCGCCGGACATGGACTACGCAATCACGCTGGACACAACCGACGCGGTACGGGCGGGCATGGAGGAGATCGTCATAACACTGGCAATCGCTTTTGCCCTGGTGATTCTGGTGGTCTATGTTTTCCTGCAAGACTGGCGCGCGACGATTATTCCCATGCTGGCCGTTCCTGTGTCGTTGGTGGGAACGTTCGTCGTGTTTCCCTTGTTTGGTTTCTCGGTGAACACGCTTTCGCTGTTTGGGTTGGTTCTTGCGATCGGCCTGGTGGTTGACGATGCCATCGTTGTGGTCGAAGGCATCCAGCGGCATATCGAAGAGGGTCTGTCCCCGGTGGAGGCGTCCCGAAAGGCGATGCATGAGTTGACCGGTCCGGTGATCGGCATCGCTCTGGTCCTCTCGGCCGTGTTCGTCCCGACCGTCTTCATCCCTGGCATTACCGGCCGCCTATATCAGCAGTTTGCATTGACCATCGCCATCTCTGTACTCGTTTCCGCGTTCAATGCGCTGACTTTGAGCCCGGCGCTGGGAGCCATGCTGCTGCGGCCCAAAAAGGATACGCGCGGCCTGATGGCGAAATTCTTCGCCTGGTTCAATCGTGTTTTTGCCCGCGGCAGCAGCTTCTATTTACGGATCTCGGGCGGCCTGATTCGAAAAAGCGCTTTCGCCGCAGTGGCGCTCGCTGGTTTCGCCCTCGCGGGCGGCTTCTTTGCGAAGCTGTTGCCGACGAGCTTCCTTCCCGACGAAGACCAGGGATACATGTACGTCCAAATGCAATTGCCGGAAGCTTCGTCGATTCAGAGTACGGCCGAGGCAGCCCGGGCCGTGGAACAGGTCGTCATGAGCGCCCCGGGCGTGAAGCACTGTACCACCGCTGTCGGATTCAGTCTCCTCAGCCTTACCCGCAGCACTTACAGCGCATTCTTCTGGGTCACCCTGCAGCCGTGGCAAGATCGAAAGCAAATCGAAGAGCAGTACCAGGTCATCAAGGCGAAGCTGAACCTGAAGCTGATTACCCTGCCGCAAGGAACGGTCTTCGCCTTCGCTCCGCCGGCGATTGCCGGAGTCGGCACTTCGGGCGGATTTCAGTTTGTGCTCGAAGACCGCTCGGGGCGGGAGTCCGAATTTCTGGTGAAGAACCTGAGCGAGTTCCTGGAAGCCGCCCGCAAGCGTCCCGAACTCGGGATGGTGACTACCACCTACATACCCAGCACGCCGCAAAAATACGTGTATGTGGACAAAGAGAAGGTAATGAAGCAGGGCATCAACCTGGTAGACATATATGGCACGCTTCAGGCGTTCATGGGCGGGCAGTTCGTCAATTACTTCAACCAGTTCGGCCGCGCATGGCAGGTATATGTGGGCGCGGAAGCGCCTTACCGCGCCAGCCTGGACAACGTCGGACAGTTCTACGTGCGCAACCAAAAGGGTCAGATGGTCCCACTATCCACGCTGACGCGCTTTGAGCCGCGCTACGGCCCCGAATTCAAGATGCGCTTCAACGAATACTCGGCGGCGCAGATTATCGGCAATGCGGCGCCGGGCTACAGTTCGGACCAGGCGACCGCCGCGCTCGAGGAAGTATTCAAACAAACCATGCCGTCCGAAATGGGCTTCGACTATATGGGTATGTCGCGGCAGGAGCAAAAAGCGCGCGAGGGCCTGCCATCCTGGGTAATTTTCACTATCTCGCTGCTGTTCGTATTCCTCATCCTGGCGGCTCTTTATGAAAGTTGGTCGCTTCCGTTCGGCGTCCTGCTGAGCACGCCCGTCGCGGTGTTCGGCGCGTTCGGATTGCTTTGGCTGCGGCGCGCCGTGCTGGGCATGATCTTCCCCTCGTTTATGGTGCAGATCGAAAACGACGTCTACTCGCAGATCGGGCTCGTGATGCTGATCGGCCTGGCGGCGAAGAACGCCATTCTGATCGTGGAATTCGCCAAAAGCGAGTACGAGAAAGGCAAGCCGCTCATCGAAGCGGCCATCGAAGGAGCCAGGCTGAGGCTTCGCCCCATTCTGATGACGTCCTTCGCATTCATTCTCGGCTGCGTGCCGTTGTTCATCGCGACCGGCGCGGGTTCCGTCGCGCGCCAGATCATGGGTACGGCCGTAATCGGCGGCATGCTCGCCGCAACCGTCCTCGGCATCTTCATCATCCCGGCGCTGTACGTCATCGTCGAACGCATCGCCGGCCTTCGGAAACGGCGGGAGACGTCTGAAATCTCGTCCAATGCGGCTCCCGTGGAGGGGGACTGACATGAACAGGAAAGCACTTTCCCTCTGTCTCGGAACCGTGTTCATGTTTGGCTGCACCGTCGGACCGAATTACCAGCGGCCGAAAATCGACGCTCCGGCCGCCTACCGGGGAGCGCCGCCGCAAGCGAATCCCGCACAATCTGAGGCGCAGTCGTTCGGAGATCAGAAGTGGTCGGAGGTATTTCAGGACCCGCAGCTCCAGGACCTGATCCGCATTGCTCTGACGCGGAACTACGACGTTCAGATCGCTGCCGCAAGAATCCTGCAAGCGCAAGCGGAGCTGGGAATCACGCGGGCTGACCAGTTGCCAGCCGTCAGCGCCGGAGCCTCGGCTTTCAACCAACGCAACCAGCGGCAGAAACCGCTGCGCGAGTTCGAGACTGACGCGACCTCCGCGGGAGCATCGTTAGCCTGGGCTCCGGACTTCTGGGGCCGCTATCGCCGCGCGACCGAGGCAGCGCGTGCCAATCTGCTGGCCACCGAGTGGGCGCGGCGGGCGGTGATCAGCACATTGGTGAGTAATGTCTCCGCCGCCTATTTCCAGCTCCGCACATTCGACCTTCAACTGGAAATCGCACGGCGAACACTGGCTTCGCGCCAGGACTCGTTGAACCTGACCCGAAAACTCACGGCCGGCGGCGCGGCCAACATGCTCGATGTGCGCCAGGCGGAGCAACTGGTCGCCGTAGCGGCCGAGAACATACCCGATCTCGAACGGCGCATTCAGCAACAGGAGAACTTCATCAGCACGCTGCTGGGGAACAATCCCGGTCCGATCACGCGCGGGCTGAAGCTCACCGAGCAGCCGCATCTGCCGGATGTTCCGGCGGGTATCCCCTCGCGCCTGTTGGAGCGGCGGCCCGATATCCGCGCGGCCGAAGCGGAGCTAATCGCCGCGAACGCCCAAATCGGCGTGGCGAGAGCAGCTTATTTTCCGCAGATTACTTTGACGGCGAGCGCCGGATTTCAGAGCGCGGCGCTCAGCAGTCTCTTCACCGGGCCGGCTGGCTTCTGGAGCTTTGGAGGCGCCTTGACGCAGCCCATATTCGCGGGCGGACGGATCAAGTCCGGCGTGCGGTTAGCCGAGGCGCGCCAGAAGGAGTTAGTTCTGAATTATCGGCGAACGATCCAGCAGGCTTTTCGAGGCGTGTCCGACGCCCTGATTGGATACCGGGAGAGTCATGAATTCCGGCGGCATCAGCAAGAGCTGGTAACCGCGGCACAGGACGCGGCCCGGCTGTCGGATGTTCGTTATCGCGGCGGAGCGGCCAGCTACCTCGAGGTGCTGACGAACGAGACGAACGCGTTTAATTCCGAGTTGGGACTGGCCGACGCCCAACTAGGCGAACTGTTGAGCCTGGTGGACATTTACAGAAACCTCGGGGGCGGCTGGGAGAGTTGAGTCGTCCGTGAGTTTCTCCCCGGCGGTTCGCCACGGCCTTGCCCTTGCGCCGATCAGAGCCCGACACGAACCGAGCGGCGGGGGAAGACTCGTTCTCCGGTCGCGCCGCCAGAAGGAGCAATTATGAACTACCGAGCACTTTTATGGGTGCTAGTCGCAGTTGCGATGCTAGCTATGCTGGTGGGTGCTATCGAACACAAAATCGCGCACCCGCAACCAATGTACAAAGACTTCGTAGGAGATGTCGAGAGGCCCGTTGGCTCGGCCGGTCGAGCCGGTCGGGCCGCTTGACTCGGGCCCTGGACAATGGCGCTAGAAGCATGCAATTGGGTGATTGCAGCAGGCGGGGGACTACGGTAAAGGCGCGGCAGCGGCTTTGCGCCGTTCAGCAACGGTGCGGCTTCCGGCTATCAAGCTCTGCAAGCTCAATTTCGGCATCGGTTCCTGTATGGCCTTCAGGCGCTTTTTGTCTTATACGTGGGACATAGCATCGATAACGTTTCTTCCGACGCACATATCGCAAACGTACACGAGGCGCTTCCGCGTTGTCGAATCGTGACTCGTCGGCCATGACATCCGCCAAACGTTTTCAGGCGCAATTTCGTACGACATCCCCGCGCGGAATCTGGAAATCGATTTTCGGAAGCTGGTCGAAAGGTTCGATGATCTACGCCCGGACCGCGCCACCGGTGAATGTAGTCACCGGCAAAGAACCTTCGGCCTTTATCTCTCATCGGCGACCAGCGTGCAGCGCCCGAATCTCGTTCCCGGCGTGCCGCTGTGGATCTCCAACCCGAATGTCGCCGGCGGGAAGGAAATCAATAAAGCCGGGTTCAACGGCGCCCGTCGGGACTGTCCAGGGGGATTTGGGCCGCAACACGCTTCGCGGATTCGACCCCGCCGAGGTCGATCTCACCCGCCGCCGCCAGTTTCATCTCCGCGAGCGCCTCTCGCTCCAGGCCCGAGCCGACTTCTTCAATCTGTTCAAGCACCCCGATTTGGTCCTCCGACCAAGTACATGACATTGCCGCTCGTCGGCCAGGCGACCCAGATGCTCGGCGCCGGCGGACAGACCGGCGGCCTCAATCCGCTCTACCAGATCGGCGGCCCGCGCTCGGCGCAACTGGCGCTGAAGCTCGTATTCGGAAGCGACGTCGTCGCTCTGGCATTGAAAATATCATCCGTCGCGGCGGCACGTGACGTTGGGTATTGGCACGTGACGATTCGGCCGGCTCCCCATGATGCGCGACCGAAGTTGTTTCGCTGGTTCTGCAATACCATCCCATCGGCAGTATGACGAAGTCGGGATGGCGGGCCGCATGCAACTACGCTCGCAAGACCAGAGAGGGGACGATGCCTCAATTTGAATGCACCCCTGTCTTCTTCGGCAGGAGAAAACTATGAGCTCGGCACTCGCCATCCATCGGCTGCATTTTGCCTTCACGGTCACGTTTCATTACATTTTTCCGCAATTGACCATGGGCCTGGCCTTGCTCATCGTCATTCTCAAGACAATTGCTTTCTATTGGAAAGACGAGCTGTACAACAGCGGCGCCCGCTTCTGGACTCGCATCTTCGCAATCAACTTCGCGCTGGGCGTAGTCACTGGTATTCCGATGGAATTCCAGTTCGGCACGAATTGGGCAGCATTCTCCAAATCCGCCGGCGGTGTGATCGGTCAAACGCTGGGGATGGAGGGCGTGTTCTCGTTCTTGCTGGAGTCGTCGTTTCTCGGCCTCTTGCTGTATAGCGAAAAGCGTGTTGGTCCGAAACTCCACCTCGTTTCTGCTTTCCTGGTCTTCCTGGGATCGTGGCTCTCGGGCTTCTTCATCAT
>Ga0335070_10012050_pt1 | contig 10102 bp, 5 predicted proteins | sample Lox_Sample_13_FD_206722 | JGI IMG/M metagenome (GOLD analysis project Ga0335070, IMG submission 206722) | Soil microbial communities from Loxahatchee National Wildlife Refuge, Florida, United States - Lox_Sample_1.3 | ecosystem: Environmental > Terrestrial > Soil > Wetlands | place: USA: Florida... | reverse complement strand
GAGTTCGAAGTCCTTCAGGCCTGATGAGGCCCGCGTCTTGAGAGGCCCCGGAGATATCGCGTGGACCCGTATCTTCTTCGGCCCAAGTTCGTAGGCGAGATAGCGGCAGCATGCTTCGAGGGCCGCTTTGACCGGCCCCATCACATTATAGTTGGACACCACCTTCTGCGCGCCGTGGAAGGTCATCGTGAAGAGGGTGCCGCCATCAGTCATGAGCGGAGCGGCAAGGCGCGCCATCCTCACGAAGGAATGGCATGAGATATCCATTGCCTTTGCAAAGCCTTCGGCAGAACAGTTGAGCAATCCTCCCTGGAGGTCTTCCTTCGGCGCAAAGGCGATGGAGTGGACAAGGATATCGAGGCGGCCCCACTCGCTCCTGATCCGTTCAAAGACGGCTTCAAGCTCTCCCGGCTTCGCTACGTCGAGAGGCGCGAAGATCTCAGCCTCAAGAGCTTTCGCCAGAGGTTCCACATAGGTCCTGGCCTTTTCGTTGAGATAGGTTACGGCGAGATCCGCGCCCCACTCTCTGAAGGCCCTCGCACATCCATAGGCGATCGAGTCGTCGTTGGCAATGCCTGCCACGAAGGCCTTCTTGCCCTTGAGCATGGGATGTGAGACTTCTGGTGTCATATTCGATCCTCCTTTATCCGACCACGCGCCTCGTGTGGCGCGCGATCATCAATTCTTCGTTCGTCGGTATCACCCAGGCCTTTACCTTCGATCCAGAGGAACTGATGCAGGGGCCTCCCTTTGCGTTCGCACCGGCGTCAAGGTCTACGCCGAGCCATGCCGCGTCTTGACAGACGCGTTCCCGGATCTGGTCGGAGTTTTCGCCGATCCCGCCCGTGAACACGAGTGCGTCCAATCCGCCGAGGGCTGCCACAAGAGATCCCATCTCGCGCCTGATGCGATAGACGAAAAGATCGACGGCGAGCTTCGCCCTTGGCTCCTTGCTCGAAAGGAGGGTGCGCATGTCGCTCGAGATCCCGGACACGCCGAACAACCCCGACTCTGTGTAAATCAGCTTCTCAATCGCCCGTGCGTCCATGCCGCGTCCGTCCATGAGATAGAGCATGATGCCTGGATCGAGAGAGCCGCTTCTCGTGCCCATGGGGAGACCCTCCACACCGCTGAACCCCATGGTGCTTGTTACACTCCTGCAATTCTCCATGGCGCACATGCTCGCCCCATTTCCCAGATGCAATGCCACGGTCCTGCCTGAAGCAGCCCTCGTGTCGAACCGTGGCAGCACCGAGGCTATGTATTCATAGGACAGGCCGTGAAAACCATAGCGCACAACCCCAGCTTTTGCGTATTCCGGGGGTAGCGCGTAGAGCTGCGCGATGTCGGGGTTTGTGCGATGGAAGGAAGTGTCGAAACAGGCGACCTGGGGAAGGGCCGACTGACGTTCCAGGAGAAGCTTGATGGGCGCAAGGTTGTGCGGCTGGTGCAAGGGGAACAACGGAATAAGCAGCTCAAGCTTTGCCATCACCTCAGGATTCACCCGTACCGGCTGGGTATAGTCGAGCCCTCCGCATACCACCCGATGGCCAACGCCGAGAAGATTGTAACCGGTGAACGTGGAGCGTACGTACGCGAAGAGGTGGTCGATCGCTCCTTCATGGCCGAGCTTCGTGCCATCAGGCCATGATTTTTCAGACATTACCTTGCCTTCCTTGTCCTTTGCGACAAAGCGGGGAGCGGTGTAGATGCCTTCCATCTGCCCGCGGGCAAGGAGTTCTGCCTGATCGCCGCGGGCGGTAAAGAGCGAAAACTTTATGCTTGAAGACCCTGCATTGACGACAGCGATCACATCCGACATATGACCTCCCTATAGGTTTTTTCCTGGTTCAGCCTTGCGCCTTGCATGGGCCACCAGGCACATTACCGCTATCGATGCGAGCCGGGTGCGCACGCTGTCGGCCCGGCTGGTGAGCACTATGGGAACGCGGGTGCCGAGGACAATGCCTGCCGCGTCTGCGCCTGCGAGGTACTGGAGCTGTTTTGCGAGCATATTTCCGGCCTCCAGATCAGGCACAAGCAGAACGTCCGCCTTGCCCGCAACGGGAGACTCGATCTTCTTCGTCTTTGCTGCCTGCTCACTCACGGCATTATCGAAGGCAAGGGGTCCGTCGAGGATGCCTCCGGTAATCTGTTTACGATCAGCCATCTTGCACAGTGATGCTGCTTCGAGGGTAGAGGGTATGTCAGGGTTAACCGTCTCGACCGCCGAGAGGATCGCGACCTTTGGCTCACTGATTCCGAGCACATGGGCAAGGTCAATCGCGTTCTGAACTATGTCCACCTTTTCTTTAAGCCCCGGTGCGATGTTGATCGCGGCATCCGTCACCAAAAGGGTACGCGGATAGGTCGGCACGTCCATGATGAAGATGTGGCTGATACGGCGGGCAGTGCGGATCCCCGTGGCCGACGGCACCACCGCAGCCATAAGTTCGTCGGTATGGAGACTGCCCTTCATGAGCGCTTCCACTTCGCCTGCACGGGCCATTGCCACAGCCTTCTCGGCAGCTGCGTGGCTGTGTTCAGTATCCACGATGCGATAGGGAGATATATCCGCGCCCGCGGCCTTGGCAGCCTCGCGGATCTTTCCCTCAGGCCCGACGAGCATCGGGTCAATGAGTTTGCGCTTTGCGGCTTCAAGAGGACCGAGAAGTGAGTCGTGGTCGCAGGGATGCACCACCGCGCAGACCACCGGCTGCATGCCCTCGCAGGTCTTGATGAGCTTGGCGAAGACGTCGGTCCGGCGGAAGATGACCTCGGGCGTAGCAAGGTCGGTGTAACTGATCCTCTTCGTCGGTGCAGAAACCGTAGCCGTGCCGGATGCGATCACGCCGCCAGCCTCGTTCGTGCAGAGGCAGTCAAAGACAATCACATTGCCCTTCCGCTTCTCCTTTGCTTTAATCGTAGCGGCACAGGTTTCGCCCATGACAATGCGTCCCTCAAACTTAAGGTCATGGGCGAGGATCGTTGTCCCCGGACCGGGCAGACGGCGGTTGAGGAGATACGATATGAATGCCTCGGCAGCCACCGGCTCGGCTGAAGGGACATAATCAGGCGCTACCTCCACGTCCACGTGCTCCTCGTCGATGTCACCGGACACAAAGGTCAGGGCCTCTATGTCATTCCGTGAGATGGTACGCGTGACCGTGAGCGTCTTGCCTATCTCTATCTCATCGAATGTCACGTTGGTGAAGTTCATGACGTTGCCTCCCTGCCTTTGCCTGATAAGAGCGGCATCTCTTTGGGCTTGACCGAAAGCACCGCTCCAATGCGTTTCAGCATCGCGCGCTGTTCCGGTGTCACACCCTCCGACTGAATACGCTTGTCCGTGAGCAGCCGGTCGACGACCGTCAACAGCCTTTTCCTGTCTTCGGGGTCACGCAGGAGTTGAGGAAGGGTTTCAATGGCCTTCTCCTTTTCATACCGGATGATGATATCCTGCTCGCCCCTTATGCGGCGCATCTGATCATGCGGCATGTCTGGTAGGAGATCACGGTATTCTCCTATGAGCTCTTCCTTGAGTTCCATGCGGGAGAGCGGAATCGGCTGGCCGCGGGGCGGGGCAAGGAGCGCTCCCACACGGGCCAGGGCCTCGGGATAACCACCTTCACCTATAGATGCGAGGGCCTCCTTGACATAAGGCAGCTCCCGGGGGTCAACGGCCGTCGGAACTTCCCGTCCTTTCCCGTCATGCCTGTCCGATAGGTACAATGCGAACAGGTCACCATAGACCTGGAAGAATGTCGCCTCGCTCAGGGCGTCCCGGACGTCGCGGTAAAGATCGAAGGATGCGCTCACAAGTTCAGAAACCATCTTCTCGACCCTGCGGAACGACAGCTCCGGACTGGCCGCCTGCCGGTTCTCCTTCATGATCTCTGCGACGGGCTTGAGCCACCAGAGCCAGGGGTTCAGGTCCGAGATGGCCCATCGCTGGAAGCGAAGGGGGTGAAAGAGCCGGCCCAGCCTGGCGCTATCCTCGTTCGAGAAGGCCTGCACCAGCGGCTGTGCAAAGAGTTCGTAGGCACGCCGGTTGAATTCTGAAATCGCTTCGACTGCCTCGAAAGGCTTCTCGTCGGCACGTTTCAGACGGTTGAGACGGTTCATGACTTCCTCAAGTTTGAGTTCGACGAATTCGACATCGTAACCGATCTTCCCGTCATCTCCCTTGGACTCGATGATATTCATGCCATAGAGCCCGGGCGGAAGTACCTCGATAGACTTCATCACCGACACGATTCCCTTGTGCTCCTTTTTCGCCACCTTGCCTGAAACGAAGATTCCGAGGTGACCGGTCTCCTGGTGCAAAAGACCGATGATGGTCTGGCCATTTGCCTTGATCTCATCGGTGGAGCCATAAACATCTGCGACCCAGTTGAAGGCCTGCTGCGGCGGCGTGATATTGTCGCCCATAGAAGCGAAGAGGATGATGGGAGACTTAACCTGCTTCAGGTCAAAGGCTCTGTTCTTTATGTCCCGCACCTCGCCGCTCCAGAGCTTGTTTCCGACGAAGAGGTTCTGGACGATCCACTCGATCTCTTCGCGATTAAGGAGATAGAACCCTCCCCACCAGCGCTCGAACTCCAGAAAACGGGGTGGCTCGGTATCGACATTGGCGAATACATGATAATATTTGTCCCAGAAGGTGTTCGCCGGGTTCAGGTTTTCCATGTTCTGGACGAGATAGGCGCCGTCAAAGAGGCCATCGCCAAGGTCAGCGCTGAGAGAGGCCATCCACGTCCCGCCGAGCATCCCTCCGGCGTAGCGCATGGGATTATCACCTTCCCCCTCACGCCAGGCGCCACCCCAATAAGACATGGGCGCCCCGTTGATCACGATAGGGCCAGTGTCGTTTGGATCTGATGCTGCAAGCATCATGGCTGCCCAGCCGCCCTGGCAGTTGCCGACAACAACGGGTTTTGGGCTATCAGGATGCAGTTCCCGCACCTTGTGAACAAACCGCGACTCGGCATCGCAGACGTCAAGCAGTGTCTGCCCCGGCTCCGGCTGGGGGAAGAAGATGAGGAAGTAGACGGGATGTCCATCGCGCAGCGCCACGCCGACCTGTGAATCGTCCTTGAATCCGCCGATGCCCGGGCCGTGACCTGCACGGGGATCGATGATCATATAGGGCCTGCGCTTTGGATCAACTGTCACTCCCGCAGGCGGCACGATGCGCACGAGCGCATAATTGACGGGCCGCTCGAATGTACGGGCATCCACCACCATTTCATACTCGAAGTGCAGCACAGGAGGCTTGCCTGCGCGTTCGTGTTCGACGGCATTATTTCCCCGCTGTCGCATCGTATCCCAGAACAGGACTGAACGCTGCACAAAGTCCGTAGAATACTCGAGCCAGTTCGTCCAGATTTCCCAGGGAGACGTCGGCTTGCTAACGAGGTCGACAATCTGCTCCTTGTAGGCAGCCTGAACGCGTTCGTTGAACCGTTCCTGGGCCAGCTGCATCCGCTTTTGGAAAAGCTTGGTGACCTTCGCTGATATCTCCTGAATTTGAACTGCTTGCTTTGTGACGTCTTTCATGGTTAAGTCCTCCTTAATAGAATGTCCATCGGATGCCGGCTTCTCCTTTTCCTGCAAAGAGGACAGAGCTGTACTGCATAGCTTACGGCCGAGTCCCCCCTATTAAAGAAGCAAATCGCCTGCCATCACCAAAATGCCCTTGTTTGCTAGTCAGAGCCATCTTTTTATAAGGATTTTTCTCTAACAAACAGAACTAAAAAAACCTGCAGAAAATTCTCATTGCCGATATTTCGGCAAATCTACCGATATTTCGGCAAGGAACCTTCTCTGCTTTACCAGAGTTACTCCTTTTTCACCTCCTTCTCAGGAAACGAGACCTTCACCTCGAGCGGCTTTGAAGAATCCACGTGCACGTCCCTTTGGGGGAAGGAGATGACGATACCGGCTTGTTCGAGAAGGTCATTTATCGCATGCCGTATTTCACTCACAGCGACACGGTTGTCCCTGTTCGAAACCAGGTCCATCCAGAAGAAGCCGGTGAAGAGGAGGGAGCTGTCGCCGAAGTCCTCAAAGAGTATGGTTGGCGGAGGGTCCTTCTGGACCATCGGATGCGTTTCGATCGCCTTCAAGATAAGGCGTTCCGTTTCCCTCGTAGGAGAACCATAGGCAACGCCGACAGAGACTGAATAGCGAATCTTCCGGTCTGAAAGGGTCCAGTTCGTGACTTTCTGCTGGAGGAACTGACTGTTCGGAACGAGCATGTCAATGCCGTCAAACCGGTATATGCGGGAGTTTCTCATCCCGATCTCCGTCACCCGTCCGCCCTGACCGTCCACTTCAACGATATCTCCGACTCTGATCGAACGGTCAAAAAGGAGGATCATGCCGCTGATGAAATTATTGATGAGATGCTGTGCTCCAAACCCAAGGCCTATCGCAAGGGCGCCTCCCAGAAAGGTAAAGACCGCAAGAGGGATATTCACCGAAATGAGCGAGAAGATAGCGACACAGATGAACATGAAGCCGTAAATGACCTTCCCGATGGGCTCTGCTTTACTCCTTGCCCACTGAAGCCTCGTTGTCAAGGCCCATTGGATTGCCCTTCCGATCTTTGCCGCGATCCAGATGCCGATGAAGAGAATAATGAAGGCCTTCACAACCTTTCCGATCGTCACGCTCACCGGTCTGACGATAGTGCGATCTTCAATAACCGTCGTCTCCGTGGCGACATAGAGCTCGGTATTCCAGATCTTTTTGACGAAGGCATAGGCGAGCTGGAAACGTTCCTTCGCGCGGCTTGCGACGGATGCCTCGTCGATGCGGCGGGTCAATTCGTCGTTCAGGCGGCTGGCAAGGCGCTCAAGTCTGCCGATGCCCTCGATCAGTCCCAGGGTGATGTCCTGACGTTCCTCGTAGGCATTGAGGATCAGCTGCTGGACCTTCGCTGTCGGATCCGATTTCTTAAGAGATGCTATTCTGTCCTTCTGATTCTTGATGAGGTTCATCCAGCTCGAAAGACTGGAATCGGCAAACTGCTTGGTGACTCCAAGGCGCGCAAGGGTTTCCGCCACCTCTGCCTGTTTTTCCCGCATATCCTTCAGGTCCCTCTTCTGATTAAGCCAGTAGCGGTTCTGCCATATCCTTTCGGTGGTGTTCACAGCCTGTATCCGCCCCTTGAACGCGGTTACTTTGAGGCGCGCGGTCTCAACAAAAACCTGCTCAGCTTCGAAGCCGAGAGTGAGAAGCCGAAGCTGTTCTTCTGGGGAGATCTTCCTTCCCTGAGACAGCCCGAGTGTCTCGATCACCTTCTTGATTGGGCCCTGTGGAAGCCCCTTTTCTTCGCCCGCGGCTGACAGACTGCTCATGGCATTGCGGATGATGTCCAGGTTCTTCTTCGCCTCAGCCTCGCTCTTCTGGGCCCTCAGCAAGCCGGTTTCCAGGTCCCTGCGACTGCTCTCAAGATCACGGAGTTTCTTGTCGAAGTCCTCCTTTGACAGAGGCGAAGAGGCCTCGGCGGTCCTGAGATTTTCTTCGAGAAATGAGATCTGTTGGCGTTTTCCCCTGACTGCGGTCTCGTAGGTCAGGCGGTTCAGTTCCGCGAGCACCAACCCGGCTTCGTTCCTCTCGTTCTGCAACCTGGCAAGATCAAGGAGCCACCGGTTTCTCTGCTCCCGGGGGGTCCTTACGCTCCTTGAACTCACTTCCTCTGCAAGGCGGAGCGCCTTCCGCGATTTTTTCAGGTCGTCGTCAAACCTCTTGAAGGACCTCATGGCCATGGAAAGCCTGAATTCGAAGGACTGAAGTGCAAGCCGCTGGGAAAGCAGTGAATCGCGGATGCCATCGAGGAAGGCGATGGAGAAGGGAGCCTCTCCGAAGCCCTTCCAGGATTTCCGCTCCATCTCATAGGACGCATTGTCCTTCCTTATCTCTTTCAGCTCTTTCAGCGTATCTATCTGCTTGTCGAGGTCTATCGTCAGCTCGCTCATTATTCTTTCCTGCTCTCTTACTTCATCGGGGCTTGCTCCCAGGACTTGGGCGCTGCCTAAGGCCACGCTCTCGGCCATAAGCTTGTCAACCTGCGCCTTGATCCGGTCGATTTCCTTGTCGATTTCAGCATCACTTCCGAGAAGTGCTGCAAGAGAAGAGGCCTTCACTTCTTTACCCGTTTGCGCAAGCGGTTGGAGAAACTGCTGCCCCGAGGCGAAGGGAGGCCAAAAGAATAATAAAATCGCCGAGACCAGGCAGACGCTCAAAATACGGCGAACGACAAGAGATCCGCCGATCTCCTTTCTCGGGGTGCAGCAGGTGTTTTTCATCTCATGATGGATCATATCCTTCTGATCATCCTCGGCAGCTTCTCATAATGAGAGGATATCACAACTTTCTGTGCTGCGCATCCTTCTCTCCCAGGGTGCCGTATCCGGCTTATTGCCTTTTGCCGGGAGTCGAAACATCGAGGACACAAGACCGCGCACCATAGAGGCAAGCCCGCCCGGAAAGGACTCGCCACGAACTACGGGTCCTCACCTTTTCCGGTTTCATCCCGAATATCCTGATCAGTGCGCTCATTCCGGTAGATGATCTCCAGTGAAACGAGACGGGCAAGGAGCGCAGCAGGAAAGAGCAGGCCGGTTAGGGCCTCAAGTATCGCCAGCATACGGGCTGCAGGATGGACAGGGACGATATCGCCGTACCCGAGTGTTGCCATGGTGACATAGCTGAAGTACGTCAGCGACGACTGGTGCTCAGGCTCGCCTGGCGGCGCTGTCATGGACGGAGGGAAGGAAAAGGCCCCGGGGATGAAAAGGGCGATCAGTTCATACATAAACGTCCATGTAACACCAATGAGCAGGTAGGCCGCAATGGCACCCCAAATCCGGTGGCCCGTTACCGGGCCATCACGGAAGACCTGTTTCAGCAGCACGCTGATCAGCAGGAAAAAAAAGACCGCCGTGGAGATGTACGAACAACCTAAGATGAGCCGGCTCTCGATGAAGTAACGCAACACACCGAAGATCAACGCGACAGTTGCAACCACAAGGGAGACGAGACGCGGGAACCGTCTTGTTGTCGTATAGGCGGTGCCTGAGATCAGGAGCAGCACCAGGAAGATTGACAAAAAGATTTTTGCCAGCCAGGTATCGAGAAAAGGGGAAAGGAAAAAAACTAGGATAAGGAGCAGGAGGAGCGCAGAGAACCCGCGATCCCGCCACCAGAATTCGGTGAACCGCTTCAGACCTTTTCCCGATGCTCCCATGACACTTCCGTCAGCCCTTATGAAGAAAGCGCTGCGGAGCTTCCTCCTTCAATAGTCTTTATTGCCCTTTGAGCAAACTCATCATCAGGAATGTCAGGACTGTAGTTGATGATTACCGAGGCCGCACTAATATTCACGCGAATGCTCAGGATATCCTCCAGAGACTCCAAAAGCGATTGCAGGCCGGTTGCGTAGGACGCATCCGTCTTCAAGCGAGGGACCCGCAGACGGATGCGTCCCCGGGTCTGGTGAATTATTGTGGCAACTGTGCTCGGTGTCGCTGACAGCCGGCCATAAGCCCCTTTCACCCTTGCTTTTCTGCGCTCCCCGATGGAAACGCTGAACCCTTCCCTGTTTTCGAGATACGCGAGCAATTCGACAAGGAGATTCTGCAGGACTGCCAACCGCTCATGTCCCTCCATCGCCTCAACACGATCAGCCCGGTCGATGGCTTCAAGGGTCCTGCGGACCGCCGCGCTCCGGTACAAGGGGGCGCGTTTATTCAGTTCGTCGCTGACCTCCTGCGCGAACTGAAAGAACGGGATGGATTCAAACACCGGAAGAACGGCGGTGACCTCTCCAACACGCCGCACCACAGCGGCGCCGAGAGAACTCCTTTCGTCCAGGCTGCAACGGAAGGCATCCCCCGGAAACGAGCGACTCTCCCAGGCTTTCGCTATCCTTCTCGTCAGCTCTATTACTCTGGAGTCCCTCGTGTAAGGGCCATACCGATAAATGAGACGGGCCCACCCGAAGTACTGGCCCAAACGGTAGAGGATCTCAATCGCAGCGGGAGAGCCGACGTCATACTTGCCGGGATACTCCTTCTTATAAAAGGCCAGTTCG
>Ga0335070_10012048_pt1 | contig 10104 bp, 13 predicted proteins | sample Lox_Sample_13_FD_206722 | JGI IMG/M metagenome (GOLD analysis project Ga0335070, IMG submission 206722) | Soil microbial communities from Loxahatchee National Wildlife Refuge, Florida, United States - Lox_Sample_1.3 | ecosystem: Environmental > Terrestrial > Soil > Wetlands | place: USA... | reverse complement strand
GCGCGCTCGTCGGAGATCGAACGCGTGGTCAAGGCGCTGTGCGAGGAAGGGATCGTCCGCGGCGTGCGCAACGAGCTTTACGCCGTGACGCGCAGCTACGGCGAGCCGCCCTTCCTGCAGATGGAGCGCGCCGCCATCCCGCATTTCGGCGTGCGCGCGTTCGGCGTGCACATGAACGGCTACGTCCGCGACGACGACGGCATCCACATGTGGATCGGCCGCCGTGCGCGCGGCAAGCACACCTATCCCGGCATGCTCGACAACCTGGTCGCCGGCGGCCAGCCGATCGGCATCGGACTGCGCGAGAACCTCATCAAGGAATGCGGCGAAGAGGCCGCGATCCCACGCGAGATCGCGGACCGCGCCGTGGCGGTCGGCGCCATCACCTACTGCATGGAAGCGCCCGACGGCCTCAAGCCGGACGTCCAGTTCTGCTATGACCTGGAACTGCCCCTGGACTTCAAGCCGCGCAATACCGACGGCGAGATCGAGGAATTCCATCTCTGGCCGATCGCGCGTGTGGCGGACGTCGTCAGCGAGACGCAGGAGTTCAAGTTCAACTGCAACCTGGTGGTCATCGACTTCTTAATTCGGCATGGAATCATCCCGCCGGACCACCCGGATTACGTGGCGATCTGCCAGGGATTGCGGCGGACAACCTAGCCTTTTGGCGGGCAGAACATATGAGTAATTCCTGATATTGACTTTGCCGCCAGCGGCCGCCTCTGATGGGTCGCGCTTGAGAGGGTGTGTGCGTGTCGATCGGATATCGCTTCTACGTCATTGGCGCTGAGAATCGGATTTTGGGCAACGAGCTCGGGACGTTTGCCAACGACGCGCAGGCCATGCAGCGCGGGCAGGAGCTTCTCGCCGCCACGCGCGACGCCGTGGCGGTGGAAACGTGGGAGCGGGCCCGTCTCGTCCATCGCGCCGAGTGATTGGGCCCGGCGTGGTCAGCGCCGCGCGCCGTATTTCTCGAGTTCCGGCCCCAGCCGCCCGATCACGAACAACCCCAGCATCCGCAGGTCGCTGATCAACGACCACGCCGGGTAGGAAAAGGTGGCCGGACGGTTGTGCTCGATCGTCGCATGCGCGGTCCAGGCGAAGGCGTAAGCGCCGATCACGGAGGCCGGCAGCCAGCGCCAATCGCCGGTAATGCCCGCAACCACCAGGAGCACGATGCCGACCGCGGTGCCGAACAGGTGCAGCGCGCGGGTCGCCGGCCGGCGGTGCTCGCCCAGATAGTACGGCCAGAATTCGGCGTAGCTGCGGATCCGCCCGCTCATCGCCACACGCTAGCGCGCGGCGGCGGCGATGGCCATCAGCCGCACCTCTTCGGCCGAGTGCCCGGTCTCGCGCAGCGACTGCAGGGTCGGGGCCGAGGTACTCTTCGACAGCTTCTGTCCGTCGGAGCCGAAGATCAGCTTGTGGTGATGATATTCCGGCGTCTTCAGGCCGAGCAGCGCCTGCAGCAGGCGATGGATATGGGTCGACGGGAACAGATCGGCGCCGCGGGTGACCAGGGTCACGCCCTGCGCATGATCGTCGACGCAGACGGCGAGATGGTAGCTCGCCGGGGTCTCTTTGCGCGCCAGCACGACGTCGCCGAAAATCTCCGGGGTCGCGAGCACGCGGCCGTGGCGCGCGTCACGGAAGAACAACTCCCCGGCGCAGGCCGCCGCCTTGTGAACGTCGAGTCGCAGCGCGAACGGCTGCCCCTCGGCTTTGCGGCGCGCGCGCTCGTCGGCGGGAAGCTCGCGGCAGGTGCCGGGATAAACCGGGCCGTCCGGTCCGTGGGGTGCCGCCCCGGCGCGGGCGATCTCGGCCTTGATCTCGGCGCGGGTGCAAAAGCAGGGGTAGAGCAGGTCGGCGGCCGTCAGGCGGTCGATCGCGGCCTGATAGTCGGCCATGTGCTCCGACTGGCGGCGGACCGGCGTCTCCCAGCTCAAGCCCAGCCACGCCAGGTCCTCGGTGATGCCGGCTTCGAATTCCGGCTTGCACCGGCCGGCGTCGATATCTTCGATGCGCAGCAGAAAACGCCCGCCCCGCGTCCGCGCCTCCTGGCGCGCGAACAGCGCCGAATAGGCGTGGCCCAGATGCAGTCGGCCGGTCGGCGAGGGCGCAAAACGGGTGACGGTGGTCATCTGCAGATGACATTATAGCGGCAGCCGCCGGATACCAGTGCACCGCCTGCGACTTCGGCGGGACTGAACGATGCTTGCAGACGCGACGGAGTTTTGATGTCCGATCTCTTTGCTCTCGATGGCCCGCGGTTCGGGCCGGCGGCCGGTGGTCGGCCGCGGCAACTCGTGCTGCTGCTCCACGGTCTGGGCGCGGACGGCCACGATCTGATCGGGCTCGCCCCGTATTTCGCGCAGGCGCTGCCCGAGGCGGCGTTCGTCTCGCCGCATGCGCCGTTCCCCTGCGACATGGGGCCGTTCGGCCGGCAATGGTTCAGCCTGCAGGACCGCAGTCCCGACGTCGTCCTCGGCTGCGTTCAGGCTTCGGCGCCGATTCTCGACGGGTTCATCGATGCCGAGCTGGCACGGGCGGGCGTGCCGGAAAACAAGCTGGCGCTGCTCGGCTTTTCCCAAGGCACGATGATGTCGTTGTATGTGGCGCCGCGGCGCGCCAAGGCGATTGCCGGCGTTCTCGGCTATTCAGGAGCCCTGGTGGGCGCCCATCTGCTGGCGACCGAGCTCAAGTCCAAGCCGCCGGTGCTCCTGGTGCATGGCGATGCCGACCCGATCGTGCCGTTCCAGGCCATGGACGCCGCGGCCCGGGGGCTCCGGGCGGCAGGCCTGAACGTCGAAACCCTGGCGCGCCCGGGCTTGCCCCATTCCATCGACGAGGAGGGGATCGCCGCGGGCATAAAATTTCTAGGCCGCGTCTTGGGTTAGATCGGGTTTTTCGTCATCGAATGATCATTATCGACAGGTTGTGTTTTTCGGCCACTTGGCCTATCAAATTGTTGAGGCCCCGGGTGAGAGGCGGGGCCGAGGGTATGAGGTGTTGAGGCGAGAGGGTTCGTAGGTTTGCCCGGCTCGGTCGACAATTGTCCGGCTCTCGTGCTGAACGCGGACTTTCGTCCGCTCAGCTATTTCCCTCTGTCGCTATGGTCCTGGCAGGATGCCGTCAAGGCGGTATTCCTCAACCGCGTCAACATCGTCCACGAATATGATCGCGTGATCCGCTCGCCGAAGCTGACGATGCGGCTGCCGAGCGTCATCTCCCTCAAGGAATACATCCCCGCCAATCGCCGGCCGGCGTTCACCCGGTTCAACGTCTTCCTGCGCGACCGCTTCACCTGCCAGTATTGCGGCCTGGGTTTCCCGACCCACGAGCTCACCTTCGATCACATCATTCCGCGCTCGCGCGGCGGCCGCACGGTGTGGGCCAACGTCGTGACCGCATGCGGAACCTGCAATCTGGCGAAGGGAAGCCGGCTGCCGAGAGAGGCGCAGATGTACCCGCGGCACGCGCCGGTGCAGCCCTCATCGCTCCAGCTGCAGGAAAACGGGCGGGCCTTCCCGCCCAATTTTCTTCACGAGAGCTGGCGCGACTTCCTGTACTGGGATTCCGAACTGGATCCTGTTTGAAAGCCCCTCAAGCGCCGGGCGGCCCGCATCCGCGGGCCTTGGCTCCCGCGCCCATCCGCGCGCGCGCCCCATATCTTTTTCAGGGGGCGAAGCCCCCTGACCCCGGCGCGGGCGTTATCTACGGGCTGCGAAGCCTCAGACTGTGCTTTGAAGAGTTCCGGCGCGCGGCGAATCGCGGCTGATGCTGTTCGGAAGGAAAGTCCGCGGCATCCGCGGACGATAAACAAGGGCTGCGACTGCAGCCCCGCGCGCCCTGATGGGCGCGAAGCCAAGGGGCACGGATGTGCCCCGCGCGGCGTCTGAGCGACTAAACTAACGACGTCGACGGTCGTGGGCGCGGACGCGCACCGGCTCCATCAGGCACACGCCCTCGTCCGCTTCCTGCAGGGCTTCCCACAGATTGATCGGGTTGAGCGCCGCCGCGATCTCGCGGAGGAGTTCGAAAAACGGTGTCGTCTCGCTGTTCGATCGGTTCGCCATGGGTGTGCTCCCACGCTGGATTGCATCTGGTATCGAGACTACGACCGCGGCGCTTAACCAAGGATTACCGGCAGGCGATCCAGCACGATTTTTTTGGCGATTGCTGCAGGCGCGCACGCAACGCGGAAGCGAGATCGACGATCTCGCGCCGCCCGACGCCGTCGCGCGCCATCATCGCCTGGATCACCGGATCGTCGAGTACGTCGGCCAGGCGGGGCTCATGACCGTCGAGATAGGCTTTTGATTCCACGTGCATGTTCGGTCTCCCTCGTCTCGGACGTAGAGGTACCGAGAGAAGGTGGCGAGAAAAGGGCCGCTTCGTGACATTGCCCGGAAAATTTTACGAGAAGCCGCGCGAGACAAAGCCGCCGCGGATCCAAGAACAATCCGCCTAAAATTCCGGCTTGTCGTATCGCCTAGATCCGCGTCGACAGCCAGATGGCGAGGCGCGAGGCCGCTTTGATCGTCGCTGTCAGCCCTTCGTAAGCCGGCGCGGATTCGGCGCCGTGCGCCAGCCCCTCGTCGCGATGCGCGATCTCATCGCGGCGGAATTCCTCGATCGTCGCCTTGAGCCCGGGCTCGCGGTCGCCGAGGGCTTCGGCCTGGGCGGCGTAGTGCTCGTCGATCACCTCTTCGACCGCAACCGTGCAGGCCATCGCCGCGCGCTCGCCGAGCAGCGCGGTCGCGGCGCCGAGCGCGAATCCGGCGGCGTGCCACAACGGGCCGAGCAAGGTCGGCCGGACGCGGCGCTCGGGCAGGAGGCGATCGAAGCGCTCGAGATGCTTTTGCTCCTGCTCGGCCATGCGGCGGACCACCCGGCCGGCCGGGGTGTCGCCCAGCACGGCGAGCTGGCCCGCATAGATGCGGACGGCGCCGTATTCGCCGGCGTGATCGACCCGCAGCATGCGCGCGACCTCCTCCTCGCGGCTCGGATCGCCGGGGAGGCGCAGGCGTGGCGAGGGGACGGCGGGATCGGTCATGGCGCGCGGGTCAGGTGGCGGAGGCTGGCCGCACCGCCGAAGAGGGCGAGCGCCAGCGACAACAGCAGATTATAGCCGGCCATCGAAATGCCGAACAGCGACCACGCGACCTCGTCGCAACGCACGATCGGTTGCGCCATGAGCCGCGCCCGCAGGGCCTCGATGCCGCCGGCGCCGCCGACCTGCGAGCCGCATTCGGCCGTCCCCGGCCACCAATGCTGCTCGACGCCGACATGGAATGCGGCAATACCGACACCGGCCAGCAGCGCCAGCACCGCCGCAGCGACCAGAATCCAGGTGAGGCGCGAGCCGCCTGAGGGCGCGAGAACGACCGCCGCCCCGGCGATGATGATCGCTGCCATATGCGCATAACGCTGCCACCAGCAAAGAATGCACGGCGCGAGGCCGCCCCAGTACTGGAAAGCGAAGGCGCCGCCGAGCAGGGCGGCGCTGCCGGCGAGGAGAATAAGCGCGACCTGACGCGAAGACATGCGGTGCATCGCGAGACTATAGCCGCTCATACGACGTAGCGGATGAGGAAGAACCCGCCGACGAGCAGGACGGCGCTGACCATCAGCACCAGGGTCAGCCGGCGCTCGATGAAGTCGCGGATCGGCGGACCGAACTGCCACAACAGCGCCGCTTCGACGAAGAAGCGGATGGCGCGTGAGATCAGCGACGAAAACGTGAACTGCAGGAGATCGAACTTCACCGTTCCCGCGAAAATGGTGACCAGCTTGTAGGGGATGGGCGTCATGCCTTTGACGATGATGAACCAGGCGCCCCAGTGGTCGAACGTCTCCTTGACGCTCAGGTATTTGTCCATGGCGCCGTAAAGCTCGAGAACGGGCCGCCCGACCGCCTCGAAGGCGAAGTAGCCGATGGCGTAGCCGAGATAGCCGCCGATCACGGAGCTGACCGTGCAAACGGTCGCGATCCAGAACGCGCGCTGCCGGTTCGCCAGCACCATGGGGATGAGCAGCACGTCCGGCGGGATCGGGAAGACCGAGCTCTCGATGAACGAGATCGCCGCCATCCAGTAGATCGCGTCGGGTCGCGCCGCGAGCCGCATCACCCGGTCGTAGAGGGGTCGCGTCATCCTTGAGGGCAGCTCCGGAACCGAAAGGTCCGCGGGTGTAACAGGCGCCCGCCCTATTCGCAACAGGAGGGCGCCAGCGCGCCCGCGGGTCAGCCGACGTCGGCGATCCGCGTGGTGGGGAAGCGGACCGTGACGGTCGTGCCGCGCCCCGGGGTGCTGTCGATGGCGATGGTGCCGCCGTGCAGATCGACGAGGTTGCGGCAGATGCTCAAGCCCAGCCCGGTGCCGCCGTATTGGCGGCTGATGCCGGCATGGGCCTGGCGGAAGGGCTCGAACAAGGTGGGCACGAGCTCGGGTGGAATCCCGATGCCGGTATCGATGACGGTAATGGCCACGGCATCCTCGCCGAGATTGACGCCGACGCGCACGGACCCGCCGTCGCCGGTGAACTTCACGGCATTCGAGAGCAGGTTGAGCGCGATCTGCTCGAAGGCGCGCGGATCGGCGTGCACCGTGAGGCCCGAAGGTCCCGGGTCGAGCGAGACCGAAATCGACCTGCGTTGCGCCTCGGCGGCGACGAGCTTGACGCAATCGCCGAGGGCGCTGGCGACGGCGACGGGCGACTCCGCGAGCTCGTAGCGGCCGGCCTCGATGCGCGAGAGGTCGAGCAGGTCGTTGATCAGGTCGAGCAGCCGCCGGCCGCTCTCATGGATGTGCTCGGCGTAGGTGCGGTAGCGCTCCGATATCGGGCCGAACACCGCCGCTGTGAGCGTCTCGGAGAAGCCGAGAATGGCGTTGAGCGGCGTCCGCAATTCATGGCTCATGTGCGCGAGGAATTCGGACTTGATGCGCGACGCCTGCACGGCACTGTCGCGCGCCTCGCGAAGCTCGGCGGCGATCCGCCCCGCATCGTCGAGCGCCGTCTTCTGCGCCTGGATCAGCACCAGGAAGTCGTTGATCGAATCATGGATCGCGAAATCGGCGACGGTGAGACCGAGGCGCGGCAGCTGGTCGAGGCTGGTGATCCACGGGCTGCCGAGAAACGCGAGCTCCTCGCCTCCCGCAAGCGGCGCCATCTGGCCCTTGAGGACCAGCTCGGCGGGTTGTCTGGCGGCGAGCAGGAAGATCGTCTGCGTCGCGGCGGACAGCGCGTCGAACTCGCTGGCGACGATGGAGGGCCGCCGCATCTCGAAATGCCGGCTCAACGGCGTGGGCGGCACCAGATCCGGCATGATGCGCGCCAGCACCGGTCCGATCCGCGTGATCGTCAGGTCGCGGTCGAGGACGACATAGAACGGAAAAAGTCGCTCGAAGGCCGCCGCGTCGAAGCGGAGCGGCTCACGATCCGTCATGGCCGAAAGGGAAGTCCCCTCCGCTTAAGCGGCCGCGCCGCGCGCGGCCTCGCCGAAGGTCACCACGAACTCGTCATGATCGTGACCGTCCGCCTTCGCCTTATCGAGCTTGGTCACGACCGGCGTCGAGAAGCGCTTGCCGAGCCCTTTGACCATGCCGACGACGAGCGGGCTGAGGCCCGGACGTTTCGAGTAATAGTGCAGGCGCAGGGTCGAATCGGTCACGTCGGTGACCTTGAACGACGGCGGCTCGAGCTTGGGGAAGGTCAGCGCCACGCGCGTATGCATGTTGTCGAGGTTGCGCAGGAAGTCGACGAGGTTGTTGCCCGCGAAATCGAGCAGATGGCCGAAGCCGGCCTCCGCGGAATACACGGTCCAGTACTCGCCGAACCCTTCGAGGATGGCGGTGGCCGGCGCGTTCAGCACCTCGCTCGCCGCGCCCACGAGCTTGTACGTCGCCTCGTCCGGGTATTTCTCCATGTTGATGAAGACGTCGTCGGCGACGCCGGCCTTGCGGCGGACTTCTTCCCATTTCGCCTCGCCGAAGCGGGAGGTGACGAGGTCGCGAATGGCCTTGTTGATCATGCCGTACATGCGGGGCGCTCCTCGGGTCGAAGATCGGGCGGTATCGCGAGCGCTGGTGTCGCCCGCGAATGCGAATTGTTCCGAACGTAGCGGCAAAGCGTTAAAGGATCGCAACTATATCCTGCGCCCAAACGCCAGGCGCCTTAAGCACATAACCTCCGGCGGCGTAAGCCTTTCTGGGGGGGGGTGGCGATTGACCGGGCGGCGGCGGCGGCTATAGTGCGCCCGGCGTGCCCCCATGGCGGAACGGTAGACGCGGCAGACTCAAAATCTGTTGCCGGCAACGGCGTGCTGGTTCAAGTCCGGCTGGGGGCACCAAACCATCCCAAAATGTAATGACAGCGTGCCGGCACGGCGCCGGCGTCCCGATCCGCGGGATATCAGCGTTTCTTGGTCGTCCACTCGGTGCGGCCGGTGGTCCGGTCGGCGGTGACGAAGCGGCTCTTCAGCAGCATGCCCGCGCCGCTGTTCGTGAACTGTGGGCCGCGCCTTACGTCCGCCCGTAGACCGGAACGGCGGCCCCCGTGGTCACTTTGTTCTCGGGCGAGGCGAGGAAGGCGATCGTCGCGGCGATTTCCTCGGGCTTCGGCCAGGACGCGTGATCGGCGCCCGGCATGCTCTTGCGGTTGGCGAGCGTATCGATGATCGAGGGCACGACCGCGTTCACCAGGATGCCCTGCGGCGCCAGCTCGACGGCGAGCGCCTGGGTGAGCGCGATCACCGCCGCCTTGCTGGCGGCATAGGCGCTCATCCCGGCGCCGAGCCTGGGCTCGAGACCCGGGCGGGCGCCGATATTGACGATGCGGCCGCCGTCGGAAAACGCGCGCACCGCGGCGCGGCAGCAGAGATGGCAGCTCACGAGGTTCGTGTTCAGCATCTCGCGCAGGTCGGCCTTGCCGCTGTCGACGAGCCTGCTCATGGCGAAGCCGCCGGCAATGTGGATCGACGCCCACAGCCCGTCCATCCCCTTGTAGAGGCAGGCGACGTCATCTTCGTTGGTGAGCTCGCAATTGGGCACGAGCGTGACGCGGTCCTTGAACGGAAATGCCGCCGCCTCCGCCTCGAGGATGTAGGGCACGCGGCAGGCGGCGCCGGCCGCGAGCAATGTGCCGACCACGGCGCGGCCGAGCGCCCCGGTGCCGCCGGTCACGACGACGGTGCGGTTGTGAAAATCCATGAGCGGCTCCTCCCGCGGTTATGCCGCGATGCCGAGCCGCTGGCGGGCTTCCGCCAACGGCAACGGCATCAGCGGCCAGAAGTCCCAGTTGTCCGACAGGTCGGTGTTCACCCGGCTGCCGCGCTCGATCGCGGTGATGAAGCCCTCCGCCAGCCCGTCTCTCGCCAGCATGCCGGTGAGATGCGGCTGCGACAATGGGGTCACGTTGATGCCCGCTCCCCACAAGAGCGCGGTCAGAAGGACGACATAGAAAGGATTGGACTGTTTGAAGCCGGCCATGAAGCCGCCGAGCAGCAGCTCGCCGTCGGGCGTGATGCCGTAGCCCGACAGCACATGCGTCATGTCGTGATAGGCGCCGGCATAAGGAAACCCGCCGCGCTCGCCGGGAAAGGCGAAGCCGTTGGCGCGGCAATGGTCGTAATAGACGTAGCCGAAGCTGTCCTTGGGCAGCTTGCCGAGCGCTTCGAAGCGCGCCGCGAGGTCGCGGTCCTCATAGAGACCGCGCTGCCCGAGCAGCGCCTCGGCCACCGCGCGGATGCCGCCCTGATGCCTGTAGGTGTCGCGGACCATGTCGGCGATATGCGAGCGGCGCAGGAAGTCGAGCCGGAACAGAAGCATGTTCTGCTCGACGAGTAGGCGCAGCGTGCGCAGGCCCGGCGGGCTCACGCCCAGCGCCGCCGCGAACGCCTGCAGTCGCTCATAGGCGGCGGCATCCGGCTCGCCATCGGCCAGCGCGCCGACGATCAGCGCGTGGACCAGCTGTTCGGCCATCCCCGGGGTGGTCACCGCCGCCGCCAATTCGCGCGGGCTGATCGGCGTCAGGGTCTCGATATCGGTGTCGAGCGACATCAACAGCCGCTGCGCCGCCCGCATGAGCGCCGCCGCCGCGGGT
>Ga0335070_10012047_pt1 | contig 10104 bp, 8 predicted proteins | sample Lox_Sample_13_FD_206722 | JGI IMG/M metagenome (GOLD analysis project Ga0335070, IMG submission 206722) | Soil microbial communities from Loxahatchee National Wildlife Refuge, Florida, United States - Lox_Sample_1.3 | ecosystem: Environmental > Terrestrial > Soil > Wetlands | place: USA: Florida... | reverse complement strand
GGATGCGCCGGAGCACCTCGATCAGGCGGCGGGTGTCGCGGGGGTGGAGCCCCACGGTGGGCTCATCCAGCACGTACAGGGTCTCGGCCAGCCGCGCCCCGAGCGCGTTGGACAGCTCGATGCGCTGCGCCTCGCCGCCCGACAGGGTCCGGGTCTCGCGGTCCAGGGTGAGGTACTCGAGCCCCACCCGGCACAGGTAGTCCAGGCGCGAGCGGATCTCGTCCAGGAGCTGGCGGGCCACCTGCGCCTCGCGCTCGCCCAGCACCAGGTCCTCGAAGTGGACCGCCAGCTCCCCCACCGTGCGCCGGCACACCTCGGGCAGGGTCAGCCCGGCCACCCGCACCCGCGAGGCCTCCGGACGCAGCCGGGAGCCGCCGCACTCGGTGCACGGCTGCGCCCGCTGGTAGCGTTTCACCAGGAAGCGGTTGCCGGCCTTGTAAGCCTTGGACTGCAGCCGGGTCAGGAAGCCGATCACCCCGGCCAGCCGGTCGCCGTCCCCGTGCAGCGCCAGCCGCCGCTCGGCGGCGCCCAGCTCGCGGTAGGGCACGTCGGTGCGCACCCCGGCGGCCCGCAGCCGCGCCCGCCACACGTGGTCGTAGCGCCACCGCCACGACCCGGCCCACGGGGCCAGGGCCCCCTGGTCGAGGCTGAGCGCGGGGTCGGGCACCACCAGGTCCTCGGCGAACTCCAGGGTGTTGCCGAAGCCGCGGCAGCGCGGGCAGGCCCCGGCAGGGCTGTTGAAGGAAAACAGCTGCGGCGTGGGCTCCGCGGCCGGGAGGTCGCAGCGGGCGCAGTGGAAGCCCTCGTGGAAGCGCTCCGGCGGGCCGCCCGGCAGCGCCAGCAGCGCCCGGCCCTCGCCCGACCGGAAGGCCGCGCTGAGCGACTCGGTGAGCCGTCCGCGCTCCTCGGGCTCCGCGGCCACCCGGTCGGCCACCACCAGCAGCTCCTCGCCCTTGCGCGGGGCGGGCCGCGGGGGCGGCTCGAGTTCCACGGCGGCGCCGTCCCGGAACAGCCGCAGGTAGCCGGCGGCCACCAGGTTGGCGACCTCCGCCGGGAAGGCCGCCCGCCCGCGGCTGCGCACCGGGAAGAGCACGTAGGTGAGCTTGCCGGCGTGGGCGGCGGCCCACGCGTCCGCGGTGTCGGCGGCGCGGTCGGGGCGCACCGGCTCCCCGCACCGGGCGCAGTGGCACACCCCCACCCGCGCGTACAGCAGCCGCAGGTAGTCCAGCAGCTCGGTCGCGGTGCCCACGGTGGAGCGCGCCGAGCGCGCCGCGTTCACCTGCCGGATGGCCACCGCCGGGCTGAGCCCCTCCAGCAGGTCCAGCTCCGGCCGGGGCAGGCGGTCCAGGAACTGGCGCGCATACGTGGACACCGACTCCACGTAGCGCCGCTGGCCTTCGGCGTACAGGGTGTCGAAGGCCAGCGAGGACTTCCCCGAGCCGCTCACCCCGGTCACCACGGTCAGCGCCGACCGCGGGAGTTCCAGGCTCACGTTCTTGAGGTTGTGCTGGCGAGCACCGGAGAGTCGGATGTGGTCCATGTCCGGCGGGATTGTAGCAGGGGTGCGGCGCGCTGCGCTCGGCCCGCGCGCCGGGCCCGCCCAGCGGCCGCAAATGCGTGGGGGCTGCCGAGAGGCTCCGCCTCCCTGCAGCCCCCTGGGACGCGCCCTAGAAGACTACTTCTTCTTCTTGCTGGCCTTCTTCTTGGTGGCCTTCTTAGCGGCCTTCTTCTTGGCTGCCATCGCGCGGATTCACCCCCTTCCGTGTCGGTAGGAATCCTGTTTCGTGTCCGACTCTTCCGCGGGGCCGATGAGATCGCGGATCTCGTTCAGCATCCGGGTGAGGTCGAACGGCTTCCGAACGTACTTGTCGACCTGCAGTCTCCTGGCTTCCGCCCTGACCTCCGGGCTCCCGTACGCGGTCATCAGGATCACCCGGCCGGCCACGTGCTCCTCGCGCATTCGCGCCAGGATCGCGAGGCCGCTGGACTTCGGGAGGCGGTTGTCCAGGATCACCAGGTCGAACACCTGGTCCGAGAAGATGTGCTTCTCGGCCTGCTCCGCAGTAGCCGCCGTCGCGGCCTTGTATCCCGCTTCCTTCAGGGCGTTGCTCAGGGTCCGGGCCAGGAGACGCTCGTCGTCCACAATCAGAATGGACTTCGCCAAACAGCACCTCCGTAGCGCCCAAACTGCTTGGACTGAAACGCAGCAGGAAATGTGCCATCGTCGCAGCATGGCTTGGCGAGCTTCAGAACTTGCGGCTAAGTGAATGTCAAAAAAAGGCTTGCGTAGTTCTCCGCAGGATGCGGACCACTCGACGGAAGCCACTGTAAGGTGTGGAGAACATCGTCGTACTGTCAAGAAAGATAACGGGTTAGGTGATTCGAGGCGGCAATCCGCTGCGGAAACGTTGGTTAGGGAACCGTCAAATGATCTTACATACCAACTATCGTGACAGTTGGGGAGCGCGGCGCTCCATCCGCTTGAGCCGCTCGATCAGCCCCTGCCGCGACATTCCCAGCAGCCGCGCGGCGTGCGACTTGTTTCCCGCCACGCTCTCCAGCACCTCCAGGATGTAGCGCTCCTCCACCTCCGCGAGCGTCGGCCGCGGGCCGTCCGCGGATACCGGGCGCGGCATGGACTCCTCCGCGGCGCGCACCACTTCCGGCGGCAGGAACTCCGGCAGCAGCTCCTCGCCGTCCTCCAGCAGCACGATCCGCTCCAGCATGTTGCGCAGCTCGCGCACGTTGCCCGGCCAACCGTAGCGCAGCAGCGCCGCCCGGGTGTCCTGGGGCAGGATTCGGAAGCGCTTCTTGAACTTGCGGTTGAACTCCTGCACGAAGTGCCCGGCCAGCTCCAGCACGTCGTCCTCGCGCTCGCGCAGCGGCGGCAGGCACACGTTCACCACCTTGAGCCGGTAGTAGAGATCCTGGCGGAACCCACTGGCCTCCACCGCCCGATCCAGATTCTTGTTGGTGGCGGCCACGATGCGCAGGTCCACCTTGATCTCCTCGGTGCCCCCCACCCGCTTGAAGGTCAGGTTCTCCAGGAAGCGCAGCAGCCGGGCCTGGGTGCCCGGGGCCATGTCCCCCACCTCGTCCAGGAACAGCGTGCCCCGGTTGCACAGCTCCACCAGGCCCTTCTTGAGGGCGTGGGCGTCGGTGTAGGCCCCCCGCTCGTGGCCGAACAGCTCGTTCTCCAGGAGGTGGTCCTGGAACGAGGAGCAGTTCACCTCCATCATCGGGAAGCGCCCGCGGTCGCTCTGGTAGTGGATGGCGTGGGCCACCAGCTCCTTGCCGGTGCCGCTCTCGCCCTCGATGAGCACCGTGGACGCCTCGCTCCGGGCCACCTTGGAGATGAGATCGCGCACCTGCAGCATGGCCGGGCAGCGCCCCAGGATGGTCTCCTCGTGAAAGCGGCTGAGGGCCCGGGACTGGTACACGTTGAGCTGGCTCTCGCGCTCGAAGCTGCGGGCGGCCTGCTCCACCGCCAGGCAGATCTCCTCCAGCTCGTAGGGCTTCTTGAGGAAGTCGCAGGCCCCCGCCTTCATCGCCTCCACCGCCGAGGAGACGTCCCCGAAGGCGGTGATCACCACCACCTCGGAGGTGGAGTCGATCTCCCGGATGCGCGCCAGCACCTCCAGGCCGCTGCCGTCGGGGAGCTTCAGGTCCAGCACCACCACCTGCGGGTGGTGCTCCTCGACCAGCGCCAGGCCCTCGGCGGCAGTGGACGCGGCGTCCACCCGGTAGCCGCGAGAGGTGAGGAGCTTGCCCAGGGACTTGCGGATCAGCTCCTCGTCGTCGATCACCAGCACCCGGTAGCTCATGCCCCTTCCGCCTGCGCCGCCACGCTGACCAGCGGCAGCCGCACCGTGAACTGGGCCCCGCCCCCGGGCACGTTCTTGGCCGTGAGCGACCCGCCCAGCTCCCGCACGATCTGCAGCGAGATGGGCAGCCCCAGGCCGGTGCCCAGCGGGCGGGTGGTGAAGAACGGGTCGAAGATCTTCTCGTACACGTCGGGCGGGATGCCCGGGCCGGTGTCGGCGAACACCAGGTCCACCATGGACTTCTTGGTGCGGTAGCGCTTGATCCCCAGGGTCACCTTGAGCGTGCCGCCCTCGGACATGGCCTGCATGGCGTTGATGGACAGGTTCAGGACCACCTGCTGCAGCACGTCGGGGTCGGCCCACACGTGGGCGGCGTCGTCGCAGAAGTCCCGCACGATGTCCACCCCGGCGGCCCGGAACTGGAGTTCCAGATTGTCGAGCACCCGGGTCAGGAGGGCCGCCGCGTCGGTGGGGCCCGGCAGGCTGACCTGGGGCCGGGCGAACTGCAGCAGCCCGCTGATGATGGTCTCGATCCGGTCCAGCTCCTTGATGACGTCGTCCAGGTCCTCCTTGCGGGGGTCCTGGGGCTTGAGCTTGCTGGCCACGAACTGGACGGTGGTCCGGATGCCGGTCAGGGGGTTGCGGATCTCGTGCGCCACGCACGCGCTCAGCTCCCCCAGGGAGATCAGCCGGTCGAGCTTCTGCTGCTGCTCCTCCTCGGCCGCCGAGTCGGTGACGTCCTCCAGGAACACCACCGAGCCCGTCCGGGTGCCGGCCTCGTCCCGGAGCACCATGACCGAGGGGCGCAGCACCACCTCGGCGTCCTCCACCGTGAGCCGGACCTCCGGGGCGCCCTGGGGCTGGGCGAAGCGGTCCTCGCGCCGCACCTCGAGCCACTGCTCGGTGGAGACCGTGAGCACCTTCTCCACGCGCCGGCCGGCCAGTTCCGCGAGCGGGGTCTTGAGGATCTCCTCGGCCTTGCGGTTCGCAAAGATCACGCGCTCGTCCCGGTCCAGGGCGAGGATCCCCTGGTCGAAGCTGTCGAGGATGAGCTGCGGCGCCCGCTGGGCGAGCGCATCGAGCTGGACTCTGCCGCTCACGAGCACGCTCCTTCATCCATCCGCCACACGCTAACATGCGCTTCGAAGCAGTCGCAAGAAAATTGTCCCCCGGAAGAGCCGTATGATAGACTGCGCGCGAAGGAAGGATCCGCCCGGGGCTTCGTCCGGACTCGCCGACCATGAGACCATCTCGATCGCTCGCCCTCCTGCTCCTCGCCGCCGTGACCACCGGCGCGCTGGCCCGCGCCGACGGCTTGGCGCTGCGCGCCGTGCGCGCCGCCGGGCCGTTCTGCGCGCGGCTCTCGTGGAACTTGCCCCAGGTGGTGGACTTCGAGCGGCTCGAGGTGCACGCCGGCATCACCCCCGACTTCGACCCCGACGACAGCACCCTGATCTGGGTGTCCACCTCCGCCGCCGACACGTCCTCGGTGGTGGGCGGGCTGGCGCCCGACACCCGCTACTTCGTGCGGCTCCGCGCGGTGGGCCACGGGGGCACCTCCGAGGTGTCGCAGCCGCTGCCGCTGGTTACCGGGCCGTGCCCGCCGCAGGCGTACCGGGTGACGGTGCTGTGGGGCGGCCGTGGGTCCATCCCGGGCCGCTTCCAGGGGGCCGCCGGGATCGTGGTGGACCAGGACCGCAACTTCTGGGTCAGCGACTACCGCAATAACCGCATCCAGAAGTTCAACCCCGCCGGCTACGGGTTCGTGATGTGGGGCGCCAACGGCACCGACCTGGGGCAGTTCCAGGGCCCGTTCGGGCTGGCGATGGACGGCCACGGCGGGATCTGGGTGGTGGACCAGTACAACACCCGCATCCAGAAGTTCAGCCTGGGGGGGCAGTTCATCAAGAGCGTGGGCACGCTGGGCTCGGGCGAGGGCCAGTTCCGCAAGCCCCAGGGCATCGCGGTGGACACCCAGGGCTACGTGTACGTGGCCGACCCGGGCAACCGCACCCTCCAGAAGTTCTCCTCCGACGGCGGCTTCCTGGCGTCCTTCACCCGGCCTCCGATGGCCCCCGGCAGCCAGTTCGCCCCCACCTCGGTGGCGGTGGACCCCGCGGGGTTCGTGTTCGTGACCGACTCGCGCAACCACTGCGTGCACGTGTACACCACCGAGGGCAAGTACATGAACAGCTTCGGCCGGCCGGGCTGCGGTCCGGGCGAGCTGTGGGCCCCCACCGCGGTGTGCCTCGACAGCCGCGGGCTGGTGTACGTGGCGGACACCGGCAACCAGCGGATCCAGAAGTTCACCCGCCGCGGCGAGTACGTGGGCCAGTGGGGCTTCCGGGGCCGCGAGCCGGGGCAGTTCCTCAACCCGCAAGGCGTGGCGGTGGCCGAGAACGGCACCGTCTACGTGGCGGACTTCGACAACGACCGGGTCCAGGAGTTCGTGCCCCGCACCGCCGCCGCCGATTCGGCCAGCCGATGAGCCCCGACGCCTCCGTCGCCGCCACCAGCTACTCCTTCGAATGGTCCAACATGATCGCCCGCGGCGGCTGGGTGCTGGCCATCCTGCTGCTGTTCTCGGTGCTGGTGCTGGCGGTGGTGGTGGACCGGCTGCGGGCGGTGCGCCTGGGCGGCAGCCGCGAGACCTTCCTGTCCGGGCTGCGGCCGCTGCTGGAGCGCGGCGACCGGGCGGCCGCGCTGGCCTACGCCGCCCACCAGGGCGGGGCGCTGGGGCGGGTGGCGCGCGCCGGGCTGGCGGTGTGGGGCGAGGAGCGCGAGGTGGTCGAGGAGGCGGTGTGGCGGCAGCGCGAGCTGGAGGTCCTGAGCTGGGAGTCGCGCCTGCCGCTGCTCGGGACCATCGGCGCCATCGCCCCGTTCGTGGGGCTGTTCGGCACGGTGCTGGGCATCATCCGGGCCTTCCAGGCGCTGGCGCTGGACCAGTCCGGCGGGCCGGGGGTGGTGGCCGGCGGCATCTCCGAGGCCCTGATCACCACCGCGGCCGGGCTGTTCGTGGCCATCCCCTCGGTGGCCGCCTTCAACCTGTTCGCGCGGCGGGTGAAGGTGGCCCGCACCGAGCTGGACATCGCCGGCTCGGAAGCCCTGCACCTGCTGCAGCAGCTGCCGCCCCGCGAGGGCCGGGTCGAGGTGCGCCGGTGAGCCGGTTCCGGCGCGCGGCGGAGGCCGAGGAGCGGCTGTTCTCCGAAATCAACATCACCCCGTTCACCGACGTGGTGCTGGTGCTGCTGATCATCTTCCTGGTCACCGCCCCGCTGATGTTCGAGACCCGCATCCCCATCAAGCTGCCGGTATCCAGCCAGGCTTCCAGCTCGCCGGAGGCCCACCCCACGGTGGTGATCACGTCGGACGGCAGGATCTATCTGAACGACCGCCCGGTGGACGGGGCGGCGGCGCTGGTCGGCGCCCTGCGCGGGGAAATGCTGAAGTCCGGCGATCGCACCGTGGTGATCAAGGCCGACGCCCAGGCCCGCCACGGCTGGGTGATCCAGTGCCTGGACGCGGCCAAGACCGCCGGCGCGGAGCGGCTGGCCATCTCGGCCCGCCAGGCCGGCGCGGCCGGGCGCGCAGGCGCCGCCGCGCCGCCCGCCGGGGGCCCCGCCCCCGCCGGCCCGGCGCCGTGAGGCCGGGGCTCCCCCCGGCCGTCCTGCCCCAGCCTTGAGCCGCCGGCCTGGATCGGGCTATCCTATTCGTTGGAATGAACCGGCCCGCGCGGTCCGCCGCGGCGGGCGTGCGAACCCCCTTACCGGAGGTTGATCCTCAAATGCTGCATCTGTTCCGGGACCGCCGGCGCACCAAGCTGATCTGGATCCTCGTCGCCGGGGGCACCATCTTCACCTTCCTCATCGGCTTCAATTTCCTGTTCGGGACGGGCGCCGGCCACGACCAGCCGCGGGCGTCCGCGTCCCTGGGCAGCATCTACGGCCGCGCCATCCCCCGCGCCGAGTACGATGCCGAGGTCAGCCGGGAGGCCCAGGCCTACACCCGCAACACCAACCGCGGCATGGACGACGCCAGCCAGGCGCTGCTCAAGGACCGGGTGTGGGAGCGGATGCTGTACGACCAGGTCCTGGGGGAGCAGGCGCACCGCCTGGGGCTCACCACCACCGACCGCGAGGTGCTGATGGCGGTGGAGAGCAGCCCGCCCCAGGAGCTGCTGCGCAACCCGGCGCTCATGACCAACGGGCAGTTCGACCTGGGCAAGTACCAGCGGGCCCTGCGCAGCCCCGACCTGGCGGACTTCGAGCTCGAGCAGGAGCAGCTGCAGCGCTCGCAGCTGCCGGTCCGCAAGCTCTGGGACATCGTGGGCTCGCTGGCCTGGACCCCGGACGGGGACGTGCGCGAGGCCTACGGCCGCAGCCGCGAGAAGGCCCAGGTGCTGCTGGTGGGCTTCCCCACCTCGGCCAACCCGGTGAAGCCGGAGGAGGTCACGCGGCCGGAGCTGGAGGAGTACTACCGCAAACACCAGTCGGAGTTCAATCGCGGCGCGGAGGCCAGCCTGGTGCTGGCGATGGTGCCCAAGACCCCCACGGCGCTCGACCAGCGCAACACCCTGGACAACGCCCGCAGCCTGTACCGCGACGCGACCGAGGACACCAACTTCGCCGCCTTCGCGAGCCAGGTCTCGGACGCCCAGGTCGGCCGCACCCCGGACGGCCAGCCGGGCCAGCTGGTGGCCCGGGGCCAGCTCCCCAAGGAGCTGGACGCGATGGTGTTCGGGCTGCAGGCCGGGCAGATCTCCCAGCCGCTGCTGGTGCAGGACGTCTACCACATCGTGAAGTACCTCGGCCCGTCCCAGGACTCGACCGGCGTGAAGCGGCACATCGTGGACCTCCAGGTGGCCATCAAGCCGGGGCAGGAGACCCTCAAGGACGCTTACGACCAGCTCGAGGCGATCCGGGAGCAGGCGCGCAAGACCGGCCTGGCCTCGGCCGCCGCCCGGGCCGGGCTCAAGCCGCTGTCCACGGGCTGGTTCACCGAGGACGGCGCGCCGCCGCTGCTGCAGCAGCTGCCCGAGGTGCTCAGCTTCGCCCTGGGCTCCAAGAAGGGCGCCATCACCCAGGTCGTGGACAAGCCCTCGGTGCTGCTGCTGGCCCAGGTGCAGGACCGGCGTCCGGCGGGCCTGCGCACCGTGGCCGAGGTGGAGGGCGAACTCCGGACCCGGGTGGCGCAGGAGAAGTCGGTGGACCGCTCGGAGGCCCGCGCCCGCCAGTTCCTGAGCCAGGTGCAGGCCGCGGGCTCGCTGGCGGAGGCCGCGAAGCGGGCCGGGATGGCGGTCGTCGGGCCGGTCGAGTTCACCCGCACCGGGCCCTTCCCCCCGCAGCTCCGCTACGAGACCGACGTCATCGGCTCGGCCTTCGGCTACCCGCCGGGCAGCGTCAAGGTGGTCCGGGGGCAGGCCGCCGCCTTCGTGATGCAGGTGCTGAACCACGTCGCCTTCGACATGGCGAAGTTCCAGGCGGAGGCCAGCTCCTTCCGCGACCAGCTGGCCCAGCAGCGCCGCACCGACTGCTGGAACGCCTACGTGCAGGAGCTGACCAAGCAGGCCAAGATCCAGGACCGGCGGGCCGAGGTGGGGATCTAGCGCCGGCCCGCGTCCCCCGCCAACGAACGACCCCCGGGAGAGCCCTCCCGGGGGTCTGCGTTTCGGGAGCCCGCCGCGCTCACTGCGCCGGCGGAGCCGCCGGAGGAGCCGGCGGAGCCGGCGGCGTGGGCGGCTTTTCGTCGTCGTCCCGGGTGGCCTTGCGGAACTCCTTGATCCCCCGACCCAGGGAACGGGCCAGCTCGGGGATCTTGGTGGAGCCGAACAGCAGCACGATCACCAGGATGACCAGCAGGGCTTCGCGACCGCCGAAGTTCATCGAGCACTCCTTCCAGGCCCCGCGCCACGCAGGCGCGGCCGCCGCAGCTTCTTCAGGGGGTCAGCTTGAGGCCCCGGTGATCCCGGCCCACCACCACCCGCACGTCCACGGCGGCCAGCGGGCTCCGCATCAGCAGGGGATACCCGCCATGGAGATACTCTACCACTTCCCGCGCGGCGCGGGGGTTGCCCTTTCGGTCCACCACCAGGGTGGTGCCGTAGTCCAGCCGGTCGGCGTCGAACGGCCCGCTCACCCGGAAGCCCCCGTCCCGCAGCACCTCGGCCACCCGCAGCCCCGCCCCCGGCACCCCGCTGCCGTTCAGCACCTCCACCCGCAGCCGGGGGCGGCTGCCCGGGTCGCCCGCGGCCCGCTGCGCGCGGGACGCGTCCGCCGCCGGG
>Ga0335070_10012044_pt1 | contig 10105 bp, 9 predicted proteins | sample Lox_Sample_13_FD_206722 | JGI IMG/M metagenome (GOLD analysis project Ga0335070, IMG submission 206722) | Soil microbial communities from Loxahatchee National Wildlife Refuge, Florida, United States - Lox_Sample_1.3 | ecosystem: Environmental > Terrestrial > Soil > Wetlands | place: USA: Florida... | reverse complement strand
CCCGACCAGCAAGGACACGCTCGAGATCCACGTTTACGGCAAAGACCTCGCCGGTCTCCAGCGTCACGTCTTCGACAAGGACGGCAGCGTCAAGTCGCTGGTCAGCTCCAAGTACATGAACTGCTAGGTGAGCATCTAACCTCATCCCCTCTCCCCCATCGGGGGAGAGGGCAGGGTGAGGGGGCGCGAGGGTGAGGGGGGGGGTGAGACTGAGGGCGCCATGAAGATCGCCGACGTCAAAGCGTATGCGACGTCGTTCCCCGTACCGCCCGAAGCACGCGTGTCCCTCGGCATCGGCCAGGCGGTCAAGCGCGACGCCGTCGTGGTCAAGGTCACCACCGAGGACGGGCTCGCCGGCTGGGGCGAATCCCATCACGGCCGCTCGCCGGGCGCAGTCGCCCATCACGCCAATACCACGCTGCGCCAGCTCATCCTCGGCATGGACGCGGCCGACGTGGTCGGCGTCTGGGCCAGGATATACAAGATGCAGCTGGGCTCGCACGGCATGGGTGCGGCGACGGCCATCGCCATGAGCGGCATCGACATGGCCCTCTGGGACATCCGCGGCAAGGCGACGGGCTGGCCGCTCTACCGGCTCCTGGGCGGCGCCTCGCGCCCTGTTCCCGCGTACGCCGGTGGCGTCTCGCTCGGCTATCAGGATCCCGCGGCGCTGGTGGATGAGGCGCGGGTCTTCGTCGCCCAGGGTTACAAGGCGCTCAAGCTCCGCGTGGGCGATACGCCGTCGCGGGATCTCGAGCGCGTCGCTGCGGTGCGCAAGGCCTTCGGCGACGAGATGATCATCCTCACCGACGCCAATACCGGCTATACCGTGGCCGATGCCCGCCAGGCCATGCCGGGGCTCGACGCTCACGGCGTCGGCTGGCTCGAAGAGCCATTCCCAGCCCATGATCACCTGAGCTACGCGCAGGCGAAGACTTTCGGCCGCGTGCCGCTCGCCGCCGGAGAGAATCACTACACGCGCTTCGAGTTCTCGCGCGTCATCGAGGACCGGATCATCACCATCCTGCAGCCCGACCTCTCCAAGACCGGCGGCATCACCGAGGGGCTGCGCATCGCGGCGCTCGCCAGCACCTGGAAGCTGCCGATCCACCCGCACACGTCGATGACCGGGCTCAACATGGCGGCCTGCATCCATTTTCTGGCCGCCATCGACAATAGCGGCTACTTCGAAGCGGACGTTTCCAAGGTCAATCTGTTTCGTGACAAGCTCGTGAGCGAAGCGTTCAGCGTCGGCAAGGACGGCTGCGTGCGGCCGCTCGAGAAACCGGGCCTGGGTGTCGAGGTGGACGAGGCGTTTCTCACCGCCCATCCCGTGATCGAAGGGCCCGGCTATGTCTGAGGATCGCTACGGTCTGCCCCTCGGCCCCCGGCCGCCGCGAGCGGTCGAGGATTACGTGGCGGCGGTGGATGCGCTCCTCTCCGGCAATGTCGGCGCCGACGGGGCGCTGGACCGCGCGCTCACCGCCGATCCTGACTTTGCCTTGGCGCATGCCGCTCGAGCGCGCGCATTGCAGATGCGTGGCGCGGTTGCCGAAGCCAGGACGGCGGCGAGCCGGGCGAGCGAGCTCGCCGCCAGCGCCACACGGCGAGAGCGCGGCCACGTCGAGGCGGTGAGTCTAGCCCTCGGGCCCGACCTTCCCAGGGCTCTCGCCGCGGTGAGGGAGCATCTCCGCGAGTTTCCCCGCGATGCGCTGGTGCTCTCACTGGCCACCGGCGTCTACAGTCTGACCGGCTTCAGCGGCCGCCGTGACCGAAACGAGCTGCTGCTCGGCATTCTCGACGAGGTGGCGTCGGCCTACGGCGACGACTGGTGGTTCCTCAATGTTCACGCCTTCGCCTGCACCGAATCCGGCGACCGGACGCGCGGCCGTCGGCTCGTCGAGCGCTCGCTCGGCCTGCATCCCCGCAATGCCCACGCGGCGCATGCGCTGGCGCATGTCTTCTACGAGGAAGGCGACAGCGCAGGCGGCGCCGCCTTCGTCGGCGGCTGGCTGCCCGGTTACGAGCGCGCGGCGCAGCTGCACTGCCACCTGTCCTGGCACCTCGCGCTCTTCGAGCTGGGTCAGGGACGCACTGAGCGCGCGACGGCGATCTACGAGGACAGCATCCGTCCGGGCGTCGCGCTCTCAGCCGCTCTCGGTACGCTCGTCGACTCGGCGTCCTTCCTCTGGCGCTGCCGTCTCTGGGATGTCGGCCCCACGTCGCTGCCCTGGGGCGAGGTGCGGGATTTCGCCCGGCGTGCCTTCCCGAAGCCGAGCGTCGCTTTCGCCGACGAGCACCTCGTCATGGCGCTCGCCGCGGCGGGCGATCACAGCGGCGCCGCGGCCAGAATCTCGGAGCTCCGGCTGATGGAGCGGGAAGGACGCCAGCCGGCCGGCCGTGTGGCGGGCGATGTCGCCGAAGGCATGGCTGCCTACGCCCGCGGCGACTGGGAGAGGACCGTCGCACTGTTCGAGCCGGTGTTCGCGGAAATCGTGCGGGTGGGGGGCAGCCGGGCGCAGCGCGATGTCTTCGAGCAGACCTTGCTCGGAGCCTATCTCCGCGCCGGCCGCGACAAGGACGCTGAAATATTGCTTCGCCAGCGCCTCGAGGGCCGGCCGTCGGTTCCCCGCGCCTCTTCCGCCTGATTCAGGACAGGCGGACAGCCGCTAGTAGACTTCGTCGCGCTCGCCGAACTCGAAGGCCTCGGTGCGGTCGTCGAGCTCTTCGGATGTGACCATGCCCTTGTCCGCGAGGAGACGCTCGAACGAAGCGAGCCAGCGCTCGTAGTAGCGCGCGGCCTCCGCCTCGCTAGCCGCCTTGCCGATCTCGTCGATGAGGCTTTTCTGGAACTCTTCCCACGCGTAGAGCCGCTGGTCGTAGAGCGCGACGGCCATGCCGAAGACGCGTCCCTCCCACGGCGCCTCGAAGACCAGCTCGCCGTTCTTGCGCGGCACCGCGATGGCGCCTTCCATGTTGGAGACGAGCCGGCTTGGCTCGAGATCGCCGGCGGGCGCCGGCGGCGGCACGCGGCAAGCCTTGGGCTGCGGCGCCCCCGAGCGGAGATGGAGATCGTCCACGGGCTGGCCGTCGGGCCGTCCTTCCCACGTGGAGGCGGTGAACTGATACGCGGCGATCGCGGGAGGCGGCTCCGTCCACGCTCGCACGCGGACCAGCTCCTCGAGCCAGTCGTAGAGCGCCAAGACCTGCTCGTCCGACGTCATGGAGTGGAACCACGCCTGTCGGCCCTCGAAGAGCAGCATGATCACGTTGGCGAGCGCGCAGGGCCCGAGACATCCGCCGATCGTGAGGTGGACGCGGTTGCGCAGGCCTCGTCGCTCCCACTCCGCGTGGTACAGCTCGCGCGGCACGGGCGCGTAACCGTCCTGGACGCGGCCGCAGCAGCAGGCGTCGGCGCAGACAAAGAGCTGACCGAGCGAGCGCGCGACATGAATGCGGCGACCGTCGGGGCGCTGGACGATATTCCGCACTAGCGCGCCGCGGCCGGTGCCTGGACCTGCGCCACCCCGATCATGGCGTCGCGGGTGACGAGGGCGGCCAGCTCGGGCTCGGAGAGGCTCTCCGAGCCCTCCGGCCGCCGCGGCAGCACCATGTAGCGGATCTCGGCGCTCGAGTCCCAGATGCGGATCTCGGTGTCATCGGGCAGCGTGACGCCGAACTCGGCCAGCACCTTGCGCGGCTCGAGGACCGCGCGCGAGCGATAGGCCGGCGACTTGTACCACACGGGAGGCAGCCCCAGCACCGGCCACGGGTAGCAGGAGCAGAGCGTGCAGACGACCATGTTGTGGACGGCCGGCGTGTTCTCGACCACGACGATCTTGTCGCCGCCGCCGCGGCCGCCGATGCCCAGCTCGGCGATGGCGGCGGTGCCGTCGGCGAGGAGCCGCTGCTTGTAGGCGGCGTCCACCCAGGCGCGCGCGACAACCTTGGCGCCGTTCATGGGCCCCACGTCCTTCTCATAGGTCTGCACGACCTTGTCCACCACTTCGGTGGACAGCAGGCCCTTCTCGATGAGGAGAGACTCGAGGGCCCGGACGCGGTGGACCACCCAAGGCTCGGGCTCGGAATGATGGCTGCCCATGCGGTCTCCGCTAGCCCTTGACGGGCTGGAGGTAGCTCTCCCAGAGGTCGATGTACACACGCTGGCGCGGCTCGGCCGTATCGCCCCACAACTCGCCTGATTCGAAGCCGACGCTGTAGAGCGGCTCGGGGCAGCGCCCGCGCCCGTGAGCGTGCGCGTCCGGAAGAATGTACACGCCGTGGAAGACGTGAATCCGTCCGCGGTGCCCGCGCGCATAACCGGGCAGCCGCGTGTGACCGGGCGGCTGCCAGTTGCGCGTCACCACGGCGTCCCCGGCCTTGAAGCGTGGCGCGGGGTCGGGCTCGCTCTTCTCGGCCATGCCTTTGCGCACGACGGTCATGATCCGGTCGAGGAGCTCCGGATCTTTGCGATCGGGCAGGGGCGCCCCTGGGTTCCGCTCGAGCTCCTTGGTGCGCGCCTCGAGCTCCTCTCGGCTGATCACACCCTTTTCCACGAGCAGCGTCGAGACCGAGGCGAGCCAGTGCTCGAAGTAGGAGGTAGTGAGGTACTCCGCCTGGCCCATGCGCTCGATGGCGTGGCGGAACTCGTCAATGTTGTAGATGCGCTTGACCAGACCGACGAGGTTCATCACCATCACGGCCTTTTCCCAGTCCGCGTGGAAGTAGGGCTCGTTCATCTCCCGCTCGACGGGTCCGAAGCCGTGCTTGCCGCCCAGATCGTGAACGCCGTTCATGGTGGGTGTGCGCGGATAATCCCGCGAGGGCTGGAACCTGTCAAGCCTAGCCGCCCGCCAGCTTGACGGTATAGCCCAGGCTTCCGAGCCTATCCGCGATGCGCTCGCGATGGTCGCCCTGGATCTCGACGGCGCCGTCCTTGACCGCCCCGCCGGCGCCGCAGAGGCGCTTGAGCTCCGTCGCCCGCCCCTCGAGATCCTTGCCCGGGAGGCCGCGGATCACGGTCACCACCTTGCCGTTGCGCCCGGAGCGGTCGCGGAAGATGCGCACGACGCCGTCGCTCGGCGCGCGCGCATCGACGGGAGCCGAAGCTCCGCGGCGCGGCTCCACAGGCCGCAGGCGCCCCAGCTCGGTCGAGTAGACGGGACGACTATTCTTCACGGCGGCAGTGTAGCAGAGCGACGGTGGCGGGTCGCTCGATTCCCGGCGTATACTCCTCGAGCATTCCAGAACAGAGAGGAGCCATCGTGTCCCTCGCCGCCGCCACGCTCACCGATGCCCAGCAGAAGGTCCTCGCCCAGATCGATGACGAGGAGATCGTGCGGCTGGCCTCCGACCTGATCCGCATTCCGTCCTTCACGACCGAGGAAGCGGCCTGCGCGGAGTGGATAGCCAACTACCTGCGCGATCAGGGCGTGGAGCCCGATCTGCAGGAAATCGAGCCGGGACGCAAGCAGACCGTTGCCCGCCTGCGCGGGACGGGCGGCGGCACATCGATCATGCTCAACGGCCATATCGACATCGATCCGCTGGCCAGTGGCTGGACACGCGATCCTTTCCAGCCGTGGATCGCCGACGGCAAGATCTTCGGCCACGGCATCTTCAACATGAAGGCGGGGGTGACGGCCTGCATCGTGGCGGCGCTCGCGCTCAAGCGCGCGGCCGTGCCTCTCCGCGGCGACGTGGTGATTGCCTGCGTGGCCGCCGAGCTGAACAGCGGCGTCGGGACCATTCACGCGATCAAGAACGGCTACCGCACCGACATGGCCGTCATCCCGGAGCCGTACGGCGCGCGCACCATCATCACCAAGCACACGGGGTCCATGGACGTGGTGGTCCACACCCTCGGGCGCGCCACCCACATCAGCAAGAAGGAGCAGGGCTCGGACGCCATCGCCAAGATGATGCGCGCCATCGCCGCCATCAACGCGATGAAGATGACGGCCGTCCACGATTCCGATCTGCCGGGACTGCCACGGCTCAACGTGGGCTCGGTGATCGGCGGGCGAGGGCGCAGCTACAATCTCCGGGGCGCCTATACGGTCAGCGACTTCTGCACCGCGTATGTGAATGTCCGCTTCAATACGAGCCAGAGCGGCGAGAGCATCCTCGCTGATATCCGGCGCACCCTCGACGCCCTCAAGGCCGATGACCCCGAATTCCAGTACGAGATCGAGTTTCCTCCCGAGCTCTCGCGCGGCCTCGGGCGGCTGGCCAAAGCCGCGGTGGACGTGCCGGTGACCGAGCCCATCGTGCAGATGGTCAAGGGCAATCTCAAGCGGCTGTCCGGCCAGGATCCGGAGTATCTGGGCGTCCGCCTGCCCCAGAGCTACGCGGGCAACGACACCACGCACCTCTGGCAGGCCGGCATCCCCTGCTGCCTCTACGGCCCCGGCGGGGGCTACACCGACTACCACGACGTCCACACCAACCTCGACGAGCTGTTCCTGGTCACGCGCGTGCTCGCCCTCACCGCCCTCGAAGCCGCCGCCTAGGAAAAAAGCGCCGGTAAAAGCGTCCGGGCCAAGACTTCCATCCGGCCCGGGCGGCACGTGGGCAGGGATCCGCTGCGGCGCTGTCGATTTTCCCCTTTCCGGTTCGACTACAGGTAGAGAGGGCAGCTCCACCCAAGCGTACAAGGAGGCTCGGCAATGCGATTCATGGTCATCATCAAGGCCACCAGGGACACGGAAGCCGGCGTCATGCCAGACGAGAAGCTGCTGACCGACATGGGCCGATATAACGAAGAGCTGGTGAAGGCCGGCGTGATGCTTGCAGGCGAAGGGCTTCATCCGAGCTCCAAGGGTGCGCGCGTCAGATTTTCCGGGAGCCAGCGACTGGTGGTCGATGGGCCGTTCGCGGAGACCAGGGAGCTGATCGCCGGCTTCTGGCTGTGGCAGGTGAAATCGAAGGACGAGGCCATCGAGTGGGTGAAGCGCTGCCCCAATCCCACCGGGGAGGAGGCCGAGATCGAGATTCGCCAGGTGTTCGAAGCGGAGGATTTCGGGGCCGAGTTCACTCCCGAGCTGAGGGAGCAGGAGCAGCGGCTGCGCGCTCTGGCGGCGAAGAAGTGACGGCGTCCAATTCCCGACAAGGAGAGGCCATGCACATCCAGCCCTATCTATTCTTCGACGGTCGCTGTGAAGAGGCTCTCGAGTTCTACGGCAAGAAGCTCGGGGCCGAAGTCACGATGCTGATGCGCTTCAAGGAGAGCCCCGAGCCGCCTCGGCCCGGCATGGTTCCTCCGGGTTCCGAGGACAAGGTGATGCACGCGAGCTTTCGGGTGGGCGACTCGACGATCATAGCATCGGACGGCCGCTGCCTGGGGCAACCGAACTTCCAGGGCTTCTCCCTGTCGTTGACCGTGTCGAGCGACGCCGAGGCTGACCGGCTGTTCACCGCCATCGCCGACGGGGGACAGGTGCATATGCCGCTGGCCAAGACCTTCTTCTCGTCGCGGTTCGGCATGGTCGCCGACCGCTTCGGCGTGTTGTGGATGATTCTCGTGGGGCACTGATGGTGTCGGCCGGCTCAAAAGCCCGCGGCGCGCCCGCGGGTGCGTGTCCAGCGCAGGACAGTCCAGCGATCGCGGACGGAGAACGTGAAGGTCTCCGAGTCGCGAGACACGTCGTAACAGCGCTCGCGTCTGCCATCCGCCACATTCCAGGTGCGACAGTAGGCGCCTTCGGGGGTGATCCGCCAGCGTCCGACGTCGACGCCGCTTCCCACGGTAACGTATTGGAGACCATCCGGCGCGATGAAGACCTGCAGGCCGCCCGCGCCGAACGTGTTCCCGGGAAGCTCGGCCTGGAGCTCCGCCGCACTCAACCGTGGTGGTGGTGACGTGGGCGCCGCGTCCGCCCGCGTCGACGTGCAGAACGGGCGGATCGCTTCGCCGGCGAGGATCATGGTCTCGGGGTCGTAGGTGTTTCCGTCGGCGAAGCGGAATGCCGACACACCGTTCGGAAGGAGCACCACGAAGTTCCCGCCGTAGCCCAGCATGAAAGGGATCTCGAAGCGGCACCCGAGCTCGGTGCGATACGGAATCGACCAGAAAGACAGGTGATATCGCTGATCGCCATACCGGGTATTTCGCAGCGTCGACAACCCCGGGGGGCCCGTGCGACGGAGGGCTTCGTCGAGCTTCCCCGCGCTGAGGATCTGCGTCCCGTCGTGCCGGCCGCGCTGCTGGAGCAGCGTCGTCAGCTTGGCGGTGTCATCGATGGTCGGGGTCAGCCCGTAACCTAGCAGGGGCAACCCGCGACTGCCGTCCAGCTCCAGAGTGTGCATGGTCGGTGCGTGGAAGATGCCGATCGGCCGATAGACTTCGTCGACCACCATGTCCCAGAGGTGCGCGTTCGGTCCGGCCTTCTGCTTGAGAAAGGCGTCCATGGCGGCGCCGAGGGTGAAGGTGACCGCGGTGTTGTAGCGTACGACCTCGCCGCGGGCCCACGGGTACCTCCCGTAGGTGAACCCGCGCTCGAGCTTCTCCTGGGCCGTGCGCGCCGCCATCCACCCGAAGAACTTCGGTTTGTTCTCGTCCGGCTGGGGATCCGGCCCGTCGCGCCGCGCGCCGCTGTCTCCGATGGGCACGACCATGCTCAGCGCGTCGGCGAACGTGACGTCCTGCCACCCGTCGTGCGTCGCCGTCACGGGCACGTAGTCGGCGATCTTCAGGTCGAAGACGCCGTCGCCATATTTTGCCGCGAGTCGGAGCAGCGCGATGGCGGCGCCGAGGGATTTCGTCACCGAGAAGGCGCCGTGACGCATGTGCCGGCAGTAGGGATAGGGCCCCGAGCGCGTGCGGCAGTCCTTCACGTACAGGACACCGTCGATGACGAGTCCGTTCGCGCTGACGTCGTCGGGGGCGGCATCGCCGTCAAAGGCGTCAAACCAGGGACCGGGCGTCGCGGCGGGGAGCGCCGACCACGGCTTGATGGGCGTCTCGAGCCGTTGCTCGGCCTCGAACCCTGCGCGCAGCCGTGCCTCGTCGGCGATGGCCCCGGGGGCGTAGGTCAGGGGCACTTGGCCCCAGTAGTCGTCGCGCGCCCATTCTTGCGTTTCCTGCGTGATCTGGACCCGGAGATTCGAGACGCGCGTGTCGTCGAATACGAAGGTCGCGAGCCCGTTCAGGGTACCGTTGTGGATCGGGTCCACCAGCACGAAAGGAAACGACGCGCGAGACATTCCCCGGTCGCTGCGCTCGAACCACACACGGCCGGGCGACAGGATGATGCCGCGCGCCGGTGAGACCTTCGCGTCGGGCGACCGGACGATGCCCCGCACGGCCGGAACGATATGTCCGCCGTGCGTGAAGAACGCGACGGCGAACGTGGGCATCGGCCCGCCCAGACCGGGGCAGCCCGTATTGGCGGAGGACAGGGTCGAGGCGGGAACCGTCAGGGTGCCGCGCAGTGTGTGGCGGGCCGGCGCGGCCGTTCCCATCGGCATGAAGTAGTCGTTGTGTACGGGACCGGGGTCGGACCAGGCAGTGTCGAGCAGCTCGGTCACGGTGATGCGATCGCGCTTGATTCCGGCCGGGGCGGCCACGGAAGGCAGCCGCGGACATCCGATCTGGCTGGGATCGGCGATCCGCGTCGCCGTCATCGTGGCGTGTGCAGGGCCGTCCTTGAAGGTGGCGGCCAGGTCGGGGCCGGTGAATTGGTACCTGAACTCCGGCCGCGTCACTATTGGAAGCTCGAAGCGCAGCACGCCGTCCTCGATGCGCCCCGATGCGCGCCAGGAGTGCGGCTGCGGAATGAGGTCCGGCTGCGTACCGACGCTGTAGATGACCCGCACGAAGCCGTTCGGGAAGACTTCCTCGACGACGAGGGTGCTGCATGGGCCTTCGTCGCCGGACCCCACCGTCCAGACGCCGCCCCACGCCCCCGAGAACTTCGCGAGCTGCGACGACACAGCGGTCGCCGGCGGCGTGATCCTCGTGTTAGCCGGGAGAGGAGTGGCGCGCGCGCAGTCCCTCGCGTCGACGGTGGCGCCGAAGGCCAGCAGCGTCGTCACGAGAGCCGCGGCCCCGACGACCGAACGGACGGACGCGATCATCCCGGGGCGGGTGAGCACGCTCCCTTCT
>Ga0335070_10012043_pt1 | contig 10105 bp, 10 predicted proteins | sample Lox_Sample_13_FD_206722 | JGI IMG/M metagenome (GOLD analysis project Ga0335070, IMG submission 206722) | Soil microbial communities from Loxahatchee National Wildlife Refuge, Florida, United States - Lox_Sample_1.3 | ecosystem: Environmental > Terrestrial > Soil > Wetlands | place: USA... | reverse complement strand
AGAATTTGCGACTCATAGGCTTTGTTCTCCCAGGTTGGTTATGAACGCAAGTACTTACTTGCATATATTTTACGCCGTTCGAATAAGCAAGCAAGTGATTACTTGCATATATGCGAGATGACATTGATAACTTCTGGAAATTTTCGTAAATTACGAAATTTTTCGCACTTTTATCGAAAGCGGATTCGAGTACGTCTGGCACTGCCACATCCTGGAGCATGAAGAGCACGACATGATGCGGCCGCTGATCGTTATATAAATTGGTTTTTAAACACGAATCACCCAAAATTTACTCTTCGGGGTAATTTTGGGAGAGAAATTCCTGTACGTAATAATCAGGCCGCCAACCGCGTCTTTTAAAGTAAGAAGAACCAGCATATGGCAACCAATCCACCTGAACGGTCGAAGACCCAGAAGCCAAACCAATCGGTCATACAGTGGCTGCTTGATTCTGACCCTTCGATCCGCTGGCAGACGATGCGAGACCTGACCGGTGCGCCCGCCGAGGAGGTCGCGGCTGAGCGGGCGCGGGTCGCCACCAAGGGCGCGGGGGCGCGGCTGCTCGCCCTCCAGGGGGCTGACGGCCGGTGGGGCGGCGCGGCGTGGAACCGCGGGTGGGACTCCACGATGCACGTCCTCATGCTGCTGCGGGACCTGGGTCTCGATCCTGCCAGCGGCGAGGCACGCGGCGCGGTGGGCCTCGTCCGCGACTGCGTGACCTGGCAGGGTGGGCGGGAATATGACGGCAATCCCTTCTTCGCCGGCGAGGTGGAGCCCTGCATCAACGGGCAGGTGGGGGCGGTCGGCGCCTACTTCGGCCAGGACATCCGGGGCATCGTCGACCGGCTGCTCGCCGAGCAGTTGCCTGATGGCGGCTGGAACTGCGAGGCGGCCAACGGCTCGACAAGGGCTTCGTTCAACACCACGATCTGCGTGCTCGAGGCTCTGCTCGAGCACGAACTGACGGGCGGGAGCAGACCGGAGGTGACCGAGGCGCGTCTGCGCGGGCAGGAGTACCTTCTCGAGCGCCGCCTTTTCCGCCGGCGGTCGACCGGCGAGGTGATCGAGCGAGATCGCAAGGGCGGCGCGGCGTGGACCAGCTTCGCGTTCCCGACGTGGTGGCACTACGACGTGCTGCGGGGGCTCGAGTATCTGCGCCGCGCCGGCGTCGCGCCCGATGATCGCATGGCCGAGGCGATCGACCTGGTCGAGTCCAAGCGCGACAGTGACGGTCGGTGGCCGCTCGATGCCCGACACCCCGGCCAGATGCCGGTCGAGATCGATGAGGGCGAGGGCCGGCCGAGCCGGTGGAACACACTCCGCGCCTTACGAGTGTTGGGCTGGTATTCAGCACGAGACTAACGCAGATGCCGCTGGAATGAGACTGGTTGTATCGATTCTTTAAAAATGCGGGCAAACGCCTTGGCCGCGTCAACCGGGGCCTGGCTCTGGCCGATGGCCTGCACGCAGGCCGAGCCGACGATGACCCTATCCGCAATCTGGGCCACGGCCCGCGCCTGCTGAGGGCTGCCGATGCCAAAGCCCACGCACACCGGCACAGAGGCAGCCCGGCGCACCCGACCCACCCGCCCGCCGTAGACCGCCCCCAGGCACACCCCCAGCACCGGGATTCTGCCGGTGAAATGGCGGATGGCCGCGTTGGAAATGCCGCCGTCCTACGGCACGCCCGGGCCGGGCGAGATCACCGCCTGGTCCGGCTGCAGGGCGTCCAACTCCTCCAGGGTGACCTGGTTGTTGCAGAAAACCTGGATCTCGGCTCCCATCTCGCCGAAGTACTGCACCAGGTTGTAGGTGAACGAGTCGTAGTTATCGATCAATGCCAGCATGAAAATCCTCTTTCAGCTTCCGGCCTCCTCATACTCGCCGAACAGGTCGATCTCGTCCGCGAACAGGTCCAGCGAGTAGGCCAGGCCGGTGGCGCCGCGCACGATCTCCATCGTCTGGCGGGCCTCCTTCTGCATGCGCCGGATGCCACCGGCCAATGCGTCCTGGGCGATGCTGGGATGGGCGGTAAAATAGGCCCGCTTCTCCCGGAACGGCTCCAGGAAATCGTTCAGCACCCGCACCAGGCGGGCCTTCACCTCCACGTCGCCCACCTGGCCGCGGCGGTAACGCTCCTCCAGCTCCGCCACCTCAGCCGCATCCGGGTTGAAGGCTTCGTGATAGATAAATACCGGGTTGCCCTCCACCGTGCCGGGGTCAGTGGCGTGAAGGCGCTTCGGATCGGTGTACATGCCCTTGACCTTGGCCTCCACCGCGGCGGCATCATCGGACAGGTATATGGCGTTCCCGAGCGACTTGCTCATCTTGTTCTTGCCGTCGGTGCCTACCAGCAGGGGCACGGTCCCGATCAGGGCCTCCGGCTCGGGAAAGACTGCCCCGTAGAGGTTGTTGAAGCGCCGCGCCAGCTCGCGCGCCAGCTCCACGTGAGCCTGGTTGTCGCGCCCGACCGGCACCACCTGCGCCCGCGGCAGCAGGATGTCCACCGCCTGCAGCACCGGGTAGCCCAGCAGGCCGAATGGCATCGTCTCCAGGTTGGATTCGCGCGCCATGTCCTTGAGGGACGGCAGGCGCTCCAGGCGCGGCACGCTCACCAGCATCTCAAACAGCAGGTTCAGCTCGTACGTCTCGCGTATCGCCGACTGGACGAAGATGGTGCTGACAGAAGGATCGATCCCCACCGAGAGGTAGTCCAGCACGATCGCGCGGATGTAGAGCGGGACGTCCCGGATGTACTCCCGCTCGGGGCGGGTGGTCAGGGTATGCAGGTCGGCAATGATGAAAAAGGACTCGTATTCGTGCTGCAGCCGGACCCGGTTGGCCAGGCTGCCCACGTAGTGCCCCAGGTGCAGGCGCCCGGTCGGCCGGTCGCCCGTCAGCAAGCGGGCTTTTGATTGGTTTGTCATCGCTCACCTTTCCTTTGATTTTTTGTTTTTGATTTTTTTTCGCAGTGCGCTTGCAGCGCACTGCGAAAAAAAAATCAAAATAACAGAATCCCCTCACATCCAGAGGGACAAGAGGGGATTCCCGTGGTGCCATCCAGGTTATAGCGGCCTTTAAAATAAAATCCCTGTTGTGAGTCAACATGGAAAATCAGCCAGCTTCACTCTTCAGCCAGCGGAGCCGGCCCTGTGCTCAGGCGGCCCGACCCAGTGACTCCGCCCGGTAACGGCTGCGGTTTCCGGTAAGAAGTTACAATTTTATAGCATATACGATAACGAAAGTCAAGTTCAGAAACGGGGCAACGGGGCGCGACCAGGCCAAGGGGAGGCTTGGCGCAGCACCCTGTAACTGGGCGACCCCCGTTTTGCGCCGGCAGGCTCCAACAATGCCAACAGGTGGAGGACCCAACTACCGGTTCTGGTCGGCGTAGTGCCACCACAGGTAGGTTGCAAATACGCCCGCCAGGCCGGTCAGGAACACGATCCAAAAGCTGATGGGGGCCAGCGGCAGGCCCTGGGTGTATAAGCCTGCTACCGCCCAGGGGAAGTAATCTCCCCAGCCAGCCACCACCACCAGGTTCGACAGGACCGCGATCAGGATGGCAATCCCCAACGGCAACAGGTAACCCCGCCCGATGCTGGCCATCAGCGCAAACGGGAATACCAATGCAATTACCAGGAGGCCGGTGATCGCCGCGCGGGCGCTGCCCTCCAGCACCACGCCGGGCGCGCCCTGCGGCAGCCCAATCAGGGCGCCCAGCCCCAACCCGAGGACAAAAATAAGCACGATCAGGGCTGCGGTCCAGAGCGCAACCACGCTGAATTTAGCCAGCAGGATAGCCTGGCGCGCCACGGGCACAGCCAGCATATCCTTGAGCGTGCCGTCGACAAATTCGCGCCCGAACACCCAACTGATCGCCAGGACTGATAGAAAGAATCCGCCAGCCGCAATCATCTGGGAGAGCAATTTCAGGTAGGACGGCCAATCGGCAGCAGAAAACGCGGTCAGGTTGGCCTTGGCGCTGACCAGCCCGAGCTGGCTTGCAAGCTGCGGGTTCTTGGCCAGGAAAATTAAAAATCCGATTCCCAGGGGCATAAAGAGCGAGCCCAGGGCAGTGAACAGCGGCATGCGCGAGCGGAGAGCCTTGCGCAGCTCGATCCACATCATGTCGGAAAAATTATCCATGCGATCCTCCTGCCAGTCCCACCAGGCGCAGAAAATACTGCTCCAGGTCCTCCTCCTCCACCAATAGCTGCGTCGGCGGGACACCGGCCTGGACCATGAGCCGGGCGATCTCGTCTGGCCGCTCGATGCAGGCATTGTTTTTGAGCTCCAGCGCGCCATCCGGCAGGATCTCGGGCGGCTGCCCCACCGCAGCCATGGCCGCGCTGGCTGCGGCGGGATCGCGCGCCCGCACCAACAGCCGCCGGCGCCGGTTGCGCTCCAGCTCGTCCACCTCCAGCTCCTGCAGCAGCCGGCCCTGGTGGATGATCCCAATCCGCTGGGCCAGCCGCGAGACTTCGGCCAGGATGTGGCTCGACATGAAGACTGTCACGCCCTGCTGGCGGGTCAGGTCGAGCAGCAGCTGGCGGATCTCGACGATTCCGGCCGGGTCGAGCCCGTTGGCCGGCTCGTCGAGCAGCAGCAGCCTGGGGCTGTGCAGCAGGGCCCTGGCCAGCCCCAGGCGCTGGGCGTTGCCGAGCGAAAGGGTGCCAGCCCGCCGGTCAGCGTATTCCTCCAGCGCCAGGCGATCAATGATATCCCCCACCGCCTCGGGCGGGGTGCCAGGGTACAGGCGGCGGGCCGCTTCCAGGTTCTCGCGCACCGTCAGCTCCGGGTAGGCGTGGGGCGTCTCCACCAGGTAGCCCACTTCCGCCCAGGGCTCGCGGCTGCCGGGGCGCACCCGTGTTCCCAGCACGCTGGCGCTGCCGGCGGTGGGCCGGATCATCCCCAGCAGCATGCGGATGGTGGTCGTCTTCCCGGCCCCGTTCAGGCCCAGGAAAGCGTAAATCTCTCCCTCCGCCACCCGGAGCGAGAGCCGGTCGACGGCAGTGACGTCGCCGTAGCGCTTTACAAGATTTTCCGTTTCAATGACCAGCTTCATTGGGCACCTCAACCTCTCCCAGGCAGTAGGCCGCAATTAATTCCAGCAGCAGGTCCAGCGTGCCCGCAAAAGCGTTTGGGCCGAAATCGTCCTGGTGCAGGAAGGTCAGGATGAAGGCATACAACAGGCCGCTGACCTGTTCGGCCCTCACCTGGATGGGGATGCCGGCCGCCCGGCCGCGGGCGACGAGCGTTTCTATGAACTCCAGGTCGTTGGCCAGGTGCTGCTGGAGTTTTTCGGGCGGAATCCGGCTGAAGAGCACGTCGTAATCCCGCCCGCTGAAAAACTGCAGGAGCGGGGTGCGTTCGAAAAGGGAAAAAGCCTTCTTAAAGACCGCCACCAGCCGGGCCCGCGGCGTCGGCCCCGGCTGGTCGACCGCCGCCAGCATCTCGCGCCGGAAGAGTTGCTCGGCTTCCTCGATCACGTCCATGAAGAGGGCCTCTTTTGACTCATAAAAGAGGTAAAAAGCACCCTTGGAGATGCCGGCCGCCTGCGCCAGCTCTTCGACGTTGGTCTTGCGCAGCCCGTGGGCCGCAAACTGCCGGGCGCCCTGCTCCAGCAGCCGCGCCCCGATCAATTCTTTTTCGTGTTGGGTGAAAGCACGTGGCATAAGGAATCCTATGTAACCATATGACTAATTTATTTTTATGGTCATATAGAATTATATCACAATTTTTTCAGGCTGGCAGCAAATCTGCCAGCCTGAAAAAAAATTTAAAAAATCCTCCTTCTTATCCCGCTGATCTCCTCCGCACCGCCAGCGTCCCCAAAACCAGGGCGGCCAGGCTGGACAGACCCAGCACCAGCACATCCCGGCCCAGCAGGTCGGCCGAGTTGTAAAACAGGGCCATGCTCAGGGCGTGATTGCCGTAGGTCAGCGGCACAAAGGAGGCAATATCCTGCAGCCATTGCGGCTCGAACGCCAGCACCCCCACCCCACCTGAGAGGAAGAACAGGTACAGCGCCACGTTGATCGAGACCGCAATCACAGGCATGATGCGTCGCAGGGCCGCCCCAATCGCCACCCCCAGGCTTGCCCCCAGCAGCGACACCAGCCCCACGATCAGCAGCATATTCAGCCAGTAGATCCCCTCTGGGTAGATCCAGCCCATGCCGTACACCACCAGCAGCACCACCACCCCCAGCCCGAAGCTGGTGGTGAAGCCCGCCAGCACCTTGCCGGCAATGATCGCCCCGCCCGGCGCCGGCGAGAGCAGCAGCTCCTTGACCGTGGCCGATTCCCACTCGCGCCCCGTGGCGATCCCTCCTGAGATCAGCCCGCTGACCGTCAACAGCAGCACCAACGTCGGCAGGACCGAATACTGGAACATCTCGATGTCTCGTGCCCGCAGGTCGCTCTCGTTCACGCTGATCTTGACCGGACTCTGGTCGCCCTGGGCCAGGTAATAATGCGTAATGGCGTCGGGCACCGCCCGGCGGATGTCGTTGGTGAAATCAAGGTTGAGGTTATTGACCGTGACGTCCACCGTGGTGCCAAGGCGGGCCTGCAGGCGCTGGCTGAAACCGGCTGGAATGGTGACCACTGCCACCACATCCAGGTTCTTGAGCAGGGCCTGGGCCTTGGCGGCGTCCACCTCCTGCAGGCGGAACACATTCGCCTCGCGGATGGCCTGCACGATCTGGGCTCCCTGCGGGCCGCTGTCCTGGTTCACCAGCGCCACCGGGCTGCGCCCGACCGCCTCGGCGCCCAGGGCCTGCACCATTAAGAAGATCAGCGGCGGAACGATCGTAACTACCATGGTGAGGGGTTGGCGCAGCCACACCCGCAAATCCTTGATCCAGATCAGCCAGGTTGCTCGCAAGAAATTGAGAATCATACCTTCTCCCGAAGTATTTGTGTGTTGGATGGAGCAATATTCCATCCAACACACAAAAGACAAATTAATGGCCGATCGTGCTGCGGCGCAGAACCAACGCCATCAGGGTGATCAAGGCCAGCGCAAAACCGGCCAGGACGAGCGTGTTGCCAGCCAGCCCAAGCGTGTTCAGGCTGAAGCCATGGAAAGCGTGCTGCAGAACCACGATCTGGTAATAGACCGGGAAAATTTTGGCGACGGCCTGCAGCAACGGGGTGCTAAAAGAAATCGGGCCAAAGGCGCCGCTCAGAAAAAACAGCGGCAGCGAAATGCCCATCGTCAGGGCGATTACCGGCATGCGCTGCCGGACGAGGGTGCCCAACAGGGTGCCCAGCGTGTTGAAAATCAGCAGGGCCAGGAAGGTGAACCCGATCACCTCAAGCCAATACTCCGGCGCCACTCCTACCAACAGGATCAGCACCGCCAGCACGATGACAGTCGATCCCAGGCCCACCAGGAACGCCCCCAGCATCTTACCGAGCATGATTGCCGTCCGGCTGGCCGGCGAAAGCAGCAGCTCCTTGATCGTATTTTGCTCCCATTCCCTGGCCGAGGTGGTGCCGGCCTGCATCATGCCGCCCATCATCAGGGCGATCACCAGGATCGAGACCGCCAGGTAGGGAATGTAGTCGGTGTCGTGGGCGTACAGATCAGTCTCATTGACCGTCACGCTGACCAGGTTGGGGAACACTTTGGCGTAAAAACTGGTGATCGAAAGCGGGATGGCCCGCCGGATGTCGTTCGTAAAATCGGTATTGAGGTTGTTGATTTCTACGCCCACCTGCACCGGCCGTCCCTGCTGGAGGCTGGAGTCGAAGTCAGGCGGGATGGTCACCACCGCCACCGCCTGCCCGGCTGCCAGCCGCCGCTCGGCCTCCTCCGCCGTGGCGGTCTCTAACCGGAAGGAATGGGCCTGGCTCATGGCCTGGTAAAAGGCCTGGGCGTACGGCCCGGTATCGTTCATCACCATCGTGGTGGGGGCGTTGCTGCCCGCCAGCACGAACAGGCTCATCAGGATCAGCACGTTGGCCGGGACGAACAGCCCCAGGAGGGTGAACAGGCGGTCGGTCAAGGCCGAGCGCACATCTTTGCGGGCGGTGGCCCAGATCACACGCAGCTGGTAAGCAATCTCTCGCATCATGTTATCTCTTGTACCTGTTTTATTTTTCTGCAAAATGCGGGAAATCCCCGCATTTTACAGAAAAATAAAACCCCATCCTAATCCCTGAGGGCCGTGCCTGTCAGGCGCAGGAAAACTTCATCCAGGTTGGGCTCGCGCACCATGATGTTGCGGATTTCGCAGCACTGGGCCACGAGGTTGATGATCTGCGGCACCACCCGGTCCCCGGCGCGGGTGGCGACTTTGAGCGCCAGGCCGTCCTGCTCCACCTGCTGCACGCCCGCCAGGGCCTGCAGCTCGACCAGAGCTTCAAAGGGCAGGGCCGTCTCAATTTCGACTACGTTCCCGCCGAAATTCTGCTTGAGGTCCTCGGGCGTGTCGAGCGCCACCAGCCGCCCGTGGTCGATGATGGCGATCCGGCTGCACAGGGCCTGGGCTTCCTCCAGGTAGTTAGTGGTGATAAAGACCGTCTTGCCCTGTCGGCGCAGGCCCAGGATGTAATCCCACAGCGCCCGGCGAGACTGGACATCCACCCCCAGGGTAGGCTCATCCAGGTAGATCAGCTGTGGCTCGTGCAGCAGGGCCCGTGCCAGCGCCAGGCGGCGCTTCATCCCGCCCGAAAACGTGCTCACGCGTGAATCCTTGCGGTCGGAAAGCTGCACCAGGGCCAGCATCTGTTCGATGCGAGCCTTCTTTTCAGATCTGGGCACGCCGAACAGGTCAGCGTGGAAATCCAGGTTGACCCAGGCCGAAAGCTCCTCGTACAGGGCAGTCTCCTGGTGCACCGCCCCCAGCACCTGGCGCACCTGGCGGGTGTGAGTGCGCAGGTCGTAGCCCATCACCCGCACCTCCCCGCTGGTGGGGCTGGTCAGCCCGCTCAGCATGTTGACGGTGGTGGTCTTGCCCGAGCCGTTAGGCCCCAGCAGGCCGAAGATTTCGCCCGGCTCCACGGTGAGCGAAAGGTCGTCGACCGCCGTGAAGCTGCCAAAGCGTTTCACCAGGTGCACCATCTCCACCGCCGGCATCTTTGCTTGAGACATCATCAAACCTCCAAACTAATAATTGAACCGCGAAGGCCGCCAAGAAGCTATTAAATCTTCGCGTCCTTTGCGCTCTTCGCGGTTCATTTCTTTAGCTCCATCAGGTTCTGGTCGACTGGCGAGCAGAGCGATTGGATGATGTGAACCTCCCGCTTGCGCACCAACGCCCCCAACTGGACGTACAGGTCGTCGTTGCTGAAACGCTTGAATTCGGTCTTCTCCAGCGGAACACGGTTGAGCAAGCAGATTTTTTCGGCCAGCCGAGAGTTCGACCGTCCGCAAAAAAAGCGCACCTCATCCGGATTCATCATCTTCTGAGCGTTCATTTTCACTCCAGGTATCATCGACCCAGCCCTTATTTAATCGCCTGCAAATTCCATTATAGCCAAACATGCGCCCCTGTGCCTCGACGGATTTAATTTCCGATACAATTACAGCAGTGTCCGGATTGGGAGGCGCCGCTCCAACCCGCACTCAAAAATTCATTCAGGAGCAAACCATGTCGGCCTGGAAAACATTGGCAAGCAAGCCGGTCCTCTCATTTGGCAGGTGGCTGGCGGTCGAAGAGCGCACCGTACAGACCCCCACTGGGCAGATCATCGAGCACTGGCCGTGGGTGACCAGCCCGGATTTCGTCAACGTGCTGGCGGTCACAGCGGAAGGCCAATACCTGGTCTTCCGCCAGCAGAAGTACGGCCTGGAGGGCGAATCGCTGGCCCCGGTGGGCGGCTACATCGAGCCGGGCGAGGCCCCGCTGGAGGCCGCCCGGCGCGAGCTGCTGGAGGAGACCGGCTACGAAGCGGACGACTGGCAGCTCCTCGGCCAGTTCCGGATGGATCCGAATCGCGGCCTGGCGGTCGGCACCCTCTACCTGGCCCGCTCGGCCCGCCACGTGGCCGAGCCCCACGCCGACGACCTGGAAGAGCTGGACCTGCTGCTGATGGACCGTTCGCAGCTCGAAGCCGCCCTGCGGGCCGGTCAGTTCAAGGTGCTTTCGTGG
>Ga0335070_10012042_pt1 | contig 10105 bp, 7 predicted proteins | sample Lox_Sample_13_FD_206722 | JGI IMG/M metagenome (GOLD analysis project Ga0335070, IMG submission 206722) | Soil microbial communities from Loxahatchee National Wildlife Refuge, Florida, United States - Lox_Sample_1.3 | ecosystem: Environmental > Terrestrial > Soil > Wetlands | place: USA: Florida... | reverse complement strand
TGGGCGCGAAACTGTTCGGGGCATCGGTCCGCCGCAAGGAAGACCCGCGTTTTCTCCGCGGCGATGGCCGGTACGTGGACGACATCAAGCTGCCGGGCATGCTGCACGTGGCCTTCGTCCGGAGCCCCCACGCGCACGCGCGCGTCCTCTCGGTGAAGACAGAGACGGCGCGCCGTCTCCCCGGTGTCGCGCACGTGTTCGCGTTCGCCGACCTCGAGCGGTGGATGAAGCCGCTTCCCCTCTTCGGCGCCATCCCGCCCGGCCTGGCCGCGCGGGTGGCCGTCACCATGAAGCAGGTGCCCCAGCTCGCCATGGCGCACGATCGCGTGCGCTTCGTGGGGGAGATCGTGGCCATGGTGCTGGCGGAGAGCCGCGCGCTGGCCGAGGACGGCTGCGAGCTGGTCGAGGTCGACTACGAGCCCCTGCCCGTGGTCGCCGACATGATGGCGGGGGCCGAGTCCGGCGCGCACGTCATCCATCCCGAGTGGGGCGACAACGTGGCTGTCTTCTTCCAGACAGGCTTCGGCGATGCCGACCGCGCCTTCGCGGGCGCCGACGTCACGGTGCGCGAGCGGTTCGACATCCAGCGCTACGTGGGCATGCCCATCGAGACGCGCGGCGTCGTGGCGCAGTGGGATGCGCGGGACGGCTCGCTCACCACCTGGAACGCGACCCAGGTGGTGCACTTCGTCCAGCAGGGGCTCGTCGCCGCGCTCGGCCTGCCGCCGCACAAGATCCGCGTCATCGCGCCCGACGTGGGCGGCGGCTTCGGTACCAAGGCCAACGGCTATCCGGAGGACCTCCTCATTCCTGCTGCGGCCATCGCCGTGCGCCGGCCCGTCAAGTGGACGGAGGACCGTCGCGAGCACATGATGTCCGCCGCGCACGCGCGCCATCAGGTGCACGACATCGAGATCGCCGCGCGACGCGACGGAACCATGCTGGCCGTGCGCGATCGGATCTGGCTGGATCTCGGCGCCTACAACTCGTGGGGCATCGTGCTGCCGTACAACACCGTGGCCCACCTGCTCGGTCCGCACCGGGTGCCCAATCTTCGCGTGGACTGCCGCGGCGTGGTGACCAACAAGACGCCGAACGCGCCGTATCGCGGAGCGGGCCGGCCGGAGACGGTCTTCGCCATGGATCGCATCGTGGATTGCCTGGCCCGTGCGCTGGCCATGGACCCGGCGGAGCTCCGGCGCCGCAACTATCTTTCCGAAGCGGATATGCCCTACGAGATCGACCTGCCGTATCGCGACGGCAACCGGCTCGTCTACGATAGCGGGGACTTCAAGGCGGGACTGGAGGCAGCGCTCGCTGCGGTCGGCTACGACCACCTCCGGCGCGAGCAGGCGGAGCTACGTGGGAAGGGCGTATACCGCGGCATCGGGCTCTCCGGCTACGTCGAGGGCACGGCCATCGGGCCGTACGAGGGCGCCACGGTGCGGCTCGACGCCTCGGGGCACGCGGTGGTCGCCACCGGCGCCTGCTCGCAGGGCCAGGGCCACGAGACCTCGTTCGCCCAGATCGCGGCCGATATTCTCGGCGTGCCCCTCGACTGGGTCACGGTGGTGGGTGGCGACACGGCGGCAATCCCGTTCGGCGTCGGCACCTTTGCCTCGCGAAGCGCAGTGAATGCGGGCAGCTCGATCCACGTGGCCGCGGGGCGGGTGCGCGACAAGCTCGCCGAGGCGGCCGGCGCGCTCCTCGAAGCGGCGCCGGCGGACATCGAGATCGCCGACGGCATGGTCTCCGTGCGCGGGGCTCCCGCGACGTCCATGCCGCTCGGCCGGGTGATCCAGGCCGCGATTCCCACGTTCGCGAAGCCGGGCGTGGCCTCGCCGGACTTCGAGGCCACGGTGTACCACCATCAGCCGACGGTGACCTACACGAGCGCCGTGCACGTGGCGCACGTCGAGGTGGATCCGGGCACCGGCGCGGTGAAGCTGCTCCGCTATCTGGTGGCGCACGACTGCGGCAAGCTCATCAACCCGGTGATCGTGGAAGGGCAGATCCACGGTGGTGTCGCGCAGGGCGTGGGCGGCGCGCTGCTCGAGGAGATGGTGTACGACGAGCAGGGACAGCTTCTCACCGGCACGTTCATGGACTACCTCGTGCCCACGGCCATGGAGCTGCCGCCCATCGAGACCGTGCACCTCGAGTACCCATCGCCGCGCAATCCGCTCGGTATCAAGGGCATCGGCGAAGGCGGCGCCATCTCGCCGCCGGCCGCCATCGCCAATGCGGTGGAGGATGCGCTCGCCCCCTTCAACGCGCGCGTCACGCGCACCCCGCTGGGCCCGTCCGTGGTCGTGGGTCTCGTCGAGATGGCACGGACGACGTGAAGCCCGCCCCGTTCGAGTACGTGGTGGCCGAGGACGCCGCCGACGCCGTGGCGGCGCTCGGGCGATTCGGAGACGGGGCCAAGGTGCTTGCCGGGGGCCAAAGCCTGCTCCCCATGCTGGCCCTGCGGCTCGCTCGACCCGCCGCGCTCGTGGACATCAATCGCTGCGCCGATCTCGGCGGGCTCACGGCGGCCGGCGGCGCGCTCACCGTGGGCGCTCTCGCCCGCCAGCGGGACCTCGAGCGCTGGGCACAGGGCCGCTCACCGCTCTTCCACGAGATGCTCGCATCGGTGGCGCATGCGCCGATCCGGAACCGGGGCACCGTCGTCGGCAATCTGGTTCACGCAGACCCCGCGTCCGAGCTGCCCGCACTTCTGCTCTGTCTGGATGGCGTCGTGACGGCGCAGGGAAGCGCAGGCGAGCGGGTCATTCCGGCGGACAAGCTCTACCTGGCTCCGTTGACCACGTCGCTCGATGTCGCGGAGCTGGCCACCAGCGCGCGCTTCACCCTGCCGCCCGACGGCGCCGGCTGGGGCTTCGCCGAGGTTGCCCGACGCCATGGAGACTTCGCGCTCGTCGGATGCGTGGCCGTGCTGGCGCTGGATGGCGCTGGGACCGTGTCACACGTGCGTCTCGGGTTCTTTGGCGTGGGCGGCACGCCGATCAGAAGCGCGGCGGGGGAGGCGGTGCTCGTCGGCCGCGAGCCCACGGAGGCAAGGCGCGTCGAGGCGGCGCGGGCGGCCGCGGCGGCTCTCTCGCCGGACGGTGACCTTCACGCGACGGCGGCCTACCGGAAGCAGGTGGCGGCGGTGCTCGCGGAGCGTGTGCTCGGCGCCGCAGCCGGGCGCTGCCGGAGGCCTCGATGAAACGCGCGGTGACCGTGAGGGTGAACGGGAAGGATCACGTGCGCGACGTGGACGTGCGCGCCACGCTCGCGGAGTTCCTGCGCGAGGATCTCGACCTGACCGGCACGCACGTCGGCTGCGAGCACGGCGTGTGCGGCGCGTGCACCGTGCTCCTGGACGGGGCGCCCGTGCGCGCGTGCCTGATGCTTGCCGCGCAGGCGGACGGCCACGAGCTGACCACCATCGAAGGGGTGGCGCCGTCCGATGATGCGCTCCACCCGCTCCAGGAGGCGTTCTGGGCGCGGCATGGGCTTCAGTGCGGCTACTGCACGCCGGGGATCATCATGAGCGCCTGCGCGTTCCTCGAGGACACGCCCGCGCCGACCGAAGGCGACATCCGCGAGATGCTCTCCGGGCATCTCTGCCGCTGCACGGGCTACCACTTCATCGTGGAAGCCATCGCCGAGGCGGCCCGGACCATGGCCGCGAAGCGCGAGAAGGCTTGACCCGCTTCGCGGGCTTTGGCAGAGTGCTGGCCATCGTCAGGGCAACGACGCCTCCCGTTAGCCGGAGCACGGATTCGAGAGTCCACACGAGGAGAGACACCATGCGGAAGCGCTCGGTCGTCCTGATGCTGCTCACGCTTCTGACGTGGGCGCCCGCCGCCCGCGCGCAGAACGCCCTCGTGGTCAGCGCGTGGGGCGGCAACTGGAAGGACTCGCTCGAGAAGGTGGTGGCCAAGGCCTTCACGGCCAAGACGGGCATCCCCGTGGAGTTCGAGGTGGGCGGCACCATCGACCGCCTCGCCAAGGCGCGCGTGGCCAAGGGCAACCCGCTTGTGGACGTGACCTTCACCACGAGCCACGTGGGCCGCCTCTACATCTCCGACGGCCTCATCCAGCCTCTCGACATGTCCAAGATCCCCAACGCCAAGGAGCTGGCCAAGGAGGCGATCCGGAGCGAGTACCACATCGGCGTGTGGGCCTACGTCTACACCGTCGTGTACCGGCCCGACCTCGTGAAGGAGGACATCACGAAATGGTCGGATCTCTGGAAGCCCTCGCTCAAGGGCAAGATCGCCATGCCGGACTTCGATCCCTCGCATATCATCACCATCGCGGCCCTCATGGAGGGCGGCAACGAGACCACGTGGGAGAAGGGCCAGAAGAAGCTCCTCGACCTCAAGCCGCAGATCGCCGCGTTCTTCGCCACCGACGCGCAGAGCCAGGACCTGATGAAGACCGGGCAGGCGCCGGTGCAGGTGATGCTCTCCGTGAACGCCTACCACCTCATCGACCAAGGGATCGCCGTCAAGCTCGTGCAGCCCACGGACTATCCGGGCATCGTCGGCATCGACACCATGACGGTGATGACGGGCACCAAGAAGGCCGACGCCGCGTACCAGTTCATCAACATGGCGCTCGCCAAGGACATCCAGGCCGAGCTCGTGAAGTCGCTCAAGGCGAGCCCCACGGTGATCGGCACGCCCGTGCCCGCCAATCTCCAGGGCCAGCCCGGCATCTTCATCTCGCCGGCGCAGTGGAAGGAGAAGGGCTACATCATCAACGACGAGGTGCGCGCCAAGAACCTGCCCGCCTGGCGCGAATGGTTCACGAGCAACATCGTCAAGAAGTAGCCGCGTGAAGCTCCTGCTGGCGCCGGCCCTCACCGTCATCGCGCTCTTCGCGGTGGCGCTGGGGTGCCTGCTCCAGTACAGCGTGCTCACGTTCATCCCGGGCTCGCTCAAGACGGGCGGCCTCACGCTGGAGAATTTCCGCAACGTGCTGGCGCCGCAGTACCTCGGCGTCATCTGGGATACGGTGTGGCTCTCGGCGGCAACCACGGTGCTGACGCTTCTCGCGGCCTACCCGGTGGCGTATGCACTGGCGCGCACCGCGTCGGCGCGCGTGCGCTCGGCCATCCTGGTGCTGACCCTGGCGCCGTTCTTCACCGGTGCCATCGTGCGCACGTACGCCTGGATCCTCGTGCTCGGCAACGCCGTGATCACGTGGCCCATCCCCATGCTGTTCACGGAGCGCGGCGTCCTGGTGGGGCTCGTGCACTTTTCCATGCCGACCATGATCCTGATGCTGGCCGCCGGCATCAGCCACATCGATCCCGTCTACGAGCGGGCGGCGGCCAGCCTGGGCGCGCGGCCCGCCCGCGTGTTCTGGCGGGTGACGCTGCCGCTCTCGCTGCCCGGCATCGTGTCCGGCAGCCTCATCGTGTTCGCCTGGACGCTCTCGGCGTATCCCACGCCGGCATTGCTCGGCGGGGGCAAGGTCCAGATGATCGCGACGGTGGTCAAGGATCGGGGGCTCGACTCGTTCAACTGGCCGGGCGCCGCGGCCTTCGCCCTGCTCGCCCTGGCCATGACGATCGTCCTCCTGGCGGGCGTGGGACGAGCGGGAGCGCGCGCCGCGTGATGCTGAAGGCCGCGGTCGTCGTGCTGCTGGCGTTCATGACGCTTCCGACCGTGGTGGTGATCGCCGTGTCGTTCAATCCCACGGCCATCCTCTCGTTCCCGCCGGCCGGCTTCTCGCTGCGCTGGTACGAGAACGCGCTGACCTATCCGCAGTTCCAGCGGGCCGCCGTGAACAGCCTCTGGGTCACCCTGGGCTCCGTGGCGCTGGCGCTTCCCATCGGCACCGCCGCCGCGCTCGCCCTCGAGCGCGGGCGGCTCAGGCTGCCCACGCTCTGGGCCACCTTGCTGCTGTCGCCGCTGGTGGTCCCGGGCGTGGCGGCGGGCCTGGGCTTCCTCATCCTCGCCGCCTCGCTCGGCATGATCAGGAGCCGCGCCGTGCTGATCGTCGCCCACGTGGCGCTGGTCCTGCCCTTCGTGGTGCGGTCGGTGTGGGTGAGCGTGCGGAACCTCGACGTCACCCTCGAGCGGGCGGCGGCCAGCCTCGGCGCCACGCCGTGGCGCGCGTTTCGCCGTGTGACGCTGCCGCTCCTGCGCCCGGGCTTTTTCGCCGCGATCCTCTTCGCCGTGGTCGTCTCCGTCAACGAGTTCGTGGTCTCGCTCTTCATCTCGAACCGGGTGACGGAGATCCTGCCCGTGGCCATGTACAGCTACGTGGTCAACTACACGGATCCGACCATCGCCGCCATGTCCACACTCTTCATCACGGCCACCTTCGTCGTGGTCTGGCTGGCGGACCGTTTCGTCGGGCTCGGCCGCGTCTTCCTCCAGCACCGATGAGCGCGATCCGGGAGCGGCGGTGATGGCCAACGCCGTCGTGGAGCTACGCGGCTGCACGCGCGACTACGGAGGCGTCCGGGCGGTCGACGCGCTGGATCTGGCCATCCTCGAGGGCGAGTTCCTCTCGCTGCTGGGCCCCTCGGGCTGCGGCAAGACGACCACGCTCAACCTGGTGGCCGGCTTCGTCGAGCCGACGGCCGGCCGCGTCTTCATCGACGGCGAGGACGTGACCGGCCTGCCCGCCCACCGGCGCGGGCTCGGCGTCGTCTTCCAGTCGTACGCGCTGTTCCCGCATCTCTCCGTGTTCGAGAACGTGGCGTTCGGCCTGCGCGAGCGGCGGGCGCCGGCAGCGGAGATCGCCCGCCGGGTCGGCGAGGCGCTCGAGCTCGTGCGCCTCGACCGCGAGGGGCGGCAGCGGCCGTCCCAGCTGTCGGGCGGCATGCAGCAGCGGGTCGCCCTCGCGCGGGCCCTCGTCTATCGCCCGCGGGTGCTCCTGCTCGACGAGCCTCTGGCCGCGCTCGACAAGAAGCTCCGGGAGGAGATGCGGGACGAGCTGCGCGCCATCCAGCGCTCCGTGGGCATCACGACCGTGTTTGTCACGCACGACCAGGCGGAGGCGCTCGGTCTCTCGGACCGCATCGCGGTGATGAGCCGCGGGCGCATCGAGCAGCTGGGCGCGCCGCGCGAGATCTACGAGCGGCCGTCGAGCCGCTTCGTCGCGGACTTCATCGGCGCCTCGACCGTTCTGCGCGGTCGGGCCGTCGCGACCGACCGGGTCGCGCTGGCATCGGGCCTCGAGGTCCAGGTGGCGGCGGGCGCGGCGCTCCGGATCGGGGCCGAGCTCGAGCTCGCCATACGCCCCGAACGCGTGCAGCTGGCCGCCGGACCCGGCATGGGGGCGATCGAAGCGCGCGTGGAGGGGCTCGTGTACCAGGGCGCCCTGACGGAGGTGTCGGCACGGCTCGGGGACGGGCAGCGCCTGCGCGTGTTCGTGACCGAGCCGTCGCCTGTTCCCCTCGCGCAGGGCCAGACGGTACACTTGGTGCTCCCGGCCGACGCATTCATGGTGCTCACGTGATGAATTCGAGCGAGTGGACCGAGAGGCGATGCACATGACCGAGGGCGTGCGGATAGGCGTGGACGTGGGCGGCACCTTCACGGATGTCGTGGCGTGGGATCCGTCGGGGCGGATGGAGTCGTGCAAGGTCCCAACGACGCCCGCCAATCCGGCCGAGGGCGTGCTGAACGGGATCGCAGCCCTCGCGCCCCGGACGGGGCCGTGGGCCACGCTCGCCCACGGGACCACCATGGTCACCAACGCCATCGTCGAGCATCGCGGCGCGCCGGTGGGGTTCATCACCACGCGCGGGTTTCGCGACGTGCTCGAGATCGGGCGCATGAGCCGGCTGCACCTCTATCGCCTCGACCTGCCCGCCAAGGCCGAGCCGCTCGTGCCGCGACGGCTGCGCCGCGAGGTGACGGAGCGGGTGGCCCCCGACGGCACGGTGCTCACGCGGCTCCACCTCGAGGAGCTCGGCGCGATCGTGGAGGATTTCAAGCGCGAGGGCATCGAGAGCGTGGCCGTGTGCCTGGTGCATGCCTACGCGGCCTCCGGCCACGAGCAGGCGCTGCGCCTGGCCCTCCAGGCCCATTTCCCCTACGTGTCGGTGTCGAGCGAGATCAATGCCGAGTTCCGCGAGTACGAGCGCGGCTGCACGACCGTGCTGAACGCCTCCGTGATGCCGCTGGCCGCGCGCTATCTCGACGACCTCGCGCGCCGCACGGGCGGCAAGCCGCTGCATCTTCTCCACTCGGCGGGTGGCATGATGTCGGTGGAGGCGGCCAAGGCGCGCCCGCTCAGCATGGCGATGTCGGGGCCGGCCGGCGGCGTGGCCGCGGCGGCGCACACCGGGCGGGCGCTCGGGATTGCCCGCGCCCTCGCCTTCGACATGGGCGGCACCACCACGGATGTCTGCCTCATCGCCGACGGCGTGCCCGAGACGGCGGGGCAGCGCAAGCTCGGGGACTACCCGGCGCGGCTCCCCATGGTGGCCGTGGAGTCCATCGGCGCCGGCGGCGGCTCCATCGCGCGCGTGGAGCCGACGGGCGCGCTCAAGGTCGGGCCGCGGAGCGCGGGCGCGGTGCCGGGGCCCGCCTGCTACGGGCAGGGCGGCGTCGAGCCCACCGTGAGCGACGCCAACATCCTGCTCGGCTATCTCAATCCCCGGCGCGTCTACGGCGGGTCGATCCATCTGGATCCGGCGCGGGCCGAGGCGGTCATCGCCCCGCTCGCAGAGCGTTTCGGGCTGTCGCTGATCGAGGCGGCCCACGGCGTGGTGGAGGTGGCCAACGCGAACATGCTGCGCGCCCTGCGTCTCGTCTCCGTCCAGCGCGGCTACGACCTCCGCGAGTTCTCCCTGATCGCCTTTGGCGGCGCGGGTCCGCTCCACGCAGGGGCGCTGGCGCGGCAGGCCGGCATCGCCAGCGTGGTGGTGCCCGCGCACTCGGGCGCCTTCTCGGCGCTGGGATGCCTCGTCTCGCCGCTCCGCTACGACACCGTCCAGACGCATCGGGGCCGCATCGACGCGTGGGACGCCAAGGTCGTCGAGGAGCGCTTCCGGGCCCTCGAGGCGCAGTGCCTGCGCCCGCTCCTCGATGAAGGTCACGATCCAACGCGCGTGCTCGTGCAGCGGAGCCTCGACTTCCGCTACGTCGGGCAGAACTACGAGCTCGAGGTCGGCTGGGTGCCGGGCGGACCGGCCGGGCTCAAGGCGGCGTTCGAGGCGCGCCATCGGCAGCTCTACGGCTACGCGACGGGGGAGAACGTGGAGTGCGTCAATCTCCGCGTGACCGCCCGCGCCGTCGAGGAGCCGCTCCCGTTGCCCGCGCCGCCCATGGGCGCTTCCGCCCAGTCCACGGGCACGCATCGCGCCTACTTCAAGGAGACGGGGCCCGTGGACATGCCGCGCTACGACCGGGCAAGCCTGCCCCCGGGCCACTCGGTGATGGGACCTGCCATGGTGGAGGACGAGTGGTCGACGACGATCGTCTACCCCGGCCAGCGCTGCGCCGCCGACCGGCTGGGCAACCTCGTGATCGAGGTGGGAGGCCGCGCATGAGCGCTCCGTTGAGCCCCGTCACCCTGGAGGTCGTGCGCAACGGCCTCTACGCCATCGCCGAGGAGATGAGCGTCATCGTGATGCGCTCGGCCCGCTCGCCGCTCCTCAAGGAGGCGGGCGATCTCTCCTCCGCGCTCACCGACGCGCAGGGTCGGCTGATCGCCCAGGGCCGCGACATTCCCATCCACATGGGCGTGATGGGCTTCACGGTGAAGGAGTTCCTCAAGCGCGTGCCCGCCGCGAGCCTTCGCGATGGCGACGTGTGGTTCCTGAACCTGCCCGAGGTGGGCGGCAACCATCTTCCGGACGTGAAGGCGGTGCGGCCCGTGTTCTTCGAGGGCAAGCTGGTCGCCTTCGCCATCAACCTGGCGCACTGGGCCGATATCGGCGGCGCCGTGCCGGGCAGCTACGTGCCGTGGGCGACCGAGTGCTACCAGGAAGGTCTCCGCATCGCGCCGATCCGGCTCTTCTCGAAGGACGGGCCGGAGCGGCCGGCTCTGGACTTCGTGCTCTCGAACCTGCGCGGCCGCGACGAGCGCGAGGGCGACATCTTCGCGCAGTTTGCCGCCAACGACGTGGCCGGCCGCCGGCTCC
>Ga0335070_10012041_pt1 | contig 10106 bp, 12 predicted proteins | sample Lox_Sample_13_FD_206722 | JGI IMG/M metagenome (GOLD analysis project Ga0335070, IMG submission 206722) | Soil microbial communities from Loxahatchee National Wildlife Refuge, Florida, United States - Lox_Sample_1.3 | ecosystem: Environmental > Terrestrial > Soil > Wetlands | place: USA... | reverse complement strand
GATACCATTCGACGGAGAAGGGAGTGTCTCGGCTGTCATAAACGATTTACGACCAGCGAAAGAGCGGAAGATGCCCTTCCGTTGGTTGTGAAGAAGGACGGACGGAGAGAGCCTTTCAATCGCCTCAAGATCTTGAATGGTTTGAAAAAGGCCTGTGAGAAGAGGCCGATCAGCGTCAATGAGCTTGAGAAGATCGTCAACCGCATGGAGCTTCATTTTCAAGAGAGGGGGGAGAGAGAAATAAAAAGCACCGAGGTTGGAGAGCGGGTGATGGAGGAGCTCCATCGTCTAGATGGAGTGGCCTACGTTCGGTTTGCTTCTGTCTATCGGCAGTTTAAAGATATTCACGAATTCATGGACGAACTGAAGGACCTCCTCGGCGATAAGGAAGAAGCTAAGAAGAAATAATCAAATTTCAAGCACTAATAATCAAATAATGACCAAAGTCCCAATGACCGAAACGTTAAGAATCTAAGTAACAGAGTGTGTTTTGGTAATTCGGATATTGGTATTTGGAATTTGTTTGGAGTTTGCAATTTGTTTATTGGTATTTGCAGTTCAAGGATGATGGGATGGACGACGCATATTGGATGAGAAGAGCACTCCGTCTGGCAGAAAAGGGCAGGGGAAGGACTTCACCCAATCCCATGGTCGGTGCCATTCTGGTGAAAGATAGAAAAGTCGTCGGGGAGGGGTATCATGCCAAAGCGGGAGAGGCTCATGCGGAAATCGTCGCTTTCCAGCGAGCAGGAGGAGAAGCTCGAGGAGCCACGCTTTATCTCAATCTGGAACCATGCGCCCATTTTGGGAAGACTCCTCCTTGTGCCCCGCGGGTCGCTGAAGAAGGTGTCAAACGTGTGGTCATCGGCATGGAAGACCCCAATCCCCTCGTGAAAGGGAAAGGAATCGAGATTCTAAGAAAGGCCGGTCTCGATGTAGAGGTTGGGATTCTGGAAAAAGAATGTCGCAGATTGAACGAGGTTTTTTGCAAGTACATCCTGCAAAAAACGCCCTTTGTTATTTTGAAGGTTGCTGCTACGCTGGACGGCAAGATTGCCACGCGAAACGGGGATTCCAAATGGATCTCGGGGGAGGCCTCACGACGGCTCGTACACAGGTTGAGGAATCAAGTCGATGGAATCCTCGTAGGCGTCGGGACGGTATTAAGAGATAACCCTTTGCTGACAGCCAGGATAAGGGGAGGGAGGGATCCTTATCGAATCGTTCTTGATAGTCGCTTGCGGATTCCAGAGGAAGCAAACGTGATCGGAACGTCTCCTTCAAAGGCGATCATTGCTACCACGGAGTTGGCCTCTAGAGAAAAAATAGAAAAGTTGGAAAAGAGAGGGGTTCGGATCCTGATCTTTGATATCAAAGAGGGAAGGGTCGATTTGAAATCATGCCTCTCCAAGCTGGGGGAAATGGGGATAACGAGCCTTTTGGTGGAAGGAGGTAGTCACGTCAATGGGTCATTCTTGGACCAGGGTTTGTTCGACAAGGTCATTCTTTTTCTATCTCCAAAAATTATCGGTGATCAACAGGCTCCCGGAATCTTTGCTGGAAGAGGAGTATCCAATCTCCAAGAGGCAGTTGGCCTAAAAGAAATTAGGGCAAAAAGAGCCGGAGAAGATGTATTCCTGGAAGGCTATTTAGAATCAGAAAGGAACCAATGTTCACAGGAATCATAGAAGACAAGGGGAAGGTGCTGAGAATAGAGCATCGGGGTCAAGAAAAGAGGCTGACCATAGGGTTGCCGCCTCATTTGACAGAATTGCAACTCGGTGATAGTATTAATATTAATGGTGTTTGTCTTACGGTTGTTCAGAAGAAAGAACAGAAGATCGAGTTGGACTTGTCCTTAGAAACTCTTCAAAAAACTGTATTGGGGGAGCTGAAAGAAGGGGACCTGGTTAATTTGGAAAGAGCTCTAAGGCTAACCGACCGACTGGGTGGACATATTGTAACCGGACACATCGACGGAATCGGGGTGGTCGTGGGGAAGAATAAGGAGAGAGATTTTCTCGATCTGAGGATTAAGATCCCCGAATCGGTGTCGAGATATGTCGTCCAGAAAGGGTCGATTGCCATTGACGGGATCAGCCTGACGGTGAATGAATTTCAGGGAGGGGAGATCCAAATGACCCTGATCCCATACACCCTTGAAAAGACAACTCTGATCAATAAAAGGGTTGGAGACCGAGTCAATGTGGAAGCTGATATCTTAGGCAAATACGTAGAAAAACTCCTGGACCGAGAAGATAAGAGATCTGCCAAAGTAGATCTATCTTTCTTAAAGGAGCACGGTTTTGCGAAAGGAGATTGAGAGGTACGAATGATTCATCGAATTGAAGCAGCATTGGAGGATATCCGTAAGGGGAAGATGGTGATCCTGGTCGACGACGAGGATCGAGAAAATGAAGGCGACCTCACCATGGCGGCAGAGAAGGTCACGCCCGAAGCCATCAATTTTATGGCAAAATATGGAAGGGGACTGATCTGTCTTTCATTGACAGAAGAAAGGCTCAGTGAGCTTCGGTTGCCGATGATGGTCTCGGAAAACACCTCGCGATTTCAGACCGCTTTCACCGTCTCTGTTGACGCACGTAAGGGAGTGACCACGGGTATTTCAGCAGCCGACCGTGCAACAACTATTTTGACTGCCGTGGATGAAAAGTCCACGCCCGAAGATTTGGTCTCCCCGGGGCATATCTTTCCCTTAAGAGCAAGGCAAGGTGGAATACTGGTCCGAACCGGTCAGACTGAAGGATCCGTTGATTTAGCGAGATTGGCAGGGTTGAAGCCCGCAGGGGTGATCTGTGAGGTCATGAAAGATGACGGGACCATGGCGAGGATGCCCGATCTCCAGAGGTTCGCCGAAGAACATGGCCTAAAAATTGTAACCATTGCTGACCTGATCAAGTATCGTCTCAATAAAGAATCTTTAGTCCGCAGGATTGTCACGGCCACCATCCCAACGAAGTACGGGGGTGTGTTTACCGCCATCGCCTATGAGAATGATGTGGATCCCTTTCACCATATCGCCTTGGTCAAGGGGGAGATCGGGCCGGAAGATACCGTTCTGGTGAGGGTTCATTCACAATGCCTAACTGGTGATGTCTTCGGGTCGAGGCGATGCGACTGCGAAGAGCAGCTTCATACGGCCATGGCCATGGTAGAAAAAGAAGGTAAAGGTGTCATCGTCTACATGAGACAAGAGGGGAGAGGAATCGGACTGGTCAATAAACTGAGAGCCTATTGTCTTCAAGATATGGGAAAGGATACCGTGGAGGCGAATGAGGCATTGGGATTTAAAGCCGATATGAGAGATTATGGAATCGGAGCTCAAATTTTAGCGGACCTTGGTCTTCATAAAATCCGTCTTCTGACGAACAATCCTCGAAAGATCATCGGTCTGGAAGGATATGGCATTCAGGTGGTCGAAAGAGTTCCCATTGAAACAAAACCCCACCAGGAAAATATTGAATATTTAAAGGCCAAAGCAAAGAAAATGGGTCATCTGCTGTCCATCAAACCGGGAGAATAGCCCTGCACCAAGCAGGGTGCAGGGTAGGGCCCTGAACCTCACATGGTGCAAGGAGGAGCCTGAACCACAAAGAATTTCTGGCAGAACCCTGAACCTTGCATGGTTCAGGGGAAAGGAGAAGAGAAGATGGTGAAGACCTTCGAAGGCAAATTGATAGCCAAGGGACTCAGGTTCGGGATTGTGTTGAGCCGGTTCAACGACTTTATTGGCGAGCGACTTCTGGAAGGGGCGATGGATGCCCTGCGGCGAAGCGGTGCCGAAGAGGGCGATTGCACGGTGGCCCGCGTTCCAGGGGCTTTTGAAATTCCCCTTGTGGCAAAAAAAATGGTAAAGAGTGGCCGGTACGATGCGGTCATCTGCTTGGGCTCTGTGATTCGAGGAGCCACTCCCCACTTCGGTTATATTGCCAACGAAGTTACAAAAGGGATTGCCAGTCTGACCTTGGAAAGCGAAATTCCCATCTCCTTCGGGGTATTGATCACTGATACCATTGAACAGGCGATTGAAAGGGCAGGGACCAAAGTCGGGAATAAGGGTTTTGACGCAGCCATGTCAGCCATCGAAATGGCCAATCTCATGAAGGAGATTGGAAAAGGTAAAGCATAGTTTGGGGAGAAGAAGCAAATCAAGGGAGTTTGCCCTCCAGGCTCTTTATCAATTGAATATCGCGAAACAGGACGTCAATGCGGTCCTCGCCCAATTCCAGGAACATTTTTTGCCGGGGGGAGAGGCAGATGAGTTTCTAAGACGTCTTGTCCTGGGTGTTTTGGAACACCGGGAGGAGTTAGACCGACTCATTGAACAATATTCTGAAAACTGGCGTTTAGATCGTATTGATGTGATTGACCGGAACATCCTCCGCATGGCTCTCTTTGAACTCCTCTACTGCCAAGATATCCCTCCTAAAGTGACCATCAATGAAGCGATTGACCTCGGAAAACGATATGGGTCTGAGGACTCTGGAAGTTTCATCAATGGGATTTTAGATAGAATTCAGAACGAGGTTGTCCGTAAACCGATTTAATGAAAATAGTCTTTGGGCTAAGGTTAGGAAGCCAGTTTGGATTAGGCTAAAGGGCTAAGATCAAGTTCCTCAAACCAGTCACCTAACCCGTTGACGAAACGGGCGTCCCTATCCTTGCCATGAAACGAAACCTATTTTCTAATTAATATGGATACGATTCTGTCGAAGGAAGGGGTTGATGTTCAGGAGTGCGACGTGCTCGTCACCGGGTTTTTCAGCGATGAAAGGCCCCTGAGGGGATCCACTGGCCTGATCGACTGGAGGCTCAATGGGATGGTATCTCGACTTCTGACTGAAAAGAAGTTGACCGGCGCCTGGAAAGAGGCAACTTTAATTCCCTCACAAGGACGGGTCATGTCCCGAATGATCCTTCTTCTCGGCCTTGGAGAGGTGAGGGAATACAGTTATCTTCGCGTTCGGGAACTCTCTCCCCATCTCTTAGAGACCCTGAAGAAACTGGATGTCTTAGATGTGTGCCTTTCCTTCCCCTACGAAGAGCGCTACAACGTGGATTGTGGTAAATTGGCGGAAGTGCTCATCGAAGGGATCGCAGATTGCCTAGACCTCAGCGGGTATTCATTCAATGGAGAGTGGATCAAGAGGCTTCGCCTTTTTTTCGCCGAAGGAGAAGAGAATTTTCTTGAAATTCTTTTGGGACTTCAAACTGCGAAATCCATTCTGGAGCAACGAATTCAAATCAGAATATTCACCCCCTCAGGGGAAACTTCTTCCCTTCTTCCCGGCGGCACAACGGTATAACATCATCGCCAGGCTTCCCGTCCCGATAAATTTCTTTCTATTAACAGATCGTTTGATAGAACGATAGATATCACAGTAGACGAAAAGAACTGCGAGTATCCGATTCCAGATGCATAAGTTTCTTTTGACAATTGGTCTAAAATAGGATAAGAAAGGATACCCGTATAGGCGAATTTGTTTCGGGAGGGCACGGCTTATGGTCCAAAAAGTATCAAAGATCTGGATGGACGGTAAATTGATTCCCTGGGAAGAGGCGAATGTCCACATCTTGACACACAGCCTTCATTACGGCCTGGCAGCCTTTGAAGGAATCCGATGCTATACTTGCCAGGATGGAAAATCTGCGGTCTTCAGATTAAGGGCGCATGTGGACAGACTGTTTGATTCCGCTCAGATCGGAGATATCAAAATCCCTTATTCTAAGCGAGAGATTGTCGAAGCCTGCAAAGAGACGATGCGGGTCAATCATCTGAAAGAGGGGTATATCCGTCCGATCGTTTTTATCGGAGAAGGGGTGATGGGGGTCTATCCCGGAGATAATCCAATCCGGGTTTCGATTATCACCTGGACATGGGGAGCTTATCTGGGAGAAGGTGCTTTGGAAAAGGGGATTCGTGTAAAAGTTTCCTCCTACACCCGTCACCATGTCAATGTCATGATGACGAAGGCGAAAATCTGCGGCAATTATGTCAACTCAGTTCTGGCCAAGCGAGAAGTGATGAAGATGGGATACGACGAAGCCCTCATGCTCGACACGGAGGGCTATGTTTCAGAGGCCAGTGGAGAGAATATCTTTATGGTGAAGAACGGAGTGTTGAAGACAACCCCTCTCACCTCTATCCTACCCGGAATCACCCGGGACTCTGTCATTCAGATTGCCAGGGCAAAAAAGATGACGCTGCTGGAGGAGCGATTCACCCGTGATGAGCTTTATACGGCTCAAGAAGCCTTCTTTACGGGGACGGCGGCCGAGCTGACACCCATCCGTGAAGTCGACGACCGAATCATAGGGAATGGGAAACCAGGTCCAGTGACCGGCGAACTTCAAGCCGCCTTTTTCGATGTAGTGAGAGGCAAAAACCCTGAATATAAAGAGTGGCTGGACTACCTCTAAGAACGTGGCCGTGTCGCGTGTCACGTGTCCGAAAAAACCAGAAAGGTTGTATTCTTGTTTCGTATTACGGCCACGGATCACGGTCACGGACACGGACACGTCTCCTATGAAAGATGCATCTCATCGTCGATGGTTATAATCTTCTTCATGTTAACCGTTCCCTGATCCACCCCAGTCCCGTCCAACTCCAATGGGAACGGGAACGCCTCATCGATCAACTTTCAGCCTATCAGAAACTTAGGCCCTGCAGGATGACCGTTGTCTTCGATGGATGGCAAGGAGGTTGGGCCACGGAAAAAAGTGAGAGTCAAAAGGGGGTTGAGGTCATCTACTCCAAATTAGGAGAGAAGGCGGATGAGGTAATTAAGAGGATGGTGAAAGGGAAAGGGTCCGGGGCGATTGTCATCACGTCAGATCGAGATATCGCAAGATTTGCAGAAAGGATGGCCGTTTCAGTCATTCCATCTGACCAGTTCCGGGAGAGAATGGAAATGTCTGCGGACAAAATAGAAGAGAATCTTGAAGAAGAGGAAGAAGCAGGAGTTAAGCAAAAGGGACCTTCAAGAAGACTTTCAAAGAAGGAAAAAAGAGCCAGAGCTGCCTTGAAAAAGCTCTAAGACTTAGTTGTATGGTCAAGTAGTCTAATAGTCACATAGTCAATAACAAAAACTACTCAAGACCATAAGACTACAAGACTATAAGACTACAAGACTACGGGACTACAGGATTACAGGACTACGCGACTCAGGTTTTCCACTTATTTTCCGTTCCCTGCAGGAGTCTAGAGATATTAGGCTGATGGCGATAGAGGACTACTGCGGCAATAATAACACTTATGATGAAGTAGGCTTGGGAATCGCTCCTGAAAAAAGCGATCAGAATCGGAATGGTTGTTGCGCACGCAATGGATCCGAGAGAAATGAACTTCCATTTCCACACAATCCCCAGAAAGATAAAACCTTCAATAAGAACTGAGATGGTTGAGATTGGGAGGTAAACGCCCAGAGCAGTTGCAACCCCCTTTCCACCCTTAAACCCGAGAAAGATCGGGAAGACATGACCAAGAAATGGGCTCAACCCTGCGATGGCAATCCACGCATGACGGGAGAGGCCCCATTGATCTCCTAGAACCCAATGCATGGCGATAACGGTAGGAATCATCCCCTTCGCCACATCTCCTAACAGTGTCAGGATCCCGAGTGACTTTCCTGCGGTTCGGAAGATATTGGTGGCCCCGATGTTCTTACTCCCGGCTTTTCTCGGGTCAACCTTAGAAAAGAGTTTGGTGAGAATCAGTCCTGTCGGAACAGAACCTAAAAGATAGCCGAAGAGAGCGATAAATATTCCAATAGGCATGGGAAACCTCGCACTAAATCGCCGTCGTTCTCCTCCAGTTTACCATGAAAATCCCCATCGAGACCAAGGGAAGGCCGATCATTAAGGAAATGGTCATCTCCTCGTGAAGGACAAGGATTCCAAAGAGAACTCCAAAGATCGGCGTGAAGAAGGTAAAGGCAGAGAGCCTGCTGACCGAATATTCGTGAATGAGTTTAAACCATGCAAAATAAGTGATAAATGCGACAATGACAGATTGGTAAAAGAGGGAGGCGACGATATAAAAGTCAATCTTGTAGATCCATGTCGGCTCAAGGACGATGCTCACAATGAGCAGGATCGGGATCGAGAAGAACAGCTGATAAAGGAAGGTGTGTATTGGTTCAACCCTATTTGCCATAAACTTCTTGATGTAAAGTGTGGTCGCTCCCCAAAGGAATGCCGCGGCGATTTGTAACAAGTCTCCCAAGAGCATGCTCGCTTTGGCCGTTTTGGGCCTACCGCCAAAGACGACGAAAATACCCGTGAAAGCCAAGACAAGACCTGCCGTTTTTAGAAAGGTCAAACGATCTCCTTTCAGAAAGAAATGGGCTCCAGCGGCTACCACAAAGGGACTCAAGTAAACAAAGAGTACGGAGCGGGCAGCGTCTGTGTAAAGCATTCCGAAGTAGATGCAGGCGAATTCTGCCCCGAACAAGAGTCCCACCACGACCCCGTGAAAGAGCATCATATCCGTGTGGAACAACTTCTCTTCTTTCTTGAGACAGTAGATCAATCCGCAAATGAAGGCGATCATGGAGCGCAGGGTTGACGCAAAGACAGGTGACACACCTTGATTCGAATATTTAATTGCGGTATAGTTAAAGCCCCAAAGTAACGTCATGATGATCAGGATAACAACGGCTTTAGCGTCTAAATAATCTTTGCTCTCCATTCTTGATGCTTATTAGCTTAAAATAACCGTTTTTGCAATATCCGGCAGCTCTCTCTTGGGATGCTATCCCGTTCCAATGTTTCAAAGCGCTGCTCCTGATTCTGCTCTTTAGGTTCAAATCCGTTGCCCGACCCGAGTTCTCGCTGCCCGTGACCATGGTAAGTCCCTTCCGAGGACTCCTAAAGCCCGCGTTGAGGGCAATCAGGTTGACCCCCATCCACAAAGGATGAAAAACAAAGTGGGCAAGGTTCAAATCCTTGTGTTCAAATCCTTGTTGACTTTACCCTCCTATTTTAGTAATCTTTATCTTTATTTGAAAGTACTCTGAGGTCTGTGAGGAGCATGATTGGATCAGCCATCATTGGAAGGACATGTCAAGGATTGAATCCGCGGTTTTCGGGATGATCGTTGCTCTCGGGCTCTTCGGTTATTCCGAAGTATATGGAGCCGACTGGAAATTCTTGAAAGAAAATTCTAAAGGAGAATTTTTCTATGATACAGAGAGGATCACCCGATCATCGAAGGACATCGTAGGAGTTTGGTTAAGAACAGTCTACTCAAAAGAATTCAAGGAAAAAGAAGGCTTGGATAATTTAGACCAAACCGTGGGGTTGTGGGAAATAAATTGCAGAGACAAGCAGGTATGTTTATTATCAACCTCTCATTACTCCGGGGAGGGGGAGATTTCACCTCCGCTGAGTTGGCTCCCTCCAGAATGGAAATCTATTGGATCGGACACAATCATGGATGCTTTGTATAAAGAGCTGTGCGAGAAAGCAGGTTGCATTTTGGAACGCAACAAGGAATAATTCAGTGAAGCTAGGGAAGAATGCAAATTCTAAACCAATCTGAATAGGGGGGACGTTAAGGATGAAAAATAAGATACCAGACGGCGTCATCAGCGAGATCTTTCCGAAGAAGGTTACAAGGGCAAAACTTAGCGAGGAAGTATACGATCAATTAAAAAAAATGGTTCTATCCGGGAAATTTGCGAAGGGCCAAAGATTAGTTGAGGAAAAGCTTGCCCACCGGTTAAACGTGAGCAGGAATCCTGTCCAGATAGCTTTGCTTCGGTTACGTAAGGAGAAGCTGGTCGTCTGGAAATATAAAAAGGGGACTTTTGTAGCTTGATACGGTGCACCCTCGGCCTGAGCGACTCGACTGAGCCTGTCGAGAGCCTCAAGGTCGAGTGACTCACTGAAGAGAAATGAAAAGGCCGACCTAAAGTCGGCCTTTGGTGTGTGTCCTCATTTTAGGGCAATACCCTCTTCACCTCATCGAAAACCCGCTTTAGTCAAAGAGATTACGCATCGAGGGGTTTCCCCACTCTTTGTTTACTTCTCCTTGGTTTGAATCCCGCCTGAGGATTTTCACGAGCTTCCAAGTCGGATCCATC
>Ga0335070_10012040_pt1 | contig 10107 bp, 11 predicted proteins | sample Lox_Sample_13_FD_206722 | JGI IMG/M metagenome (GOLD analysis project Ga0335070, IMG submission 206722) | Soil microbial communities from Loxahatchee National Wildlife Refuge, Florida, United States - Lox_Sample_1.3 | ecosystem: Environmental > Terrestrial > Soil > Wetlands | place: USA... | reverse complement strand
CTGCGTGTGGACGGCGACGCGGGTGCGCTGACGGGTACTTACCAGGACGGCAAGTTTGTCTTGAGTCATTTCGACGGATCGCGACCCTACCTGCTGGTGGCGACGCCTGCCTCCGATGGTACTCTCAATCTCGATCAGAAAGGCGGCGGGCCGCGACAGGGCAAATTGGTTGGGTATCGGCCTGACGTCGCGCGCGCGAAGGGCCTGCCTGAGCCGTCCGACTATGTCAAGCACACGACCCCGCGGGATCCCAATGAGATCTTCGCATTCAAGTTTCCCGACGTAAACGGCAAGCTTCTCTCGAACGAGGATCCAAAATTCAAAGGCAAGGTGGTCCTGGCCATCGTGACGGGGACTTGGTGCCCCAACTGCCACGACGAGGCGCAGTACCTGGTTGAGCTTTACAAGAAGTACCGCAGTCAGGGACTCGAGATCGTCGCGTTGGACTTTGAGGAGCCCGAGCAGCAGGACGAACTCGCTCGTGTTCACGCCTTCATCAAGCAGTACGGCGTCGAATATTCCTACTTGATCGCCGGAGCGCCGGCAGAGATGTGGGAAAAGGTTCCGCAGTTGAACAATCTGAATACCTGGCCGGCGACCGTCTTTCTTCGCCGCGACGGGCGAGTCGACCATGTTCATGCGGGCTTTGCTGCTCCGGCCAGCGGCGAGTATAATGCGAAGCTGAAGCAGGAGTTCACGTCGTCGATCGAGCGATTGCTCAGGGAACGCGCGGATGCCCCGGTTAGCACGGCGTCGCTGCGCTAAGGACCGCTGTCGTTAAGTGAGATCGGGCGCTGACCCGCCGTTCTGGTTCGCGGCGGGCAGCTTCCGCATCGAGGAGTGCAAATGAATAAGCATCGTCGACAGGCGCCGCTCGCGCTGGGTGTGCTTCTGTGCGGGTGGACGTTTCCGGCGTTCGCGCAGGGCCTCACCGCGCCGGACGTCAAGTCCACTAAACTCGCTCCCCGCACCGCCGACAATCATCCCGACCTGAGCGGCTATTGGAAAGGGACGCGCGACACCCGGCCAGTCGGAAACATCGCCAAGGATCTGCCCGACCACAAGCTCCCTCTGACCGCGGCGGGCGCAGCGGCGCTCAAGCACAATCTGACCGCCACGATCGACCCGGAAAGCCTGTGCATCCCGGGCGGCATCCCGCGCCACAACGCCAGCGCTCTCCCATTCGAGGTCCTGCAAGGCGGCAATAAAGTCGCGTTCCTGTATTGGTACACCTACTTTCGACTGATCCCAATTGACCCGCAGCGCAAGCACTCCGAAGATCCAGACCCTTCGTTCTTCGGCGAAGAGCTCGGCCGCTGGGAGGGCGACACCCTGGTGATCGATTCCATCGGCTTCAAAGAGACGCAGGTGTGGATCGACGAGAACGCCAATCCGCACAGCGACGCCCTGCATGTGGTCGAACGTTGGACGCGGCCCGACTACGATCACTTGCATGTCGAGACTTCAATCGAAGACCGGAAGTTCTACAGCAAGCCTTTCAACTATTCGCGAACCTGGGTCCTGGGCAAGCCTGGCGAAGAGCTGCACGAGTACGCCTGCAGCGAAAACAACGTGGATCGCGATCACCTGCAGCCCGGCCCTGGTCCGATCCGCCCCGACGGCACGCGCGGTTTCGAGCAGCTCGCGCCACTGCCGCCCCCACTGCCCGAAAAGAAATAGGAGCAATAATAACGATATGAAACTGAGTGCGGCTTTCTTCGCGCTAACGTTAGGCGTCGCGACAGTGAACTCCGCGTTCGGCCATCATTCCTTCGCGGCCGAATTCGACGGCAGCAAGCCCATCCGTATCGACGGCACTTTGTCGAAGGTCGAGTGGACCAATCCACATTCCTGGTTCTACGTCGATGTCACCGACAAGGCCGGGAACACGGCGACCTGGGGCTGCGAAGGCGCGAGCCCTGTCGCACTGACCCGCCAAGGCTTCCAAAAGGGCGCCGCCAAGCTCGGCGACAAAATGGTGGTCGACGGCTATCAGGCCAAAGACGGATCGCACTTCATGAACGCGCGCCGGATCTATCTCAACGGCAAGCTGATCTTCGAGCAGCAGGGCGAGGGGCAGTAGCGAAGGATGCGGTGGGCGGCTTTTTCTTGCCCGCTACAATGAAGACGTGCGCATCCTGCTTTTCAGCGGCAAGGGCGGCGTCGGCAAGACCAGCATCGCCGCCGCCACCGGCCTTCAACTTTCGCGGCTCGGTTATTCCACGCTTGTGATGAGCGTCGACCCGGCCCACAGCCTCGCCGATTCGTTTGAGGTTGAATCTGCCCTCTTTCACGAAAACACCGGCGATCCGCACTCGATCGACTCCAAGCTCGCCATCCAGGAAGTGAACATCCAGAAAGAGATCAAACGGCACTGGCGAGAAATTTCCACTTACGTCATTTCCGTGCTGCGCACCACCGGCATCAGCGATGTAGAAGCCGAAGAGCTCGCGATCCTGCCCGGCATGGAAGAGCTCAGCGCCATGATGTACGTCAACCAGTATCGGCGCGAGCAGCGCTACGACGTCATCGTGCTCGATTGCGCGCCCACCGCCGAGTCGATGCGTTTCGTCAGCATGCCGACCACGCTCGAGTGGTACATGAAGCACATCTTCCCGTTCCAGCGCGGCATTCTCAAAGCAGTGCGGCCGGTCGCCAATCGCATTTCGCCGGTCGAGCTGCCGCCCGACACTTACTTCGCCAACATCCAGCAGCTTTTTGGACGACTCGAAGGCATCGCCGAACTGCTCGAAGACGCGAAGACCACCAGCGTGCGGCTGGTCACCAATCCGGAAAAGATGGTGCTGCGCGAGACCCAACGCGCCTTCGTCTACTTCTCGCTGCACGGCCTAACGGTGGACGGCGTCATCGTCAACCGCGTGCTGCCGAGCGCGGTGACCGACACGTGGTTTGACCAGTGGCGCGCCTCGCAAGCAAAAATCCTGGACGAGATCGAAGAGTATTTTTCGCCGGTCACGATGAAGCGCGTGCCGCTGTTCACACACGAGGTGCTGGGGCGCGATCGGCTTATCGAACTCGCCGACGTACTGTATGGCGAAAAAGATGACCCGGCCGCCGTGACGCGCACCGAAGCGCCGTACACATTTGAAAAGGTCAACGCGCACTATGAGGTCCGGTTGCGCCTGCCGTTCGCGATGAAGGGCGAGGTCGGGCTGTTCAAGAAGGGCGACGAGCTGGTGGTCGAGATCGGCACGCTCCGGCGCCACATCGGCCTGCCCACCGCCATGGCCGCGCTCACGCCCACGCGCGCGACGTTACAGAATAAAATGTTAACTGTAGAGATGAAAGAGGCTTGACATGGAAGAGAAACATACGCACGGCCCCGGCTGTGTCTTTTGCAACGTCGTCGCGCCGCAGGTGGATGCCATGATGGATCACATCTGGCCCAAGGGCACGCGCGAGCATTTTCGCAACGCTCGTATCGAGGTGCTGAAAGGCATGCGCAGCATGCTGGACGCGCGCATCGAGCGCCTCGCGAAGCAAGAGCCGCACGGCCACAAAGTCACGGTCGAGTAGCTTCACCGTAAGCTGAGTCCCCCGTCGACGGCCAGGACCTGGCCCGTGATGAAATCCGACGCATTCAGGAAATAGAGGACCGCGTCGGCGACCTCGTCCACTGTGCCGCGGCGCTGCGCCGGTGTGGCCGCAATCATCTCTTGCGTGCGCGGTTCTTCGGGCGACGATAGGATCACGCCTGGGGCGACCGAGTTCACCGTAATCCCAGGCGCGAACGCTTTCGCGAGCGCTTTGGTCAGCATGATGACTCCGGCTTTTGAAGCGCAATAGTGCGCATAATCGCCCCACGGGCGAATCCCGCCGAGCGAGCTTAGATTCACGATCCTCCCTGCGCCGCTTTTCTTCATCAGCAGTGCCCCCTGCTGGCAGCAGAAGAAGGTCGCTTTCAAATTCACCGAATGGATGTAATCCCAGTCCGCTTCGGTCATCTCCAGCGCGACGCGCTTGCGGAATCGTGCTGCATTGTTGACCAGGCCGTATAACGAACCGCATCGCTCGCCAACCTCGGCGAACATGCGGCGAATCTCATCGACGCTTTCGAGATTGGCGCAACACAGCGGCGCGTTGCCGCATTGTTCGGCCGTCTCGCGCGCCTCTCTCTCCGATGAACTGTAGTGAATCGCGACCTTGTAGCCGGTTTGGTGCAGCCGCAGCGCAATGCCGCGTCCGATCCGCTTGGCCGCCCCGGTCACCAGAACTGTTTTATCCGAGCTCATCTACGAAAGTACTTCGCGCCGCACGGTGATGGAATCCAGGAAAGCGCGATCCAGCTCGTAGCCAAAGCCCGGCTGATCGCGAACCTCGATCGTGCCGTGCGGAGTGGTTTCCACCGGCGGCACGATGATATCGCGAGCCCAATAGCGCTTGCTCGCCGAGACGTCGCCCGGAAGTGTGAAGTTCGGGAGCGTGGCGAGCGCGACGTTGTGTGCCCGGCCGATGCCCGCCTCTAACATGCCGCCGCACCAGACCGGCACGCCCGCCCGTTGCGCAACGTCGTGAACGCGCTTGGCCTCGGCGAATCCGCCCACGCGGCCCAGCTTGATATTGATGATGCGCCCGGCGTCCATGTCCAGGGCCTGCTGAGCCTGGTGCCCCGAGCGGATGCACTCGTCCAGGCAGATCGATGTCTTGAGCTGCGCCTGGAGCTTCGCGTGGTCGATGATCTCGTCATGGCCGAGCGGCTGCTCGATCATCATCAGGTTGAATTCATCCAGGCACTTCAAGCGCGGCGCGTCATCCAGCGTGTAGGCAGAGTTGGCGTCGGCCATCAGCAGGATGTCCGGAAAGCGACGGCGCACCTCGCGCACCACCTCGACGTCCCAGCCCGGCTTGATCTTCATCTTGATACGCTGATAGCCCGCGGCCAGCTCGGTATCGATCTTGTTCAGAAGCTGCTCGACAGAATCCTGAATCCCGATCGAGACGCCGCACGGAATCTCGCGACGCGCGCCACCACCGACGTGTTTGTAAAGCGGCCGGCCGAGCATGCGCGCTTCGAGGTCCCAGACCGCGGCATCGAGACCTCCGCGCGCCATATTGTGTCCACGGATGTGCGCGGTGCGCCCGCCAACCTCAGCGGCGCTCGCAAACTCGTGGCCCAAGACGCGCGGAGCAACGTAGTTACGCAGGATCAGCCAGGCCGACTCGGTCCACTCTTCGTTGTAGAACGGGTTCTCGCCGCACGTGACCTCGCCCCACCCTGCAAGCCCGCCCGACTCCACTTCGACCAGAACCATGTGACGCTCGGTAGTCCTTCCGAAGCTGGTCTCGAAGAAGTGCACCAGCGGCATTGTGATTTCGCGCAGCGTGATTCGTTCTATTTGGATTCCCATTGGCCTAACAGGTACGTGCCTGCCTCTTTGCTTTTCTCAAAACCGATTACGGCCAGGCCGCGATCGAACGCGGCGCGGAACTGCTCGCTGGCCTGCTGCTGAATTACACGGGCACGCGCCGGGTGGTTGGAACGAATCGCGGCAATATCGGATGGAATTGCGATGCGCGCTTCGGTCGGGTTGCGCGGGAAATTCTCGCCTGCGATGATCGCTCGTGCGCGATCGCTTGCGATCCACCACTCGGCAATGCAGCGGTCCGTGGGGAGGCCGCCGTGCAGGTGACTGGTCGTCGTGCCGTATTGATTCGGCACATATCGGCGCACGATGGCCCCCAGACGCTCCATATTGAAATACGCGTTCTTAATTTCGAGCGGATCGAAGGTCCATTCGATCAGTAGGATGCCGCGCGCCAGCGCTTCGTCGCGCTGCGCCAGCTTGAGCCTGCGCCCGACGCCAGCATCGCGGTACTCGGGCAGAACGCCGAGCATGTGGCTGTGCAGATAGCTCTTGCCGCCAGCTTTCAAGCCCGGAATGGCGAGGCAGAAGCCAATCATGCGCGAACCGTCATAGGCTCCGAGCGCTTGGCCGCCGATTTTGCTCGCGACCACGAACAGACGGAGCGGGAGCAGTTCGACATCTTCGAAGCCCCAGATTTCCTTTTGCAATCGCACGGCATCGCGAAACTCGGAGTGCGCGGCGAGCGGCCGGATCTCAATCATCGAGGGCCTTGGCCTCCTGCCAGAGCGCCTCCATTTCCTGGATGGTAGCGCCGGGAAGAGTGGCGCGGCTTTCCACGTGGGCGAAGCGCTTGCGGAACTTCGCATTGGTTTTGCGCAGCGCCTGTTCGGGGTCGACCTTGAGAAATCGCGCGAGGTTTACGAGTACGAAAAGCAGATCGCCGATCTCGCCTTCAATCTCAGCGTGGGAAGCGGAGTCGCGCGCATCCTCGAGTTCGTGAAGTTCTTCCTCAAGTTTTTCGAGAACCTGCTCGGGTGTCTCCCAATCGAAGCCGACCGCCGCGGCTTTCGACGAAATCTGCTGGGCCTCCACGAGCGCGGGGAGGTTGCGTGGAACGGAGTCGAGCCGGCTCTGGTGCTCGATGCCCTTGCTCTTTTTCTCGTCCGCCTTGATCTCGTCCCAGCGGCGTTTGACATCATCAGCCGTCTTGGCGTTGGCGTCGCCGAAGACATGCGGGTGGCGCCGTACGAGCTTTTCGCTGATGGCATCGATCGAATCGTCGATGTTAAAGCGGCCTTCTTCGGAGGCCATTTGAGCGAAGAAGACGGCTTGCAAGAGCAGGTCGCCGAGCTCTTCGGCGAGGCCAGGCCAGTCGCGCTTATCGATGGCGTCCAGAACTTCGTAGGTTTCTTCGAGCAGGTAGGGTTTGATGGTGTCGAAGTTCTGTTCGCGGTCCCAGGGGCAGCCGCCAGGGGCGCGCAGGCGGGCCATGATGGAGACCAGGCGCTCGAAGCGCTCGCCGGTCGTGGTTGGAGTAGTGGCCATTCGCAAGAGTGGGAACCCTCAGTCTACCGCACAGAGTTTGCGAGGAACGTGTTGTGGCCTAATGGAAGGATATGGAATTGCATGCGGTGCGTCTCGAAGTGCCCGCGGAGAGCAACATCATTGTCGGGCAGAGTCATTTCATCAAGACCGTGGAAGATATTTATGAAGCGATGGTGAACTCGGTTCCGCAGATGAAGTTCGGGATCGCGTTCAACGAGGCGTCGGGGCACTGTTTGACGCGCGTGGACGGCAACGACGATGAGTTGAAGGCCGTGGCGGGCAGGAACGCCACTGCGATCGGAGCGGGACACAGTTTTGTCGTCGTGCTGCGCGGCGGATTCCCGATCAATGTGAAGAACCGGATTCTGGACACGCCGGAGGTATGTACGATCTTTTGCGCGACGGCGAATCCGGTGGAGGTCGTCGTGGCGCAGACCGAGCAGGGGCGCGGAGTGCTGGGCGTGATCGATGGGTCGTCGCCGAAGGGCATCGAGGACGCATCGGGCACTGAGTGGCGGCACGGGTTTCTGCGAAAGATCGGATACAAGAAGTAGCCTATGGCGATTCGGGACCTGCTGCACCTGGACGTCTTCCTGGTCAATGCGATCCGCATCGGACTGATCCTCGTCTTTACCTACATCGGCACGCTGCTGGTGGCGCGAGTGCTGCGCGCGCTGCGGAAATACACGGTGAAAGTGATGGCGCGCACCGGCGGGGTCAACGAGTTCGAGCTGACCAAGCGCGCGGAAACGATCGCAGGGCTGGTGCGCAAGAGCCTGTTCGTGCTCATCTGGACGATTGCCGGGCTGATGATCCTGAAGGAGATGAATTTTGATGTGCGGCCGCTGCTGGCCGGCGCGGGTGTAGTTGGGGTCGCCATAGGCTTTGGCGCTCAGAACGTCATCAAGGATGTGCTGGCGGGATTGTTCATCATGATGGAGAACCAGATTCGCATCAACGATGTGGCGATCATCAACGGCAAGGGCGGGCTGGTGGAAGAGATCAATCTGCGAACGACGGTGCTGCGGAGCGAGGACGGCGCGGTCAATATTTTCCAGAACGGAAGCATTCAAAGTCTGGCGAACCTCACGCTCGAGTTTTCCTACTACGTGTTCAGTCTGGGCATCTCTTATCAGAACGATCCGGATCAGGCGGTCGCGATGCTTAAGGAGCTGGGTGCGGGGCTGGCCTCCGAAGAGCCGTATAAGTCGGCGATTCTGGCGCCGCTCGATATTTGGGGCGTGGATCAGCTCTCGAATACGGCGGTAGTCATCAAGGCGCGGTTCAAGACACTGCCGAATCAGCAGTGGCTGGTAGGCCGCGAGATGAACCGTCGGATCAAGCAGAAGTTTGGGGACGCGCATATTGATTTGTCGCCGGGCACGCAGCCGGTGTACCTGGTGCCGAAGATGACCGATGAACTACGCAACGAGATCAAGACGGCGGTGCGGGAAGTCTTGAGCGAGCGCGGCTAGCCGGCCATCCAGGCAGGTTGGATCCAGCCTAACGAGACGCTGGTCATCAGGACGCCGAGGACCAGAACGATGCAGGCGGAGGCGACGGGGAGCCAGCGGAAGACACCGGCGCGCGAGCTGCCCGCGTCCGGCAGAAGATTCTTGGCGTAGATCACGATAACGCCGATTCCCATCAGAACCATTGCCAGGCCAAGGCTGAAGAAGACGAGCAGCACGAGGCCGAGACCGACGCGGCGCATGGCGATTGCGGTGAGGAGGAGGACAAGCGCGGACTCGCAGGGAACGAGGCCGCCGCTGGCTCCCAAGGCCACGAGGCCGCTCCAGGAAAGCTGTTCGGGCATGTGAATGTGACCATGCGGGCCGTGGTCATGATCATCGTGCTGATGATCATGATGGTGGTGGTCCGACGCGTGGGAGTGATGATGGTCATGCTCGTGGTGATGATCGTGAGCATGCGTGTGGGCGTGGGGCGGGGTGACGCGCAAGCGTTTCCACAACGTCCAGGCGCCGATGGCGGCGATCGACAGTCCCGAGATCGCGCCTAAGACGCGGGTGATCTTTTCGGGCACGACATATTGAAAGAGGAAGAGCGTTGCCATTCCGAGAAGGAAGACGCTGATGGTATGTGTGAAGGTGACCATGGCGCCGAGGAAGGCAGCGTGCTTCAGCGTGCCGCGCGACCCGACGAGATAAGCAGCGACGATCGTCTTTCCGTGGCCTGGCGTGAGCGCGTGCGCGGCGCCGAGAGCGAAGGCAATGCCGATCGCGACTGCAAGCATCCATGGAGTAAGCGCGCCTTCATGCAGGATGCGGAGCAGGGAATCGGGCTGCGCGGTCATTCCTTAATCTTCGCGAAGCGCGACCAGCGGATCAATGCGGATGGCGCGGCGCGCGGGGATGTAGCTGGCAGCAATGCCGGTTCCGAGCAGGAGTGCGGCGACCTCGGCGATGGTCACGCCATCGTAGCCGGCGATGCCGTAAAGCATTCCTGACAGGATGCGGGCGATAGCCAGGGCGCCGGCAATTCCCGCGGCAACTCCGAGCAGGGTGAGCAGCAGTCCTTCGCCGACGACGTTCCAGAAGATGTCGCCCGCTTGCGCGCCCAGGGCCATGCGTACGCCGATCTCGCGGGTTCTTTGGATGACGAAGTGGGAGATTAGCGCGTAGACGCCGCAGGCGGCGAGCATGAGCGCGACGGTAGCGAATGCAGCGATCAGCCCAAGGCTGAAGCGACGGGCGGCCATCGCATTGGAGAGATAGTAATCGAGCGGCTGGATGGACGCGGAGATGTCAGGATCGACGGAGCGCAGAGCGTCGCGTATGGGTTTATCGAAGCCTGCCAGGTTGGCATGCATACGAATCACCCAGAACCAATTGACCGTGATCCAGTGGGCGGTCTCAGCGGGAGTCTGCGCCAGCGCGACATAGACAACGGGCGGCGGGTCGCTTTCAAGGTCGGAGAGGCGGACGTCGCGCACGACGCCGACGATTTCGACGTCGCGATCGCCGGTGGAGACGTCTTCGAGCAGCAGGTGACTGCCGACCGGGTCGCTGGTCTTCCAGTAGGCGCGCGCGAGGGCTTCGCTGACGATGACGACCGGATGAGAGCCCGGGCGATCGTCGGTATTGAAGTTGCGGCCGCGGACGATGGGGATGTGCATGGCCGGGAAATAATTGGGATCGACCATGCGGTATTGGCCGGTAGGCGTGTCTTTGCCGTAGGCCAGGGGTCGGCCGGCAATCTGGAAGTCGGCGCTTGC
>Ga0335070_10012038_pt1 | contig 10107 bp, 10 predicted proteins | sample Lox_Sample_13_FD_206722 | JGI IMG/M metagenome (GOLD analysis project Ga0335070, IMG submission 206722) | Soil microbial communities from Loxahatchee National Wildlife Refuge, Florida, United States - Lox_Sample_1.3 | ecosystem: Environmental > Terrestrial > Soil > Wetlands | place: USA... | reverse complement strand
GCAGTTCCAATTTCGCATTTCAAGATTGGCGATCACGATTTGCACGGTTAACTTGTACTCCATCCATGGAGCCGAACGCGTTTGTCGCGGAGGTTTACCGCCGGATGGCGCTCAGTACTTAGCTGGCACGGCTCTTGATCCAGATCGGCGTGCCAACAAATCCAAACTCCGCCCGAATTTGATTCTCGATAAACCGCTCGTAGGAAAAATGGAGCTTCACGGCGCGGTCGGTGAAGAGCACAAACGTCGGCGGACCCACCGCCGCCTGCGTCATGTAATAGATCTTTACGCGCTTGCTCACCGGCACGGATGCGCGATCGAAATCGATCTTCTTAACGAACCGGTTCATCTCTGAGGTCGAGATGCGTTTGCGCCGTTCCGCCGCCACCAGTTCGATCAGCGGCAGAATCCGCTCCGTGCCCTTGCCCGTGTGCGCCGATATAAAAGCCACCGGAGCGTAGCTCAGAAACTTCAGCCCGTACCTCAGACGTTCTTCATAGAGCTTGCGATCCTGCGGCCGCTTCGCATCCTGAATGCGGGCCGCTTTCGATTGGCTGATCGCCCGCTTCTCTCCGCTCATGACGAGGTCCCATTTGTTGACGAGAATAATCACCGAGCGCCCGCTCTCATGCGCGTATCCGGCGATGTTGGCGTCGAGCCCGCTGACACCTTCGGTCGCATCGATCATAAACAGCACAATGTCGGCGCCTTCGATATTCTTGCGCGCCATCACCACCGAAAGCTTTTCCGCCATCAACTCAGTCTTGCCTTTGCGCCGAATCCCGGCCGTATCGATGAAACGAACCTTGCGCCCCTTGTACTCGATGACCTCGTCGACCGAATCGCGCGTAGTACCGGCGATAGGCGAGACGATCGCGCGATCCACCCCGGTAAGCTGATTGAGTAGCGTCGATTTGCCGACGTTGGGATGCCCAATAATCGCCACCTTGATTTCGTGAGGGGGAAGGCCGGAGGTCGTCATTCCTTCGCCGTCAGCATCCCCAGTCGAGTCGGAGGCGCCGCTTTTCTCTGCGGCCTCTGCGTCTTCACCAGCGTCCACTGCGGTTAAAGGCTTTTGCTCGACCGGCAGCAACGGCAACAAGGCATCCAGCAGATCATCAATCCCGCGTCCATGCTCGGCCGAGATCGGAAACACCTCGCGAATCCCCAGCTCATGAAACTCTCCAACCAGCGATTCCTGCTTGTCGCTGTCAACCTTGTTTACAGCCAGAAACAGAGGCTTCCCCATACGCTGAAGCTGCCGCACCAGCTCAAGATCAGGCCCAGCCAATTCCGTGCGCGCATCCACCACCATGATGATTCCGACAGCTTCTTTCAAAGCAACCTTCGCTTGCCGGAAAATTTCCGCCGGAATAAATTCCTTGTCGTCGGGGATAATGCCGCCCGTGTCGACGACGCGAAACGCGTGCCCGCGCCATTCGGCCTCGCCATAAAGCCGGTCGCGCGTGATGCCGGGCTCGTCGCCGACAATAGCCCGGCGCGAACCCGTAAGCTTGTTGAACAAAGTGGATTTGCCGACGTTGGGGCGGCCAACAATGGCGAGCAGAGGCAATTCAGGCGAATTGTTGTGAGGAGTGTGCTTCACTGAGAACTGACAACCGCGAACTGAGAACTCTATTATAGAGACTCCGTGTCTTCCCCATCCCATTCCGCGGCAACCTCCGCCGGATTCTCGCTGTATTCGTTTTTCGCACCGGGCGGCGTGCTGGCGAAACGTCACCCGGCGTACGAATTCCGGCGCGGACAGCTGCAAATGGCGCAGGCCGTGGAGGAAGTACTCGAAGAAAAACGGCACCTGATTGTCGAAGCGGGCACCGGCACCGGCAAAACGCTCGCCTACCTCATGCCCGTCATTCGTTCGGGAAAGCGCGTGATTATCTCTACGGGAACGAAGAACCTGCAGGAGCAACTCTTCTTTAAGGATGTGCCGTTTCTGGAACGGGCGCTGTTCGGCTCACAGACCGCCGTTGAGAAGAAGGAGATCCTTCGCTTCGCGACGGGTGACAGCACCGAGAATGTGGATTCCGCAAGAAAGCTCTCCGTCTGTTACATGAAGGGCCGCAACAACTATCTCTGCCGCAAGAAACTCTACGACCTAACGGACCAGCCCGTGCTCTCCGGCCTCGAAGAAATCGAGCACTACCAAGCAATTGCCGCGTGGGAGAAAACCACGCACACCGGCGACCGCGCTGAACTTGCCGAATTGCCCGAGACGAGCGCGCTCTGGCCCAAGCTCGATGCGCGCGCGGATACCTGCATTGGCCAGAAGTGCAAGGAGTATGAGCGCTGCTTCATTACCGAGATGCGCCGCCGGGCCGCCGAGAGCGACATCATCATCGTCAATCATCATCTGTTTTTCGCCGACCTCTCGATCAAGCTCGAAGCCGACGGCGCGCCTGACGCCGGGGTTCTGCCGGATGCCGGGGCGGTGATCTTCGACGAGGCACACGAACTGGAAGAAGTCGCCGGCAATTACTTCGGCATTTCGGTCAGCAACTTCCGCATCGAAGAATTGGCGCGCGACGCTGAAAATCTGCTCCAGCGGGAAAAGCTCTACACCCCGCAAATTTCAGGAGCGATTCAGGCCTTGCGGGAGCGCTCGCAACTTTTCTTCTCGTTGCTCCCTGCACAGGAGGGCCGATTTGCGTTCGACACCCGTCGCGAATTTCTCGAAGAAAACGGAGAAGAATTCATCGCGCTGAGGCAGGCTCTTGTCCGCATCATCGCCGAGTTCGAGCAGCTTTCGCAAAAACCGGATGAAGTCTTCAGTCTCGCCCGCCGGGCACATCAACTCGAAGTACAACTCGGCGTCGTCATGGAAAACGAAGACCCGAATACGGTTTTCTGGATCGAGCGCCGAGGTGGACGAGGATCGATGCGAAGAGACTCGGGGGGAAGGGGACGCGGCTTCGGCCGCGCTGAACGCAGCGATTCAGGAAGCGGCGCTTCGGGACCAGACCGCCGTACGAACGTCTTTCTCCAGGCCACGCCCATCGAAGTCGGCGCCATCCTGCGCGAGTGCCTCTGGTCGAAGCTCGAAACTGCCGTGCTCACCTCGGCCACGCTCGCTGTGGGCGGAGGCTTCAGCTACATCCGTCAGCGCCTCGGCCTCGACCACGCACGCGAACTCATCGTGCCGTCGCACTTCGACTACGAGAGCCAGGCCATCCTCTTCGTGCCGCCCACGCTGCCCGATCCGCGCACGCCGCAATTTGCCAGCGAAGCTACGGACGTCATCCGCCGCCTGCTCGAAATCACCCGCGGCCGCGCCTTCGTCCTCTTCACCAGCTACGCGCAGATGCACGACATCTACGACCGCCTCCTCGGTCTCATCGAGTACCCGATGCTCAAGCAGGGAGACGCGCCGAAATCCGCGCTGCTGGAGGAGTTCCGGCTTACGCCAAACGCCGTTCTCTTTGGCACAAGCTCGTTCTGGCAAGGAGTGGACGTGCAGGGCGAACAACTCAGTTGCGTGATCATCGACCGGCTGCCCTTCGCGGTGCCGAGCGACCCGATTGTGGCTGCGCGCGTGAAGGCCATCGACCACGCCGGCGGCAACGCCTTCAACGACTACCAAGTGCCGAGCGCGGTGATCACCCTCAAACAGGGCTTCGGGCGGCTTATCCGCTCGCTGCATGATCGCGGCCTGCTGGCGCTGCTCGACAATCGGATTCTAAAGAAGTCGTATGGGCGGGTTTTTGTAGATAGCCTGCCAAATTACACGAAGACAACCGATCTGCGAAAGGTTGAGCAGTTCTTCAGAGTCGGCGCGTAAAGGCAGATTTCACACTTTCAGAAATGCACAGTGTCGCCGAAAGTAGATACGCCAGGCAGAAATGGGAACGCCGCTTCCTTCTTGACTGCCTTCCGTCCGATCAGCGAATCACTCGTGTCCGGCAAATCGTCGATCGCTACATCGATGGCACGAATCTACGCTTGCGCCGGCAGTCGGATGAGGGACAAACCATATTCAAACTCACTCAAAAACTTCGAAGTGACGGAACTGGTACGCTGCGAGGCTCGATCACAACCATGTACCTCACTTCCTTTACTGTGCACGAAGTGACAAATGACCAGCGCTTCACGGGTGGATAGCTGGTGCGAGCATCCCGGCGCGAACTTGAAAATTGGCTTGAAGAAATTGGAATTAGGCTTTGAAGTTTGCAGAAGGACGGGCGTGGCGCCCGTCCCTCCAATGCAATTCGCTACGCCTGCTCTTCCGTAGCTTCCTTCGCGATCACGACTTTCAAGTGAGTGGTCACGTCTTTGTGCAGCTTCACGGCAATCGTGAACTCGCCGATCGTCTTGAGCGCCTCGTGCAGTTGAATCTTGCGCTTGTCGATGTGGAAACCCTTCTTCTCGAGCGCTTCGGCGATATCGCCGCCCGTGACCGAGCCAAATAACTGATCGTTCTCGCCCGCCTTGCGCCTGAACGATACCTCAAGCCCGTCAAACTGCTTCGACAGGTCCTCGGCCTCCGACTTCTCCTTCGCCGAGCGCCGCACAGCAGCGGCCTTCATCTGCTCAATGACAGTTTTGTTGGCGACTGTGGCTTCGATGGCAAGTTTGCGGGGCAGCAAAAAATTCCGCCCGTATCCTTCCGCGACCTTCACCACCTCGCCGCGGTTGCCCAGCTTCGGCACATCTTCTTTGAGAATGACTTCCATGGTCGATGACTCCGATATCTGAAATCTGGTTATTGGTCCTTCGCTGTTCGTCCTTCGTCCTTCGCTATTTGCAAGCCAAAACCGGCAGCGTACCTAACACGACGGAGGACGAAGGACGGCTTTCGAACTACTGCGCCCGTCCAGCGAAGGGCAACAGCGCAATGTTGCGAGCCTGCTTGATCGCCCGCGAGAGGCGGCGTTGATGCGGCGTACAGACGCCCGTCAGGCGGCGGGGCGTGATCTTGCCGCTCTCGGCAACGAACTGCGCCAGCAGCCGCACATCTTTGTAGTTGACCGCTTCGATTTTCTCGACGCAGAACTTGCAGACTTTCTTACGCCGAAAATATTTGCGTCCGCCTTCGCGAGGTCCGCCCGGCCCACCGCCAGGACGAGGTCCGCGGGGTCCGCCGCGATCGCCCCCGCGATCCGATCGACCCTCCGGGCGACTACCGCCGCTGCTTCCGCCTTCCGGCGCCGAGCTCTGTGGTTTTGTTTCTTCTGCCATATTGCTCCTTCATCCCTATCGAAATTCAAACTCCTGAATGGAGGTACGGGTGTCCCGCCCCCGTACGTGTACAGTCTTGCTGGCGGAGCTACGCCGTCGGCGCAGCCGCAGGCTCTCCGCTTGCCTCCGGCGTCACCGGGGGCGTAGCCACGCTGGTCTTTTTGCGCGACTCGCGAATCTTCTTCACTTTGTCCAGCCGCTTCAGCTCTTCGTCCGTACGCACGGTGATGAACTTGATCACCTGCTCGGTCACGCGCAGGCGGCGCTCGACTTCATGCACGATCGAGCCGACGCCTTCGATCATAAGCAGCACAAAGATGCCGTCGTTGAACTTCGCCACCTTATATGCGAGCCGGCGCTTGCCCCAGATCTCGCTCTTTGCCGTCCCGCCCGCCGAGGTCACCGACGACTCCAGCGTCGAAATCAGTTTGTTCAAATCCTCGTCGACCATATCCGGCCGCACGATGAACATCACTTCATAGCTACGATTCATTCGTTTTCTCCAAAACCAGTTGCCAGTGGTCAGTGACCAGCGGCTAGTAACTTAAACCTGCTGCTCTGACACTGGCCACTGATCACTGACCACTGCCTTCTTCCGGCTTGCGATTGAATTTATTCATCGCCGCCGCCACGCCGTCTTTCAAAATCGTTTCTACCGCCTGCGCCGCCGTGTCCAGTACCTCGTTCACGATTTTCTCCTGCGCTTTGCGAAATGGCGTCAGCACATACTTTGCGCCGTCACCTACCTTGCGCTCCGGCGCAATTCCGAGCCGGATCCGCAAAAACTCATCCGTCCCGAGCGCTCCGAGAATCGATTCCATCCCGTTGTGCCCGGCAGTCCCGCCCCGCTGCCGGATGCGAAGCGTCCCGAACGGCAGGTCGAGCTCGTCGTAAATCACGATCAGGTCCGAATTCACTTCGACCTGATGTTCCGCCACCAGTTCGCGCACCGAAAGCCCACTCAGGTTCACGTAGGTTTCAGGTTTCGCCAGAATCACCTGCTGGCCACCAACCTCGGTTCGCGCCGCGAGCGCCCGGCACTGGCGGTTCCGAACCTCAATTCCGCGATTGGTGGCGATCCGGTCAATCGTCAGGAATCCGAGGTTATGCGGCGTGAACTGGTACTCGATTCCAGGATTGCCTAAACCGATGATCAGTTTCACGTTGCAGCCGTCAGCCGCCAGCGGTCGGCCGTCAGCTAAGCAGTCGTGACCAGATTCGCACTTTCATACGAAGGCGCCCCTGAGTCAGCTCGAAGCTTGCGGCTCGAAGCTCGCGGCTACTTTTTCTCCTTCTTCTCAGCCTTGGCCTCGCCCTTGCCCTTACCTTCCTCGGCTCCCTCTTCACCTTCCTCTTCCTGCTTGCCCTTCTTGATAACTTCGGGCTCAGCCGGAGCCGCAGCAGCTTCCGCAGCTGCCTCAGGTGTTGCCGCCACTTCTTCCTTAACCGAGGTGATGTGCGCAATCATCTGCTCGCCATCGGTCAGGAACTTTAGCTTGTCGCTGTGCGCAACGTCCTTCACGCGCACTTCCACGCTAAAGGTCAGGTGGCTGATGTCGACCTCGATCGCCTTCGGAATGTCAGCCGGCAGACACTCAATTTCGATCTCGCGTAGGATCTGCTCGAGAATGCCGCCTTCCTGCTTCACGCCCGTCGCCTCGCCTTTGAGCACGATCGGCACCGTGACCGTCAGCTTCTTGTCCATCGCGATGCGCTGAAGATCGACATGTAGTAAACGGCCCTTGATCGGCTCGAACTGCCAGTCGACAATCATCGCCTTCTCACGCTGGCTGTCGAGCGCCAGGTCGAAAATCGTGTTGTGGCCGCTCTCCGAGTGCAGAATGCGCAGCACCTGCCGCGGATCGACTGCGACGTTTGCCGTCTCTTTGCCCGCGCCATACACCACTGCCGGAATCTTTCCACTCACGCGAACTCGCCGCGCCACGTTCTTGTTGCCTGGTTCGCGCGTCTGCGCTTCCAGAATGCTCACGTCGGTTGCTGTAGCCATAATCCTGTTTTCCGTCCTTCTAAGAATTCATTCACAAAAATTAGCCGAAATCCTTGTCATCCTGAGCGGAGAGGAAACTTCACGAAGTGAAGGTTTCCAGCGGAGTCGAAGACCCCAACCCTGGATGGTGCCCGGGTTCGAACGCTCTTACGCACTAACCTGGGTCGTCTACATAAACAGCCGACTCACTGAAGTCTCTTCGTGAATCGACTGGATCGCCCGTCCAATCAGCCCGGCGATCGAAAGCACTTTAATCTTTTGCAGCTTCCGCGCCGCCTCGTTCAAAGGAATGGTGTTGGTGACCACCACCTCGCTGATCGGCGAATTCAGCAGATTCTCCGCCGCTGGTCCTGACAGCACCGGATGCGAACAACACGCATAAACTGTCGACGCCCCGTTTGCCTTCAAAGCCTGCGCAACCTTCACCAGGGTTCCCGCCGTATCGATCAAGTCGTCGATGATTAAGCATGTCCGATTCTCGACGTCACCGATTACGTGCATCACTTCTGCAACGTTCATCTCGACGCGCCGCTTGTCGACGATGGCCAGAGCCGCATCCATCTTCTTCGCGAAAAATCTGGCGCGCTCCACGCCGCCAGCGTCCGGCGAAACCACCGTCAAATCCGGCAGATTCAATTTCCTGAAGTAGTCCACCAGCACCGGCGAAGCAAACAAATGGTCCACCGGAATATTGAAAAAACCCTGCAACTGCGGCGCATGCAAATCCACAACCAGCGCCCGGTCCGCACCTGCTGTCGTCAGCAAATCCGCCACCAGCTTCGATGAAATCGGAACCCGCGGCTTGTCTTTCCGATCCTGCCGCGCATATCCGAAATACGGAATCACTGCCGTGATGCGCCGTGCCGATGCGCGCTTCAGCGCATCCATCATCATCAGCAGTTCCATCAGGTGCATGTCCACCGGACGGCACGTCGGCTGAATCACGAAAACGTCGGCGCCGCGCACATTCTCCTGAATCTGCACGTAGCACTCACCGTCGGCAAAGCGTGTGACCAGCGCCTGGCCGCGCGACATCCCGAGAAACGCGCACACCTCGTCGGCCAGGGCCTCGTTGGCGGTGCCGCAAAAAATCTTGAACCGGTCATCCACTCGGGCGCGCTGGGGCTTGCGTTCGGCCTTCTCGTCCGGAGCGGGCTTTTTTTCCATCTTCTCCGCAGTCGTTGTCGCAGTGGCCATAAGTTCAGGTTCTCAGGTCTTAGTTGTTGGGTCTCAGAGCTCCCGCAAGTCTCGAGGGGCTCCGTCAGGCCTGAGACCTAACACCTGACACCTGAGACCTGCATTCTTGGCTGGGCCGCTAGGATTCGAACCTAGACAAAGTGCTCCAAAGGCACTTGACCTACCATTAGTCGACGGCCCAATCCTGTTTCGCGTTCGGTGGTGACTAGTATGCCCAAATCCAAACCGCGCGCAAACAACAAACTTCTAAAAGCGGAACCGTTCTCGACCGACTAACGACCACTAACCAACGACCATTTCCGGCATTCCCGGCGCGTCAGCGTCCGCGTGGCCGTTGCCTTCAGGCCCTGTTTACGCAGCGCCTGAGCGGCCTTCACTGCTGCTTTCTCGGTCTCAAGCAGCCCGTAAACCGTCGACCCGGAGCCAGAAAGCGACGCATACTTCGACCCCGCGCGCGCCAGCGCACGCTTTATGTCTCGTAGTTCGGGAATTTGCGAAAAGACGACTCGTTCGAAGTCGTTTTCAATCCCGGCTCGGACAAGGTCGGATAGCAGGCTTCCAACCCGGCCCCCACTCTTACTTTTGGAGGGAGCACCAGCTTCAGGGTTACCACTAAGCCACGCCGACAACGCGCGACCAACCTCAATTAGTCTATCGGAGCCGCTGAAGCGCGTCAATTCTTTGGGCTCCTGCGCCGAGACAGCCGCCGCACGACCGGGCAGGCGCTGTTCGCCAGTTGCGGCTTTCTCCGACATTTCATCCCATGCTGCAAATGCCGATGGCGTTGACACCCCAACCTCAGGAGTCACAATCACCATCGGAATTGACGGCAAGTCGGACAGGGGATAAACCTCCTCGCCTCGCCCCACTCCCAGCACAGTCCCGCCAAGCAAGAATAGCGGCAGATCCGATCCAACCTCAGCAGCGATGTGCAGCCTCTCTGACGTTCCTAACTCTTTTTTCAGTACCTTTTCGAGCCCCACCATCGTGGCCACGGCATTCGATGACGCCGCCCCGAGGCCGCCCTGGACTGGTAGTCGCTTTTCAATCTCAATAAAGATACGGGAGCGCGGATGAAACCGCTCGATCACCTTTTCTGCAATACGATGGCAGGTATTCGACGAATCCAGGGGCACACGAGTATCGCTGCATAAGATCTCGAGCCCGCTCCCGCGCTCCGCACCGACACGAATTACGTCGTGCAGCGCAATCGTCTGATATACCGTACGCAGGCCGTGGAACCCGTCCGGCCGCCGCGCCCCGATATACAGGCCGAGATTGATTTTGGCAAACGACCGCACCGCGACATGCATAGGAAGGAGAATTGTAAGCGAAGTCTATAAGGCCCGGACACGATCATGCCGGCGCCGAGCGCTTCAATGAGGATCTCGGCACGCAATCCTTCGCGGGGATTCGCGCTGCGGGCACTCGCATGACCACGACGATACCCGCGAGCAAGATGGGCAATGAGAGACCCGTGGTCATCCCTCCGAGCGCTGGTACTCCTCAGACCTGAAGGCAACAGTGATGACCAAACACAACGATCCATGGGCCGGCGAACTGAAAACCGAATTTACCAGTGTCACCGCCGAGCCCGATTCTTCGCTCTTTATGGTCCCAAGCGACTACAAGATCGTCGACGATCAGAACGGGCCGGTGACCATCCAAATGGCCCCGCTGCCGCCGCCCGCATAGTAGTTATCCAGTCG
>Ga0335070_10012037_pt1 | contig 10108 bp, 4 predicted proteins | sample Lox_Sample_13_FD_206722 | JGI IMG/M metagenome (GOLD analysis project Ga0335070, IMG submission 206722) | Soil microbial communities from Loxahatchee National Wildlife Refuge, Florida, United States - Lox_Sample_1.3 | ecosystem: Environmental > Terrestrial > Soil > Wetlands | place: USA: Florida... | reverse complement strand
CTATGAGCACTGGCGCATGGGAGACTTCACGCGCGTACGACGGTGCCTGGTGCGTATTGCTTGAGGCGCACGCCCAGCGCGATCAGCAAGATGCCAAATAGGATCGCATAGGCTGCAATCACCCAGATCAGCGCCAGCGCGCCGGCTCCGGGTTTCGCAAACACGGCAATGCCGAAGATCACCGAGAGCAACCCCGAGAGCCCCAGCCACCATTCGTCCTCGATGACCTTGCGCAGGCGAACCGCGGCGACGATCTGAAAGATGCCCATCACCACCGCCCAGGCCGCAATGATCATCAGCAGCGTGAGCGCGGTCATCGCGGGCCACATGAAGGTCACCACGCCAGCGGCGATGCCAAGCAGGCCGACGATCAACAGCGACCAGAACGGCCTGCCTTGATCGCGCACTTGCCACGCGGCGATCAGCGCCAGCACACCGTCGGCCAGCGCATAGGCACCCCAGACGATGACCAATGCGGCCAGCGTGATATTAGGCCAGGCGAAAGCCATTACGCCGAACAGCACCGCCACCACGCCGCGCACCACGACCCAACCCCAGTTGCGGCCCAAATACTCGAGCATTTGGTTCTGCATACGTGCCTCCTTGAGATTAGGGGCGCTGGCCCGAACAGGCTTTCATCGCCGGGCGCTCCGCCCCTGGAATGAATTGCACCCAGTTGTGGCCTCACCAGACCGGCCCACTGGGGTTAGCTAGCGCGGTTAGCCCTTGTTGTACTTGAATTCGGGCATCTGCTTCAGAATATCCTTGGTGGCCCCGGGCAGAACGATCTTGGGCGTGACCTGAGTGAACTGCTGGACCGGAATCGCAACATGGTGCTTGCCCATGCCCAGGAACCCGCCCACGTCGATGATGGCCACGGACAATGTTCCATCCGGGGCGACGATCAAATCGCCAATCTTGCCGATCTTTTGATCGCTGTCGTTGTAAACGCTGGCTCGAAGCAGCTTTGACGCGCGCCAGCCGTCCTTGGCGATGATCTCGATCTTCCCGATGTCGACGCCGAGCGTGATCGTCCCGGCAACCGGGGCGTTCTTCTGCTCCGGCATCGCGCTGCCGATCAGCGCAAGACTGCAGAAGGCGAACAAGACCGCGTTTCCGGTGATATTGAGGCTCATGGCTTCTCTCCTGGTAGTTGATGAACCGACTCTGTTGATGAAACCGGGACGCGGCTCCACCGGCAGTAGCAAGCTCTCTTGTGTCTGGTCAGGTGCCAGACTAAGCACGTGTGGTTGCTGACCGGCTGCAGATTGCCGCGCGAATGTCACGGATGTCACCGCGGCGGCGCGCCACGGGACCTGCCCTGCGGAGTTTGCTGCGGTTGGCGGCGCCTAGGCCGTGCGGTGCAGGACGCGAGCGAGCGTTGTCGCCATCTCGCGCGACTGGAACGGCTTGATGAGCACTTCACTGACGCCGGCGGCGAGGGCATCCTGCGTCAGGCTCGCGCTATAGCCGCTCACCAGCACGATCGGCAAATCGGGCCGATGACGGTGCAACACACGCGCCAGCCCCGTCCCGGTGAGCCCGGGCATGACTTCATCGGTGACGACGATGTCGAAACGCCCGGGCGCGGCCTCGAATGCGGCGAGCGCGGCGCGGCTATCGGAGAATGATACCGGTTCGTACCCAAGCCGGGAGAGCATCTCGGCCGTCACTGCGAGCACCGGCGTCTCGTCGTCGACCAGCAGCACCCGCTCGCCGTTGCCTCGTGGCGGCAAGGCCGCCGCTGCATCTGCAGCGGCCAGCACGACCTCCGAGTGCGGCAGGTAGATCGTAAACGTGCTGCCTTGCTGCGGCGCGCTCTTTACGTCGATCGCGCCAGCCAGGTCGGTGACGATCGCGTAGACCAGCGCCAGGCCGAGGCCGGTGCCCTGGCCGATCTCCTTGGTGGTGAAGAACGGCTCGAAAATGCGTAATCGTATTGCCTCGTCCATTCCGGATCCGCTGTCCTCGACGGTCAGGCGCACGTAGCGGCCCGGCGCTAGCGTTCCGTGCGAGAGCGCTCGGTCGGTGGCGACGTCTGTGGTCTCGAGCGCCACACGCAAGGTTCCGCTGCCGCTCATGGCCTGGATCGCGTTGCTGCACAGGTTGATCACCACCTCGTGCAGTCGGGTGGCATCGCCGATCACGATCAGAGGTAGCTCGGGCGCGCTCGCCTCGAGACGGATAGCGGGGGGGAGCGAGCCTCGGAGCAGCTCGAGCGTTTCGGCCACGACGTTTGCGATGTCAACGGGCGCGCGCTTGCCGCGCTGGCTACGGCTGTAGGCAAGGATCTGCTCGACCAGCTCGCGGCCACGGGTCGCGGCGGCGAGCACGTTCTGCGCATAACGCTTGAGCGGCGAGCCACTGGGCGTTTCCTCGACGAGCATTTCGCCGTAGGCGAAGATCCCGGCCAGGACATTGTTGAAGTCGTGCGCGATGCCGCCCGCGAGCCGCCCGACCGCCTCCATCTTCGTGGCCTGGCGCAGCTGCTGCTCGAGCCGCTCACGCTCGACCTCGGCTCGCTTGCGCTGCGTCACATCTGCCACCGTACCGACGTATTCGATGATCTCTCCGTCCTCATCCAGGACCGGATGCCAAATCACGTGGAGGTGCTTGACAGTCCCATCGTGCAATCGGAGCCTGAAGTCTTGCGAGAAGTGAGCTTTCTCACGGAACCACTGCAGAGCGATTTCAGAAACCCTGTCGAGATCGTCTGGATGCACAAGTCGACGGGCCTCGTCAGGATCGGGGATGCCGTGCTGAGGATCCAATCCAAAAATTCGGAACAATTCCTCGGACCAGTAGAGCGATTTCCCGCTCCCAGGGTTGTAGGCGAAACTGCCGGTGTGGCTCAGGCGCTGTGCTTCCGCCAGGTAAGCCTCACTTCGTCGCAGAGCCTCCTGGGCCCGCTTGCGGTCCGTGTTTTCCTGTTGCAGTTCGGAATAGAGGGTGGCATTCTGCAGTGAGATAGCAGCCTGCGAGGCCAGCAATTCCAACACCGCGATGCGGCCCGCCGTGAAGGCGCACGAAGCTAAATTGTTCTCGAGATAGAGTGCGCCGACAAGCTTGACTTGCCTTACCAGGGGGAGGCAGAGCACGGACCGGGGCCGTCGCCGCTGGACGTACGCATCCGCCGAGAACAAAGTCGACGCTGCGACGTCATCCAGGATCAGGCTCTCCCGCGTCCGGATCACGTGATGGAGCACGGATTCGGGAAGCTCGGAGGGCGTCACGGCCGCCTGTCGCAGCGTGACCTCGACCCTATCCCTGCCGGTCGTCGCTTCCGCCTCGATGCGCGGCTCGTCGCCGCGGAAAAGGATGAGCAGGCCCCGTTCGGCTCCCGCGTGCTCGATCGCGATCCTCAGGAGCGTCTCGATCAGCTTGTCGAGTTCGATCTCGCCCGACACCGCCTGCGAGGCCTTGACCACCGCCTCGACGTCCAGCTGCTCGGCGGGCGCGCCGAAGGTGGCGATTGGAGGCGTCGTGGTCGGTTTCTCGCGGAGATGCAGGTGGAGCTGCTCGAGTTGCCGCACCTTGCCCAACGCGCCCCAGGAAAGATAGCAGTACCTGGCGTTCCGCAGATAGGCCTGAGCGATGGTCTCGATACCGCGCGCCGCGTAGAACCGCGCGGCCACCTCATGGGCCAGGCCCTCGTTCTGCACGAAGCCGTTTTCACGGGCCGAGCGGATGGCCTGCTCATACAGACGCATTGCATCGGGGTCTCGCCCTTCGAGGCGCGCGATCTCGGCCGACACCAGTGCGTGCTTGTCGCCGAAGGTCGGCGGGTAGTTGTCGGCCCACTCACGCAGTTGTTCCTCATGCGCCGTCAGGAGTTTGCACCACCCGGTCTGCTCGTCGGCAGAAGCCTTCTCATAGAGCGCCGCCACCGTCAGCGCGGTGTAGTAGAAGTAGTCGAGCAACTGGATATAGGCGGCTGAGGCCCAAAGCAGCGCCTTCGCCTTGTCGGCCGCCGCGAACGCCTCGGCGTAGTCGCCCGACAGGAACCGCGCCTTGAGCTTGAGGATCCAGTACCAGCACATCATGGTGGGCAACCGTTCTCCCATCAGTTGCGCCTCGAATGCGGCTTCGTCGAACTGCGCGCCGCTGAAGGTGGAGAAGGTCGCGGTCCGGCCCTGCATTGCCGCGATGAAGCGCTGCTGGCTCACGAACATTTCCTCGATGTCCCTGAACCTCGCTTTGCGGACAAAGTCCAGGCCCCTCTCCGACTCGCGCCACACCGCGTCGAGCGGATCGTTGCGCAGGAGAAGGTTCGAGACGCCTTGGGCCATGCTGTAGCAGGCGTGGGTCAGATCCCCGGTCTCCATGGCAGTCCGAAAGGCCGCCAGATTGAAATCGATCGCCGTCGCGATCGGCTGCGTCCAGAGGGAAACTGTTCCCATCTGGTAGTGGACCTTTGCCCGGTAAGCGATAAACCCGTGCTTCTCGACCAGGTCGTGTGCGAGCGTGGTGAAACGATAACCTTCGCTGTAACGGTGAAACACAGGGCCGAGGAACAGCCCGAAGCTCGCAAAGCCGTGTGCGGCCGCGCCGGACATCCCGTGCTGCATGCTGACAGTCACCAAGCGGCAATGGAGCAAGCAACACAAATGGAAGTCAGTAAAATAGGCGGGCGCAAGCAGGGCCGAGAGCATATCCATCGCCGCCCCCATTTCCAGATCCGTCATCAGCGGCAGATCGATCAAGTTCTCGATCGAGCGCATCTCAAGGTTGCGCCACACCGTCTCGTATTCGGCCTGGACTTGTTCTCGGGTAGGGTGCGCCGGGATGTCAATGCCGAACAGGCGCAGGCAGGCGAGCGCGCTGTCGACGGCTCGCGGGTTTTCCGACTTCAGGACATGGAGCAGGATCTTAAGATGGTAGGCGGCCGCCTGGTCGACTTTCGACGCCGCGCGCCTTATTAGCTCCCCAATTAGTTGCTCGGCTTTGTCGAAGCCACCGGTCAGAAACTCGCACTCCGCGCGTTCGAGCCATAGGTTGAACGTCAATTCGTACAGGCCGCCCCAGTCACTTTCGTCGAGCAGGGCCATACCGGCCGCAAAATACACGCACGCCGACGCATAGGCCGCCGACGCCTTGGCCTTGCGCCCGGCACGCAGCTCGATCGTTGCCACCTGCGCTTTCTCATCCCGGTCGACCAACAGTGCGGCGCCCCGATTGAGCTGGTTAGCGACATCGAACAGATGCTCGGCGAGCTTGTCCGCCGTCATGCTTGCCAGCAGCACGCGGCCGATGCGCAGGTGGACTTCGGCCCGCTGCTCTTCGGGAATCAGTGAATAGGCCGCCTGCTGGATGCGGTCGTGCAGGAACTTGTAGGCGCCATCCTCACGGAAGACGAACCCAGCGTGAACGGCTTCCGAGAGCGCCGCGTGCACCCTCTCCTCTGTTCCGCCGTGAACCACGGTCAGAGTGTCGATGTCGGCGACGCCCAGGCAGGCGAGCTGCTTCAGTGCTTCTATGGTGGCGGAGAGACGCTTGAGCTTCCCGGCCATGAGATCCACCACGTTGTCGGTGTAGCTCCTGGCGCGGATGCGGTCGATGTCCCATTGCCAGGCGCGCGCGGCCGGGTCGAAAGTGAGCAGCCCCTCCTCGGCCAGTGCGGTGAAGAACTGGATCGCGAAGAACGGATTGCCGCCGGTCTTCTCGTGCACCAGCTGCGCCAGGAGCCGCGCGCGCTTCGCCTCGCAATGCAGGGCATCGGCAACGAGGCGACCCACATCCTCGACCCCCAGGGGAGCCAGCACGATCTCCTGCACCCTGGCATCGGCCGCGCGAATCGCCTCGAGCGTGCGCATCAGCGGGTGCGCGGGGCCAACCTCGTTCTCCCGGTAGGCCCCGACTAAGAGCAGGTGTCGAACGTCGGGATGGGTGACCAGATGCTCGAGGAGCTCGAGCGTGGCGGTATCCAGCCATTGCAGATCGTCAAGAAACAGCGCGAGCGGGTGCTCCTTGCGCGCGAACACGCCGAGGAAGCGCCGGAACACCATCTGGAAGCGGTTCTTCGCGTCCTGCGGCGGCAGATCCGCGACCAGCGGCTGTTTGCCGATGATGAGTTCGAGCTCGGGAACGAGGTTCACCATGAGCTGACCGTTGGGGCCGAGCGCCTCGCGCAAGGCATCCCGCCACCGGCCAAGCTCCACATCGCTTCGACCCAGAAGCGGGCGGACCAGGCTCTGGAAGGCCTGGGCCAGGGTGGCGTGGGGGATGTCGCGCTGGTACTGATCGAATTTGCCCGACGCGAACAGCCCGCGCGGCGGGACGAGCACTTTGTGCAGCTCGTTCACCACCGAAGACTTGCCGATCCCGGCATAGCCGGAGACCAAGACCAGTTCGGGCGTACCGCTGGCCACGACACGGTCGAAGGCCGCGAACAGGGTGTCGATCTCGCGCTCCCGGCCATAAAGCTTCTCGGGGATCAGCAGCCGGTCCGATACATCGTGCGCGCCCAACGGGAACGGGAAGATGCGGCCATGCGACTCCCATTGCGCCACGAATGGCTCGATGCGGCCGGTCGCCTCCCATTCCGCCTGGCAGCGTCGAAGATCGGCCTCGACCGCGGCGGCAGTCTGGTAGCGCTCCTCGGCGGTCTTGGCCAGCAGCTTCATCACGATCGCCGAGAGCGGCCCCGGGATGCCCGCGACCCGCTCGGCGGGCGGCACTGGCTGCCGGGCGATGTGGCAATGCACCCACTCCATCGGATCGGCGGCAGTGAACGGGAGCCGCCCCGTGAGCATCTCGTAGAAGGTGATGCCAAGAGAGTAGAGATCGCTGCGGGAATCGATCGGCCGGTTCATCCGGCCCGTCTGTTCCGGCGCCATGTAGGCCAGCGTTCCGGCAATCACCTCGGGCGGCTCGGGGGTTTGACGCTCGCGGGGCAGGCGGGAGGCAATGCCGAAGCCGGTGAGCCAGACGCGGCCGCCGTCCAGGTCAACAAGGACATTCGCTGGCTTGATGTCCTTGTGAATGAGGCCTCGCGCATGCACCTGGCGGAGCGCGGCCGCGAGCGGAATGGCGATGCGCAGAAATTCCGATATTTCCAATGGCCGGCCGAGCAGACGGTCGAGCGGCTCACCGCCGGGATCCTCGAGCACCAGCGCCAAGCGGTCGTTGTAGCGGGACAGCGCGACTGGCCGCGCCGCCCAGGCAGCATCCAGTTCGGCTCTGAGCGCATACTCGTGTTCGAGCCGCTTGAGGTCCGCGAGCGAGGCATCCCCCGCGCTGACCAGCAGCACCGGCGCCAGGTCGTTTCCCGAGCCCCGGTAGAGAGTGAAGTCTCCCTCCCGTAACGGCGAGAACACGTAGCCCGAAAGCTCCGTCATAAGCGTCTCCTGCTAAAGCATGGCCGATCCGATGATGCTGCCCGTCATGGACGGCAGCGTGATGAGGATAAAATAGACGAAGCCCGTTGTCGCGAGGTCGAGCCCGAGCCGTAAGCAGGCAAAGCTCAGCCATGGCAGGCCGATGCCGGCGAAACACCGGATACGCACCCTCAGCTGTGCCGAGCAGTTTCGCGTCATGGCCTTCGCGCAGCTCACCTGCCGGGGAGAGCCTGCGCGATATCGAGGCGTATCTTTCCGCGCAAGCGGGGAAGCTCTACCACATGGGTTTGCGCGAACCGGTTCGACGCTCGACCTTGGCCGACGCCAACGAATCGCGCGATTGGCGCATCTACTACGAGTTTGCCCAACGACTGATCGTCAAGGCACGAACGCTCTATGCCAACGAGGACTTCGGCGTGGAACTGGCCAATACGGTTTATGCGCTCGACGCCACGACCATAGATCTGTGTCTGTCGATGTTCCCCTGGGCGCCGTTTCGCTCCACCAAAGCGGCAGTGAAGCTGCACACGCTGCTCGATTTGCGCGGCTCGATTCCCACCTTCATTCACATCTCCGATGGCAAGCTGCACGAAGTCAATGTCCTGGACTTGCTCATCATCGAGGCGGGCGCCTTCTACATCATGGATCGGGGCTACCTAGACTTCGAGCGGCTCTACGCTCTGGACCAAGCGGGCGGATTCTTCGTCACGCGCGCCAAGCGAAGCCTGGATGCACGACGCCTGTACTCGGCGCCGGTGGATCGCAGCAGCGGACTGATCAGCGACCAGACCATCGCGCTCAACGGCTTCTACGCCGCCAAGCACTACCCCGACCATCTGCGCCGCATCCGCTATCGCGACCCCGAAACGGGCAAGACCCTGATGTTCCTGACCAATCAGTTCATTGTGCCGGCACTGACGATCTGCGCGTTGTACAAGTCCCGCTGGTCTGTGGAGCTGTTTTTCAAATGGATCAAGCAGAATCTGAGAATCAAGCGCTTCTACGGCACCTCGGAGAACGCCGTCAGAACGCAAATCCGGATCGCCATCAGCGTCTACGTGCTGGTGGCGATCATCAAGAAGCAGCTCAATCTGGAGGTATCGCTGCATACGTTAATACAGATCTTGTCAGTGACGCTCTTCGAGAAACTGCCACTGCAACAGGCAGTTGCTGATATCGCCCCGGTCACTAATGACGAGGTCATGCATAATCAACTGAAACTATTAGAATTTTAACCGGACTCTTCTGATTGACGCTCTATTGCAATATTAGACACAAGAGAGAGAATGTCATGCATGAGAGTGAGGCGACGCTGTTGTCCAGTCACTGCCACATCTGATTCTTGCGAAGTCATCCCAACTACGAACGCAAAGTAAGCTGTGCCGCGAAATAACCGTCCATCGCGATACGCAACGCCCCGATTGAACGGGAAGACTTCATCTTCTTCGAGCTTGTATGGCGGCCGCCTCCAGCGGATTTGTTGGTGATCAATTTTTTTCGCTTTCGGTCGATTTCGCGGACGGGAATCCTCACACGCTTTCCGAGCCTCAAGGTACGCGGCGCGGGTCGAGAAGTTCGTACTCCGCTATCAGAACTGGGTGATCATAGAAGTCACCGTGGCGGCGCGCCACGGATGCTACCCGGCAGAGTCTTGCTGTCCTTGGCGGCTCCAGGTCGTGCAGTGCGGGAGGCGAGCGAGCGTGGTGGCGATCTTGCGCGCCTGGAGGGGAGGTCACTGATGCGGGCGGCGAGCGCGTCCTGCGGCAGGGTCGCGCCGCAGTAAGCCCCGCTCACCAGCACAATCTGCAAATCGCGCCGATGGTGGCGCAACACACTGTACCGAGCGCGGCGCAGGGAACGTATTAGCGTTCGGCTTGACATTACCTGCTGACCGGCGTCCCTGATCGCTGTCCTTCCCGTTGAGTTCCTTGACTTTCAGGCGGCATCGCGCCGATCTGCGCACGCAACCGTCCCCTCAAAATCACGGCTGTAACCCGATTTCCGATTCCTGGAATCGATGCGTAATTCCGAGGGCGGACACTGAACAGGATGCTCGAAGGGAACTCGCCATGAAGCAAGCATTGGTCATATGCCCGAGTCTCCTATCGATTGCGCATTGACATTGAAAAGGAGGTTTTGAAAATGACTCGCGTTTGGACCAAAGCGGCGGCAGCCGCACTGGTTCTATTGTCATCCACTTTCGCGCTGGCGGCTGACGAGACGCCGGATGGCTGGATCGAGTTTTCAGGAGGATCGGCAGCTGTCGGAGTTGGCGTGAAATGGGGCAAAGGTACGCTGTACTACCGGGGCCAGGCCTACCCTTTCCAGGTCAGCGGTCTTAGCCTAGTGGACCTCGGCGGTAGCGAAATCAACGGAAGCGGCGAGGTCTATCATCTGGCAAAGGTCGGCGACTTCACTGGCGACTACAGCGCAGTGGCAGCGGGAGCCACGGTAGAACGCGGGGAATCGTCGGCCGCGATGCGGAATGAGCATGGTGGCTCCAGCGCCAATCAGGCCAGCGGCAATCAGACAGATAATCATGGTTTTTGGCTTCATGATGTCAGGATACGCCACGTCGCGCTCACGATGCCGTGGGTCACGGTGTTCTCAAAGCTCGAAGGGGTGTTGGTGTGTGCGTCGAGCCCGGTAGTCCGGCGGCCAAAGCGGGTCTCGAGCCAGGGGACGTTATCCTCAAGTTCAATGGGTAGCAGGTCGACAACTCCGCCCAACTGCCCGTGCAGGTCGCCGAGATCAAACCAGGAGGCACTGTG
>Ga0335070_10012036_pt1 | contig 10108 bp, 8 predicted proteins | sample Lox_Sample_13_FD_206722 | JGI IMG/M metagenome (GOLD analysis project Ga0335070, IMG submission 206722) | Soil microbial communities from Loxahatchee National Wildlife Refuge, Florida, United States - Lox_Sample_1.3 | ecosystem: Environmental > Terrestrial > Soil > Wetlands | place: USA: Florida... | reverse complement strand
TCGACATCTCCGCCAAGCTCGTAAAACAGGATAGAACACCGCTGTATTCTTTCCAAAAACAAGATCTCGTCGTTGTTCACGGCACCAATACGACCTTCGATTTACTGATTCCATTTGATCTTGATAAGATTTCCTTTTTTAACTGGTTCAGCCTCATTTACAAAAATACGACTCTCAAGTTACTCCTGAATATCAACGCACTCTACATGTTTGGATTGATTCAATTCACCGCAGATGAAACCATCGATATCCCTTGGTCCTCACCACCACTCAACCTCTCAGATAACGCAACGGTCAAGGCAGGGATTCACGGTCTCTGTACTCTTTTCAAGCTTACAGAAAATACCTCAATTTCCTCGATTTCCGATCTCATATCACTCATTTCTTTGCCACAGATTTCCTATAATTCCTCGAATGGTTTTTCATTTTCTCTTAGTATATCTTCATATTCGGAAACGGTAAAAAACATCACCTGCCAAATCGTTGTACCCTTGCTCGTCGTTGATGGCGGTTTCGAATTCACAGCATCGTTCCTTGTGGGTTTTGAGGGAAATGAACCTGTGTTTGTTGTCCAGGGGGTAGGAATCGAGTATGTCAACCAGACATAAATTGATTGCGCCAAAGGCTTTGTTTGCTTTACTCTTTTACCTAATCATCCCTCTGTGTTCACTTCTTCTCATCGTGCACATGTATCCAGAGCTACCTCAAGAGCGGATGTACATGCGCATCTACTGGGTCATTCCGACAGCGACTGCTCTTGTCATTTTTGCACAACTCAGCTCGCTGTACGAAAAAGGGGACACGAAGCGATTTCTCCTCAACATCGGATTTACCGTTTCGACGATGATTTGGATGTTTGGATTACTCGGCGGAGGTTTGGTGATGACTACACAATGGAACGGATATGATTTTTCGCTCCATATGGACAAATATGTGTTTCTCATCATCTGCGTCGCGGTCTTGAATCTTCTGTACTATACATTGGAATGGAAAGTGTGCCGTAAACATATGAATGTTCTTCTCTCACGGAAGAACAGCATGACTGATTCATATGTTTAATCGGACGGGACTATGATAGCCGGATACTTCTCTGCACCGTTTTTAATATTAGTTCAACGATATCTCCATGAGGAATTTTTCCACAAAAAAAGGGGGAATGTGTGTGAAATCGAACACCCGTCAGATTCTTGAGAATCGTTTATCCCAGAAGGATTATCAGAAAATTATGAAACTCGATAATCCTTCACTTAATTCGTTTGTCGCTTCCTCAATTGAACGATGTAACCCTAGGAAAATCTTTGTCGGTACGCATTCGAAAGAAGATATCCTTTACGTCAAAGAAGCTGCCGTACGGAACCATGAGGAAAAAGAACTCGCCATGGAAGGACATACGATTCATTTTGATGGATTCCTTGATCAAGCTCGAGATAAGGTTCACACGAAATTTCTTCTCCAAAAAGGAACATCACTGGGACCTGAATTGAATACCATGGATCGTGACGAAGGAATCGCAGAACTCACAACGTTGATGACCGATATCATGGCCGATCGTGAGTTGTTTATCAAATTTTATTGTCTGGGACCCACCAGCTCGATTTTTTCGATTCCTTGTATTCAGTTGACAGATTCTGCATATGTTGCCCATAGTGAGGACCTTTTGTACAGACAAGGATACCAGGAGTTCGAAAGACAAGGAAAAAATGCTCGTTTTTTCAAATTCATTCATGCACAAGGAGAACTTGAAAAAGCTGGATTTGGATTACTCGTCAGCAAAAACATAGAAAAACGAAGGGTGTACATTGACCTTCAAGATGAGGTCATTTACAGCTTGAATACTCAATATGGTGGTAACAGTCTTGGCTTGAAGAAACTCGCGATGCGGTTAGGTATCAACCGCTCGTCTCAGGAACAGTGGCTCGTCGAACATATGCTGGTGATGGGTGTGCACGGTCCAAAAGGACGAATCAGTTATTTCACTGGAGCGTTTCCCTCGATGTGCGGAAAGACCTCCACTGCGATGATGCAGGGGGAAACCATCGTCGGCGACGACATTGCATATCTCCGTTCAATTAATGGAAAAGTACGGGCAGTCAATGTTGAGGCAGGGATTTTCGGTATCATTGAAGGCATTAATGACACCAATGATTCTTTACAATGGGAGGCGCTGACACATCCAGCGGAGCTGATATTCTCCAACGTCTTGGTCACCAAGAATAATGATGTTTATTGGACAGGAAAACCAGGAGTGAGTCCAGAGGTTGGAGTGAATTATTCAGGGGACTGGTTCAAAGGGAAGGTTGACGCCACTGGGAAAGAAATCCCACCGTCTCATAAGAATGCGAGGTTCACGTTTCATTTAAATATTCTTCCGAACGTTGATGCATTTCTGGATGATCCCTTAGGAGTTGAGGTCCAGGGATTTATCTACGGCGGACGCGACTCCGATACATCTGTCCCGGTTGAAGAATCTTTTAATTGGAGGCATGGTATTATCACGAAAGGTGCCTGTCTTGAATCAGAGACCACCGCGGCTACCTTAGGAAAGGAGGGTGTCCGGGTATTCAACCCCATGTCGAATATTGATTTCCTTTCCATACCCATCGGACGGTACATTCAAAATAATCTGGACTTTGGTGCATCGCTCCCTCATCCTCCATGTATCTTCTCGGTGAATTACTTTTTAAAACAAAGAAATGGTTCCTGGTTGAACGATAAGAATGACAAAGCAATTTGGTTGAAATGGATGGAACTCCGAGTGAATAAGGATGCCGATGCGCTGACAACTCCAACAGGGTATATCCCTCTCTACCTCGACCTGAAGAAACTCTTTGCTCAAGTTTTACACAAACAGTATCCGCGTGAGGATTATATCAAGCAATTTACGATACGAATCAAGGAGAATCTCGAAAAAATAAAGAGAATGGAGACAATCTTCCGCACACGAATCTTCGATACCCCGGGAACCGTATTTACCATTCTTAAGGAGCAGCACGACCGATTGATTGATGAACAGCAAAGATTCGGAGATTACATTTCACCAGAAAAGTGGTAGCTCCTGAAAATTCATAGGAAATCTTGGAGAAATCATTTGGAAAAGAAAGAAAAAGAGGGGAAAAAAAGATTATGATGGTCCTACGTTCAGATCGAAAGGATTCATTCTCCAGGGGAGAATCATCACCCAGCCGCCAATCGGTCTAATACGACGCAGCGGCCATTGAATAGATCCCCACCAGTCATTCGATGCATCAGCAAATCCAAAATTGATTTGTACTAGAACCAAAGCTTGCTGCGTATTATTGATGTTGTTCTTTATGATGAGGTCCCCAATGCTGAAAGTTAGTTCGATTTCTACGATTCCACTCGATTGAATGACGTTTTGACTTATGAGATTAGCTCCAGTGAAATAAAATTGAATCCCTTTGCCATTCCCCTCAATTTTGTTAAATTCAATCCTGTTGAACTCGGAGTGCTCAATCCGTAGACCACAGATGGAATTGTTATTGATCGTGTTATGAGAAATGGTGTTGAAGTTCGAATGGATTGTGAACATCCCAGCAAAAAAAATCCCGTACGTATTTGAGTCAATCACGTTATTGCTGATGATATTCCCTTCTGCTTGATACGCGTGTATCCCTATGCCGTTGTCATGGATAGCGTTTCGATCGATGGTTGTTCTTCCGCATCCGGTAAGGTAGATCCCTTCATCTGGATTATTATAAAATTCATTACCCGAGATGGTGTTATTCTGGCCGACATCTACGTAAATTCCGCTATGAGTGTTGTCCAAGAAGAGACTTCCAGTGATGGTGTTCCCAGAGGAATAATACATATGGATGCCTCGTGAAGTCATCGTAAAAACATTGTTGGCAAAGGTATGATCGCTTGTGGAAGTGTATATTCCATCCTGTGTTCCATCATTTTTGATAGTAAATTCTCGCAGAGTTATACCTTCGCCGGTGATTTCTATCGTTTGGTTGAGATTGTTCCCTTGTATCAAGGTGATATTTCTATCTTGGCCTATGAGTGTCAGAGATTTATCGATGATGATATTCTCAGAGTATGTTCCTGCATAGACAAAAATAGTATCTCCGTTTGATGCGGCATTAATCGCACTCTGTATCGTTGAATAATTTCCAGGCCCGCCTCCTCCGACATAAAACGTTCCTGAGCTTACCGTTGGACGAGGGATGAGCGGTTGTGGGAGCGCGCTGATTGTTTGAGTGCTTGTCAAAAAAAGTCCGATTACTATGAGACATATGCCTAAATTCTTCAATTTATTCTTCATGTTCATTAGACCTCCATTTTTCAATAGAAAAATCATTGCTCAAATTTAACTTTAATTTAATAACTACTCAAAATTGATTAATAAATAGTTTAAATACGTCTAAGATTAAATCGATATAGGGGCACAATTTTTGGTTTTTCCGATTTTCTTTATATCCGTTTTTCGATGATTTCTGAAATACTTTTCGTAACGTTAATACAACTTTAAGACATCTATACTCATTTGATTAGAGCCCAAAAAAAAATCAAATAAGGCTGTAAGGAAAAAAATGTTGAGATGCAAACATTGGATAAAATTTATTTTTCGAATCAGTAGATTATATTTACAAAAGCAAAACGACCTGAAAAAATTAACAACACAAAGTTATGACAAGATATCTCCTATATATGATGAAAAATGGTCAGACCACATGAACAAGTTTTCTGATGAAATGATCAGGAGAATGATATTTCCGAGGAGTGGAAAAGGAATTGATTTGACTTGTGGAACAGGTTATGTGACGAATCTTATTGCAAAAAGACTTACAGGCGAAGTCATCGGTGTTGACATTTCTGAAGGGATGCTCATGGTTGCTAGGAAAAAATATGGAGATAAATGTCGGTTTGTGCGTCAGGATGTCTTAGATTTTTTACGAGAGCAACCCTCCGAAAGTATTGATATCGTAACCTGTGCATGGGGTCTTGGTTTTACAAAACCGTATTCAATGATCAAAGAAATCTCACGAGTCTTAAAATCAAACGGACAACTAGCGGTAATTGATAACAGTCTTTTTACAATCTACGAAGTAGTGTTTTCCGGATTATCCACGGTAGCTGAACGCCCTGCCTCAGTGATTCATGTTATGAATGTCAGATGGTTACCGACAAAAGGAGCACTACGAAAAAGAATGAGACTGGCAGGGTTACAAGTCGTTTCATCATGGAAAGGGAAAAAGACATATTACGCGAGCAATGAAAAAGATGCGATCAATTTTTTGATTTCAACCGGCACAGCTGCTGGTTATCAATATTGCATCGATCCACGCTATGCAGATGTAATCAAACAGCGTTTTGGGGTAATTTTGAAAAAATCCTACGGAACAAAAAATGGAATACCCATCACTCATCGGTATATTGCAGCCATCGCAAAAAAGCCTTAACAATGCGGTTACTTATTGATTTTCCTTGTATACCTGTATATTTTGGGATACAATGATTCTTCGTCTAACTTCGGTATCATCTTCTTGCTTTCGCTTGGAGGTAATGGAAGAGAGTCTCCCTCGATATTTTGAGCAATGCTCCTCATAAGACATTCGGTTCGAGGTCTTGGAAAATGTGTCTCCATTTCTTCCCAGATGATCTTTAACGGTTTTTCTTGTACATTTCCAAAACTCAGGGGAGTGAAATCGCAGGGGCATACTTCGCCTGCAGCGTCGATAAACAAGCACTGATATCCGGTGAGACAACCCATGAAATCTTTTGTTTCATACACCGCTGGTGTTGTGACGATTGGTCCAGATTTCTTTTTGTTCAATCTTTTTCGAATATCTATGAGCAATTTGAGCTCATCTTGATTGAGCTGATGAGAGGTGCGTCCAGCCCATCGTCCCGTAGCTACGGGATAATTTATTCCGAGTTCACCCGCATCAAGTGAACATGCTAAATCGTATATTTTCTCTAGTTCTCCATTATGTATTTTTTCTCTTGTTGCGATTGTGTTAATTCCCGTGTAAATTCCTGTTTCACTGCATATTTTTAAAGCCTGAATTCCGAGTTCCCATGTTCCTTTCTTTCTTCGAACTTCATCTTGAACTTTTGGATCTACTGAATCTATGCCGACAAAGACAGACCCCACATTTGCATCATACAATGCTTGTGCTCTTTTTTTAGTTAAATCGTATCCTGTTGTATAGAGAATCGTTGATAACTCAGGGGAGCAGGAAGCGATGATTTGTTCAAGGTCTCCTCGGGTCATCGGTTCTCCTCCTGTAATCCCAAGAATGGCGGTCCCTAGCTCTTTGATTTCCCCGATGATTTTTAAAATTTCGTTGGAGGAGAGATCCACGGTCTTGCGTTTGCCATAGCTGCAGTGTGGACATTGAAAAGGGCATTTTGAGGTTATTGCGAAATCTATGGTGTGAGGGAGTCGTTTCTGATTTTTGATGATGTCGACGATCCTATCGAAAGATTGCGATGGATATGGCGGGAAAAACGAATTGATTCTTATCTGATTGTTGAACCAGTGTGGCTGCTCACTTCCAGCGGTAAGTATAGTAAACAGCTTCAATCGAAATGATGTTTCCTTGATGTAAGGATAAAATTCTTTTAGCAATGTTAACGTATGTACCTTTTTCATTTTTTACCTTTCACTTTGAAACCGGACGATTTAATTTTTCTTTGATAGTTTTTTATAGATGGCAGGAGAGGGGGAATCTTTGGTGAGCTGAGGGACCAGAGTCTTACTTTGTTCAGGAGACAAGGGTAGAAAATCTGATTGTATCGTATGAGATATTTCCCTCATCAAGCATTCTGCTCTTGGTCTTGGGAAATATCTTTCCATCTGTGTCCATATGTCCTTTAGATGTGCTTCCTTTACATTTCCGAAGCTCAGCGGTGTGAAATCACAAGGGCAAATCTCACCAGAGGAGTCAATAAACAATGTCTGGTATCCCGTATTACATCCCAAAAAATCAGCTGTTTCGTACTCGGCTAGAGTGCTGACGATTGGTCCTGATCGATTTCTATTTAACTTTCTTTTGATTCCTCTGAGCATCTCGAGTTCTTCTGCTTTGAGTTGATTGTTTTGACACCTGACCCAACGACCCGTCGCAATCGGAAAATTTAATCTCAGTTCTCCTACATTAAGGGACCAAGCGAAATCATAAATTCGCTCCAGCTCTCCATTGAGTATTCGTTCTCTGGTTGCGATGGTGTTGATTCCCGTGTAAATTCCTTCTTCATGGCATAGTTGGAGTGCTTGTTTTGCAAAATCCAGTGATCCTTTCTCCCCTCGTACTGCATCCTGAATTTTTGGGTCTGTCGAATCGATACCGACAATGACTGAGTCTATTTTTGCTTTAGACAATGCTCGTATTCTCTGTTTGTCGATTTGAAAACCTGTCGTGTACAGGATCGTTGATAATTCCGGCGCACAGGCTGCGATGATTGTTTCAAGGTCTGGCCGCGTCAATGGCTCTCCACCGGTGATTCCGAAAATCGCAGTACCAAGCTCTTTTATTTCTTCGATTAACCGTAATATTTCTTGAGTGCCCATTTCTTCTTTTTTACGTTTCCCATAGCTGCAGTGTGGGCAATGGTAGGGGCATTTAGAAGTTATGGCAAAATCAATGGTGTGAGGGAGACGTTTTCCATTTTTGATAATGTCTACGATTCTATCAAATGATTGAGAAGGATAGGGCGGAAAATTTGAATTGATACGAATTTGATGACGAAACCAATGCGGCCGTTCCTTTCTAAATTTTAATAATGTAAACCACTTCAATTGAAAGGAGGCGCCCTTAAGATAAGGGGACAATTGTTTAAGTAAGGTTCGTTTTTTTACCGCTTCCATATTTTCCCAGATTTCATTAATTTTTTATTGATTCACTCATGACTGATTTTTTAAATCCATATATCAGGCAAAAGTGTTTCTTATAACCACTCTGTTTAATACATGCGAAATATCTTTATACGTCTTTTCACTTAAAATACCTGAAAAAAACATGAAAGTTCTCCTGATTCATCCAGCATCTGGCGGGATGGAGTTTGCGGAAAATTTTTCTGTTCCTATCGATCCCTATCTTCCTCCGCTGGGAATTCTTTACATCGCAAGCATGTTGGAAAGAAATGGACATGAAGTAACGGTCATCGACTGCAACGCCGAACGTTTTACCAAAGAGGTCTGCAAGAAAGCATTGAATGGTTGTGATGCGGTCGGCATGACCCTGTATTGCCATCCATTTGAACAGGATAATTCTACATTCATCTCCAATACGATCCGAGAAATCGATCCAGATATCCCCTTGATCGTCGGCGGCCCTCATAGCACCCTATTACCTGAACAATCCATAAAAGACCACAACGCGAATATCAGTGTCATCGGGAGGGGCGAGACGGCCATTAACCCCATCATGGATGCATTGGAAGGAAAGAGGAATCTATCCAGCATCCCCAATATCGTGTACAAAAATAATGGGGGTATCCTTCGAACCGCTTCAGAACCAATCACCCTGAATTTTGATGACCTTCCCTATCCATCCCGGCATCTGGTGGACAAATACGATTATGGGTACATGCAAGGATTGAAAATCGCAAAAGGACGCTTGACTTCGATCATCACCTCAAGAGGATGTGCCAATAGATGTAAATTCTGTAATTTGTACGCGTGCGTCCCCGAGTGTACCTTTCGGTCGGTCGAGAAGATCAAAAAAGAAATTGAGGATATTTCAAGGAAAGGATATCAAACGCTCACGTTCGTCGACGATAATTTCATGATGCGGAAAAAAACAGTCCTTGAGATTATGAACTACATTATCGACAGCAAGTTTGATTTTCGGCTCTGGATCTTCGGAGCAAGAGCAGCTGGCGTCGACAAAGCGATGTTCGAAAAAATGCGCGATGCCGGCACCGACATTATCAGTTTTGGGATCGAATCCGGAAGTCAGGAGATCCTCGATTACTACAACAAAAAGTTGACACTTGATCAAGTGAAATTCGCAGTCAAGCTTGCGAAAGAAATGGGATTTTTGACCACAGGGACCTTCATCATCGGTGCACCGATTGAGACACGGGACCATATCAATCAAACAATCCGGTTCGCTTCGCATTTGCCCTTGGACGCCGCTATTTTCTTTGCATTTCATTACACGTATAAATCCCCCTTGTGGCAGGAGGCTGTGGAGAAAGGCATGATTAAACCTGATGAATTTCGTGTCGTGCCCGATAAAGGACGAGGTCTTGGCAATTTCACGGCTGAAGAGCTTTTTTATCTGACGAAAGTGGCAAACCTCCGTTTCTTCATCAATCCAAGACGCTGGACTAGGACTCTTTCGAACGCATTACGACACGATGATTTCCGGTTGTTTTTGCAGGGCTACCAAATGGTGAGGAAAATATTCACTCAGGGGTGAGTCTTCGACCATTAATCCCATGCTAGTGTTCTATTAAGTTTAAGAAGAAGAAGCTGTTTTCGAAAACGATGCGGTATGGATGTCAAAGAAGTGATTCGCAACCGGCATAGTGTCCGGAGTTTTTCTGAGAAAACTCCTTCAAAAAAAATCATTGACGAGATCATCGGGTACGCAAATCTCGCACCCTCAGCTGGAAATCTTCAGGCAAGGGATTTCGTCATCGTCGACGATGAGGCCATAAGAAAACAACTGAGTGCTGCCGCGTATCATCAGAGGTTTTTGGCGGAGGCACCGATTGATATCGTCGTCTGTGCAAACTTTCACCGCATCTCGTCGTACGGAAAGAGAGGGAGGGAGTTGTATTGCATTCAAGACGTCTCTGCCGCTGTCGAGCATATCCTTCTTTTGGCTGTCGACTACGGCTTAGACAGTTGCTGGGTTGGTGCCTTTGATGAAAAAAAGGTCACTGCGATTCTTGGGCTTCCCGAACACATTCGACCTCTTGCTATTCTTCCGATTGGGTATGCGAACGTGGAAAAAACCGCGACGCAAAGATTGGATATTCGTACGATAACTCATCTCAATCGTTGGTAAAGCGCTCTCCAAAGAATGTAATGAAGAAAGATCGGGGAATTACTCAAAATACTGTAACAGCTTTCTTCCTGCAGCCTTTTTTCTATTATAAATAGCAAATGCTAAAAAAATTTATAAATTAG
>Ga0335070_10012033_pt1 | contig 10109 bp, 9 predicted proteins | sample Lox_Sample_13_FD_206722 | JGI IMG/M metagenome (GOLD analysis project Ga0335070, IMG submission 206722) | Soil microbial communities from Loxahatchee National Wildlife Refuge, Florida, United States - Lox_Sample_1.3 | ecosystem: Environmental > Terrestrial > Soil > Wetlands | place: USA: Florida... | reverse complement strand
GAGCTGCCCGGGCTCCGGAGCGCGCCGAGCCCCGTACAGGCTGTAGATTGGGAGACCGGTCGCGGCATCGGTGGTGTCCGCGACCGGCGCACCGGGCGCCCCGGCGCCCCGGATCCCGTGCTCGGGCGCGAACAGGGACACGACACGCACGCCCGGTTGCCGCGCCAGGCGGTCGATGGTCGAGATGCCCCGGGCGTCCACGGCGGCCTGGTTGGTGACGAGGCCGACGCGCCTGCCCCGGACGAGGTGGATCGAGTCGGTCAGCAGGACGTCGATGCCGGGAAGGACGCGGTGGGCCGATTGGCGGAACTCAGCAGTGGAGTCGCCGGACGGCACGCCGCCAGTGGTTGCCAGGCGGCGGTCGACGGATACCGAGAGCAGACAGGTGAGCGCCAACGCAGCAGCCGGGAGTGACCGGGCTTGAAACACTCTTCCCCCTTCGCCGTCTTCGCCGTCTGCCAGCTGGTGTGGTGCGGCGCCTGCGCCCGCGTCCTCTCCACCGCCGCGGCGCCGCCGGGACCCATCCCCTCCCCCGACACGTCCGCCGCCCAGCCCGCGCCCGTCCCGCCCGACAGCGGCGTCCTCGCGGCGGCGCCCGGCGTCCCGCCGCTCCACCTCACCCTGCGCGAGAAGGCCGCGCAGCTGGTGATGCCGTGGATCGCCGGCGACTACTGGGCGACCGACGCCGCGGCCATGGACTCGGCCCTCCACCTGGCGGCGGACGACGGCGTCGGCGGCTTCATCGTCGGCGTCAGCGCGTCGCCGTTCGACGTCGCCGAGAAGCTCAACGCGCTGCAGCGCGCCGCGCGGGTGCCGCTGCTGATCGCGTCCGACCTCGAGTCGGGGCTCTCGGCCCGGGTGCGCGGCGGCACCGCCTTCCCGGGCAATATGGCGCTCGGCGCCACCGACCGGGAGCTGGACGCCTACGAGGTGGGGCGGGTGGTCGCCCTCGAGGGACGCGCCATCGGCATCCACCTCGACTTCGCGCCGGTGCTGGACGTCAACAACAACCCGCGCAACCCGATCATCAACGTCCGGTCGTTCGGCGAGAACCCGCAGCGCGTGGCGGAGCTGGGCGACGCCTTCATCCGCGGCCTGCGCGAGCACGGGATGCTCAGCACGGCGAAGCACTTCCCGGGGCACGGCGACACCGAAACGGACTCCCACATCGCCCTGCCCGCCATCGCCGGCAGTCGCCCGCGCCTCGATTCGATCGAGCTGGTGCCCTTCCGCGCCGCGGTGCGCGAAGGGACCGACGCGGTCATGGCCGGCCACCTCGCGGTGCCCGGGCTCGCCGGCCCCGACGCGCCTCCCGCCACGCTGTCGCCCGTGGTCCTCGACACCCTGCTCCGCGGCGACCTGGGATTCCGCGGCCTGATCGTCACCGACGCGCTCAACATGGGGGCCGTCGTCGGCCGCTACGGCGCCACGCAGGCCGCAGTCCGCGCCCTCGCGGCCGGCGCCGACGTCCTGCTGATGCCGGTGAGCGCCCGCGCGACCATCGACGCCGTGGTGGACGCGGTGGCGGGCGGCGCGGTGAGCGAGGCGCGGCTCGACTCCTCCGTGGCGCGCGTGCTCGCGGCCAAGGCGCGGCTGGGCCTGTTCCGCCAGCGCCTGGTCGCCGTGGAACGCGTCGCCCAGGTCGTGGGGACGACCGCGGACGCCGCGCTGGCGCAGGACATCTCCCAGCGGAGCCTGGTGCTGGTCAAGGACTCCATCGGGCTGGTGCCGCTCCCGGCGGCGCGCCGCCGCATGGTGCTGATCGTGGCCTACGGCGACGAGACCAGCCGCGACGTCGGCGCCGGGATCGCGGCGGGACTGCGCGGCTCGGTGGACACGATCCGCACGCTGCGGCTGTGGCCCGCCTCGGGGCCGGCGTCGTTCGACTCGGTCCGCGCCGCGGCCGCCGGGGCCGGGGTGGTGCTGCTGGTCGCGGCCTCGCGGCCCACCGCGTGGCGCCCCGACGCCGTGGACATCCCGGACGGCGTCGCCACGCTGATCGGCCAGATGGCCGCCGCCGGCGCCCCGGTGCTCGCGGTGTCCCTCGGCAGCCCCTACGTGCTGGCCCAGATCCCGGGCGTGAGCAGCTTCCTCGCCGCGTGGAGCGACACCGACCCGATGGAGCGCGCCGTGGCCCGCGCCCTGCTTGGCCTGGCTCCGGTCACGGGCCGGCTGCCGGTCTCGCTGCCGCCCGCCTGGCCGGCGGGCAGCGGCCTCCTGCGCGGCAGTCCCGCCGCCCCGCCGCGCGCCGGCAGCGCGGCGCCGTGAGCCCGCTGCTCCTCGCCGCCGCCCTTGTCGCGATGACGCAGGACACGAGCTGGAACCAGCTGGAGCGCTACGTCGACGAAAGCGTGGCGCGCCGGGCGTTCCCCGGCGCCGTCGTCGCGGTCGGACGCCACGACACCACGCTGTTCCTGAAGGCCTTCGGCCGCCTCGACTACCGGCGCGGCGCGCGGGTCACCACGCGGACCGTGTACGACCTCGCGTCGCTCACCAAGGTCGTGGGGCTCACCACCGCGATGATGCAGCTGGTCGAGGAGGGCAAGGTCGGGCTCGACACGCCGGCGGTGCGCTACGTCCCCGCCTTCCGCGACAGCAGCGTCACCGTCCGCCAGCTCCTGACCCACAGCTCCGGGCTGCCGGCGTGGAAGCCGCTGTGGCGGCAGGTGCACTCCCGCGCCGAGATGTTCGCGCTGGTGGACGCCGAGCCGCTCGAGGCGCCGCCTGGCACCAGGATGGTCTACTCGGACCTGGGCGCGATGGTGATGACGCAGATCGTCGAGCACGTCTCGGGCGAGCGGCTGGACCGCTACCTGCGGATCCACCTGTTCCGGCCGCTTGGCATGCGCGACACGCGGTTCCGCCCGCCGGCGAGCTGGCGGCGCCGCATCGCGCCGACGGAGATCGACACCGCCTACCGGCACCGGCTGGTGCGCGGCGACGTGCACGACGAGAACGCGGCGGCGATGGGCGGCATCTCGGGACACGCGGGCCTGTTCAGCACCGCGCCCGACCTGGCGAAGTTCGCCCAGCAGCTGCTGCGCACGCTGCGGGGCGAGCGCTCCGGCCGCCGGACCCGCACCGGCACCCGCGGCGGCGGGGAGATCCCGGGTGGGATCGTGGACTCGGCGACCGTGGCCGAGTTCACCCGCGTGCAGGACTCCGCCTTCTCCAGCCGGGCGCTCGGCTGGGACACGCCGAGCCGGGGCTCGAGCGCAGGCACGCGGCTCTCGCCCCGCGCGTTCGGGCACACCGGGTTCACGGGCACCTCGATGTGGATCGATCCCGGGCAGGACCTGTTCGTCGTCCTCCTCACCAACCGCGTGCACCCCACCCGGCAGAACGAGCAGATCCTCGAGGTGCGGCCCCGGGTGGCGGACCTGGCGGCGGCCGCGGCCGCCACGCGGCGCGCGGCGAACTGATCGGGGCCGCCGTCCGGCGCGACGGGCGCGGCCGCGACCGCTAGCCGGCCGGCGGTGAGGCGGCCGCGGCCGGCCGCCGTCTCCCGCGGCCGGTGGCCCACAGGAGCACGAGGCCCACGGCGATCCACACCGCCCACCGCAGCCGCGTCACGATGCCGGCGTAGATGCCGAGCGAGGCGGGAAGCCCCAGGATGCCGAAGATCAGGCCGGTGCTGCCCTCGCGGGAGCCGAAGTCGAAGGGCACGAAGAACAGCAGGTTGAGGCTGAGGGTGAGGAAGCTGCCCATCAGGAACGCCTGCACGTAGTTGATGGGGGTGCCGACGCTGCGGGCGATGAGGTAGTACTCCAGCATCGAGATCGCGCGGCCCCCGAAGTCGATCGCCAGCGCGAGGAAGAACCGGCGCGGGCTGCTATGGTAGAAGCCCGCGATCTGCTCGTCGAGCTGCATCAGGGTGTCGCGGCGGCCCTCGAGGGCGCGCGCCGCCCGCCGGAGCAGCGGGAGCTTCTCGAGCACGCCGAGCGCGAGACCGAAGATCCCCGCGCGGTGCCGGGAGAACACGAACAGGAACAGCAGCACCATGCCGGCGGCCGCCGCGGCCAGGGTCAGCGCGACCGGCGCCGCCGGCCGCAGCAGGATCAGCACGCCGAGGATGCCCACCAGCCAGCTGAGCACGTTGCTGAGCGCGTTCAGCAGGTAGTAGGTGAGCACGGTCCCGGTCGCCCGGCGCGGGCCCAGCCACGCCGCGAACGCGCCCACCTTGAACGGCTCGCCGCCCAGCTGCACGAACGGCGTCACCGAATTGAGCGCGAAGCCGGAGACCATGATGACCCAGGTACGGCCGTAGGACGGCCGGCCCGGGTCGTCGGCCATGACCAGCCAGCAGGCCAGCGTGTTGCAGGAGTACACCCCGGCGTACACCGCGACGATGGGCGCGAGCATCCAGCCCGTCTCGCGCAGGTTGCGGAGCAGGCTGCCGGGGCCGAGGTGCAGAAGGAGGAAGACGAACAGCGCGGTGCCGACGACGAACAGGGCGACCTGCGCTCGTCGGTTCATGACACCCCGACGGGCGGCCGGGCGGCGCCGGCGGCCGTGTAGGCGCGCTCGAGCACCTCGGCGACCGCGGCGATCTCGCGCAGATGGACCTCGCCCTCACCGCACTCCATGGCGTCGGCGAACCGGCCGAACAGGCCGGCGAACCAGTCCCGGTAGGCCGCCTTGTCGAGCGCCGCGGAGAAGTCGATGCGCTCGGCGCCGCCGTCCGCGTCGAGCCACAGCTCGCCGCCCGTCCAGGCGATCGTGCCGCGGTCGCCCCAGAAGCGCATCATGGTCTCGCGGCCGCGGCCCGCCCAGGTGACGAAGATCGTGGCGGCCCGCCCGTCCGGGTACTCGAGCGCGAGCTGCGCGGTATCCTCGACGTCGTAGTCGTGGTGCCGGAGCCGGCCGGTCCAGGCACGCACGGCCGCCGGCGCGCCCGCGACGTCGTCGAGCAGGTAGAGCAGATGGGTCCCGTGATCGAGCAGCACGCCGCCCGCGGCCCCGGCCCGCGTCCCCCGCCACGGAACGCCGTCGCCGCCGCGGCCGAGGTCGGCGTGCGCGCGGTAGGTGCGGAACTCGGCGAGATGCCAGCGGCCGATGCGCCCCGTGTCGAGCCACGCGCGCAGCTGACGCCAGGCCGGGTTGAAGCGGTACTGGTGACACGGCACCACGACCCGCCCGGCGCGCCGCGCGGCGTCCGCCACCCGGGCGGCGTCGCCCCGGGTCGTGGCGACGGGCTTCTCGCACAGCACGTGCCAGCCGCGCTCGAGGCCCCACAGCACCAGCGCGACGTGGGAGGCGGTGGGCGTGCACACGTCGATGAAGTCGAGCGGCTCGAAGGCCGCGAGCCCGGCGGCATCGCGGACCCGCGGCAGGCCGGGGAGGTCCGCCACGTCCGGGGCGCTCTCCACCACGGCCACCAGCTCCAGGCGGCGCGCCACCCGCGGGTCGGCGTAGGCGGGGTGATGGGACTGCCGCGCCACGCCGCCGGCGCCGATCAGCGCGCCGCGGAACGGCCGGCGCTCAGCCGGCAACGGCCGGCACCCCCGCGCCGCCCGCCGCGTCCCGCTCCAGGGCGGCGGCGGTGCGCTCGTGGACGACGACGGCCCCGATCATGACCAGGTTCATCGGCACGGCCGTGGCCCACAGGAACCAGGCCACGTGGCCGGCCACCACCGCCGCGGCCAGCAGCAGGAAGCGGATGTTGGTGGCGATCAGCGTGAGCACCGGCAGCACCCGCGCCTGGCGCCGCGCCCAGCGCTCGCGGTCCGCCGGCGCGCGGCCGGCGCGGCGGCCCGCCTGGAGGGTCCGGTAGGTGACCGGGAACATCAGCACCTGACGGCGCACGTAGGCGCGGTACAGCCGGCGCGCCACGCGCGACGGCGTCTCGCCGAGCTTCTCGCCGCCCAGGTCCTCGGGGAGGTCCGCCTCGCCGCCGCCGCCGGGCCCCAGCTCGAGGTACGCGTTCTTGGCGAAGTCCACCGCGGCGCCCTGCAGCGAATGGCTCCAGATCGCGACGCCGACCAGCACCAGGGCCGGCCAGCGCCAGCCCAGCACCACCACCAGACGCGCGAACAGGTGGACGTACAGGTTGAGGAACCGGGCCGTGTCCGAGAGGCCGTCGAGCACCCGGCCGAAGCGGCTCGACGTGCCCCGCAGCCGCGCCAGCTGTCCGTCGGCGCTGTCGAAGAAGTCGGAGGCGACGAACAGCCCGACGCCCGCCAGGTTGACCCACACGCGCGGGTAGTACAGCAGGTGCCCCGCCGCCAGGCCGACGACGAGGCCGGCCAGCGTGACCTCGTCGGCCGTGACCGGGGTCGGGGCGAGCGCCCGCGCGATCCGCATGCCGACCGGCCGGAACAGGTGGACGTCGGTCCACTCCTCGACCGACGCTCCCTTAAGCGCCAGCGCGCTCTGCGGCCTCACTCAGCACGCCCTTGATCGTCGCCAGGGCCTCCATCGCCTGATCCTCGGTGATCACCAGCGGTGGATTGATCCGGACCTCGGGGTTGTAGATCATCGCCAGCACGCCGCGCGACAGCAGCGTATCGAACACCCAGCGCGTCAGCTGCTTGTCGAGCAGGGTGCGCGTGCCCGGCTTGACCAGGTCCATGCCGATCATCAGCCCGCGGCCCCGGACGTCGCTCACGATGGGGAGCTCGCGCTCCCAGCGCTTCAGCTCGGCCAGCATCCGGTCGCCCAGGACGCGGGCGTGCTCGACCAGGTCCTCCTCGATGATCGTCTCGACGGTGATCCGCGCCGCGGCCGCGGCGAGCGGGTTGCCGCCGTAGCTGGAGGAGCTGCCGCTGGGGTTGGCGAACGGCTTGGCGAACGCCACCGGCTCGCGGATCAGCAGGCCGCTCATCGGGAAGCCGCCGCCGAAGCCCTTCCCGACGGTGATGATGTCGGGCACGATCGCTTCGTGCTCGACGGCGAACATCTTCCCGGTGCGCCCGAAGCCCGTGATCATCTCGTCGCAGATCAGCAGCGCACCGAGCTGGTCGGCGAGCGTGCGCAGCGCCTGCAGGTACCCGGGCGGCGGCACCACGTTGCCGGCGGTGCCCTGGATCGGCTCGACGATGATCGCGGCCACGTCGCCCGACGTCTCCAGCTCGATCTTCCGCTTCAGGAACTCGACGCAGTGCCACTCGCACGAGGGGAAGGTCTTGCCGAAGGCGCAGCGCGCGCACGAGGCGTACGGGGTGAGGTAGCTGCCCGGCATCAGCGGCCCGAGCGCGTGCTTGAAGTTGCTGCCGAGGACCGGGAGCACGCCGCCCGTCTTGCCGTGGAAGCCGCCCCAGAAGCCGACGAACTCCCTCCGGCCGGTGTGCGACTTGGCGAGGCGGAAGGCGGCCTCCACGGCTTCCGCGCCGCCCGAGTAGAGCTGGGTGCGGTTGATGTCCCCGGGCGCCAGCTGCGCCAGCAGCTTCACCAGCGCGGCCCGGTGCTCGGTCGTGAAGCTGCCGACGTGCACCCGGGCGATCTGGCGCTGCATGCCCGCCACGTACTTGGGGTGAGCGTAGCCGAGGCTCGCCACGCCGACGCCGGCCAGGAGATCCACGTAGCGGTTGCCGTCCGCGTCCCACAGCACCGCGCCCTCGCCGTGGTCCATGCACAGCCGGCTGAAGGTCGCCACGCTCTGGGTGCCCGGCGCGAGGAACTGCGCCTCGGCATCGAACTGCTGCCGCGATCGCGGTCCCGGCAGGCGGACGCCCGTCGGATGGGTGAGGGTCGTCAACGCGATCCCGCCCTTTCGTCGATGTAGCCGGCGATCGCCTCCGCCGCCGCGTCGCGGAACGGCGCGAAGCTCGGCCAGTCGTTGATGTCGATCAGCACCGGGCGGTCCGGCGCCGGCACCGCCACGTCGCCGCCGAACACGTCCAGCTCCAGCATCCGCGCGGCGGCGAACGCCAGCGCCCGGAGCTGCGCCTCGTCCACCGGCGGCGGCGCCGCCGCCGATCCCGCCTCCGCCCCGTAGTACCGGAAGAACCGCCCGTCCGCAACCCCGTAGAACTTCACCACCGGGCCCGGGACGTGCTCCTGCACCGCCGCCCACGAGATGCCGCGCGCCGCGAACGCGCCGAGGGCGGCGGCGATGCCGTCCGGCGGCACCGTGACCACGTCCTCCGGCCGCTCGGCGTGCACGTCGCCCCGCTTGATCCACACCTGCGCACGCGCGCCGAACGACTCGGCCAGCTCGCGCTCGTGCGACGCCGGGCCGTGGGTGTGGACGATCAGCGTCCGCGGAAAGGCCAGGTGGCCGCCCGCCATGCGACGCGCCAGGCGGTGCCGGTGACACGCCAGCACGCTGCTCGGCCGGTTCACGATCAGGGCGCCGTCCGCCTCGATGGGCACGAGCCGCTCGGAGGCCACCGGCCCCTGGCACATGTTGACGAACAGGTCGGCCGCCGGAACGTGGCCGGCCTCCACGTCGCGCTCGAGCGTCCGCTCGACCTGCCAGCCGCGCCCGGCGAGCCGGGTCACGGTCGCGTCCATGACGGCCGCGTCGTTCGCCATGTGCTGCAGCGGCGAGTACGACGGGCTGCGGTACAGCGCGCACAGCCGCTTCACGGTGCCCGCCCGGCGCGCGGCCCGCCGGCCGCGCCGCCCAGCCAGGCGTTCGCCGCCTCGAGGTCGGCGAGCCGGTCGAGATCGATGATGCGCGGCGCCGTCACCGTCGCGACGCGCCAACCCCGGTCGACGATCCGGGCCAGGAAGTTCCGCATCCGCACGACTCCCGCGTCCACCGCCTCGCGTGCCAGCGCTCGCAGCGACGGCGCGAACGCGTACACGCCGCCGGTGACGCTCACCGGCTCCAGCGGACGGTCGGCCAGGCGCGTCACGCGTCCGCTCGCATCGGCGGAAACGTACAACGCCGCCGCGTCGTCCACGAAGGGGGTCACCGCGAGCACCGCGTCGGCGCCGCCCGCGAGGCCCTGGGCGGCGCCCGCGTACACGGCGCGCCAGTCCTCGGGCCGCATCACGGTGTCCACCATCGTCGCGAACACGGCCCCGCCGGGCACGCGATCGAGACCTTCGACCAGGGTGTGCAGCGACGACGGCGTCCGGCAGCCGTGCACGCGCACCGGCCCGGGCCACGCCCGGGCGGCGAGGTCCGCCACCACGTCCGGGAACGCGTCCCGCACCATGCAGGTGACGGTGGGACAGCCGAGCCCGAGCAGCGTCTCGATGAGGTGCACCGCCTGCGCGCGACCGGCCACGGCGACCATCGGCTTCGGCACCGCCACGCCGTCGGCCGCGAGACGCGAGCCCTCCCCGCCGGCCAGCACCAGCCCCTGCATCTCAGGCGACGGCACGCTCCAGCTCCGTGAGCCGCGCGATCCGCGCGGTCGGTGCGAGGCCCTCGGGCTCGGCGCGGCCCCGCGGTGCGATCCAGCAGGTCCTGAGCCCCAGCCGGCCGGCAGGCCGGATGTCGGCGTCGGGGTTGTCCCCGACCATCCACGCGCCCTCCGCGCTCACGCCCACGCCGGCCAGCGCCTCCCGGAAGATCCGCTCGTCCGGCTTGGCGACGCCGACCACGGCCGAGTCGAGCACCGCGGAGAACAGGTCCAGGAGCTGCAGCTCCGCGAGGCACGGCGCGAGGTTGCCGGTGAAGTTCGAAACGACGCCAAGGCGGAAGCGGCGGCCCAGCCGCTCGAGCACCGGACGGTTGCGCCGGACCACCGCCACCGCGTCGTCGTGGAGGCGCCGCGCCCAGGCGTCGTCCGCCACCACCTCGCCGCGAGGCAGCAGCGCGGCCAGCAGTCGCACCTGCGCCGCGATCGCGTCGCGGAAGCCCAGTGCCCGGATGCCCGGCAGCTCGGCCAGTCGCGACTCCGACGTCTCGAACGGCTGCTGGAAGTCGGCGTAGTCCAGGCGGCCGCCGGCGGCGCGGTAGGCGGCGTGGAAGCGCGGGCACCAGTGCACGCCGTCGGCGTCCAGCGTGCCGCCGAAGTCGAGCAGGATCGCCTGCGGCGCACCGGCCCCGCTCACGGCGCGCCCGCGGGCGGACCCGGCCGCTCCACCGCGGCCGCGCGCGAGGCCACCGTGTCGAGGTCCCCGCCCAGCGCGTCCATCCGGACCTGGAACCGGCAGTCGAGGATCAGCAGCGCGATCGCGTAGCCCGCCAGGTTCGCCGCGAAGATGATCCC
>Ga0335070_10012032_pt1 | contig 10110 bp, 7 predicted proteins | sample Lox_Sample_13_FD_206722 | JGI IMG/M metagenome (GOLD analysis project Ga0335070, IMG submission 206722) | Soil microbial communities from Loxahatchee National Wildlife Refuge, Florida, United States - Lox_Sample_1.3 | ecosystem: Environmental > Terrestrial > Soil > Wetlands | place: USA: Florida... | reverse complement strand
TTACCTGTCCCGCCAGAATGACGTTTTTTCCTATTTCCGTGGAGCCGGCTAGTCCGACCTGGGCGCAGAGCAAAGCGTGTTCACCGACCCGCGATCCGTGTCCCACCTGCACCAGGTTGTCAATCTTGGCGCCGCGCGCGATGTGCGTTTCCCCCACGCTGGGCCGGTCCACGCAGGCGTTGGCTTGCACCTCGACGTTATCTTCGAGCACCACCGGGCCGGACTGTACGATCTTGTGCCATGCGCCCGAATCGTCTTTGGCAAAGCCAAAGCCGTCCCCCCCAATGACCACGCCGTTCTGCAGGATGACGTTATTCCCGATGCGGCATTGTTCGCGCACGACCGCGTGAGCATGAGCAAAGAAATTGTCGCCGATGCGCGCCCCGCGATAGATGACTGCGTGCGCCAGCAGCACCGCGTTCTCGCCGATCTCCACCTCCGGGCCGATCACCACGTAGGGACCGATGTGCGGGTTCCCGCCGATCTTCGCGGAGGGATCGACGACCGCCGTCGGATGCACGGCGGCCGGATAACGCGGAGGACGATGAAACAGCTCCAGCGCATGCGCGAACGCCAGGTGGGGGTTTTTCACCCGCAGCGTGGCCGTGGCAATGGCGGGGAAGTCTTCGGCCACAATCACCGCCGACGCCTGCGTACTGCGCGCTGCCGCAGCATACTTGGGGTTGGTGACGAAGGTGATCTGTCCCGGGCGGGCGTCTCCAATTGTGGCCACCGCGGTGATCTCAGTTTCGGGCGAGCCATTTTCCAGGCGTGCGCCCAGAGCAGAGGCGATCTGTGCGAGTTTCATAGGCAGTTCTCGGTAAGAGGCTGATTGTAATGGAAGCTCGCCAGATGAGGACTGCTACTCCCCGAACATCGGGACCTGGCGCGCATCGGCGGCAACTTCCTTGCGCCGCCGCCGCGTAGCTCCGATGACGGCCAGCACGGTAAGCGACGCCAGCGCGCTGCGCGGCACGAAGATGCGCTGGGTATTGGAGCGGAGATCAGGAGGATTGATCAGAAAACCCTCGGCCAGGGTCAGGCTGAGGTCATTAGGCATCATGCCTTCCAGGACTTCGTTGTCCTTGAACTTCAGCCGCACCCACAGACCCTCGGTACGGGGGCGGCTGGTGAAGGTCTTGCGGCTGACAGTGTCGGAGTCGCCGAACTCGCGCACAAAATACACGCCCTTGACCTCGCGCAGATCAATGGCCACCACGTTGCCTGCGGTGTTCAACAGCTCCAGCTTGCCTTCGTGGACGAAGTTGGCGGGGGCAACGTAGCCGTTGATGGAGTCACGGTCCATCTTGCGGACGACGACCTTCTTGTGGGTCGAGGGCATGCTGGTCAAAACCGCGTCTGGCTGCGGGTTTCCGCGGCCGAGCTTAAGCAGATTCTCGCACTTTTCCGGGGAAGCCGAGGCGGCATCTGCCGGACAGTAGCCAAAATGCTAACCTTGTGTTATTTTCTGTAGCTTGTTGCTACCCATCTCAACAAGTCTAAGCCTAGTGTATAGAGTAGGTTACGTGGAGGTCGCCACGGCGGCTGGTGGGCTGGGCTTCCGCCCTGTGGAAATCTCCAAGCAAGTTGCAGCGCGGCGGTTCCGGGCCCCGAAGTCGCAGACTCAGCATGGCTGATTACATTTACACCATGGAGATCCGGCTGACTCCGGATCAGCAGCGGGGCGTGACCCTGGTTCAAGACATTGCCCGTGCCGCGGGCATGAACGTGTACCTCACCGGCGGGGCGGTACGCGACATCATCAGCGGCCTTCCCATCCGCGACCTCGACTTCACGGTGCAGGGCAATCCCCTCAAGCTGCAGAAAGAACTTGAGCGTGCCGGGGCGAGCATTGCGGCGGCCGATGACGATTTGAAGACGCTGTACCTGGTCTTGCCGGGCAAGGTTCGTTCGGAAATCAGCATGGCAAGGACCGAGCGCTACGAGAAGACCGGCAAGCCGCCGCTCATCACGCCCGCCACCATCATTGAAGATTTGCGCCGCCGTGATTTCACGGTGAACGCCATGGCTTTGTCGCTGAATCCGGGCTCGCGCGGCTTGCTGATGGATCCGTTCAATGGCGCCGCCGACATCGAGGCCAAGCTGCTGCGGGTGTTGCACAACTACGCCTTTGTGGAGGATCCCTCGCGGCTGATTCGCGCCACGCGTTTCGCGGCGCGTTTCCACTGGCCGCTGGAAGAACGCACCCAGGCCCGGTTCGCGTCAGCCAAGGAGAACAACTACATCGAGTCCATCTCGGACAAGGCGATCGGCTATGAGACCGCGCAGTTGGCCTACGAGGAAGATCCGCTGCACATCGCGCGCGCTTTGGAGAAAGAAGAGTGGCTGAAGGTGCTCAGCCCGCATTGGACCACGGCCAAGGTGGACAGCGCGGGCCTCGGCCAGCTGTTGAAGACGCGGCAGCAGATGAACGAGTTGGGATATTTTCCCGATCCCGCGCCTGCCGTGCTGTATTTCCTGACCTCGCGCCTAGGGGACAGAGAAATCGCGGACATGCGCAAGCTGATTCCGCGCCGCGATCTGGTCGAAGCCTGGCGCGATCTGGAAGACAATGCCAAGGGCCTGGCCAAGCGGCTGACCAGCAAAGAAGCAGCGACTCCGTCGCGCACCTGGAAGCTGCTGTCGGAAGCCAGTCCGGAGATGGTGCTGTTCCTGGCGGTGACCGCGCGGCAGCAGGCGGTGGCCCAGAAGATCAAGAACTTTTTCACCAAGTGGCGCCAGGTGCAGCAGAAGATTCCGCTGGCGGAGATGACGGAGCTGCACATTACGCCGCAGTTGCCGGCCTACCCCAGGATTGCCCAGGACGTCTTCATGTTGCTGCTGGACGGCAAGCTGCGCTCGCGGACCGAAATTTTGAAGTTCTTAAAGCCGTTGGCGCCGCCGCCCCCGCCACCACCGCCTCCGCCACCGGCCAAGCGCGGTCGTGCTGCCAAGGCAGCCACGGCCGGGGCAGTAGCGACAAGCACGCCCGTTCAGCCCGCGGGCAAGAAGAAGGGGAAGGGAACACCCCCACCTCCACCCCCGCCCCCGCCGCCGCCCGTGCCAAAGGTGCAAGCGCCGGCGCCGAAGCCGAAGGCGGAGAAGCACACGGCGGCGAGAAGGCCAGCCAAGCCCCCAGGCAAGAAGGCCAAGGCCAAGAAGCGGTGAGAACAACGGGTACAGGGGTTCCGATCCATCCCTTACGAGTCGAGTCCCGCAAGTTTAAAACTTCGAAGCCGGTTTCCTCGACACAAACATGAAAAAACTCGGCAAAATGCTGCTCTACGCGTTGCTGATTCTGGTGGTCCTACTGGTAGCGGCCATCAGCTTGACGATCGGTTGGCGCCCGATTATCGGTCCCAAGGCGCGCCCGCTGACGGCAAAGCAGTTTGAAGCCACGCCGCAGCGGCTGGAGCGCGGCCGTTACGTCGCCACGACCTTGTCCGGCTGTACCACGGGCTGCCACGCGCCGCGCCGCCTCAGCGCCGAGGGTGCATCGCTGGCACCGGGCGCGGAGGGCAGCGGTCAGGTCATGCCTATCCCCGGCCTTCCCGGCCGGGTTGTTGCCTCCAACCTGACCCCGGATATGCAAACCGGAGCGGGGAGCTGGACGGATGATCAGTTGGCGCGCGCGATTCGCGAAGGCATCGGCCACGATGGACGGGCTTTGTTTCCCTTCATGCCGTACGGCAACTTCCGAAGCATGTCGGATGAGGACCTGGCCTCGGTGATTGTGTATCTGCGGTCCTTGCCTCCGGTACGCAACCCGCTGCCCGCCACGGAAATCATTTTTCCGGTCAAATACCTTATGCGGAGCGCGCCCCAGCCGATGACGGAGGCCGTGGCGGCGCCAGATCCCAGCGATCGCGTGAAATACGGCCAGTACCTGGTGACGCTGGGCAGCTGCCGCGATTGCCACACGCCGGCTGACAAGGGCGAAGCCATCTCCGGTATGGAACTCGCGGGCGGTTTCCAGCTGGAAGAAGGGGAACTGAGGGCGGTCAGCGCCAACCTCACGCCTGACGCATCGGGCATCAGCTATTACGATGAGGCGTTGTTCATCCAGGCCATGCGCACCGGTTACGTAAGGGCGCGAAAGCTGAGTCCGCTCATGCCGGTCGACGTGTACCACAACCTGACAGACGACGACTTGAAGGCTATGTTCGCTTACCTGCGATCACTGAAGCCGGTGCATCACCGCGTGGACAACAGCCTGCCGCCCACTTACTGCAAGCTTTGCCGGTTGAGGCATGGGGGCGGCGAGCAAAACTGAAGCTTCCGGCGCGCCGGGCGGCGAGAAGGGCGCTATAATTTGAGTATGCGGCGCCGGTTGTCGGTTGCGGCGTTGGTGGCGGCTTTCGGGATCATCCCGGCCTGGGCGCAGATGCGGGGTGGCAGGTCCTTGGTAGGCGTCTCACGACCGGGAATGGTGGCGCGAGGTGCGGCAGTGGTTGGCCGCCGTCCGGTGTTTGCGCCGGGTACCGGCAGCAGCGTGCGCATCGTCACTGGATTCCGGCATCCCTTTTTTCCTCGCCGCTTCCACCATCGCCGGTTCTGGGTCGCAAGGTCTCCGCGGTGGTATTCCCCCTACTATTTTGGCGGGTACTACGGCTCCTATTCCTATCCGCTGTACGCAGATGCTTACTCCTCCTACGACTCGGCGAGCGCGTACTACGAGCAGAATCGTGAACTAGCCGGGGAAGTCAGCAGGCTCAGTGACCAGGTCGAGCGCCTGCGGGAGGAACTGGAAGCACGCCCGGTTACACCACCCGCTCCTTCGCCGCCGAGTCCGCAGTCCCAACCCGCGACACCGCAGGCGGCCCATGAGTCAACTTTGTTGGAATTCCGCGACCACCACACCCAGGAAGTGCAGAACTACGCCGTGGTGGGGCAGACGTTGTGGATCTTCGACGAACACAGGGCCCACAAAGTTCTCCTGGCCGACCTGGATATTCCTGCCACTACCAAACTGAACGAGGAGCGCGGAGTGGATTTCCGCCTGCCCAAATAGCGCCTGCCAGGCGCGTTTGCCTTCCCGGGGAAGATGCGGCATACTCCCCACACCAATCCAATCGCAAGGGAAAAGAACTATGGGAACCAAGCTATTGACCATTGTTGGCATCGTATTGCTGACGCCGATGAGCTTGCTCCACGCGCAGGGCGTCGCAAGTGACGTGGACACGGCCGCCAAGGACACAGCGCACGGCACCAAGACGGCCGCCACGAAAACGGCCGAAGGCACAAGCAAAGCCGCCGCCGCGACCGCGAAGGGCACGAAGCAAGCTGCGGGCAAGACTGCCGAAGGCACGAAAACCGCTGCCGGCAAAACGGCTGAGGGCACGAAAGCCGCTGCTGACAAGACCGCGGACACTTCCTCCGCCGCAGCCAAGAAGACCGGACACGGCATCAAGAAGGGCGTGAAGGGCATTGGTCACGCAACCAAGAAGGCCGTGGGAAAGTCCGACGACGCGGAGAAAAAGAGCCCCGATGAAGTGAAGTAGGAGTGGTGGTGGGTGTCGAGGAGCCAGGATGGTAAGGACTGGGCTGGGTGTTGTTGTGCATGTTGCAATGGCCTTGAGCGTTTGGGGACAGGCTCCGCCCCAGGAGAGCAAGCTCATCGCACTGGAGAATGCCTGGAACCTGGCCCAACTCCACCATGATTCCAAGGCCTTGAACACCCTGGTCGGCGATCATTTCGTCTATGTCGACACCGACGGCACCGTCATGAACAAGGCGAGGTTCCTGGCGGACATTCAGGACCCGGATTTCCACCCCAGCTTGATTGCCAATGAGGACCTCAAGGTCTCGATCTATCCCCATGCCGCAGTGGTGACCGGGAAGTACCATACCAAAGGGACATACAAGGGAAAGCCAATCGACCATTGGGGCCGCTTTACCGACACCTGGATCCAGGCGGGGGGGCAGTGGCAATGCGTGGCCAGCCACACCACTTTGATTCACAGATAAGTGCACTGCTGTGGATAATTCTCCGCCGCTCCCGCCGCTCTTCGCCGTTACAATAAGCGCCAACGTAAAATCACTACAGAGCCCAAATGTCCCAATTTGTCCACCTCCACCTGCACACGGATTACTCCATGCTGGACGGCGCCTGTGACGTGGAAAAGCTGGTCCACCGCGTCAAGGAGCTGGGCATGCCTGCGGTCGCGATGACCGACCATGGCAACATTTTTGGCGCGGTGCATTTCGTCAACGCGGCGCACAAGGCCGGGGTGAAGCCCATCGTGGGGTGCGAGCTCTACATCTGCAAGAAGGACGATCACAACATCGAACGCACTCCCCCGGAGGGCGATACTTATAACCACCTGCTGGTGCTGGCAGAGAACGAAGAGGGTTACCGCAACCTGGTGAAGATCACCTCCGAGGCTTCGCTGCACGGCTTCTACTACAAGCCGAGAGTCAGCAAGAAATTTCTGGCCGAACACGCGACCGGACTGATCGGGCTGTCGGGCTGCTTGAAGGGAGAAGTGGCGGAGCGCCTGATGGAGGACAAGTACGAAGCGGCGCGCGAGGCCGCTGGCACCTTCCGCGACATTTTCGGCGAGGCCAATTTCTACCTGGAGATCCAGGACCAGGGGCTGGAGGCGGAGCACCGCATCCATCCCGCGCTGTTCCGGCTGGAAAAAGATCTCGGCCTGCCCCTGGTGGCCACCAACGACAGCCACTACCTCTGCGAAGACGATGCCCACGCTCAGGATGTGATGGTGTGCATTCAGACTGGCAAGTCCATCCAGGACGCCAACCGCATGAAGTTCCAGGGCACGGGATTCTACGTCAAGAGCCATGACGAGATGTACCAGATCTTCAAGGACACGCCCGACGTCCTGACACGTACCCTGGACATCGCTGAACGCTGCAACATGCGCCTGGAGAAGGTCAGTAATCCCTTTCCGCACTTTGACGTGCCCACGGGCTACACCCTCGACAGCTATTTCGAGCATGTCACGCGGGAGGGGTTCGCCCGCCGCAAGGAGGGCTTGCTGGCGCAGGAAGCCCAGGGCCGTTTGAAGCACAGCATCGCGGACTACGAACAGCGGCTGGCGCGGGAGCTGGCCATCATCCAGCAGATGAAGTTTTCGGGATATTTTTTGATTGTCTGGGATTTCATCCGCTACGCGAAGGAGCATGAAATCCCCGTGGGGCCGGGCCGCGGCTCGGCGGCGGGGTCGCTGGTCTCCTACGCGCTGGGCATCACCGACCTGGACCCGCTGCAGCACGAGCTGATCTTCGAGCGCTTCCTGAACCCTGAGCGGGTGTCGCTGCCGGACATTGACATTGACTTCTGCATGAACCGGCGCGACGAGGTGATCGCTTACGTCACCCGCAAGTACGGCCGGGAGAACGTAGCGCAAATCATCACCTTCGGCACCATGGCGGCGAAGGCGGCGATCAAAGACGTGGGCCGCGCCATGGACATTCCCTACAGCGACGTGGACCGCATCGCCAAGATGGTGCCCACGACCCTGAACATCACCCTGGACCAGGCCATCAAGGATTCTGCTCCGCTGCAGCAGGCCTACGAGAGCGACACGCAAGTCCGGCAACTGCTCGACACGGCGCGCAAGCTGGAGGGCCTGGTGCGCAACGCCGGCGTGCATGCCGCCGGAGTCGTGATCTCGCCGCGGCCCTTGATCGAGTTGGTGCCGCTACACAAGACCAAGAACGACGAAATCGTCACCGCCTTTGACATGGTGGCCATCGAGAAAATGGGCCTGCTGAAGATGGATTTCCTGGGCCTGACCACGCTCACCATTCTCGATGACACCTTGAAACTGATTGCGCAGACCCGGGGCGAGCACCTCACCCTGGAGGGCATCCCGCTGGAGGACCAGGAAACCTATCAGAAGGTTTTCCACCGCGGGCTCACCTCCGGAGTGTTCCAGTTTGAATCCCATGGCATGCGCGACGTGTTGCGCCGCTATCTGCCCAGTTCGATCGAAGACCTGACCGCACTCAACGCGCTGTACCGGCCGGGACCCATCCAGGGCGGCATGATTGATGACTTCATCGATCGCAAGCACGCGCGCAAGCGAATCGAGTACGAGTTGCCGGAACTCCAGGAGATTCTGCAGGAGACGCTGGGGGTAATCGTTTACCAGGAACAGGTGATGCAGATCGCCAACCGGCTGGCGGGATACTCCCTGGGCGATGCCGACCTGCTGCGGCGCGCCATGGGCAAGAAGAAGCCCGAAGAGATGGCGGCGCAGCGCGAGCGTTTTGTCACCGGCGCGACCCAGCGCGGCTATCCGGCAAGAAAGATCGAGAAGATATTCGATCTGATGGCGCAGTTTGCGGGATACGGGTTCAACAAGTCGCATTCCGCAGCCTATGCGCTTCTCGCCTATCACACCGCCTACCTGAAGACGCATTATCCGGTCGAATTCATGGCAGCGTTGCTGACCTCGGTGACCGGAAACACTGATGACGTGGTGAAGTACATCAACGAATGCCGCGAAATGGGGATCGCGGTCGAAGCTCCCGACATCAACGTCAGTGATGCCAACTTCACTCCGCATGGCGAGGCCATCCGCTTCGGGCTGGCAGCGGTTAAGAACGTCGGCCACAACGCCATTGAGTCCATCGTGGCCGGGCGCAAGAAGCAGGGGCAATATCGCTCGATCTTCCAGTTCTGCGAGACCGTGGACCTGCGCTTGCTCAACAAGCGGGTGCTGGAGTCTCTGATCAAGAGCGGCGCCATGGACTCGCTGGGGCGCCGGGCCCAGCTGATGGCGGTGCTGGACAAGGCCATCGAACGCGCCCAGAAGACCCAGCGCGACGCGGAGTCCGGCCAGCACGGTCTGTTCGGTGTCTTTCAAGAAGAGGAAGTTCACAACCACAACGACGCTCTCCCCGAGGTGCCGGACTGGGATGAGCATCTGCGGCTGGCCAACGAGAAAGAAATCCTCGGCTTCTTCATCACCGGACACCCGCTGGAGAAATACCAGGACAAGCTGGAAGACCTGCGCGCGCTGAACAGCGAAGAGATTGCCGCGCTGAAGTCCTCGACCGGCAAGGATGAAAGCATCACCACCGCCGGCCTCATCACCAACCTGCGCGTGCTGAAATCGAAGAAGGGCGATTACTACGCGCAGGCCACGCTCGAAGACATGGCCGGCTCGGTGGACATGCTGGTTTTCCCGGATGCCTTCCGCAAGCTGCAGGACAAGGTGAGGCTGGAAGTGCCGGTACTGATTCGCGGCGGAGTGCGGCTGGAGGAAGGGGCCAACCCCAAGCTGACGGTGAATGAGATCACGCCGCTGGAAGATGCCAAGGTGCCATTGCCGCGTTCGCTGCGGGTGCGTATTCCGCTGGAGGACGCCACCGATGCCACCGTGGATGGGCTGCACCGCCTGTTCGTGGAACGTAAGGGCGAAGCCAAGGTGTTGTTCGACGTGGAACGGCGGGGCGATTTCATGGTGGTGATGGAAGCGGAAGGCTATAATGTACTGCCAGACCGCAACTTCATCGCGCGCGTGGAAGAGCTGTGCGGGCGCGGCGCGGTGCGCATCATTGACTGAATTGTGGGGCGGATGAGACCTTCCACTCACAGGAGTTCCCGAGCGCAAGCGGCGGCTGGCCCGGCCGCGGCCAATGCCAAGCTGGTGGTGGCGAGCGCGGAGTTCCTGCTGTCCATGGTGGAAAACCGGTGGTCCGCCCGGAACGGTGACAACAGCACGATGGAGTCTGGATTGAGGGCGCGTCAGGAGCTTGAGAAGATCGAGCAGCAGATCGCCAAGCTGGAAGCGACCACCCCGGATGAAGGCACGCGCCATGAGATCGAGGAGCTGCACGCCCGCGTGCACGCCTTGCGCCAGCAGGTATCCGTCCACCTGAACGCCTGGGAAAAGACCGAACTGGCGCGGCATCCCCAGCGTCCTCATACTCTCGATTACGTCGAGCGCATCTTCACCGACTGGAGCGAAATCCACGGCGACCGCAGCTTTGGCGACGATCCTGCCATGGTGTGCGGCATGGCGCGCTTTCACGGCGAGGAAGTGGTGGTGCTGGGCACGCAGAAAGAGCGGGACATGAAACAAAAGGTGTACCGCAACTTCGGCCTGCCGAATCCCGAGGGCTACCGCAAGGCGCTGC
>Ga0335070_10012031_pt1 | contig 10110 bp, 8 predicted proteins | sample Lox_Sample_13_FD_206722 | JGI IMG/M metagenome (GOLD analysis project Ga0335070, IMG submission 206722) | Soil microbial communities from Loxahatchee National Wildlife Refuge, Florida, United States - Lox_Sample_1.3 | ecosystem: Environmental > Terrestrial > Soil > Wetlands | place: USA: Florida... | reverse complement strand
ACGGTCATCCCCGGCGAACAGGTGGGCGCGCGGGATGCCACCGTCGTGGTCGAGAAGCAGAGTCCCGGTTTTGCTTTTGCTTCGGCGACATGGCAGTTCTCGACCGAACAGCTGCCCGCGAAGGGGAGCGGCGATTTCCTTTCCGTTACGAGAGCCTATTTCAAGCGCGAGAAAGACGGCCGCGACGTTGTTCTGAGGCCGCTCGCGGAAGGCGCGGCCCTGCAGGCGGGGGACGAGGTGGAGATTCACCTGTCCATCACGGCCAAACATCCGTGCGAATACGTTCACCTGCGCGACCCGCGCGCGGCGGGGCTCGAGCCCGAGAGCGCCGTGTCCCGTTACCGGTGGGATTTCGGGATCAGCTGGTATGAGGAAGTGCGCGATTCGGGCACGAACTTTTTCTTCGAGCAGCTCCCTCAGGGCGAGTACTCTTTCAAGTATCGGCTGCGTGCCAACATGGCCGGCACTTTCAAGGTTGCCCCGGCGACACTTCAGTCGATGTATGCTCCGGAATTCAACGCCTATTCCTCCGGCGCAATCATCACGGTCAAGAGCAGTGGGCAGTCGGCAGTCGGCGGTCGGCAGTGATCAGAGGGAAGCACTCTGCCTCTATCTGATCACAGCCGACTGCCCACTGATTCTGCTATCCTGATAAAATGGAAGGACAGAATCTCCTGATTGATGCGGACGACACGCTCTGGGAGAACAACATCTACTTCGAGCGCGTCATCGAAACTGCGCAGCAGATGCTTCGCGAGTTTGGAGTCGAGCCCGGTGCGTTCCGCTCGAGATTGAACGAGACCGAGCGGCGGCACATTCCGGTGCACGGCTACGGCACATTGAATTTCACCCGATCCCTCGTCGAGACCTTTGAATCTTTCCTGCCCGCGGGATCTGATCCGTGGTTCACGATGCGCATCCAGGAGCTTGCGGTCGGCATCATGAACGAGCCGATGGAGATCATCGCAGGCGTCCCCGAGACCCTGGAGTATCTTTCGCGCCGGCACTCGCTGTTTCTGGTCACCAAGGGCGACGCGGTCGAACAGTCCGCCAAAGTCGAGGCGTCCGGGCTGCGCCGGTATTTCCTCGAAGTGGAAGTGCTTGCCGACAAGAATGCGGGAGTGTTTGAAAACCTCTTGGCCGGTCACGGATGGGACCCGGAGCGCACTTGGATGGTTGGAAACAGCCGCCGGTCCGACATAATCCCTGCCCTCGAGGCCGGGATCAACGCCGTCTACATTCCGCACCCCCACACCTGGGTTCTCGAGCACGCCGACCCGGTCGAACACCCGCGCCTGATCGAGCTGGAGAGATTCTCCGATCTACAAACGTATTTCTAATTCCTGATCCCTGACCCCTGATCCCTGGTTCGTATGCACCACCGGCCGGGTGATATCACGCAATTCCGGTCGACGGACACTGATACAGAACGCGATCCGTCACTCCAGCAAGACAGGTTATAGGATCCTGCAAACAAACGCTAAACCATTGCCTGTGAAGTGTTAAATCCCGTAATATTGCAGCCTGCCCTGTGTCTGGAACACCCGCTTGATGCGCTTCATCTTGACAATCATTTTCGGCATGCCGCTTGCATAAAGAACAATCACTACATCGCAAACTAACTCGCTTTTGCGAGGTACGAAGCGAAAGCAGAGAGCCGGCCGGAGGGCATTCCTTCCTGGCCGGCCTCACCAATCGCTCGGCCTCGTCGTTGTCATTCCTTTCGTCAGCCGTAAACAAATCAATCGATCAAGAGCAGATGATTTGACCTCTCAAGGGATAAAGGGTTAAAGGGATTTGTCTTCACCGAGCTTGATGGAAGAGTTCAGTGACATTTGTGCGGCCCAGAGCCGCCGGCCGGCTTATCTCTGTTCCTTCATCCCTTTGTCCCTTGGCCCCTTGATCCCTTGATCCCCTTTAATCCTTTACCCCTTGATCCCTCGACCCCTTTGCCCCTAAAGTTTGGCGACGAAGCAAGAGCTTTTCTGCGATCCTGTTTGGAGCGTGAGGAGCGGGATTGAACAGCATCCAACTGATAGGGCTCGAGGGCATTCCTGAAGTCAAACCGGGGGACGCGCTGGCGGCCCACATCATTGATGCCGCCGTGCGCCGCGGTGCGCCGCTCGAGCGGCACGATGTTCTCGTGGTCGCTCAGAAGATCGTGTCGAAGTCCGAAGGACGGCTGGTTTGCCTGGCCGAGGTGGTTCCGTCGACGTTTGCATGCTCGGTCGCGCGGGCCCGGTCGATCGATGCGCGACTGGCCGAGCTGGTTCTGCGCGAATCCCGCCGCATCGTGCGCATGAACGAGCGGGTGATCATCACCGAGACACACCACGGCCTGATCTGCGCCAATTCAGGTGTCGACTACTCGAACGTGCCGCAGGAAGGATGGGTGGCGCTGCTCCCTCAAGATCCCGACGCGTCCGCCTGCCGCCTGAGGGACGACCTGAAGGAAAGGCTGGGAGTCGAGCTGGCGGTGATCATCAGCGATACATTCGGCCGGCCCTGGCGCGAGGGTTTGACGAATGTCGCGATCGGACTGGCGGGGATCAATCCGTTGAACGACTTTCGCCGGCAAAAGGACGACTTCGGAAGGCCGCTGCGGGCCACCGTTCTGGCGAGCGCTGATGAACTCGCGACGGCCGCAGGACTGATCATGCGCAAGACCAGCCGCCTGCCGGTGGTGCTGATCAAAGGCTTCAGTTTCGAAGCGGGTGATCACAGCATGAAAGAACTGCTGCGTTCGAAAGAGCAGGACCTGTTCAGGTAAGAGCAGAAGCCAGAAGCCGGAAGCCGGAAGCCAGAAGCCGGAAGCCGGAAGGCAGAAGCCGGAAGGCAGAAGCCGGAAGCCAGAAGCCGGAAGCCGGAAGCCGGAGGCCGGAAGCCGGAAGCCGGAAGCCGGAAGGCAGAAGCCGGAAGCCAGAATGAAATACCTTCTCATCCCGGTAAAGGACTTATCCAATGCCAAGCAGCGCCTCGCTCCCGTGATGTCGCAGGAGGAGCGGACGAGGCTTGCGTGGCTCATGCTCGAGCATGTGTTCGGCGAGGTGGTGCGCGCCCGGGGGCATCAGCGGGTCGCGGTTGTGACGCTGTATGGGCCCGCGATCGAATTGGCTGAAAGACTGGGATTTCAGATCATCGAAGAGACCGAGCAGATTTCCGAAAGCGTGTCGGTGGACTACGGCTCGCGGATCGCTCGCACTTGCAGAGCGCAATCGGTGCTGCGTCTTCCAATCGACCTGCCGTTGGTGCTGGCGGAAGACATCGACGCAGTCCTGTCGCAGCTTGATGGTCAACGGGGCAAACCCATGGCGGTGATGGTGCCCTCGCGCGATGGGACGGGAACCAATGCCCTTGGGCGCACGCCGCCCGAGCTGTTCCCATCTCATTTCGGCCCGGACAGCTTCAATTTGCACCGCGCCGAGGCGCAGCAATGCGGCGCCGTCTGCCGTGAGCTGCATCTCCACCGCATCGAATGCGATATTGATGATCCATCCGACGTCGCTTACCTGCTGGAGCACGGTCATGGCAGCACCGCTTACGAGTACCTGATGGATCTGAACATTTGCCGCCGGATGTCCTCTCTTCGCCATTCCTCTGCGCCCTCTGCGGTGCGCTTTTGACAGCTTCCGGATTGCGAATTCCGGCGGCTTGGGCCAAACTGACCGCATGACATCCATCGAGGAGCTTCTGGATAAATCAGTGGCGGAGCTCGAGCAGTTGCTGGTGGGCAAGCGTCGGCTGCCACCCGGGCTGCTCGAGGCGCTCGAGAACGATCCGCGGCGCGGCGCGCGCATGCTCGCGCTGAAAATCCGGAGCGCCCGGATGGCAAACCGGCGCGAGAGCTGCCGCCTCCACCGCCTGGAGCGCTTCGAAGTAGACCTTTGGGAGCAAGGGGTCACGCTGATCGCCGGCGTCGATGAGGCCGGTGTGTCTCCTCTTGCGGGGCCCGTCGTGGCCGGCGCCGTGATTCTGCCCCGCAAGTGCAAGATTCGCGGCCTGAACGACTCCAAGAAGATCCCGACCGAAGCCCGGCGCGAGGACCTGGCCTTTGAAATCAAGCAGAAAGCCGTTTGCTGGGCATCGGGCCGCGCGGAGGTGGAGGAGATCGACACGCTGAACATCTATCACGCGGCCCTGCTCGCGATGTGCCGGGCACTCGAGGGACTGAGCGTCAACCCGCAATTCGTCCTGGTGGATGCGCGCAGGATCCCGCACTGCCCGTATCCGCAGCGCGGCATCATTCATGGAGACGCACTTTCGGCCAGCATTGCAGCGGCTTCCCTGATTGCCAAAACCACCCGTGACGCCTGCATGATCGAGCTCCACAGGCTGTATCCCGGCTACGGCTTCGCAGACCACAAGGGATACCCGACAGCCGAGCATCGCAGGCTGCTGAAGGAACTGGGCGCCTGCCCCGTGCATAGAAAGAGCTACGCACTGGTGCGCCAGGCCCTCGGACTTGACCCCTTGCAGGGTGAACTTTTCGGGACCAGCAAGAACGAGAATCCAGACCTCGAAGAACTCGAAGGCTATTCAACTTGAGGTGGGTTCCGCTCGGAACGCCGGTGCGGTTCAGGATCAGCTGGTTCTTTGGGCTTCCAGCTCGTTGGCTTCGAGGCGCCGCGGCGCTTTGACCAGCGCCTGGCGGAGCTGCTGCAGGTCCAGCGGCTTGTTGAAGTAGACGTCGATCAGACCCGCGTCGAGCGCGAGCTCGTTCAGCTGAAACGCGGTCAAAAGAAAAATCACGGCGTTGGGCTGCTTCTGGCGGGCCATGCGCGCCAGAGCAATGCCGTCGAGGTCGGGGAGCCGGTAGTCGAGCAGGATGATGTCAAATGCGGAGTTGTCGAGTTGAGCGACGGCATCGCCGCCCGTGAAGACCGGCTGCACACTGAAGCCCCATTTCGCAAGCGAACTCGCGAGCGACCAGTTCAGCAGCTTTTCGTCTTCGACAACCAAGACGTTCTTTTCTGGGTTTCGCATATCGACCGATTTTCCGAGGATGGACGATGCAAATCCGTGACCAAGCGGCGCAACGATTGGCGCGGGCAGATCTGTTCTTGTAAGTGTCTGAAAATGTGACGTATGCGGCATGAGCACTTTTTCCGGTCAGGACGAGTCCTGTGTGATATCCCCTTCCGGGGTGCCCGGGAATCGGGTCATACCCCCCAAACTTGAGGGGACATCCCGAATTTCCTCGCCAACACAACGATCAGGACAAATCGACCAGAAATTCGGAATGTCCCCGTATTTCGAAAAAGCGGGGACATTCCGATTTTTCGGTCAGGTCTGACCGAAATGTTTTGGGAGAGTGGGAAATTCGGAATGTCCCCTTCGAAAAATAAGAGTCCACTTAGTGGAGATTTCCTGTACAATCCCCAGTTCAAACTCGAAAGCCCGTCCGCGCCCGGCGCCTGGATTGAATCTGGCAAGAATGCACAACGAGAGAAGCCACCCGGCTCAGGGATGGGGCATTTCGCACAGCGCGGCGAGAACATGCGAGGCCGCTTTCGGACGGCGGAGCGAAGATAAGTTGCTGGTAACGCGTTCATTAGACCCGCCACGAACCCCGTTGGAGGCGGTTTGTGCGGGGGAACGCCGATTGCCTATATGGAATGAGGATTTCGGACTATGGTTTTGATCCCCGTCCGAAATCCGCGATCCGAAATCCGCAACTGGAGAGAGACTTCCTGCAAAAATCATCACATCTGGAGGACGTAAATGGGTGAGTCCGACCGCGGCGATGTCCAGATCAATCTTCATCTATGCAAGGGGTGCACCCTTTGTGTCGCAGCGTGCCCGCCCGGAGTGCTGGCTCAGAGCCAGTTTCTGAACCGCCAGGGCTACTATGCAATTTCCTACGTCGGGACCGGATGCACGGGCTGTGGAGTATGTTTCTACGTCTGCCCGGAGCCCGGCGCGATCACGGTGCGCAAACGCAAAGGGGACAAGACGGAAAAGCCCGCTGCGTAATCTGATTGGAGAAATCATACAGGAGGCGTTCGATGCGCCAGTTGTTGAAAGGCAATGAAGCGGTCATTCATGGTGCGATTGCGGCCGGGTGCGTCGCTTATTTCGGATATCCGATCACGCCGGCCAGTGAAGTCGCGGAGACAGCGGCTCTCCTGATGCCCAGGGCAGGGGGAGTCTTCCTTCAGGCTGAGAGCGAAGTGGCTTCCATTCAGATGGTCTATGGAGCCTCCTCTGCGGGCGTGCGCTGCATGACGGCATCGTCCGGCCCGGGAATCAGCCTCATGATGGAGGGAATCTCCTATTGCGCAGGGTCAGAGCTGCCGTGCGTCATCGTGGACATCGTGCGCGGCGGTCCGGGACTCGGGAACATCGGCCCGGAGCAGAGCGATTACCTGCAGATGGTCAAGGGCGGCGGACACGGCAATTACAAGAACATCGTCTTCGCCCCCAACAGCGTTCAGGAGATGTGCGACCTGACGATCCACGCCTTCGAAATCGCGGACAAATATCGCAATCCTACGATCGTGCTTGCCGACGGTGTGCTCGGTCAGATGATGGAAGCCGTGGAACTGCCCAAGCGGGTCGAGGCCATGCCGGACAAACCGTGGGCCGTCGCCGGGAACGCCGCCACGCGGCGCAATCTCATCACTTCGATCTATCTGCAGCACGACATCCTCGAGGCTCACATCGGAAAGCTCGAGCAGAAATACCGGCAGGTCGAGGAGAACGAGTGCCGTTGGGAGGAATTCAGCACCGAGGATGCCGAGATCCTGCTGGTGGCTTACGGGATCATGAGCCGGGTCGGCAAAGCTGCCATGGACATGGCCCGCGCCGAGGGCATCCGCGCCGGTCTGCTTCGGCCGATCAGCCTCTATCCGTATCCATCCAAGAGATTGCAGCAGCTGGCAGGGAAGGCGTTTGCGGTTCTTGCCCTGGAGTTGAGCACCGGACAGATGGTCGAGGACGTCCGGCTGGCTGTAAGCGGTGTGACCCCGGTGCGGCACTTCGGGCGCACGGGGGGCAATATTCCTACGGCGGAAGATGTACTGGAAGTGATCAAAAAGACGGAGAGCGAATGTGTGGGAAATAACACATAGTAAACCTGCAGGCTTTTACGACCGGTTCGAGCGCAAAGGCGGAGACGTAGAAACCACCCATTACTGCCCGGGCTGCGGCCACGGCGTGTTGCACAAGATGATTGCCGAGGCGGTAGCCGAGCTGGGAATTCAGGACCGCACCGTGCTGGTCAATCCGGTGGGGTGCTCCGTGTTCGCCTACTACTACCTGGACGTCGGAAACATCCAGGCTTCGCACGGCCGCGCTCCCGCGGTCGCAACCGGCGTGAAACGCGTGCGGCCCGACAGCATCGTCGTCTCTTATCAGGGGGATGGGGATCTGGCCGCCATCGGGGGAAACGAGATCCTCCACTCCGCCAACCGCGGAGAACACATCACGGTTTTCTTCGTGAACAACGGGATCTACGGCATGACCGGCGGCCAGATGGCGCCGACGACTCCCCTGGGCGAAAAGACCACCACGTCGCCGTACGGCCGGGAGATCCGGATTGAAGGCCCGCCGATCCGCATGTGCGAACTCCTCGCCACGCTGGACGGGCCGGTCTACATAGAACGGGTGGCGCTCACTGACCCGAAACATCACATGCGTGCCCGCAAGGCCGTGCGCCGCGCCCTCGAGAATCAGGTCCAGGGCAAGGGCTTTTCGTTCGTGGAAGTCCTCAGCGCATGTCCGACCGGGTGGCACGTGGCGCCCCCGGAAGCGATCCACTGGGTCGAGACTAAGATGTTCCCGATCTTTCCCCTCGGAGTCTACAAAGACACGACCGCCCAGGTTGCGGCCGCACCGGCGGCAAAGAAGGCTCAGGCGGCCAACCCCAAACCGCCGGCCGCGGAAGCGACGCCGGTCAGCCAGCCGGGAGCGATTGCCCAAGGCAAGGCGCCGGAGGCCTCGCTCAAGATCAGCGGGTTCGGCGGGCAGGGCATTTTGTTTGCCGGGATCGCGCTCGCAGAGGCGGGAATGCGGGAAGGGCTTCAGGTGTCGTGGATTCCGTCTTACGGCCCGGAGATGCGCGGCGGCACGGCCCACTGTCATGTGCGGCTCTCCCAGGGAGCCATTGCATCGCCGCTGATCAACCGCCCGACCAGCCTGCTGGCATTCAACTCTCCGTCGGTAGAACGATTTGCCCCGGAAATCCTGCCGGGCGGACTGCTCATGGTGAACTCATCGATGGTGCAGGAGTTGCCGCAGCTGCCCGACATCAAAGTGGTCGCCGTGCCGGCAACCGAAGCCGCCAAGAACCTGGGGAATCCGAAGGTCGCCAACATGGTGATGCTGGGCGCCTATTTGAAGGTCACGGGCGCCCTGAATCCGGAGTCCATCCTGAACGCGCTCAGAGAGCACGGACTGCGTGAGGACTTGCTGGAGTTCAACCGCACCGCGATCCAGGTGGGACAGGACCTGGTGAAGTAACACATTTCGGATTTCGGATTGCGGATTGATTGGAACCGAGTTTTTTCAATCCGCAATCGTGTTTAAGGTGGAAAGATCGGTCGGATCGGCGTAGACTGTGGGGTTTATTTCATCGCAGGCACGCCCTAAGGCGCATACCACGACCGAGGTTTTGAGTTTGGGGGAGGATCGGTTTTGAGTTCCGGTTCCTGACCCGGTTATAGAGGTGATAAATGACAAGAGAAATGGTCACCATAGACGGTAACGAAGCGGCAGCTTATGTTGCCTACCATACGAATGAAGTCATCGCAATCTATCCGATCACGCCGTCATCTCCCATGGGTGAGTTTTCCGACGCATGGGCCGCGGAGAATCGAAAGAATATCTGGGGAACCGTGCCTTCCGTCACCGAGATGCAAAGCGAAGGGGGAGCCGCGGGCGCTGTTCACGGAGCGCTTCAGACGGGAGCCCTAACCACCACGTTCACGGCGGCACAGGGGCTGCTGCTGATGATCCCGAACATGTTCAAAATCGCCGGGGAGCTTACGCCCACGGTCTTCCACGTCTCCGCCCGAACCGTGGCCACCCACGCGCTGTCGATCTTCGGCGATCACGGCGACGTCATGGCCACGCGTTCCACCGGGTTCGGCCTCATTGCGTCCAATTCGATCCAGGAAATCATGGATACGGCGCTGATTGCGCAGGCGGCCTCGCTCGAAGCGCGTGTTCCCTTCGTGCACTTCTTCGACGGCTTCCGCAGCTCGCATGAAGTCATGAAGATCGAACAGCTGACCCTCGATGACATGCACGCCATGGTCGACGACAACCTGGTGCGCGCCCACAGAATGCGGAGACTTTCACCGGAAAAGCCGGTTCTGCGCGGATCGGCGCAGAATCCCGACGTCTTCTTCCAGGCCCGCGAGGCATGCACACCGTTCTATCTCGCGGCCCCGGCCATCGTTCAGAAGAGCATGGACAAGTTTGCCCGCATCGTCGGACGGCAGTATCACCTGTTCGATTACGTCGGCGCGCCCGATGCGGACCGAGTGATCGTCATTATGGGCTCGGGCGCCGAAGCGGCGCATGAGACGGTCGAGTACCTGACGGCCCGCGGCGAAAAAATCGGAGTTCTGAAAGTCCGCCTCTACCGGCCCTTCTCTGCCGAGCATTTCGTGGCGGCGCTTCCGAAGACGACGCGCATCCTCTCGGTTCTGGATCGCACGAAGGAGCCGGGAAGCGCGGGCGAACCGCTCTATCAGGACGCGATCACTGCCATCAGCGAATCGTTCAACGCCGGAACGCTTCCGCTCAAGAGCTACCCGAAGATGGTCGGCGGCCGATACGGCCTCTCCTCGAAAGAGTTCACCCCGGCCATGATCAAGGGCGTCTACGACGACATGAAGAAGGAGCATCCGAAGAATCACTTCTCCGTCGGGATCCTGGATGATGTGACGAACAACTCGATCCAGTACGATCCGTCATTCTCGACCGAAGGCAAGGAAGTCTCGCGCTGCCTGTTCTACGGCCTGGGCGCCGACGGAACGGTCGGGGCAAACAAGAACTCCATCAAGATCATCGGCGAGGAGACTGAGAATTATGCTCAGGGCTACTTCGTCTACGATTCGAAGAAGGCTGGTGCCGTGACGGTGTCGCACCTTCGCTTCGGACCCA
>Ga0335070_10012028_pt1 | contig 10111 bp, 9 predicted proteins | sample Lox_Sample_13_FD_206722 | JGI IMG/M metagenome (GOLD analysis project Ga0335070, IMG submission 206722) | Soil microbial communities from Loxahatchee National Wildlife Refuge, Florida, United States - Lox_Sample_1.3 | ecosystem: Environmental > Terrestrial > Soil > Wetlands | place: USA: Florida... | reverse complement strand
AGCGCTTCGACAAGAAGTGGTTCTTCGATCCTCTTGCCGGCCACCGCGACGAACTGAAAGGCCTGCATGTCAACACGCATATTCCACAAGTCATCGCCGCCGCGCGCCTCTACGAGCTGACCGGGCGGCGTCATTATCGTGAGATCGCGCGATATTTCTGGGATGAAGTCGTGACCGAGCGCAGCTATTGCACAGGCGGCACCAGCAATCGCGAATCATGGAACACCGACCCCGGCAAGCTCGCCGCAGAACTCGGACCCACCACCACCGAGTGCTGCTGCGCCTACAACATGATGAAGTTGACCCGCCATCTGTTCGGCTGGAATCCCGACGCCCGCTTCATGGATTACTACGAGCGCGTCCTCTTCAATCACCGCCTCGGAACCATCAATCCCGAAGATGGCACCATGATGTATTACCTCCCGCTGGCCTCCGGCTACTGGAAGACGTTCGGAACCCAGCTGGACGCATTCTGGTGCTGCACCGGCACTGGATCCGAAGAATATGCCAAGCTCGTCGACACGATCTACTTCCATGACGACAACTCCCTCTATGTCAATCTCTACATCGCCTCCCAGCTCGACTGGAATGACAAGGGCCTGAAGTTCAATCAGCAGACTCGCTTCCCTGAAGAACAGGGCACTACCATCACCCTCACCGCCGACCGCCCCACCGAACTCGCCATCCATCTGCGCATCCCGTACTGGACGCAGCGAGGCAACGTAAAGATCAACGGGACTGCGCTCCCGGCGTTTTCCAATCCGGGCAGCTATCTTTCTCTGAACCGCGTTTGGAAGTCCGGGGACAAGATCGAGTTGAACCTGCCAATGACCTTGCACATGGAACCCATGCCCGACGATGAGACGATTCAGGCCGCGATGTATGGCCCACTAGTCCTTGCAGGAAAGTTCGACCCCGTAGCGAAGGAAATGAGCTACAGCGGCATGGGCCCAAAGGCGGAAGCTCAGAGCAAAGTTCCGGACGTCGTCGCCCATGCCCGCCCGGCTTCATGGATCGAACCAGATCCAGATCACCCACTCACCTTCCGCGCAACTGGCCAATCACAGTCGTTCCCCCTGGTGCCGCTGAACCAGATCCTGAACGAGCGCTACGCCGTTTATTGGAAAGTGAGAAGCACCTGAGCCGTCCTCCGTGTTCCTCTGTGTCCCCTGTGGTGAGTCCCCATACGACGCATAAGCCTTTGACAAATGGAGGCTACACATTTAATGTTCCGTTTTACGTAAACGTTTACGGAAACCGTACTCTGGATGAAGCTCTAATCGTCCAATTTCGCCCCATGCTGCTGAAGACACTCCGCGAAGAGGTGCTCGAGGCAAATCTGGAGCTGGTCCGTCGCGGGCTCGTCTTATACACGTTCGGAAATGCCAGCGGCATCGAACGTAAAGAAGGTTTGGTAGCCATCAAGCCCAGCGGGGTGCGCTACGAAGAACTGAAACCGGAGCACATGGTCGTCTGCGATCTCGACGGAAAAGTCGTCGATACCAAGCTGCGGCCCTCCTCCGACCTACCCACGCATCTTGAACTGTACCGGAACTTCCCGAACGTAGGTGGCGTCGCGCACACGCACTCGGAATTCGCGACCGCCTGGGCACAGGCCGCAACCCCGATCCCATGCTTCGGCACGACGCACGCCGACTACTTCCACGGAGAGGTTCCCGTCACTGCACCCCTCACTTCCCGTGAGATCCAGGCGGATTACGAACTCGAAACCGGCAAAGCCATTTGCCGACGCTTCGCCGACCTCGATCCAGAGTCGATACCAGCTGTTCTGGTATCAGGGCATGCGCCTTTCACTTGGGGAGGCAGCCCAGCCGCAGCAGCTCACAACGCCGTCATTCTTGAATACGTGGCCCGCATGGCCGCGCACACGCTTTTGATCAACGCCGAATCCCGGCCGATCGCCCGCGAACTGCATGACAAGCACTTTCTGCGCAAGCACGGCCGCAACGCCTACTACGGACAGGTCAAGACACAATGAACCTTGCTCTGCTGCTCCTCAGTCCCAACAGACTCGTTCACCTTTCAGGCGTCGACATCGTCATTATCATCTTTTACTTTGCGCTGGTACTCGGCATTGGTTTCTATCTGAAGGAACAAGCCAATACCGGCGAAGACTTTTTCATGGCTGGCCGCGAGATGACCGCCTGGGTCGCCGGGCTAGCCTTCCTGTCCGCGAACCTCGGCTCCCTGGAGTTGATGGGCTGGGCCGGCAACTCGTATAAGTACGGGATTCTTGCCGCGCACTGGTACTGGATCGGCGCCATCCCATCGATGCTCTTCCTTGCGCTCGTGATGATGCCCTTCTACTACGTTTGCAAAACACATTCGGTCCCGGGCTATCTCAAACTGCGCTTCGGAGAGGGAGCACAAGCCATTTCCTCCATCTCTTTCGCTTTCATGACGGTCTTGATGAGCGGCATCAATATGTACGCCATGGCCGTCGTCATGAAAGTCGTGCTGGGATGGAACATGCATTTCAGCATCTGGGTTTCGGCAGGAACAGTTGCTGTGTATGTGGCTCTCGGCGGATTGCGCTCCGCCATCTTCAATGAAGTCTTGCAATTCTTTTTGATTTGGGCTGGGGCATTGCTGATCCCGATCCTCGGCTTGATTGAGGCCGGCGGGTGGAATGGGTTGCAGGCCAAAATTCTGCAGAACTTGACCGAACTGAATGTGCCCAATCCCGGCTCCTACACCCATCTGTGGTCGACCTTGGGGAATTTCAACGATAACCCCATGGGCATCAACTGGGCCGGGATTGTCTTCGGCCTCGGAGCCGTCATCGCCATGGGCTACTGGACCACCGACTTCCTCGTCGTGCAGCGCGTTTTGTCGGCGAAGGATCTGCGGTCCGCCGAGTTGGCGCCCATCATCGGCGCCGCATTCAAGATGTGTGTGCCGTTCATCGTAATTCTTCCTGGCCTGCTTGGCCTCGCCCTTCTGCGCGATCCGCAAGGACATCTGCTTCGCCTGGTCCCCGCTAATCTGGCATGGTCTCCTCAAGGACAGGCTCAGGGCCTGCACGGTTACGACGAGGTTCTCCCCCTGATGTTGGCGCGCTATTGCGGTCCCGGACTTCTGGGCTTAGGTATCACCGCTCTCATCGCGGGCTTTATGTCGGGTATGGCGGGCAACGTCAGCGCCTTTACCACCGTTTGGACATACGACATCTACGGCACCCTGATCAACAAAAATGCCACGGATGACTTCAAGGTCAAGATGGGCCGTTGGATCACCGTCATCGGAGTCATTGTCAGCATCTTCACCGCCTACATTGCCGCGGGCGCCCCGAGCATCATGGATTATGTGCAGGCACTATTCAGCTTCTTCATCGCGCCGTTGTTCGGAACAGTGCTCCTTGGCATGCTCTGGAAGCGCGCCACACCGGCCGGCGGTTGGACTGGCCTGCTTGCCGGCACTCTTTCTTCGATCGGCATGTACACATGGGTGAAGATTGATCCCAACGCAGTGCGGTACGTAGCTCTTTCCATGGATGCGCAGGATCAGGCGCAGAACATGTTCAGAGCCCTATGGTGTTGTCTCATCTGCGTCATCGTGACGGTCGTCGTCAGCTTGATGACGAAACCAAAACCGGATTCCGAGTTAAAAGATGTGGTGTACGGCCTGACCCCGATTCCCAAAACCGAGCACGCATCATGGTTTCATAGCCCAATTTTCTGGGGCGCAGTCGTTGCTATCGTGTTCGTGATTTTGCAGATCATTTTCTGGTAGGAGATTCGCATGAAAACCGGAAGCCATCTCTCCATCTGGTTCTTCACAGGGTTGTGCCTGGGAGTCGTCGGCGCGCTCATCTTCGCCACCGGCATTTACGAGATCATGCACCCTCCCGTGAACAAAGTCGTGCTTTTCGATTTACACGCGAATGTCTGGTGGGGCGCAATCCTGTTGGTGTCCGGCCTGTTCTTCGGCATTCATTTTTCGCCGGCCAATGAGCGCAAGCGCATGGCCGGCAAATCTTCATCCGTATAGTTCATAGCTCGAAGAGGATTCTTATGTCTGAAAAAAAGAAAATGACGATGGGCGTCATCGTTGGAAACCGCGGCTTCTTCCCCGATCAATTGGCCAAGTCAGGACGTGAAGAGATCATCCAGGCGCTGGGCAAGGCCGGCATGGATGCGATCGTTCTTGGTCCTCAAGACAGCAAACACGGAGCAGTTGAAACCCACGAAGAAGCAAAGCGCTGCGCGGCGTTGTTCAAGAAGAATGCCGACAAAATCGACGGCGTAATCGTCACGCTCCCCAATTTCGGCGACGAGCGCGCTATTGCCGATACTCTGCGGCTCGCAAGTCTCGGCGTTCCAGTGCTCATACAAGCCACGCCTGACGATGCCTCGAAGATGACCATCCTGCATCGCCGTGACAGCTTCTGCGGCAAGATGTCGGCCTGCAACAACCTCCGCCAGTATGGAATCCCCTACTCGCTGACGCGCCTGCACACCGTTGCCCCCGACACGCAAGAGTTTCAGAATGACCTTGCCTGGTTCGGCGCCATCTGCCGCATCGTGAACGGATTCCGCAATCTGCGCATCGGCAGCATCGGCGCGCGCCCAACCGCCTTCAATACCGTCCGTTACAGCGAGAAGATGCTTGAGCACAGCGGCATCTCAGTCGAGACGCTCGACCTCTCAGAAGTGTTCGGCCGAATCGGGCGCTTGAAGGATAACGACAAAGGCGTTCAGGCCAAGATCGCCGAGATAAAGAAATACGTCACGACGCAAAGCGTGCCAGATGCTGCGCTGATGAAAATGGCCAAACTCGGCTACGTGGTCGATGAATGGATGAAGCAAACCGATCTGCAGGTCAGTGCCGTCCAGTGCTGGACTTCGATGGAGGAATACTTCGGCGTCGTTCCCTGCACCATCATGAGCATGATGAGCAATAAGCTCCTGCCCGCCGCCTGTGAGGTCGACGTCTGCGGCACGCTCAGTATGCACGCCCTCGCACTCGCATCGGAAACTCCGAGCGCCCTGCTCGACTGGAACAACAACTACGGCGACGATCCCAACAAAGCCGTCTGCTTCCATTGCAGCAACCTGCCGAAGCACTTCTTCCAGGACGTCCGGATGGATTTCCAGGAGATCATCGCCGGAACAGTGGGTAAAGAGAACACGTTCGGCACAGTCGTGGGCCGCGTGAAGCCCGGTGCGATGAGCTTTGCCCGCTTTTCCACCGACGATATCAACGGCGTAATGCGGGGCTATGTCGGCGAGGGCGAATTCACCAGCGATTCCCTGAACACTTTCGGCGGCGTCGGTGTCGTGAAGATTCCTGAGCTGCAGAAGCTGCTGCACCACATTTGCGAAAATGGCTTCGAGCATCACGTAGCGGCAAACTTCTCGAATACTGCGGGCGCGGTACACGAAGCGGCCGTGCGCTATCTGGGCTGGCAAATGTACTGGCACAACAATCAGCCAGCCTGCTGAAGAGACATTGGAAAACAGGTTTCGGGAAGGGCACGGCTTCAGCCGTGCCGCCGGAGTCGCTATCTATGCGGCTTTAGCCGCTGCGGCCAATGACTCACACCTGAGAAACCGTTTTTCAAACAGACGCTGGTGTTGGCTGGAGCCAACGACCAACGACCATCGACTAGCGACCTATATGCCCATAGTTGCAGGAGTAGACTTCGGCACCCTAAGCGTCCGCGTCTCCATCGTAGACAGCGAGCGCGGACTTCTGTCCTCCGCCGTTTCCGAGTATCCCCTTCACCGCAAGCGCGAAGATCCCGACTACGCCACGCAATCGCACGACGACCACATGCGCGCGCTGGCAGATGCTACACGGAATGCAGTCAAGGGGGCGGGCATCAGCGGAGACCAGATCGCATCCATCGCTCTCGACACCACAGGTTCCAGCGTCATTCCCGTAGGCGAAGGCATGGTCCCGCTCAACGAGTACTACCTCTGGTGCGACCACCGCGCCAAAGTCGAAGCCGCACTGATAACGGAAATAGCACGCGTAGACAAACTTCAGGCCATCGAATGGTGCGGCGGCATCTACTCCTCCGAATGGGGATGGGCCAAGCTCCTGCATTGGCTGCGGCACAATCCCGAGAAGCGTGAGCAGTTCGTCAGTGCCTTCGAGCACTGCGACATGGTCGCCGCTACGTTATGCGGGATCACCGACCCGCGCCGCGTGAAGCGCAGCGTATGCGCTATGGGTCATAAATGGATGTGGAACGCTTCCCTAGGCGGACTCCCGCCGGAGAGCTTTCTCGCTAAAGTCGATCCATTGCTCGCGGGCGCGCGCGACAAACTCGAAGGCGAGTACGCGACCTCCGACAAGATTGCGGGAACTCTGACCCCATACTGGGCCGAGAAGTTAGGGCTGCGTGCCGGCATCCCGATCCCGGTCGGTGCCTTCGACGCTCACTGGGACGCGATCGGCGCAGGAGCGAAACAAGGTGATGTCGTCAATGTGGTTGGCACTTCGACCTGCATCATCGCCTACGCATCAAAAGCACAACTCATCCCAGGTGTTTGCGGAGTCGTCCCTGGCAGCGTCCACCCCCAATTCACCGGAATCGAAGCCGGCCTCTCCGCCACCGGAGACATCTTCAGTGCGATCGCACGCCGCGCCAGCACAAGCGTCGAGGAACTCAGCAAGGGCCTCGATAAATATCGTGCTGGTCAAACCGGACTGCTGCGAATGACCTGGGACAATGGCGACCGCACGGTTCTAGTGAATCCGAATCTCGGCGGAATGACCATCGGTTGGCATCTTGTGCACACCGCGCAAGACGAACTCTTCGCCGCCATCGAAGGCACGGCGTTTCACACCCGAGTGATTCTTGACCGCATGAGCGAATACGGCGCTCCTACCCAGCGGGTCATCAACGGTGGAGGCGTGCCGCAAAACAATCCTGTCCTGAACCAGGTCTACGCCAACGTTCTCGGACGCCCGGTGCTCGTCCCCAGCGGCAAAGTCACCGGTCTGGGCTCCGCGATTTTCGCCTTCATGGCCGCTGGCGCGTTCAAGACGATCGACGAAGCGCAAGAAAAGATCTGCCCCAAGCACACTGTCTACGAACCGCAACCCGAAACCCAGCAAACATACGCCGCGCTCTATGATCTCTACCGCAAAGTTTATTTCGAATTCGGCAGCCCTGAGCGCCAGCCCTTCGGCGAGGTCCTGCCAAAACTGATTCAGATAGCACGCGGCCGATGAATGTTTCTAGACGCCCTGATGGATGTCTCGAGGCAGCGTGGAAGAGCGGATGCATGTAGACAACGTGGAAGGGCGGATGCCTCCAGAGAACATGGAAGAGTTGATGCCTGAGTCAACGTGGAAGAGCTGATGCCTCTAGTCAACGTGGAAGAGCGGATGCCTCTAGTCAACGTGGAAGAGCGGATGCATCTAAACAACGTGGAAGAGCGGATGCATCTAAACAACGTGGAAGAACGGCCCTTTAGGGCCGCGTATTGGCGCACGAACGAGCGGCTTTAGCCGCTGTGGTCGTTTTGCCACCTGCAATTAGCCATCGCCATCGCCTCCTTCAACATGGGATGGCGCTCCATGAAACTCACGCGTTCCAAGTTCGATTAACGTAATAGCCACGACCAGTACGCGTCATGCGCCATGACATACGCCACATACATAACGCACGCCCACATCACCATTGCCAAGGCACGTTGACGGTTATATGGACATTCCCAACCGGTTACGAATTCGCTTGCGATTGCACCTTTCGAGGCAAGCGACGCCCGAAGCGATTCTCTCCATTGCGGGTGAGCGTTGATTTCCTCGAATAGGTCAAAGTGCGCGATCGACATTTCGCACTGAAATACTTCCAATCGCCTATGTAAGTAGTTCAAACACGACAATGCGAAAACCGAGACCAGAAGTCCCATCGCGCCGAGCAAGAGCGCGATCGCAAGTTCAGAAGCCAGTGCAGACAGAGCTGCAGACCTTGCTCCGGTCGATCCGCGAAAACTGTACACAATCCCATAAACGGTTCCCAGGAAGCCGACCAACGTTCCGGAAGCCGTAATCATCGATAATGTGCCAAGCCCCGCTCCTAAAATGGCGGCTACCCATCTGCTCCAGCGTTGATATGCACGTTGCGCGAATCCCAGCGCTTCTGTGTCACTGAATTGTGACGGCGTTGATGCGTAGGCAATTAGGGAGTCTCCAATTCCAGAGGCGAACGACCGGCGACTCTCTCCTGCGCTAATGGCGACTACGTTCTGGAACTTGCCTTCGTCTAGAGCCGATGCACTGTCACGGACGAAAGCGCGAAACTCGCGAGCAGCGCAGCGGTAACGGTGTAGGCTGAAGATAAGGATTGCTCCAGTGTTCGCCAGCATGAACACAAGAAGCAGGAAGTCAGCTCGTAACAACCAATCTGCCGATTCCCAACGATAGGCAGCATCCCAGAAACGGGGCTGCGAATCATCTATGACAGTGTTCCAATACTTGCGCTGCTCAACGAGAAATACGATCTTCGTTACGTTCGCTGACCGCACAGCCGCTAACACGCTCGAGAGGTCTCTGTAAGTAGTGTGCGCATTGACGGCGAGGTAGATTGGAGAGTCGGGGCGGCGTTGTAGCAGGTGTTTAAGCTTAGGTCTCAACTCGCCAATCGATGTGGCATCGCGTCCACAGAACACCCGACCATCCTTCAGCACAGTGAGGACGACGGAATCTTCGTCGTTGGCCCCGGGCATCCAAAGTGAATTATTTACCGCAGGCAGGTCAGAGCGGCCAAATCCTGGCCTTTCCGCCAGCAACATGAAAGAAAACAGGATAATCGCAAAGACGGACGCAGTTGCAGGGAGGAAGATTGTGCGATCTAAGCTGCAGAAGAGCTTCGCGTCTCTCACGCGCGTGCGTCCTCTCTGCTGTAGTTAGACTCCTCGGGTGACCCAATTGTTCCCGGGATAGAGGCCGTTTACCCGCCCGCAATGGCTCCGATGATCAAGAAAGGTTCCTTGCCCGAGACAACGGCCTCGGGTAGCGGCGCGTCGGGCGGTTCATGCGTCAAGTCCTCCTGGCACGCAAAGAAGCGCAGAAATGCCCGCCGCTGCTTAGTCACGTGATCCCGGATCGCCCCCTTCAGCATCGGATACCGCTCCTCGACCACATCCAGCACCGCCCGTTGAGTCACGGGACCTTCAACAGGAATCTCGATCTCGTGCCCGACATGCGCCAGTGTACGAAGATGCTGCGGGAGCTCAACGCGAATCGTTGCTGCCATTTTCCCACCAGATCTAAAACTGCTACTGCGGCTTGATCGTGGTTTCCTGCGCGTACAAGCCCTTCCATCCATTACCCGCTTTAACCCAGACTTCCCCGAACGCGCTGTTTGCGTTGATCGCCTCGCCTCCGGCCTTGCCTTCATAGTGCGCCAGGTACGTGACCAGTGCGCTGTTCGGGCCGAGCGGAGTGAGCTTGAAATCCTTCAGCGTGTAGGTGGTGATTTCAAACTCGTCGACCATGGCGATCTCGGCTTTCTTGTCGCCGAAACCCGCGGCGCCCTCTTCCACCTCACGAAACCGCTCATCGAGCAAGCCTTCCACTGTAGCTTTATCTTTGTGTTTGAAAGCTTCCCAAATCTTGCGGATGTTCGATTCCACTTCTGCCGCAACCGGAGCCGGCTTTGAGGAGTTTTGCTTGTCTTGGGCCGCAACTGAACCCACCAACCACAGCGCCACCGCCACTGCAACCACTCTTCGTTTCATCTCTTTCTCCTTACGCTGAAACACAAACAGTTGCAGCTTCACAATCACGCGAGCGTCTGCACCTCTACCGAAAGCACTGTCGGCAGGTCCCGCACAATCGGCGACCACGATTCCCCCGCATCCGCCGAACAGTAGACCTGGCCTCCCGTCGTCCCAAAGTAAATGCCGCACTTATCCAGCGCATCGACGGCCATCGCATCCCGCAGGACATTCACATAACAGTCCTCCTGCGGAAGCCCCTTGGTCAGCGCCTCCCACTCGTTTCCGCCGGTCTTGCTGCGGAACACGCGCAGCTTGCCTTCGTGCACATAGTGCTCGCCATCACTCTTGATCGGGATCACGTAAATCGTCTCCGGCTCGTGCGAATGCACGTCGATAACGAATCCAAAATC
>Ga0335070_10012026_pt1 | contig 10113 bp, 5 predicted proteins | sample Lox_Sample_13_FD_206722 | JGI IMG/M metagenome (GOLD analysis project Ga0335070, IMG submission 206722) | Soil microbial communities from Loxahatchee National Wildlife Refuge, Florida, United States - Lox_Sample_1.3 | ecosystem: Environmental > Terrestrial > Soil > Wetlands | place: USA: Florida... | reverse complement strand
CTCAGCCGTGACATCGTGGACGCGCTCGATGCGAGCGGATCGGTGAAGGTCGTCCTGCGCACCGACACGTTGCAGGAGGCGAGACGCTCTCTGGATCGCGGCAAGGTGTTCGCGATCGTCGGCGTTCCGCCCGACACGCACCGCGACGTGCTGAAAGGCAACACGGTTCCGATTCCGGTCTACGTGGATGCCAGTTATCTGTTCGTCTACAAATCCACGGCTTCCGGTATCGCGGATGCCATTGGCAGCGTCGTGTCCGGGCTTGCGTCGGGCGGCGCGCGAGCCGATGGCAGCCTTGCGAGCGCGGCGCTCGCCTCAACGTCACCGGCCGATATTCTGCTGCAGCCGATCTTCAATCCCGTCGGAGGGTACGCGAGCTACATCATGCCCGCGACGTTCATGATCATCCTGCAGCAAACGTTGCTTATCGGATCGGCGGTGCTTACACGTCCGGCACTGACGCCAGGGGCGCGGCTGTTCGCAACCGTGTTCGGCCGAGCGTTCGCACACGTGACGTTGACCATTCCCACGCTGTTGCTCTACCTGATCGTGTTGCCCCGCCTGTACGGTTTGCCGGTTTTGGGGCATCTGGGCGAGTTGCTCGCGCTCGCCGCTCCGTTCGTCCTCGCGACCAGCCTGCTCGGCCAGGCGCTGGGCGCCCGATTCAGAAATCCCGAGACGCCGGTGCTCCTGGTTATTGGATTGAGTCTTCCGTTGCTCTTCCTCGTAGGATTCGCGTGGCCGCGTGAGGCGATCCCTGATTTCGTGCTCACCGTCGCATCGATCTTTCCCTCGGAGTTCGCGATCGACGGCCTGATTCGCCTCAACCAGACCGGCGCCAGCCTGCATGACCTAGGACGCGACTGGCGTGGACTATGGGGGCTGACCGCGGCGTATTTCGTGCTCGCCCTCGTGTCGGCACGCTTTCAGCGCAGGCCCGTCCATGGCTAGCAGCGCTCGCTTTCGGCTGGTGAGCATTGTCGTCGTAGCGGCCATGCTGGGCGTTGCGATCTATCTGCTGCGACGCTCGGAAACGCCCGTGCCGATCCAAGGGGTCGTGCGCTCCACCGAGGTGCGCGTGGCTCCGGAGGTCGGCGGTCATCTCGCGGCAGTGAATGTGCGCAAAGGTGACCACGTCAAGCGGGGCGACGTGCTGGCCGAGCTTTCGGCAGCCGAGCTCGGCGCTCAGGTTGGCCAGGCACGCGCGGCCTATGAAAGAGCGCTTGCCGATCGCAACAATGTCTACGCCGGCGTGCGCAAGGAGGAGATCGCCACGTCCGCAGCGGAGGTCGACAAGGCCAGCTCGCGCCTGACCTACGCCGATCAGCAACTAGGCCGCTTTTCGCTTCTGGTGCAGAAGAACTTCGCCCCGCGGCAATCACTCGATCAGGCGCAAAAGGAGGCTGCGGCCGCTCGCGCCGAAATCGCCGAGGCGAAGGCGAACTACGCTTCAGCGAAGGCGGGTCCGACCCGGGAGGAGCGTGCCATCGCCGATGCCAGCCTCGCGTCTGCGGCCGCACAGGTGGAGGTTCTCGAAAGCCGGTTGCGCAAGACCCAGCTGACCTCTCCCGTGGACGGCACGGTCCGCGTCGTCGCGGCCGAACTTGGCGAAGCGATCCGCGCCGGGCAGACGATCATCACCATCGAGGATGTGGCACAACCGTGGTTGTCATTCAACGTGCGCGAGGACCTGCTGGCCGGCATCACGGTCGGCAGCACGGTCGACGTGAGGCGTGCGGGCGACCCCGCGCTGTTGAGGGGTTTGGTGACGGAATTGTCCTCCCTCGGTCAATTTGCGACCTGGCAAGCGGAGCGCGCCGTCGGCGATCATGATCGCAATACGCTGCGCGTGCGAGTCGAGCTTCCCACAGACTTCGCGAAGGTCGAACCGGGGATGACCGTGTGGCTGGTTCGTTGACGGTTCCACCGAGCCTCGGCCGACACTAACGTCCAATAGCGTTGCAGCATCGCGCGTGTTTCTCTCACAGAGGCCACCGGCGTCTTCCGCATGCCGGGCCGATCGCGTTAAACCGACACTGTCATTCCGGGAGGGCTTTATGAGCGTATCGACAACGACCGTCTCCTCGGGCAACGGGTTTGCCACGCACGCGTTCTGGGAGCGACTATGGCGCACGAGCGGCCTGCTATTCGTGGGACTTTTCATAGTCACTTTCATCATCTACGGCTATCAACCGCCGCTCGGCGCATCAGCTGATGACCTCACGGCGTTCTACAGCGGCGATCGGACACGTGTGTTGATCAGCGCGTTTCTCTCAGGGCTTAACCTCCTCAACCTGCTGTGGTTCATGGCAGCGCTTAGAGCCGCTTTGGCCGAAGCGGGACAAGACGGGTGGGGAGCGGCTGCGATTGTGTCGAGCGCAGCGTTCGCGGCGCTGTCGCTGCTGCAAATCGCGGTGGCCGCAGCACTTGCTTATTCCATCGCGCGCGCTGGAGACGGGGCGGTTACGTCGGCATTGAACGACTTCAGTTGGGCCCTCATCGTGCTGACGTCGTTTCCACGCGCGATGATGATCATGGCCGGCGCCTTCGGCCTCTGGCGAGCCGGGCTCGTCTCGAACACTATCTTCGCCGCGGGTGTCGCGGCTGTTGTACTCGCGGTTCTGGGTGGCAGCGCGTGGCTGACGGGTTCCTGGGCGCCCGACGGCGCGTATTCGCGGTTCATCTCACCGACGCTCCTCCTCATCTGGCTCCTGGTGTTGAGTCGCGTGCTCCTAGGGAAGAGCCCGGCGGGGCGCACCGGATGGTAATTGCATGCCGTCGCTACGTAGTCGAGTAGCAAAGCTCCGCTGAAGCTATTTCGGAGTGTTTGCCGGCGCGCATCGATAGCGCTGAAGGATGGCAAGCCCTTCACGGATAGCAGCGTCTTGGTTGTGCCATCGCGTTACATTCCGACCGAGTGAACCCGGGTTCTCTCTGGGGGCTGCGAGAATGGCGAAGCCCTTTTAGAGGCCAGGCCAGAGGCGACCCATCGCGAGGAATTGCTAGGGGTCAACGAGCAGCGCTACCGAACGGTCTCAACCGCCGCGGTGAAGACATATCCGGAACCACGCTCGGTCTGGATGAGCCTGGCTTGAGCGCCATCGGTCTCGATCTTCTTGCGTAACCGTCTGATCTGTACGTCCACGGAGCGGTCATACACCTCGTCGTTGTGCAGTCGAGAAGAGTTGAGCAACTGGTCGCGTGAAAGGACTCGCTGCGGCGCCGCCAAAAACGCAACCAGCAAATTGAACTCGCTATTGGTGATCGGCACGATCACCCCCTGGGGTGATCTCAAGCGGCGCAACCGCACGTTGAGTTCCCACCCCGCGAAGCGATAGGCACGAATGCGTGCAAGGCCATCCGCTATCGTTTCCTGAGCCCGGGCGCGCCGCAGCAGCGCACGAATACGTGCCAAAAGCTCGCGCGGGGAAAAGGGCTTTGTCAGATAGTCGTCGGCGCCCAGCTCTAGTCCCATCACGCGATCCGCTTCGTCCTTGCGACCGGTCAGCATGATGATCGGGATGTCGGACGCAGCCCGAAGCGTGCGAGCGATTTGCATGCCATCCTCGCCCGGCAGCTTCAGATCCAATATAACGAGGTCGATCGTCTCGCGCTCTACGAGCTGCGCGATATCCTTGCCCGTGCTACGGACCGTCGCCTGGATATCGTTGTCGCTGAGGTAGTCCGCGATCATCTGGCGCACAGATGGGTCGTCGTCAACGGCGAGCACATGAACGGCCGCGAGCGGGGCTTGCGACGTGGACATATCCGAAAAGCGTTTCGCTAATTCAGCGACACGATTATGACGCAACACTTGCCGCTCGGGACAAACCGCGGCTTGTCACTTGCCTCCGTGGCGCGTGTCGATTGTCACATTCGAACCGAGCGACGTCGCGGTAGTGCGTCATTAGGCAGGTTGAATGGGACCGCGGGCGGCGTCACCGACGCTGGTGAGCCCGGCACGCCATACCAAGGAGGCTTCCGTGACTTGCAGGGAGTGCATCGTTATTATCGAGCCCGACGAGCTCATTCGCGAGCTACTCGAGCGATGGCTAGGCGAGGCCGGCTTCGAGACGATTCACGCCACCAAAGACCATGCGTCTCCCATGGTCATGGCGAAACTGGTAATCAGCGATATTTCCGAACCGGGCGACGCACGCAATACGATAACGGCGCTGCATGCCGCCTATCGCGCCCCCATCCTTGCGACGTCGGCGCGCTTCCGGCGAGGGCTGTCCGGCTCAAGTGAGCCGGCGCAACGGCTGCAAGTCGGCAAAGTTTTGCCCAAGCCGTTTACGCGCGAAGAATTGCTGCGCGCCGTGCGCGCTTGCTTGAAGGGACCGTGAGCGAGCCTCTGCGAAGGGGCATTGAAAGTCCTGGTCCGGGCGATTTGACCAATCCGCAGGCGACAGAGCACTCATGAGCGAACCCTCCGGCTTCGTCCCAAATAGCATTCAAGGCGAGCAATCTGACGCCGAGTTCGCCCGCCACCGGACGTTTCTCGAGGAGCTGTTCGAGTTTGGCCCCGACGCCATCGCGCTGACGACGCTGCAAGACGCGCGAATTCTGCGCATCAATTGCGAATTCACGCGCGTGTTTGGCTATACGGCGGTAGAGGCTGTCGGACGCAGTCTTCGGGATCTCGTAACGCCAGACCTCCTCGAGCCGATTCTTCCGGAGGATCCGGAGCTGCTCGCCGGACGAAAGATCGAGTGGGAGGTGGTTCGGCGACGCAAGGACGGCACACGCTTTGACGCTCACATAACGGGCAAGCGGGTTCGATTGAGGGACGAGGATGCTGCTTATCTCATCTTCCGCGACATCAGCGCGCGCAAGCGGTCGGAAACTTTGTTCGCGCGCGAAAGGCATCTGCTGGAAATTATCGCCGCCGGCGGTTCGCTCGCCGCGACGCTTCATGCGTTGTGTCGCCTTGCCGAGGAAAGCGATCCCGGTTTGCTGGTCTCGATCCTGCTGCTCGATCGTAGCCGGCAGATATTCGATCACGGATATGGCCCCGGCCTGCCAGTGGCCTACGTTAACGCCCTGAATGGTTTCCGAGTCGGCCTGGGCATCGGTCCCTGTGCCGCAGCAGCGCATCTTCGCGAACAAGTGATCTCGCTGGACATTGCCGCGGACCAACGTTGGTCTCCCGCATATCGAGCGTTGGCTTCGGCTCATGAACTGCAGGCATGCTGGTCGACGCCTATCCAGTCCGCGCAAGGAGGCGTGTTGGGGACGTTCGCTGTTTATCCGAGGAAGCCGGTAAGCCCGACGCCCGAACAGAGACGCAGAATCGAGCAGCTCACGCACCTGGCGAGTATCGCGATCGACCATGCGCACTCTACCGACGCGTTGCGCCGGTCTGAAGAACGGTACGCACTCGCCATGGAGGCTGCGGCCGATGGTCACATCGACTGGAACGTTGCCACTGGCGAATTCTACGTCTCGCCTCGCATGCACAACATGCTGGGTCAATCACCGGATGCCATGTTCACCGACCGCGAGGACTGGGTGCGTCGTTTCCCGTTCCATCCGGAAGACCGCATGAGATGGGAAGCGGCCCTAGCGGCTCACTTCGCCGGCCACGAAGCAAAATTTAGAGGCGATTTTCGCATCGTGGTGAATGGGGAGATGCGCTGGCTGTCGTTCAACTTCATCACCACGCGTGACCAGGCTGGGAATGTGGTGCGCTGGACGGGGTCCATCGCTGACGTCAACGACGCCAAACGGGATATCGCTGCGCTGCTCGACGCCATTCCAGGCCTGGTGGCGATCCTGACTCCGGCCGGCGAAGTGGATTCGGTTAACAAGGCGCTGATTTCCTATTGTGGGCAACGCCTCGAGGCGATGAGGCAATGGGGCAACAACGGCATCGTGCACGCCGAAGACCTGCCGCGCGTGGCGGCGACTTTCAGAGAGTCGATGTCCTCGGGGCACGAATTCGTCGCTTCGACGGGATTTATCGCTGGAACCAAGTGCGCGGCCTGCCCTTTAGAGACGCGACAGGCGTGATCGTGCGCTGGTACGCGCTGCTGTCCGATATTGACGCCACCAAACGCGCGGAGGAAGCGCTGCGACTTTCTGAAGAGCGCTATGCGCTCGCCATGCAAGCATCCGGGGAAGGTCATTGGGACTGGAAGATCGCAACCGACGAGTTCTACGCTTCGCCGCGTTATCTCGAACTGGCGGGGCTCCCAGCCGATATGCAATATTCCGGGCGGGCGGATCTCATGCCGCTGCTTCCTTTTCATCCCGACGATCGCACGATCTACGAGGCAGCCGTAGCGGCGCATTTCGCTGGGGAAACACCGCGCCTCGATCTGGTCGTCCGGCTTGTGCCGAACGACCAGATCCGCTGGCTGCACATAATCGGCATGTGCTCGCGGGATGCCGACGGGAAGCCCGTCCGGTGGGCAGGCTCCACTAGCGACATCACCGAGCGCAAGCGCGCTGAGGGCCTGCTCGCGGGAGAACAACTGCTGCTCGAGATGGTCGCGCGCGCTGCGTCGCTTGCGACGGTTCTCGACGCATTGTGTCGCATAGTCGAGGAAAACATCGCCGGATGCTTTTGCGGTATCAGTCTCGCCGATGAGACTGGTACTCGGCTCCGGAACGGAGCCGCGCCGAACCTGCCGTTGGAGTACTTACAGGCTATCGACAACAAACCGATGGACCGCGATGCTGGTCCTTGCTGTATGGCCGCCGCGGAGAACGTGCAGGTGATCTCTACCGACATCGCCGCCGAGAGCCGGTGGGTTGAACAAGGCTGGTGCGACCTGGCGCTGTCGCATGGGCTGCGCTCGATTTGGTCCACGCCGATCGTCTCGTCTGCCGACAAGGCGCTCGGGACCGTTGCGATCTACTTTGGGCACCCGAGCAACCCGACCGACGAGCATCTGACGATCATCGAGAGATTCACGCACTTGGCGGCCGTCGCGATCGAGCGCGCCGCTTCCGACGAGGCGCTGCGACGGTCGGAAGCGGCGCTGCGGATTTCGGACGAACGGCATGCGCTCGCAATGGAGGCGGCCGCGGAGGGTCACTTCGACGGCGATCTGGAGACCGGGCAGATGTTCGCGTCGGCACGCCTGAACGAAATTTACAATTTTCCGCCGCAGGCGGGAATCGTGAACCGCGCGGAGTTCCTCAAGCGGATCCCATTCCATCCCGACGATCGGGCGCTGCTCGACGACATCATCAACCCCGAGATCGTCAGACCGGAGTGGCGTAACACCGCGCACGACTTCTTCGAATACGAATGCCGGATCATTCCTCGCCCGGGTGAGGTGCGATGGATCCGCACGCGCGGCAAGGTCGTCCGCGACGCAGCGGGCCGCGCGCGCCGACGCGTCGGCGTCGTTGCGGACATCACCGAGCGCAAGCGGGTCGAGGAGGCGCTGCGCCAATCGGAGCAGCGCTACCAGCGCGCGATGCTCGCGGCCGAGGCCGGCTTCTGGGACTGGGAAGTCCCGCAGGACGCGTTCTACGCTTCGCCCAGGCTGCTGGAGATGGCCGATCTTCCGCCTGGCAGCGTGTTCAATGGCCGAGCCGATTTCATGGCGAGGGTGCCATTTCATCCGGACGACCGGGGCAAATGGGAGCGCGCGGTAAAGGAACTCTTCGCGAGCGGCGGCACCCGCCTCGCCATGGAGTTGCGTTCCCACCATGGCGGCGAAACCCGCTGGGTACATCTGAGCGGTATGTGCGAACGCGACTCCACGGGACGTATCGTCCGCTGGACCGGCTCTTCGACCGACGTCACCGCGCGCAAGCTCGCCGAGGTGGCGCTGCGCGAGCAAACCGAGCGACTGCAGCTCGGTCAGGCAGCAATGCGCATGATCATCATGGACTGGAATGTCACCGAGGATCTCCTCACCTGGAGCGATTCTCCCGAGTGGCTTCGAGGACCTGTTCCGCCGGGCGGTTCGTATCCGCACTTCAAGGACCAAATTCATCCCGAGGACCGCGACCGCTTCCTCGCCACTCGCCGCCGTGCGCTCGAAACCCTGCAGGTCCAGACGACGGAATTCCGCCTGGTGCGAACCGATGGACAGGTGATCTGGGTTCTGGAGCGCAAGCAGGTCATCCCCGACGGCGACAGCAAGTCGGTGCGGATGCTCGCGGCGATGTTCGACATCACCGACCGCAAGCGGGCAGAGAGCGCACTGCGCGAATCACAGGAGCGTTACGCGCTCGCCGTAGCCGGTTCCAATGACGGCATCTGGGATTGGGACCTGGTCACGGACAGGATGTTCGTCTCGGCGCGGGCTCAGCTGATCTTTGGACTAAAACCAGGCCCCACCGAGCGGATGCGCGAAGAGTGGCATGCCATGATTGCGTTTCATCCGGAGGATCATCTCGCGCAGCGTCGGATGGTCGAGGAATACCTTTCCGGCGCTCTTCCCTATAACGAAGGTGAGTGGCGGATACGGGACAACGATGGCCGGTACCGGTGGATCCGCATCAGAAGCATTTGTTTGAGAAGTCCCGCCGGCCAGCCTTTACGCATGGCTGGTTCGGTCAGCGATATCGACGCCCAGAAGAAGGCCGAGGCCGCGTTGCGGATGAGCGAAGAGCGCTATGCGCTCGCCATGGAGGCTTCGGAGGAGGGGCATTTCGACTGGAACGTGAACACCGACGAGGTATACGCCTCTGAGCACCTGAAGCACATGCTCGACCTGCCCGCGGATCCGGAGCAATGCACTCGCGGCAAGTTGATGGCAAGCCACATTCCCTTCCATCCCGACGATCGCGACCGCATCGAGGCCACGACACGCGAGGTGCTCGCGGGAACAGCACTGCACCATGATTTCGAATACCGCCTGCTTCGCGGTCGAGCCAGAGAGCTGAGGTGGATCCATACGCGATGGAAGATCTTTCGCAACGGCAGGGGCGAGGCCCTTCGCGTGATCGGCGTCCTCAGCGATATCACCGACCGCAAGCGCTCCGCCGACGAGCTGCGCAAGAGCGAAGCGCGCTTTCGCGCGTTGACTGCCGTCTGGTCCGACTGGTATTGGCGTCAGGACGAACACTTGCGCTTTACTTATTCCACAGCCGCCATCGACCCGCCCAAGGGCTATCCGGGAGGCTCGTCCATCGGCAAGACGCGCTGGGAGCTGCCCGGCATCGTTCCGCTGTCGAGCTCGTGGGTTGAACACCGAAAGGTGGTGGATTCTTGCCAACCGTTTCGCGATTTCGAATATTCACGTCCGGGCCCAGATGGAACGCTGTGCTACGTGAGCACGAGTGGCACACCGATCTTCGACGAGGACGGCGTCTTCCGAGGCTACCACGGCGTCGGCCGGAACATCACGGAGCACAAGCGCGTCGAGCAAGAGTTGCGGTCGCGCCAGGAGATGCTCGAAGTTGCACAGAAGGCTGCCCGTGCCGTGGCGTTCGAGTGGCGCGTCGGGGCAAGCGAAGGCGAAAATCGCTGGTCGCCTGAGCTGGAAGCCATGTACGGGATGTCGGCGGGCTCCTATGACGGCACGTACGAAACGTGGAAGGGGCTGATCCATGCCGACGACTGGCCGAACGTGCAAACGGCCCTCAGGGTCGCTCACCAAACCGGCGACGTCGACGCCGAGTACCGTGTGGTTCATTCAGGCGGCGCGATACGATGGCTTCAGGCCAAGGGCCGCATGTTCTTCGATTCGCACGGTAAGGCGACCCGCGTCGTAGGCTTCATGCTCGACGTCACCGATCGCCGCGTCGCCGAAGAGGAACTGCAGCGCATGGAGCGACAGCTACGTCAGGCTCAGCGCCTTGAAGCGCTCGGCACGCTGGCGGGCGGCATCGCCCATGACTTCAACAACCTCCTCGGCGCGATCCTCGGGTACGGGGAGATGGCGTTGCGTAACGTTCGGCCCGGCAGTCGACTGCGCCGCGATGTCGAAAACATCGTCATCGCCGGCGAGCGTGGTCGTGCCCTGGTCGAGCGCATACTCGCTTTCAGCCGCAGCGGAGTAAGCGAACGGGTCGCTGTGCATGTCGAGAAAGTCGTGCAAGAAACGCTTTCGCTCTTCGCCGCCAGGCTACCGCGGCACATCGCGATCACGCCACGGCTGCAGACGGGCAGCGCTGCCGTCATGGGGGACTCGACGCAGATCCATC
>Ga0335070_10012025_pt1 | contig 10113 bp, 7 predicted proteins | sample Lox_Sample_13_FD_206722 | JGI IMG/M metagenome (GOLD analysis project Ga0335070, IMG submission 206722) | Soil microbial communities from Loxahatchee National Wildlife Refuge, Florida, United States - Lox_Sample_1.3 | ecosystem: Environmental > Terrestrial > Soil > Wetlands | place: USA: Florida... | reverse complement strand
GATGCCGGCCAGTCGATGCGCATGTCGGTCAGCACCGGGCTTTCGATCTTGCGGATGAGCGCGCTCATCTTGTCCTTCACTTCGCGCACATCGCCGATGAACGTGAAGGTGCCGCGACCGGCCTCCGCCGCCTTCTTGAGGAAATAGGTGTTCGGCGCCGGTCCGATGCCGATGGTGAACAGACGTCGATCGTCGAGGCCGCGCTCGATCAGCCGCAGAAGCTCCGCCTCGTTGCCGACCGCGCCGTCGGTCAGGAACACGATCTGGCGTAGCGCCACGTCGCTGCGCGGAGCGGCGAGGGCCGCTTCGAGTGCCGGGCCCATCTCGGTGCCGCCACGCGCCCGCAGATCGCGCACGAAGCTGCGCGCCGTATCGAGGGTCGCGACGTCGACGGGCATGGGAGCGCTGAACAGCGCGCGTGTCGTCGAATTGAACTCGATGACGTTGAATCGATCCCCCGGCGCCAGGCGGTCCAGGGCCACCAGCAGCGCTTCGCGCGCCTGCGCGATCGAGACGCCTTCCATCGAACCGGACGTGTCGACGATGTAGGTGATCTCGCGCGGTCGTCGCGGCGTCGCGGGGTCCGCCGTGGTTGGCGGAAGCACCATGAGCAGCGCGTACGCGCGGCCATCGCGCGTCTCGTTGAACAGCGCAGCGCCGGGTTCGTGACCGACGTCGGGGCGCCAGGTGAGCTCGAAATCGCGCGACGCGGGAACCACGCCTTCGGCGAGCGTGATCCGGTAGCGATTGCCTGGCTGCTCCTCGATGTGCACGGTGTGGTAAGTGCTCGCGATGCGTGCGAGCGGGAATCCCGCGTTGAGATCGATGGCGATGGCAACCGGGTTGATCGGTCCCTGCGACGGGTGGACTACCGGAGGCGTGATGCGGTCCGCGTCGGCAACCGCGTCGGTCGGCACGGCCCAACCTCCACCGGGTGCCGCGGCGGCTGCTGCATCCGGCGCCAGCGGCGTTCCCGGGATATAACGCGGCGTGATCGCAAGCGGGAAGCGCAGGCTGAAATTGCCGTTGTCGTAGGCGAGTTTTTCCTGGTATTCGATTGCGACGACGATCTCTTCGCTCGGACCGATGTGCGCGACGTTGGTCGTGAAGAGGTTCGGACGCTCCTGTTCCACCAGCGTCGCCTTGCGACCTTCGGTCCTGGCCTGCTCGTAGGTACGACGCGCATCCTCACGCGCCTTCACGACGCCTTCGATCGCGCGTGCGCCGATCTGCATGTGCAGATGGTCGACCGCGGCGCGGTCGGGGAGGGGGAAGGTGTACACACCCTCGCGCCACTGCGGCGTCGGATTGACGAAGCGCTGCGTGACCGCGACGCGCGCCGTCATGCCGCTGATGCTCATGTGCACGTCGGTGAACATAAGTGACGCGTCTGCCGTGGCGCCCTGTGCGTCGCGAAGCGCGAGCGTTCCCTGCTCGTGCGGCGAAGCGGCTTGTGCCTTGCTCGCGACCAGCAGGACCGCGAGCAACAGGACAATGCTCACCACCGCACCGGTGGCGAAGCTCTCGAGCACCAGTCGTCCAAGGCCACGCCATTCGCGTGCCGCCGATCTGCGTTGCACCGCCTGTCCTGCGTTGGTCATTGCCGCTCGCTTGCTGACGGCGCGCGATCGAACGACGCGCGCGGTCGGGATTCGAGCCGGCGGGAATCGGTCATCGAGGTTTGGAGCCTCGCGGGACACCGCCCGCCGGCGGTACGGCGCCCCGGTTGCCATTCAAGTCGTCAAAGCGGGCGCGGCGGCGCGTCGATTCGGGCAGTGTGGCGAACAAAAGTGGCAAACCGGTGGCAATCGACCTGCGCGACGAACCCCCGGAGCGAGCGCGGTATAGTTGTGCGCAATCCGGCACCGATGCCATGCAATGAGGCGCATCGCGGGCGCGTCGACTCGTCGCCGGCGTCGCAGCTTCGGGATTCACCCCCGCACCCAGGCCCCTGACCCATGAGCCGACGCATCGCCCTGGTGGAAGACGAGCCCGCGTTGCGCGACAACGTGCGTGACGCGCTGAAGCGCTACGGTTACGACGTCGCGACCTACGCCAACCGCGCCGACGCGCTCGCGGCGTTCCGCACGCGTCTTCCCGACCTCGCGCTGATCGACATCGGGCTCGGCGACGACGTCGACGGCGGCTTCGAGCTTTGCCGCGAGCTGCGTGCACTATCGGCGAGCGTGCCGATCATCTTCCTCACTGCGCGCGACTCCGATTTCGACATCGTCGCCGGACTGCGCCTCGGGGCGGACGATTACCTCACCAAGGACGCAAGCCTGCCGCATCTCGCGGCGCGGATCGCGGCGCTGTTCCGACGCAGCGAGCTGCTCGGATCGCCGGCCCAGGCCGAAGACGTGATGGCGCGGGGGCCGTTGACGCTGGACAGCAAGCGTCTGGTCGCGAGCTGGAACGGCCAGCGCGTCGATCTCACGCTGACCGAGTTCTGGATGGTCCACGCGCTGGCGCGCTTTCCCGGGCACGTCAAGGATCGGGCGAGCCTCATGCGCGATGCGCGCATCGTGGTCGACGACAGCACCATCACCTCGCACGTGAAACGCATCCGGCGCAAGTTCCAGGCCGTGGATCCCGCGTTCGACCGGATATCGACGGTGTATGGGATGGGATACAGGTGGGGGGCGGAGTGAGAAGTGCAGGCGATAGGCGATGGGCGGCAAACGCATAGCCCCATCGCCCGTCGCCTATCGCCCATCGCCCCTCTCCCGATTCGAGCGCCACACGTGCCGCGCCTTCCCCGCATCGCCCTCGGCATCCGCGCCCAGCTCCTGCTGGTGCTCACGGTGTTCCTCGCTCTGCCGTGGCTGGGATACGAATACGTGCGCGAGCTCGAGCGCTTCCTGCGCGAGGCGCAGGAATCGACGCTCGCCGGAACCGCGCAGGCGGTCGCGACCGCGCTGCACGGCCGCCCGCGCTTGTTCGCGGCGCCCGCGGATCCGATCGCTTCGTTCGCGCGCGATCGGAGCAGCGAGGACATCGCTGTCGACGTGCTGCCGCCGGCCGCCTCGCCCGAGATCGAGCAGATCATCGGCGGACTCTCGCGCACCACCGCGCGCATCTGGGTCGTCGATCGCGATCTCACCGTGCTGGCGCGTGCGGGCTCGCTCAAGCGACCGCCGCTGGACGACCCGCCGGCCGCCTCGGCGCTCGCGCGCGGCTGGCAGATGCTCGAGCGCAATACGCTGCATCGGCTCTACGCACGCATGCTCGATCAGCCCACCGAGGAATTCCGCGACGACGCGAGTGCGCAGGGACCCGCACGCGGCCGCGACATCGACGGCGCACTCGCCGGCATCCTGACCACCGATCGGCGCACCACCTCCGACGGCAAGGCGGTGATCGTTTCGGCCGCGCATCCGATCTGGATCGGCGACGATGTTCGTGGCGCGGTCATCGTGGAGGAAACGACCAACCGCGTGCTCGCCGAACGCAACCGCGCGTTCGAACGACTGTTCAACATCGTGCTTGCTGCGCTGCTGCTGGGATCGGTCGCACTCACGTTGTTCGCATCGCGCCTGTCCAATCGCATCCGGCGCTTGCGCGACGACGCCGAAGCCGCCATCGATGCGCATGGCCGCGCGCTGCGCCCGCTGGCGAGCTCCACCGCGGGTGACGAAATCGGCGACCTGTCGCGCAGCTTCTCCGACGTGCTCGCGCGCCTGTCGCATTACGCGCAATACCAGGAAAAGATGGCGAGTCGGCTCGGCCACGAGTTGCGCACGCCCGTGGCGGTCGTGCGCTCGTCGCTCGAGAACCTGAATGCGCAAGCGCTTCCTCAGGACGCTCGGGTCTACATCGAGCGCGCGCGCGGCGGCATCGAGCGACTCACCGCGATCCTGACGCGCATGACCGAGGCCGCGCGCCTGGAGCAGGCGCTCAAGGATGCCGAAAAGGAGCGTTTCGATCTGGCCGAGATGGTCGGCGGCTGCGTCGAGGGCTACCGCACCGCGTACGCACAGGTTCCGTTCGAGGTGACCGGAGTGCCGACGATCGTGGTCGGCGCGCCGGACCTCATCGCGCAGATGCTCGACAAGTTGATTGCGAACGCAGTCGAGTTCCGCACCTCCGGCCCGGTGCGCGTCGGTGTTTCACTGGGCGAAGCGACCGCGCGACTGACGGTGGCGAACAACGGACCGCGGTTGCCGGATACGATGGCCGGCCGCCTGTTCGACTCGATGGTGTCGATGCGCGCAAGCGACGCCGGCGACGTTCCGCATCTCGGGCTGGGCCTGTACATCGCGCGACTGGTGGCCGAATTCCACGGCGGCAGCATACGAGCCGATAATCTCGAGGACGGCAGCGGCGTCGTCGTGACGGTAGTGCTTCCCTTGGCGCCCATCGACGCTCGCTTGTGAGCCGCCGTTAGCCTGGCGCGTGCGACCCGCGTGTCGTGCTACGTTCATCGCCACGCACGCGATGCTACGCCGGGCACGCCGGTAGCGCGGCCATCACGGCGGGCAGGCTCCCGACTCGGCGATAATGCGCGTCGACCGCGCATGCCGCGCGCCGATCCCGCCACGACCCGTCCCATGAACAACGCCCTGCTTGCGCATCCGGCGCTCTCCTGCGCGGTGCTGCTCACGTTTTCAAACCTGTTCATGACCTACGCGTGGTACGGACACCTGCGCACGCTCGGCGATCGTGCATGGTGGATCGCGGCCATCGTTTCGTGGTTCATCGCGCTGTTCGAGTATCTGCTCCAGGTGCCCGCCAACCGCATCGGCTATACCGCGTTGTCGCTCGCGCAGCTCAAGATCATGCAGGAGGTGATCACGCTGTCGGTGTTCGTGCCCTTCGCGGTGCTCTACATGGGACAGCCGTTGAAGCTCGATTACGTCTGGGCGGGACTGTGCCTCATGGGCGCGGTGTACTTCATCTTTCGCCAATGAGCCGGCAGGTGCCGCCGCATCGCGCCATCACCATGGCGTTCGCGTATTCCGGATTCGCCGGTGCGTATCTCCTTTCGTACGTCTATCGCACGGTCAACGCGGTCATCTCGCCCGAGCTGACGCGTGAGCTCGCCCTCGATCCTGCGGCATTGGGCCTGCTTACCAGCGCGTACTTCCTCGCTTTCGGGGCATTCCAGGTTCCGGCCGGCATGCTGCTCGACCGCTACGGGCCGCGACGCGTCGAGCCGGTGCTGCTGACGCTCGCGGCACTCGGCTCGCTGCTCTTCGCCTATGCGGACTCGCTCGGCGGCCTCATCGTCGGTCGCGCGATCATCGGGCTCGGCGTGTCGGTATGCCTGATGGCGCCGCTGAAGGGCATCGCGACTTGGTATCCGCGTGAGCGCCAGGCATCGCTTGCCGGATGGATCATGGTGTCGGGTGGCATCGGCGCACTGGCCGCCAGCGCGCCGCTCGAATTCCTGCTGCGCTTCGTCTCCTGGCACATGGTGTTCGTCGGCCTCGCGGCGGTCACTTTCGCGGTAGCACTGTTCATCGCGTGGCGCGTGCCCGATACGCCGCGACCCGAGCACGCGCTCGGCGTTCGCGCGCAGTTCGCGGGTGTGGCCGATGTGGTGCGCAATGCGCGCTTCTGGTGGGTGGGCCCGCTCGGCGCGATGGTCACCGGTGGATTCATGGCGGTGCAGGGCTTGTGGGCCGTGCCCTGGATGATCGAGGTCGAGGGCCTCACGCGCGCGCTGGCGGCGCGACATCTGCTGGTGATGTCGCTCACCGTCATGGCCGTCTACCTGTGCGTGGGCCTGTTCGCGACGCGTCTTGCCGCGGCGGGTCTCAAGGCGGCGCACCTGGTCGCACTCGGCTTCGGGCTGAACGTCGTCGCGTTGGCGTTGATCACCCTGCGCGTGCCCGGCAGCAACCTCTGGTGGGCGCTGTACGGTGGGGGATCGGCCGTGAACGTGCTGGTCTTCACGCTGCTCAACGAAGGTTTTCCGCGCGACCTTGCCGGACGAGCCAACACCGCGCTCAACCTGCTGATGTTCGCGGGCAGCTTCATCGCGCAGTGGGGCATCGGCGTGATCGTCGACATCGCGCGTGATCGAGCCGGCCTGTCGGTGCATGACGGCCTGCGCATCGCGTTCACGACCATGCTCGTGCTCGACGCGGTGGTGTACACCTGGTTCGCGACGCGGTGGCGACGTCACGCGCGAAGCGTCGAAGCGGCGTTGGCGGCATGACGACCCTGTCGACGATGCTCGCGGACGCGGCGGCACGCTCCACTGCAGGCGACGTCGCCGGCGCAATCGATCTTTACCGCAACGCGCTCGCCCAGGCTCCGATGCTCGCGGAGGTGTGGTTCAACCTCGGCGCGCTCGAATCGGTGCGCAACGACGCGCAGGCGGCACTTGTGGCCCTGGATCAGGCACAACGACTGCGACCGCAATGGGCCGAGCCGTGGCACGTGCGCGGTCGTGTCCTGTTCGGCGCGCAACGCTACGCGGAGGCCCGTGTCGCGTTCGAGGAAGCCCTCGCGCGCGAACCGCGACATCTCGCTGCGAACGTGAACCTCGCACTGACCCTGCACCGCCTGCAGCGCTACGCCGAAGCGTATGGCCCGCTGCGACTTGCGCGCGATCTCGCGCCCACCGACGAGACGATCTGGTGGCTCATGCGCGGCAACCTGTTGCTGCGGCGGCGCGATGAGGAAGCCCTGCAGGATCATCTGGCGTTCATGCCGCACGCGGCGCGCAGCGCGCGCGTTGTCGTGGCGGAGCTTGCATCGGTTCGCCGACTGGGCGACGCTGCGCGCGACGACGCGGCGCTCGCCGCAGTGGTCGATCATCCGTTTGCAAGCGGCGAATCGGCGCTCGTCGCCGAGGCGCTCGCACTGGTCCAGTATTTCGATGTCGCGCCGGCGGACATGCTGAACCTGTACCGCACGTACGATCGCCTCGTTCGCGAGGAGCTGGCGACCGCGGGACGTGCGGCGGCGCAGGCACGTCCGCGACGCGGCGATGGCCGCGTGCGCATCGGCTACGTGTCCGCAGACTTCCGTCGCCATGTCATGGGCGACATTCTGGCGGGTGTGATCGAGGCGCACGATCGCGAGCGGTTCGAGATCACCCTGTTCTCGCTTGCGCCGCAGGACAATGCCGATGCCATCACAGCGCGGTTTCGCGCCGCGAGCGATGCGTTCGTCGAATTGGCCGCGCTCGACGACGACGCGGCGGCGCAGGCGATCGCCGACCGGGACATCGATCTGCTGATCGACCTGATGGGTCACTCGGCGTTCGCGCGACCGGGCATTCACGCGCGCAAGCCGGCGCGACTGATCGTGACGCACCTCGGATACCACGGCGCGCTCGGCCTGTCGAGCGTTGCCTACAAGGTCAGCGATGCGATGGCGGATGCTCCGGGGAACGAGGCGTTCCAGATCGAGGCGTTGCTGCGCTTGTCGCGTTGCCTGCTGCCCGGGCGCGCCTATCGCGCGCCGGTGGCGAGCTATTCGCGATCCGACCTGGGCCTTGCGCAGGATGCCGTGGTCTGCGGCGCATTCGTACCGCCGCAGAAACTGTCGCCACGCTGCGTCGCATTGTGGAAGCAGATCGTCGAGGCGGTTCCCCATGCGGTTTTGCTGTTCTCGCCGCAGCGCGAGGATGACCACGTTGCAATCGCGCGGCGGCTTGCCGGCTTCGGCATCGAGGAAGCGCGCGTGCGTTTCGTCGCGTACGAGGCGCAACGCCTGCACGACCGATATTCGCTCGTCGATCTCGCGCTCGACACCGTTCCGTACACGGGCGGCGATACGACACTCGCAGCGCTCGGCGCAGGAGCGCCGGTGGTGACCCGGCGCGGAGCGCGCCACGCGGAGCGCGTCGCTGCAAGCATCCTGGGGCACGCGGGGTTGGAGCAATTCGTCGCCGACACCGACCAGGACTATGTCGCTCTCGCGGTGCATCTTGCGACGCAGCCGGCAGCGCTGGCGGCTGCGCGCGAAGCCGTTCGCGTGGCGGCGAGCGATCCCATGTATTCAGACCCCGTCGTTTACGCACGCGCACTGGAGAGCGCGTGGCTGCGAGCACTGGCCGCCCGTTCGCTGCTGCCGGTCGCGGACGACGCGCGCGGGCCTTGATTTCCACCTGAGCTGCGTACCTCCGATGCACCTCCACATCCTCGGCATCTGCGGCACGTTCATGGGCGGCATCGCCGCGATCGCGCGTACCGCGGGCCACACCGTTACCGGATGCGACGCCAACGTCTATCCACCGATGTCCACGCAGCTCCAGGCGCTTGGCATCCCGCTCACCGAAGGTTTCGCGGCCGAGCAGTTGCAGGGCGTGGCCCGCGACGCCGATGTCTTCGTCATCGGCAACGTCGTGTCGCGCGGCAATCCGTTGATGGAGGCGATCCTCGATGCCGCGCGGCCGTACAACTCGGGGCCGCAGTGGCTCGCCGAGAACGTGCTGCGCGACAAGCACGTGCTCGCGGTCGCCGGCACGCACGGCAAGACCACGACCTCGGCCATGCTCGCAAGCATCCTCGACCGCGCCGGTTGCGACCCGGGCTTCCTGATCGGCGGCGTGCCTTTGGACTTCGCCGTGTCCGCGCGGCTCACGCCGAGCCGATGCTTCATCATCGAGGCCGACGAATACGACACCGCGTTCTTCGACAAGCGCTCGAAGTTCGTCCACTATCGCCCGCGCACGGCGATCCTCAACAACCTCGAGTTCGACCACGCCGACATCTTTCCCGACCTCGCGGCGATCGAGACGCAATTCCATCACCTGGTGCGCACCATTCCGCGCAGCGGTCGCATCGTCGCCAACGGCGAGGAGGCGAGCCTCGCGCGCGTGCTCGACCGTGGCGCGTGGAGCGAAGTGGAACGCTTCGGCTTTGCCGGCGCAGCGAGCCCGCTCGACTGGACCATCGATGGCGACGACGCGATCGCGTTCCACGGTATCGGACAGGGCCGCCTGCAGTTCGAACAGGCCGGACGGCACAGCCGCATGAATGCGTTGGCGGCGATCGCCGCCGCGCGTCATGTCGATGTTCCGGTGACGGCGAGCCTTGCCGCACTGCGCGCCTTTCGTGGTGTGCGACGCAGACTCGAGTTGCGGGGCACCGTTCGCGGCGTGAGCGTATACGACGACTTCGCTCACCATCCCACCGCAATCGCCACGACCCTCGCCGGCCTGCGCAAGCGGGTGGACGGCGCGCGGATCATCGCCGTGCTCGAACCGCGTTCCAACACCATGAAGCTCGGGACGATGAAGGACGCGTTGCCCGGAAGCCTCGCCGATGCGGACGTCGTGCTCTGCTATGCGCACGACCTAGGCTGGGACGTGCAGGGCGCGCTCGCGCCGCTGGGTGCGCGCGCGCAGGTCTTCGACGATATTCCGACGCTGGTTCGTGCGATCGCGGAGACCGTTCGCTCCGGCGATCACGTGCTCATCATGAGCAACGGTGGTTTCGGCGGTTTGCACGACAAGCTTCTGGCCGAACTCCAGGCCTCTTGATGGCGCGCACGACGCTGGTCTACCTGCATGGGTTCAACTCCTCGCCCGACGGGGCGAAGAGCAGCATCATTGCCGCGGCGATCGGGCAGCTCGCCGATCCGCCACGTTTGTGGCGACCGCAACTCGATCATCGTCCCGCCAAGGCAGTGGGCGATGTCGGGGATTGGATCGCACGCAATGCGAGGGACATCGCAACGCTGACCCTGGTGGGCAGCTCGCTCGGCGGGTTCTATGCCATCGGCCTCGCCGAACGGTTCGGTGCGCGCGCGGTGCTGATCAATCCGGCGATCCATCCGGAACGCTCCCTCGCCGCTTATGCGGGCTTGCAGGTCAATCCCTACACTGGCGAAACCTACGAGCTCGACGAGGAGCACTTCGGGCAATTGCGCGCGCTTGCGGTTGATCGCATCACCCGACCCGATCGCTACCTGCTGCTCCAGCGCAGCGGCGACGAGCTGCTCGACTGGCGTGAAGCGGTGGAATATTGCGCCGGCGCGTGGCAGCACGTGATCGGCGGCGGCGATCACGGCTGGGAAGACTTCGCCTCGGAGGTGCCGACGCTGTTGGAGTTCTGCGGCGTATCGACGATGCGTTGACGGTTCGCGCCGAACGCGCCATCGCGAGCAACGCATCGGCTCGCGTATTGCAGGATTTACACGTTGTGCACCGCG
>Ga0335070_10012024_pt1 | contig 10113 bp, 7 predicted proteins | sample Lox_Sample_13_FD_206722 | JGI IMG/M metagenome (GOLD analysis project Ga0335070, IMG submission 206722) | Soil microbial communities from Loxahatchee National Wildlife Refuge, Florida, United States - Lox_Sample_1.3 | ecosystem: Environmental > Terrestrial > Soil > Wetlands | place: USA: Florida... | reverse complement strand
AGCTCTGGGGGAAGGCTCATAGGCGCATGTCTCGTATAATCATGTTAAATCACTGCGCATTTCGGGCGTACCGGGAATCGCTTGGAAACTTTTCTCGAGGAAATGAAGCGCTACATCGCGTTCTCCGACGAGGACGCGAAGCTGCTGCGCGAACTCGGCCCGCGCATGGAAAAGTACCTGCCGGAGATGGCGGAGCGCTTTTACTCGCAGATCCCGCAGCATCCCGACGCCGCCCGCGTGTTCACCGAGGGCGACATCCAGGTCAACCGGCTAAAGGGCACGCTGCAGCACTGGGCGCGGGGCCTTTTCTGCGGGGTGTACGACAAGGCCTACGAAGAACTGCGCTACCGCATCGGGCAGGTGCACGTGCGCCTCGGCCTGGAGCAGAAGTACGTGATCAGCGCCATGGGCATCGTGCGCTCCTTCCTCACCGAGTGCCTGCTGCTGGAGTACGCCGCCGGCGACGTCCGCATCCGCTACAGCCGCTCCCTCAACAAGGTCCTCGACCTCGACCTCAATCTCATGTGCCAGAGCTATATGGAGGCGACGACGGAGAACCTGCGGCTCCTGAACGAGCAGCTGGAGCGGGCGAACCGCGACCTGGCGGAGATGAGCCACACCAAGGACGAGTTCCTGGCACACACCTCGCACGAGCTGCGCACGCCGCTAAACTCCATCCTGGGCTTCACCAAGCTCATCCTGGACGGCTTCGCCACCGAACCCAAGGAGCAGCGCGACCTGCTGCGCGACGTGTACTCCAGCGCCCAGCACCTGCTGGGCTTGGTGAACGACATTTTGGACATCGGGCGCATCGAGGCCGGGCGCATGCCGCTGCAGATCGAGGAGCTGGACCCGCGCCAGTTGCTGGATTCGACGCTGCCGCTGGTCACGGTCCAGGCCAGCGAGAAGAAACTGGAGCTGCGCGACGAGACCCGGGGCAAGGAGCTCCCGTGGGTGCGCGGCGACGCGGTGCGCTTGCGCCAGGTGCTGCTCAACCTGCTGCAGAACGCGGTGAAGTTCACCAACAAGGGCTCGGTACGGGTGCGGGCGGCGCATGATGCGGGCGGGATGCTGCGCATCGAGGTGCAGGACACGGGCATCGGCATCCCCAGGGATAAGCAGGAAGTGGTCTTCCAGAAGTTCGTGCAGGCCGATCCGGCGCATTCGCGGCGCCTGGGCGGAACCGGGCTGGGACTGGCCATCTCGCGGCGCCTGGTGGAGATGATGGGCGGACGCATCGGCCTGGAGAGCGAGGGTGAAGGCCGCGGCACCAAGGTGTGGTTCACGCTGCCGGTGGCGCGGGCGGCGGTGCCGGCGGAGACGGCGGGCAAGCGGTGAGCGCGCGCCGCGTCCTCATCGTGGAGGACAACCTGCTGGTGGCCAAGTTCTACAAGATGGCGCTGGAACGCGCCGGGGGCTTCACCTGCATCGTCACCGAAAACGTGGACGAGATCCTGCGTGAAGTGGACAGCCGCGCTATCGACCTGGCCATCCTCGACATCTCCCTGAGCGCCAGCCGCTTCCAGGGGGAGCTCATCGACGGGGTGCGGCTGGCCCAGATGCTCAAGCAGCGCCTGCCCAAGCTTCCCATCCTGATCGCCACCGCCCACGCCATGACCGGGGACCGCGAACGCCTGCTCCAGGCCTCGGGCGCCGACGGCTACCTGGAAAAGCCCATCTACGACGCGCAGCTGCTGGTGGATAAGGTGAGGGAGCTGCTGAAGTAGCGCATAGGGCATAGTCCATAGCTCATAGGCCATAGCTCATGGTTGGGCGCCCTAGCTACCCCGCACGCCCGTGCGTGACTGGGGTCACGGAAAGATGGCGGGCGGTCTGGTATCAGAGAGGGGAGGGACTTTCCTTTCTTCATCCCCAAGAGGGAGGGAGCCATGAAAAGAACACTTCTCTGGGCGCTTGTTTGCGCGGCCTTCGTGCTGCTGGCGGTGACCGGCAGCGCCGCCCAGGCCGGACCGAACATGCAGACCGAGGTCGGGCCGACCCCGCCGCTGGAGACCCTGAGCGTGGCCCAACTGGAAGAGCGCGGCGACACGCTGCGCGCCCAGCGGGCCTATGCCGATGCCCTGGCCTGCTACCGCGCGGCGCTGCGCAAGGACAAGAACAACGCGTCGCTGTACAACAAGGCGGGCATCGCGGAGCTGCAACTGAAGGACATGAAGGGCGCGCAGAAGGACTTCAAGCGGGCCATCAAGCATGACAGCAAGCTGTCTGCCGCCTGCAACAATCTCGGCGTGGTGTTGTATATGAGGAAGTCCTATGCCGAGGCGGTGGCGCAGTATCAGAAGGCCATCGCATTGGATGCGATGAATGCCTCGTACCACAGCAACCTGGGGACCGCTTTGTTCAGCCAGAACCAGGTGGAGAAGGCGGTGGCTGAATTCGCGCGCGCCATCGAGTTGGATCCCGAGATCCTGATGCGGCCGGCGCGCGGAGCAGGAGCCAGCGCCCAGCTGGCCACGCCGGAAGAGCGGGCCCACTACTTCTTCGTGCTGGCCAAGATGTACGGAGCGCGAGGCGAACTGGACCGCTGCCTGCAATGCCTGGAAAAGGCCAAAGAGGGCAACTACCCGCACATCAACGACGTGTACAAGGACAAGGATTTCGAGGCGGTACGCCAGAATCCCCGGCTGCAGGAGATCATGGCGAAGCCGGTGAACTAAGGAGCGCCCGTTCGGAGTCCGCGCCCTCCGCGGCGGCGTAGGGGACGAGCCTCGCTATTGACTCGCGGTTCGTCCCCGGCCTACCATCCGCCGCTGAGCCCGTGGGTCCTCACTCGCCGGAAGAACGTGTGTCGCACTATCGCTTGCTGCGCCCGCTGGGCGGCGGCGGGATGGGTGTGGTGTACCAAGCCGAGGACCTCGAGCTTGGGCGGCATGTCGCGCTGAAATTCCTGCCCCCGGACCTGGCCGGGGATGCGGGCGCCGTGGAGCGCTTTCGACGGGAGGCCCGCGCCGCTTCAGCCCTGAATCACCCCCACATCTGCACCGTGTACGAGATCGGGCAGCACGAAGGCCGCCATTTCATCGCCATGGAAATGATGGAGGGTGAGACGCTGGCCTCGCGCATCCAGCGCGGGCCGATGACCAGCGAAGAGGTCATCGAATTGGGCATGCAGATGACGGACGCGCTGGAAACGGCGCACGGCAAGGGCATCGTCCATCGCGACATCAAGCCGGCGAACATCTTCCTGACCGTGCGCCGGCAAGCCAAGCTGCTCGATTTCGGGCTGGCCAAACTGCAGCCGACGCCACAAGCGCAGGCCGAGGCGGCGACCGCCACCCAGGGTCCTCTGACCCGGCAGGGAGCGGCGGTCGGCACCCTGGCCTACATGTCGCCCGAGCAGGCGCTGGGGCGCGAAGTGGACCGCCGGACCGACCTGTTTTCCCTGGGGGCGGTGCTGTACGAGGCAGCGACGGGCGCCATGCCGTTCCGCGGGGAGACGCCCGCGGCCCTGTGCGACGCCATCCTGAACAAGTCGCCGACGCCAGCAGTGCGGCTCAACCCGGATGTGCCGCCCGGGCTGGAGCAGATCATCGACAAGGCACTGGAGAAGGACCCGAGCCTGCGCTATCAATCGGCGGCGGAGATCCGCACCGACCTGCAGCGTCTGCGCCGCGACTCGCAGCGAATCGTAGCGTCCGCACCTGCGGGCGCGCCCCGAGGGGCCCGCGCCGCCTGGCTGCTGGGCTTGTTGGGCCTGGTGGCCGCGCTCGCCGTGCTGGGCCTGGCCCTCCTGGCATGGCGCGGGCGACTATCGGGCGCCGCTGGCACGGCCAGGATCGACTCCATCGTCGTGCTCCCGCTGGAGAACTTCTCCCACGATCCCGAGCAGGAGTACTTCGCCGACGGCATGACCGAGGAACTGACCCGCACCCTGGCCAACATCGGGGCGCTGAAGGTCATCTCGCGGACTTCGGCCATGCAGTACAAGGGGGCGCGCAAGCCCATCCCGCAGATCGCCAAGGAACTGAACGTGGACGCGGTGCTGGAAGGCTCGGTGATGCGCGCCGGCAACCGCGTACGCATCACCGAGCAGCTGATCAACGGCGCGACCGACAAGCACCTTTGGGCGCAGAGCTACGAGCGCGACCTGCGGGACGTACTGGCCCTGCAGGCGGAGGTGGCCCAGGCCATCGCACGCGAAGTGCAGGTCAAGCTCAGCCCTGCCGAGCAGAAGCAGTTGGCAACGACCGCCGCGGTCGATCCTGCGGCCCACGAAGCGTACTTGAAGGGACGCGCATACTTGGACAAGTCCACGGAGCGCGATATCCGGACGGGCATGAAGTACTTCGAGCAGGCGATCGCCGCCGATCCCAACTATGCGCAGGCCTACGTCGGACTCGGCGACGCGTGGACGACTCTTTCTACTTGGTTCCTACCGCCTCGGGAGGCGCAGCCGCAGGCGAACGCCGCCTATGCTCAGGCGCTTGCCCGCAACCCGTCGCTGCCCTCGGCGTATGCGGCCAGAGGTCTCATCAGCCTGACGTATGATTGGGATTGGGTAGCCACCGAGCGGGATGCCGCCCACGCGTTGGAACTCAGTCCCAGCAACGCGGACGGCCACGTCCTGCGCGCAGTACGGCTGAGTTCGCTGGGCCACTGGCCGGAGGCCAGTGCGGAATACACCCGCGGCGAGGAACTGGATCCGCTCTCCGCCTCGACTTTCGCCTTGCACGCCTGGGGCGCCTTCGCGAACGGACATTTCGACCAGGCTCTGGAGCTGGCTCATAAGGCCATCCCCATGGCCCCGGATTTTGATCTGGGCTACCAGGTGGCAGCGCTTTCGCTGTCGGTAAAGGGGCGATTCCCGGAGGCGATCGAGACCGCCCGGACCGCTACCAAGGTCTCGGACAGCCCGATCGACGTCGCCATCCTGGCCAATGTGTACGCCCTTGCGGGCCGCACTGATGAGGCGCACGCCACCCTCGCCAAGCTGAAAGAAATGACCAGGAAGCGCTACGTGTGCTCCTACGAAGTCGCCACTTCGTATGTCGCACTGCACGAATTCGATGAGGCGTACCGCTGGCTGGACAAGGCCTATGAGGATCGGTCCGACTGCATGATATGGCTGCGGGTAGATCCCCGCTTCGCACCCGTCCGCCCCCAGCCGCGCTTCCAGGAACTGATCAGGAAAGTCGGCATCCCCGAGTCGTAAGCAACGAGCCGCGGTCAACAGCTGGGGCCGGATCATCTCCGGCCCCGTGGGGTGACACGCCTGATGAGGGGTGAGGATTATGCGTAGGCGTGCAGCCCCGGTAAGAGGTAGGTGACGCCGAAGAAGGTGAACATCACCACGGCGAAACCGAGGATGGCGAAGTAGGCGGCACGCCGTCCGCGCCAGCCGCGGGCGATGCGCATGTGCAGGTAGCCGGCGTACACGATCCAGGTGATGAGCGCGGCGGTCTCCTTCGGGTCCCAGCTCCAATACGAGCCCCAGGTCTGGTTGGCCCAGTAGGCGCCGGCGGCGATCATCAGGGTCAGCAGGGGGAAGGCGATGCCGATGGTCTTGTAGGTCAGGCTGTCGAGGCGCTCGGCCGAGGGCAGCATCTGCTGCAGTCCTTCCCTTCTCCACTTCAGCATCAGGTAGAGCAGCGAGGCCAGCAGTCCGGCGATCAGGCCGGAGAGGATGAAGGGGCTGGTGGAGAGGCGAGTGGCGAACAGGCCGTCGGCCATGGGCGAGGGATAGGCGCCGTCGCGCACCCGCAGGATGAAGGCGGCGGTGGCCAGCACCTGGAAGAGCATGCCGATGAAGAAGGCGGCGTCGGCCAGGCGGTACTTGCTCTCGTCGCCGCTGAACCAGGCCACGAAGTACAGCGCCGTGGGCACCAAGGTGACGACCATCGCCAGCAGGAACATCCATCCCAGGTTGGGGATGACGACCATGAGCGCCTGGCCGCGCTGGATGATGAACTCGCTGTTGCTCTGCACGTCGAAGGCGGCGACCTTCAGGCCGCCGTCGGCGAAGCGGCTGATGATGGCAGCGTAGATCAGAGTGACGAACAGGCTGGTGTTGGCCAGGAACGACTCGGTGCGCATCTTGTCCTGGATGAGGAACATCATGGCCAGGGCGAAGCTGACGGCGCAGGCGGCGTAGGACAACATGGCGAGCGTGACGTGGATGTGGAGCCAGGTGGACTGCAGCGCCGGCACCAGGGGGTGGATGTCGGAGGGCAGCAATTGCATGAGGATGATGCCCAGGGCCGCGATCGGCATGGTGACGGTGCCGATGACCTTCACGCCGTAGCGCTTCTGCACGAACAGGGTGAGCACGCCCAGGGACCAGACGAACGAGAGCAGCATCTCGTAGATGCTGGAGAAAGGCGCGTGCCCGGCGACGTACCAGCGGTGCAGGCCGGCGCCGGTGTTGGCCAGGAAGCCCAGCCAGGTGGCCAGCCATGCGACCTTGACGAAGCGCTCGGTGCCGGTGACCGCGAAGCCGACGTAGAGCACGGTGGCGGCCGCGTAGAAGGTGAGCGCCACGAACAGCAGGTTGTCCTCGGTGAAGAAGGTGCGGGTCTTGATGGTGCCCAGGAAAGACATCAGGAGCATGAAAGCGGTGCCGAGCGAGACCAGGAAGAGCAGCACATTGCTGCCGCCCACCGGGCTGTGATCGGCTTGAGCACGAGTAGTCATTCGACGAGCCTCCGAAATCCTTAACGCGACATGGCGACCGGGGCGCGGCTTTCGCCTTCGCGGGCAGGGGTGTTCGCCGACCCCTGCAGGTTCTGTTCGATGGTCGCCACCAGGCGGTTGAAGCGCTCCTCCACCTCGTCGCGATTCTTGCTGGCGGAAGCGCCCACCCACAGCACCAGACGCCCGCGTCCATCGTCCACCGGCACTGCCCAGAAGCGGATGTGGACGAAGTAGAAGACCAGGGCAAGCGCCACTCCCATCAGCAAAACGCCGGCCCAGACGCCCCATTGTCCGGGCTCATAGGAGACTTCGAGGCCGGTGTAGAACTGCGGCACCAGTTCGGTGACGGCGAAGTCGAACTCCGAGCCGTTGCGGTTGAAGTCGGGCACCCTGGGGAAGAGCCAGGCGTCGGCATCCCCCTTGGCGGTGGTGACGACCAGGTGGAGGGCGGGGTTGTTGGGCTGCTGCGAGCGTGTCGTGATCTGGTTGCCGTTGATGGCGAAGTCGGGGATGAACTGGGCCAGGCGCACGGTGGTGGCGGCATCGAGGCGTACCAGCTTGTCGGGCGCCAGCTCAAGGGCCTGCGCGGGCCCGCCGCCCTTGGGAGTGGCGGTGAGCTTCACCGCCTGCAGCTCTCCCGTGGGCCCGTATCCTGCCTGGAAAAAGCGCACGCCGCGGTAGTCGAGCGGGTCGTTGACCGAGATCTCCTTGGCGCGGACCTGGCGGTTGTTCTCGACGACCGCGAGCTTCGACCACCAGCGCTTGGGACTGCCGTCGGGATAGTTCTCCTGGCCGGTGGAGTCGCAGCGCAGGGCAAAGGGCAAGACCTTGCGGGTGCCGTCGCGCATCTCGATCTGGCCGCCGGCTTCGCCGGGCACCAGCGAGATGTATCCGCGATAGCCGAATACGCCGTCGATCATGACGCCGGCAAAGATGAGCAGCAGGCTGGCGTGGACCACGAAGGGGGCCAGGCGGGCGAAGCGGAACTTCTCGGCGTAAAGGCTGACCGTGTCTTTGACCACGTGCTGGGGCGTGAGGCCGGCGGAGCGGAAGGCGGCTGCAGCGGCCTCGATGCCCGCGGCTTCGTCGCGGATGCGGAACTCGTGCTGCATGCTGAGCGAGGCCAGGAAGTGGGGCTCGGCGCGGCGGTAGGGACGCGAGAAATAGCGCCACACCACTGGCCAGCGGTCCAGCGAGGCGACCACGATGTTGGCGCTCAGCAGGGCCAGCAGGACGGCGAACCACCAGCTGTGGAAGACGTCGGTCAGGCCGAGGGCGTCGAGCCAGCGCAGGGTCGCGGGCGAATAGGCGTGGTGGAGCTTGTTGGCGTCGTTGATCGGCCGCTGCATGATGATGGTGCCGGCAAAGGTGGCGATGCCGATCAGGATCAGCAGCACAATGCCCGTGCGGATAGAGCCCATCGTCTGCCAGAAAGAGCGTTTGCAGTCGCGGATTGTCAGGGCCATGAGCACTTCCCCCACGGGCAAGGAGGCAAGTGCTGTGCCAGAAGACACCATGGAATAAGTTGTTCTAATTCAATCAGTTAGGTATGCAGAACATTTCCGGAGTCGCTCCAGATTGTGCGATATCACGCAGTACTGCGTCTTCCGCCCTGTTGAGGTTCTCTGCACCTCCGGTTTCTCCTTAGTTTTCAGTCATCAGCGAACCGACTGGCGGCGAATCGCAAGCCACAACCCGGATTCCCGACGGGCTTCGAGAAGACGAATCGCGGAGCGTCCGATTCGGCTGTGGGATTTCACCTCGGGGTTGTGGGAGAAGGCCCATTTCTAGACCAGCGACTCCAGAGATTCCACCGATTCTGTGTCGGGAAGCAGTTGTTTATCAATGGTTTAAGGAGGCTTCAGGGGATGGCGACTTGCGGCTACTGCCGTGCAAACAAGAGAGCTGGAGCCAGATGTGAAGAACCCAAGTTTGAAGACGCTTCCGATCCTGCTGCTGCTGGCCGGCGGGATTGCGGCCCGGGCCGGCGATCATCCAGTCCCCCTGGAGAACAACGACGCGGCGCAATGCGCCTCCTGCCACGAGGACAAGACCAAGGGCAAGGCGGTGCACTCGGCGATGGCGATGGGATGCAACAGCTGTCACGACGTGAAGGTGGTCAATAAGGAGCAGACGACGGTCGAGTTGGTGGCGAAGAAAGAGGAGCTCTGCTTCACCTGCCACGCCAACGAGTCAAAGCCGGAAGACAGCAAGCACGGCCCGTGGGAAAAAGGCCAGTGCGTCCTTTGCCATGATCCCCACACCAGCGAAAACCCCAAGCAGCTGCGGGCGGCGGGCAATGCGCTCTGCCTGGAATGCCACGATGCGAACAAAGGCCCGCTGCCCGATCCAGTCAAGGTGTTCAACCATGAGGTCAAGAAAGATGAGCTCGCCGGGCTGCGGCGGCTGCGGCTGAGCGCGGACCTGCAGCGCGGGCACCCGCTCGGGAACCACTGGGTGAGCGCGATCCCCGACCCGACGCGTAGCGGCGAACGAATGGGGTGTCTGACCTGCCACGTGCCGCACACCTCCACGGAAGACAAGCTGGCGCGGATCATCAGCGCGAAAGACGCCGCGGGCAAGGAAGTGAAGATGGACGCCTGCAACGTCTGCCACAACGCGTATGACCGAGTGGCGGCCGAGCAGCGCATCCAGAGCGTACCGGAGGTCGAGAAGCAGATCGAGCAGAGCAACGCGGAAGCCGCCAAGAAGCGGGCGGAATACCTGAAGAAGCTGCCGAAGACCGCCGGCGATCCGCGGGACCTGCCGCAGAACCAACCGCAAGCGCAGCAAGGACCAAAGCAATGATGGGCTCAAAGAGAATGCGCACGACCTTCGTACTGATGGCATGGGCGGCGATGTTCGCCATGCCGGGCGCGCTGGCCGGCAGCAAGAAGGACGCGAAAGTCAGCGACCCGACGCAACTGGTGTGGCCGCTGCCTCCGGACAAGCCACGCTTCCGCTGGGTAGAGATACTTCAAGACACGAAACAGTTCGAGTCCAGGAAGTTCTCGTTCATCGACCGGCTGGCGGGCGACAGCAAGTCGGGCAAAGACGTCATCTTCCGTCCGATCGGGGTGGCCACCGACTCCAAGGGCCGGGTCATCATCACCGGACAGCTCAACCGCACGGTTTACGTGATCGACAAGGACCGCAAGCAGGTGCTGCGGATCCGCGGCACGCAAAGCATGGAGTTCAAGAGCCCGATCGGCGTCATGACCGACGACAAGGACAACATTTATGTCGCCGACTCGAAGCTGAAATCGGTGATGCGGTTCGCTCCTGACGGGACACCGAACGCGAGCTTCGGGCAGGCGGACGGCCTGGAGAACCCGTCGTACATGGCGTTCGACGCGGGGCGGCGGCGGATGTACGTGACCGACACGCACAATCACCAGGTCTTTGTTTACAACGTGGACACGCTGAAGCTGGAGACGAAGTTCGGCAAGCACGGAACCAAGA
>Ga0335070_10012023_pt1 | contig 10113 bp, 8 predicted proteins | sample Lox_Sample_13_FD_206722 | JGI IMG/M metagenome (GOLD analysis project Ga0335070, IMG submission 206722) | Soil microbial communities from Loxahatchee National Wildlife Refuge, Florida, United States - Lox_Sample_1.3 | ecosystem: Environmental > Terrestrial > Soil > Wetlands | place: USA: Florida... | reverse complement strand
ACTTTGACTGAAAAGATGCTGTTTCGCGTTGCGGGTGTGATGTACAAGTTCCACGTGATTGTTGAAAAATGACAGCCGGCGAAGCTGCATCGCTTTTTTCTGGTCGTCCGGTTAGTCAGTGGGTCCGTAAGCGTGCGTGCAACAAGAGAATCTCATCTGTGTATTCAGATCATTCAGATATTTTCTTGCGTGTCGTTTATATCCGACCTCGACGTGCAATGGGTATTCGAGAAGGATAAACACAAGTGAAGTCCCCTGGAGCTTCTCGAGAGCTTGGTTATCTTAGAAAATGGGTTCCGATTGCTCTTTTGATAGGCGCGGTCAGCGGAATAGGAAGTATTCTTTTCTATGAAGCAATTAACCTCACCAGCACGATCCTGCTCGGCGGCGTTGCCGGGTTTTTCCCTCCTTCGCCAGTCGGAGAAGGCGGAACCTTAGGATCAATCCCGCCCAGCCTCTACTTGATTCCGTTGGTAACTACTCTTGGAGGGCTCGGCAGTGGCATACTCGTCTACGGCTTTGCACCAGAAGCTGAAGGCCACGGAACTGACGCGGCAATAGACGCTTTTCATAACAAGAAGGGTGAGATTCGATCCAGAATACCCTTCGTTAAGCTTCTGGCTTCAGCGTTAACGATCGGGTCTGGCGGAAGTGCAGGTAGGGAAGGCCCGACAGCGCAAATAGGGGCAGGCTTCGGTTCCTTCCTGGGCAGAAGACTTCATCTCAGCTTACACGACAGAAGAATCGCGGTTGCAGTCGGCATAGGTTCAGGAATTGGCTCCATCTTCAAGGCGCCGTTTGGAGGAGCCCTAATGAGCGCTGAAATTCTTTACATGGAAGACTTTGAGGTGGAGACGTTGCTACCAGCTTTCATAGCTTCGACTGTGGGGTACAGTATATTCGCGTCATTTGCTGGATGGACGCCCATATTTGGCTACATGAATCTACGTGCCTTCAGCGACCCACTCGATCTGCCATTGTACGCTGTTTTGGGCATAATGTGCGGTTTAGTTGGTATTGTATACGTCAGATGGTTCTACGGCACACGGACTCTTTTTCAGCGGCTAGGAATACCGAGGTTCTTGAAGCCTGCTCTGGGCGGGTTTTTGGTGGGCGTTATTGGAATGTTTCTCCCGCAAGTGCTTGGAATGGGTTATGGATGGCTTCAGATAGCGATGAACGGCAACTTTGCTTTGCTTCCGCTCACTTTGATTCCGATTATTATCGTAGCCAAAATAGTTGCCACATCTCTTTCAATAGGCTCAGGAGGAAGCGGAGGAGTCTTCGCACCAGCCCTGGTGATAGGCGGCCTATTAGGAACAGTTCTCTGGATGTTTCTAGATGGAGTTTTGCCAAATTTCAGTCCTGTCCTGGCCGCATTTGTGATAGTGGGGATGATGTCGTTTTTCGGAGGCGTGGGCAAGGTGCCTGTTGCCGTCATACTCATGGTTAGCGAAATGACCGGAGGATTAACTCTGCTGGTTCCCTCAATGATAGCCACCGCCATTGCATACGTAATCACAGGAAGGAATACGATTTATAGAAGCCAAGTTCAATCAAGGGCCGAGTCACCAGCCCACCAGGGTGAATACTCCATTCCCCTAATGCAGAAGCTCTTCGTCAAAGACGCAATGACCAAAAAAGTCATCACAACTGTCCCGAACTCGCTGCTTTCAGAGGTCGCTGAGACAATGGCAAAGAATGGAATAAAAGGTACGCCAGTTTTGGATGACAACGGCAAACTTGTGGGCATGATTACGCTTTCGGATATTCTTAAGGTTCATCCAGACCAGAGAGCAACGACAATGGCAAGCTCCATAATGACGAAAGAGCTTGTCACAACTTTTCCCGACGAGAGTCTTTACACTGCTTTTGACAAGATGACTAGTAACCAGATTGGACGTCTGCCAGTCATTGAGCAAGGAGGCAGCAAGAAATTGATAGGGATAATCACACGCGAAGACGTCGGAAGGGTCTACAACATAGAGATTAGGTCAAGACTGGAAGAGGTTAAACTTTCGGGAAGCGTCAAAGAGATCAGTGAACCACACTTCTGAGCACAAGTGCACATTGAATATAATATCTCATTTGCCCTATTGAACAAGAGTGGTGGAATCATTCTTTGAATTCTGAGAAAACATGAGTCCGTTTCGGTAGTGCGCGCGAGTAAACTAGTTATATTGACGCGCGCGCCTTGCCTTTACGCGTTATTATGCCTCTGAGGCCGAGCCACTGTTGAGTTCCGAAACCGATGAAGAACCTAAGCCAGAGCGTCAACAAGCGCGTCAGAATGGTGACGGTTGCACTGATAATCCCAGGCACACCGAAAACCACGAACAACGTTGTTAGGGTTATCTCGGGAAGACCAACCTCAAAGGGAACACCTATCGGAATGGACTTGACTGCGACAAAAATTGAGGTGACAACGACGATGGCAACCCAGCTTATCTGATCATACCCTACAGCCAAGAATGTGAAATAGAAAATCAAAATCGACAGAAGCCATGACATTACAGAGCAAGACGTGGCGATCGCAAGGGTTTTGGGGGCATGAACATATTCCTTAATGGCAATGTGGAAGGCCCTGTGAATTTCAACGACTTCCTCCCGTAGCTTCGTTAATTTCCATCGTCCCCTGCCGATCCACTCTGCAAACCTGATCAAGCTGTCTAACATACGGAAAGTCCATTCTTCCCTGAAACTCAGAAAAAGTATCAGAACAAAAAGGACGCATACAATTGACAGCAAGAAAAGTATCAAACCCAGGATCATCCCATATAGCAGACTCTGCAGCAGAAGTACAATCATTCCACCTAGCAAAGTCGCTAGGACTATCCCCAACCCGATTAGCCTCTGTGCAACCACAGATGCAGTTGCCCTGCCACCCGTACCATCCTGTTCTTTGTTCACGTAGTATATCCGGGCAAGTTCTCCGCTGACTGACTCTGCGGGGATCAAGGTGTCGATGAATATGCCAACCCACACGAGCGCGAAAGACTTGAGAACTGAGAACTTCACACGCAGAAACCTGAGCAGCGAATGCCATGCAAGGGCGAAGAAGAACACGTCAAGGACCGAAGCGATCGCAGCAACAAGGTAGCATTGCGCCTTAATTTGACCCATTTTTGCGACAATTTCCTGAATATCGACGTTGAACACGTATATGTAAATGAAGAATGCAGCTAGACCAATTATCGGTAGCAAGAGAGTCGTCCGTGTGACCGTGTATCTAGGGGCAGTCAAAACATTGCGCCTTTTTTAACGAAGGCAAAAATGCGTCGACCGTCATTATATAGCTTGCTGATTTTTCGGAAGTGCGTGATCCAGCCGCGCAGAAACATCCGTTATTTTCGTTTTCTGAATAATACGCACGTATTTGAATCGTTAACTAGTGGCGTACACGTGAACTAACAACAATGCCTACTGTGGCAATTATGGCAGTGGAGATTATTATTACGACAGCGAGATTGATGAAAACTTCAGGGTAAAGAAGACTGTACTGTATAGGCAAAGTTGCGAGAACTGCTGCGGCCAAACCGCGCGTTAACACGAACGACATGATGGATCTCTCTTTCTTCAATTCGCTTCCGATCGTCGTGAGCCATACCGCGCCAAACCTTACAAGCAACAGCAGAAGCGCGAGGATTATTCCAAGGAAAAGCAAACTGATGCTAGAAATGGTGACGATCACACCTAAGAAAACGAAAAAGAAGGTTCTTATCAAGAAGGCTATCTCAGACCCAAATCGCTTGAGACCAGCATCAACGGCCACTACGTCAGTCTCTTTTCGCTTTAACAGTTTCAGGATCTCCTTCTCGTTGCCTAAAATCAAACCGAAGAGCAGTGAACTCAATGCTCCGCTGCCGCCGAAATTCTCAGACAATGTATAGGTGAGAAGCGCAATCGCCAGCGTTAACATGTAGGAGAAGGGCATAGAAGAAACACTCTTGAGTAGGAAGAGCCAAATAGTTCCGATAATTAAGCCGAAAGCGGCTCCGACCGCGAATTTAGTTGTGATGCCTGAGGCAACGGCAAGATAGTTTGCTTGGTCGGTAATGATTATCCCTATTATGACTAATGAAATTACGATACACAGTATGTCGGTTGTCGCTGATTCTAGAATTAGGGTCGTGGAGCACTTTTCACTAACATTGATTTTTGAAGCCAGAGAAACTACCACTATGGAACTGCTTCCGCCGTAAATGCTTCCGAACAACAATCCATAATACAGTGGAACTTTGTAGAGAAGGATCATGAGCAGTGCGACCCCTAGCATGCTGAATGCGAAGCCTAGAACAGCGAGAAGAACTGCTCTTGGGCTATGTGAAAGAACTTGGCGAATGTTCAGGCTCATGCCACCGTCAAACAAGATGAAAACTAATGCCAGAGCAGCGATATATGGAGCCAGGCCCATTACAATTGATGGTTCGAAGAGCTTCAAGACAGGTCCAACGAGAACTCCTATAATTATCAGAAAAAGCATGTCAGGCAAGCCTGTTCGTTTGAAAAAGTAGTTTCCTAAGAAGCCTAACACTATTATCAGCGCACTGATCAAGAGAGCTAGTGAAACAGCAACCAAAGAGGATCACAGTCCTCTTAACCCTATGTTCTGTTTAAGAGATTTTTGCAAAAGGCAGAGGTACATAATAGGCCAATCGTAGGTCATTTCATTTTTGCTCTTCATTCGTTGAAGGATTTGTTAATGTAAACTTTGCCATCTTTCGTCCTGAGAAGCCTACTATTACTAGAGACGCAAGAACAACTATCATCACTATGCTGAATATTCTATCAGCCCCAGCTATTCCTAATCCAATTGCGCTTGCGGCCAAAGCAGCTGGCACTGCCCCCCTAGCTCCAATCCACGAGATGAAGAGCTTTTCTTTTTTTGACAATTTCTTCTCGAAGGACGTAGCGGAAAAGACTGAGATTGGACGAATAATGAGAAAAAGAAGCAGAATGACAACTGTCGCCTCAATCCAAACTGAACTCAATGCTGCAAGGGAAAAACCCGCTCCCAAAACAAGAAAGATAATGCTTCGCGCAAGAAACGACACATTGGACCAGAAATCAAGCACCTTTCCTTGCGTCACGCCATTGACGGGTTTCTTAAGGGTCCCTCCAAGAACGAGACCAGAAGCAATTACTGCCGTCGCTCCACTAGCGTTTAGCACTTCAGCTATCGCATAGGCACCAAAGAAGTTCACAAAAGATAAAGCAACTGCGTACTCCTGCATGTTGAACCTTCTAATAAAAAATACGACCAGAATAGAAAGCAACGATCCAACAAGTAGCCCCCCAAAGAACAGCACTAAGAAAGAAAAAACTGCACCAGAGAAAGATAAGCCTGCGCCAAGAATAGCCCCGGAAATGATTGTGAACAAGACAATTGATGTGGCATCGTTGAAAGAAGCTTCTGCTTCGACAATTGTAGAAATCTTTCGCTCAATCTTCAATTGCTGAGTAATAGCAATTGCCGCCGCGGGGCTCGTTGCTGCCAAGATAGCGCCCATTAGAAGGGCTCGGAGCAGAGACGTTCCGAAAACAAAATATGCCACCAGACCTACGCCAACCGTTGAGACCACAACGGCAAGTGTTGCCAATAGAAAAATCGTTAGTCTGAATTCCTTCAACAATTTCAGGTCTATACGCATACCCTCGTCAAAAAGTATGAGGGGTATGGCCAAAGTCGCGACGACGCTGAGAGAAAGACCGAGACTCAAGGGAACAAAAATGCCTAATCCTTCTGGACCAACCACATAACCGATGATGAAAAGAGGAATAATGGTTGGAAAGCCAAAACGTTCAGATATCTTGGCTGCGATAACGCCGGCAACCAAAATGATTATGATTTGGTCCATACCGACAAAAGGCTCGACCACGTGCTTGCAACTCCTAGGCTTACGATATTCTAAAGAACACGCTTAATTTGCTTTTGCGATTGATGTTGTCGCGCGCGCTACCTTATGGAGGATGGGAAAATCATTGGCAGAGTAACACAGATCTCAGCCTTTGAGAACTTGTTTGCTTTGGTCTCTTCGCTTTCAATAATTTCTGGCACTGTCTAGTGTCCCAGACCGCGCACGCGACGCAATATTAGCATCACAGAGTATCTTGGTTTCCTTCACCTATTCATACTCCGTGTTTAATTCAACAGACTAGGTATTCACCCTGAGGGAAGAGCAATAAATCCTATTAGAAGATTGCATTAGTGCCTACTGAGGAAGCAGTTGATGATTTGCAGGTTGTTCGTTTTCAGACACGCTGAGACGACTGATAACAGCCGAGGAATATTCTCGGGCTGGCGCGACGCAAAACTCACTTTGAAAGGACTTTTGCAAGCACAAGAGATTGCAAAGCAACTCAGGCGAGACAAGATTGACTATGCTTTTACCTCGCATCTTAAGAGAGCCCGAAAAACTCTTGAAATAGTTCTTGAAACGCATTCTCCAGTTCCAGTTTTCACGGATGACCGGCTTATCGAACGTTGCTACGGTTTGCTTCAAGGCAAAAGCAAGGACAAAATTGCCATGGAAAGGCCTGAATGGTTTGCCAAGATTCACCGAGGCTACGATTTTCCACCGCCAGAAGGGGAAAGCCTAAAAATGGTCGAGAACCGAACATTGCCCTTCTTGGCACAGCTTGAGGAATGGCTCCAGCGAAATCCGGGTAATGTGGCTATCTCTTGCCACGGCAACTCTTTGCGCCCAATTCGTCGAGTTTTCGAGCATCTAAGTCTAAAACAAATGCTCCTTATAGAAAACCCTCAAGATCGTGCAATGGCTTACGCCCTTCATGTACACAGCGTTAGTATTCACAACTCCAAAAAGAGCACCAATCGAGCGTATTGGGAGGGCATAATGGTTCCTCAGCAAGTGAAATTGGCAACAGACAGGCGAAACCCGTTAAAGAGATATTACTAGTTCCCAATACGCAGTCGAATGGCAATACCCTAGGATGTGGCTATTCGATTATTCGTTTGAAACTGACTGATGCAAGAATGAATAATATCACGTCGAAGATTGCTATCGCTGCTAAATCGATTGGAAGGTTTGTCAAGTCTCCAGTTATCAACAGTCCTCTGACGGCGTCAACTACGTAGCTCAATGGATTGAATGCTGAAAAATCTTTCAGAATTTGAGGCATTATTTGAACTGGATAGAGCGCGTTGCTCGCGAAAAAGAGGGGCATTATTATGGCTTGGCCTATTCCCATGAACCTTTCTCGAGTTTTCATGAATGAAGCTGCAAGGATGGATATGGCCGCGAAACCTCCTGAAGCGAGGAAGATGATGACGAAGGCAGAGATGAAGTATGCCGGGTTCGGAATGAATTTGACGCTCATAATCAACGCGACCGGAATGACTATTAGGCCTTGGAATATCGCTCTGATGCCTGAGGCCATTGAACGACCGATGACAGTCGCGTATCTGGAGGCTGGTGTGACGAGAAGTTTCTTGAGAATTCCTGAGTCTCTTTCCCAGACCATCATTAACCCGTAGAATATGCAAAGGAAGGTTGTGGACTGAATGAGCACACCGGGAGTGATGAAGTCTGTGTACGGTATGTTTCCAGTTGGTATTGCCCTTATGCCGCTCATTACTGGCCCAAATATGACGATCCACAGGATCGGTTGAACGGCTCTGAAATAGAGTTCCGTTCTGTCATGTCTGAGTCGCCTCAACTCAAGCTCGATCATGACGAAAAAGTTACGGACAGAGTCTCTCAATACTATCCTCTCCTGATCATGTCTCTTGTATGCGTAACTTCGCTTATTCTTCCAGTCGTTTCAAGTCGACTTCCAGCGTATTTCAAGAAAACATCGTCCAATGTTGGTTTCATTATGGAGATTTTCTCCAGTGGGATATTTTCGATCCTGAGAATTTCCATGGCCTCTACAAGTGTTGTTTCAGCGTTTTCAGAGATGATGTTTAACTCGGTGCTATTAGCCATGACGTCTCTAACGGAGGTTAGGCCTCTTATTTTTTGGATGATCGTTTCGTTGATGCTGTTTCCAGCTAGGTCAAATGATATTGTTTCCCCTCCGACAGACCGCTTAAGTTCGTTTGCCGTGCCTTGAATGACTATCTTTCCTTTATCGATTATCGCGATCCTATCTGAGTAGAGATCGGCTTCGTCCATATAGTGTGTGTTGAAGAACACTGTTACGCCGTATTCCTTCTTGAATGAGGTGAGTGTTTCCCACACTACTTTCTTTGCTGAAGGGTCCAACCCTATCGTCGGTTCGTCCAAGAACATGATTTTAGGCTTAATCAGCATGGCGCATGCAATTTCCAATCTTCTGACCATTCCTCCAGAGTAAGCTTTTACGAGAGTGTTGGCAACTTGACTTAGCCCCATGCTCTTCAACGAGTCGTCGATGATTTGTTTTCTTTCGTGAGAGGGGATGCCGAAGATCTTGGCATAGATGAGAAGGTTTTCATACCCACTTATGTCTGTCCAGACGCTCATTTCCTGCGGCACGTAGCTGATGAGTCTGCGCACTTTGCCACCCTCGCGGTCGACGTTTAGCCCGAAAACATATGCCTCGCCGGTTGTAGGTCTTAGCTGAGTGGTCAGAATCCTCATCAGCGTAGTCTTGCCGGCGCCGTTTGGACCTAGCAGAGCGAAGGCTATACCGGATTCCAAACGCAAGTCTATTCCATCCAATGCCCTGGTCTTGTGGTTGTAGACCTTGACGAGGTTCTTGACGTCAACCGCGGTTTCCATCATATCTTCTCCAAGTTGGACATTCGCTTCTGAAGTCGGTTAGTTGGGAGATCATTGCGAAATAAAGGTATCTATTCTGTCGACTCTGCAATCGGACAAACTTGCCAGGTCAGATTCCCAAGGAATCTCGTAAGCCTGCGACTCGCGCTTGAATACCTGACAACTAAGAATGGCTTAACATCTTTCATGAAAAGAAAATAGAGTAAAATTGCCAGGATTAAGGTGTAATTGCGATTTTTATCTCTGTCTTCGAAGTGGATAATATCTCAAATGCGTCTTTGAGGTTTTCAAGCTTCATTGTTCGAGTTATGAGCGGTCGAACATCAATCGTTCTCGACGATATCAGACGGAGAGCTTTTCTGAAATGTAGTGGAGTCGCGTGGAAAGTACCGAGAACCTTTGTTTCGCCATAATGAAGCTGTTCCGCGTTCACCTTCACCTCAGTGCCAGGAGGGCACCCGCCAAACTCAAGGACCGTCCCGCCTTTTCGCACCAGTTTCAAAGCCTTCTCCCAGGTCGCCTGCAACCCTATTGCCTCTATAACTACGTCAGCTCCGTATCCTCGAGTGAACTGTTTGACTCTTTCAATGTCATCCTCTTTCTTGCCGTTTATCGTTTCGTCAGCACCGATTTCCTTCGCAAAGTTGAGTCTTTCGTCGACGAGATCAATCATCGCGACCTTTTCCACACCCATCCTTTTCACTGTTAGCAAGTGAAGCAACCCTATCGGTCCAGCCCCTATTATGGCGACAGAATCGCCCAACTTCACTCCTGCTTCTTCAACACCGTGAAGAACACACGCCAACGGTTCGGCCAACGCAGCTTCTTCATACGACACGTGCGCCGGAATCTCCTGCATATTGACGAGAACCATCCGTGCTGGAACCTTGATGTACTCTGCGTACGCACCCCACAACCAGATCATGTTTTCACAAAGGTTATAGTTCCCTCTTTGGCACATTGTGCAATGCAGACATGGGGCGCTGTTCCCTGCACGAATTCTTTGGCCTTTCACGGGCCATTCTAAACCTTGACCGACTTCAGAAACCTCGCCGGCCCACTCGTGTCCGAAAATCGACGGAAGCTTGATGACCTTTTCAACATATCCTCGCTGGTATATCTTGAGGTCGGTTCCACAAGTCGTGGCAGCCTTTACCTTCACTAGAACCTCGCCCATTCCAACCTTGGGAACGTTCACGTCCTCGATTCTGAGATCTTTGATACCGTATAGCATCGCCGCTTTCATCCTGCCGTTCATTCCAACACACTTCCACTTAGACATACGCACTGAGTTTATTCGGATTCTTTGTTTCAGTCATTTGTTCAGCACCATTACTTTCAGGCTTCTCTCGCCTGCTAATGCAGTCTGGAAAGCTTCAGCGGTCTC
>Ga0335070_10012022_pt1 | contig 10113 bp, 7 predicted proteins | sample Lox_Sample_13_FD_206722 | JGI IMG/M metagenome (GOLD analysis project Ga0335070, IMG submission 206722) | Soil microbial communities from Loxahatchee National Wildlife Refuge, Florida, United States - Lox_Sample_1.3 | ecosystem: Environmental > Terrestrial > Soil > Wetlands | place: USA: Florida... | reverse complement strand
TTTCGCGTGCAAGTGAAAAGAACGCAGCAGATAACCGGCGGCGAGACGAGTCGCTTCCATTCAGTGAAATGCCAGCTAACCGACGCGGTCCGCCGCGTCTTCCCTTTTGATAACCTTCTCTTATGGATCCCAAACATCGCAGTCGTGGCATTACCGACGGGCGCGAACGCGCTGGTGCTCGCGCCATGTTCAAGGCTATCGGTTTCTCCGATGAGGATTTGCGCAAACCGCTGATCGGAGTTGCCAACACCTGGATCGAAACCATGCCGTGCAACTTCCACCTGCGACGGCTGTCGGCCAAGGTGAAAGAAGGGATCCGCGCTTCCGGTGCCACGCCGATGGAGTTCAACACGATCGCGATCAGCGACGGCGAGACGATGGGCACAGAAGGAATGCGAGCGTCTCTGGTTAGCCGCGAAATTATCGCCGACTCTATCGAGCTTGTTTGCCGCGGCCAGATGTTCGACGCGGTTGTCTGTGTCGTCGGTTGCGACAAAACTATTCCCGCGGCTGCCATGGCGCTTGCACGGCTAAATATTCCTGGCCTGGTGCTCTATGGCGGAACGATTGCGCCGGGCAATTATCGAGGCAGGGATGTCACGATCCAGGATGTTTACGAAGCCATAGGGGCAAACGCCGCGGGCAAAATGAGCGATCAGGATCTTCGCGCCTTAGAAGACGTGGCTTGCCCCGGCGCGGGCGCATGCGGAGGTCAGTACACGGCGAACACGATGTCCACTGTCATGGAACTGATCGGCCTTTCGCCCATGGGTTTTAACGGCATCCCAGCCATGGATGAGCGCAAAGATCGAGTGGCGTTTCGCTGTGGAGAAATCGTCCTCAACGCGCTTAAGAACGGACTCCGTCCAAAGGACATTCTGACGCGGCCAGCTTTTGAAAACGCTATCGCCGGGGTTGCATGCACTGGAGGTTCGACCAACGCCGTTTTACATCTCCTGGCGATCGCACAAGAGGCCGGTATACCTCTAGTCATTGATGACTTTCAGAAGGTCAGCCAACGCACGCCCCTGTTGGCCGACCTTAAACCCGCGGGACGATTCGTCGCGGCGGACGTTGATAAAGCGGGCGGCATTCCAGTCATTGCCAAGAGGCTGCTGGATGGTGGCCTGGTGGACGGATCGACATTGACCGTCACCGGCAGAAAATTCAACGACGAGGCTAACCAAGCTAAAGAAGCAGCCGGGCAGGAAGTAATTCTCCCCTTGGATCGTCCTCTGAAGAAGACCGGTGGTTTGGTGATACTGCACGGCAATGTCGCGCCGGAAGGTTGCGTCGCGAAAATCAGCGGCCATGAGCGCCTGGAACATCGCGGACCGGCACGCGTTTTCGAATCGGAAGAAGATGCCATGGCGGCAGTAACAGGAAAGAAGATCAAAGCCGGTGACGTGGTCGTCATTCGCAATGAAGGTCCAAAAGGCGGCCCCGGCATGCGCGAGATGCTCGGAGTTACAGCGGCAATCGTTGGCGAGGGGCTAGGCCAATCCGTAGCTTTGATCACCGACGGCCGTTTCAGCGGGGCCACGCGCGGTCTGATGATTGGACATGTTTCTCCCGAAGCGGCTCTCGGCGGACCAATCGCTGCAATTCGAGAGGGCGAAATCATTCATATCGACGTAAGCAGGCAATCCCTGAACGTAGAGCTAACCGACTCCGATCTCCAACAACGCTCTGCAAAATGGCAAGCACGACCACCACGCTACGCGAATGGTGTGTTCGCTAAGTACGCAGCCTTGGTATCTTCCGCATCTTCTGGTGCAATTACACGGCCACGTTAATCCCACTTTGGCACCAGCCATGACTATTTTTGTTCGTGCACTACCGTGCTATTGCGGATGCACAGGTGAGTTGCCGACAATATGAGTCTCTACTTTCCCAGGAGTGTGTATGCGCAGATTTTGTGTACTAGTGCTGCTCATCTTAGCAATCCCGATTGCGACGTGGGCGAACAGTTCCACGATTGTTTTCGGTAACGCGGGTGGCACTCTCAAGACCAACGGTTCCACCGTAACACTTTCGAATTCGTCTTTGACCAGCTTTTCCGGACTAGGCTTCAATCTCAGCGGAAGTTTGGGAGCAGTGAAGTTCACGACAGCCGGATTGCAATCGGGCAATCTCGGCGTAGCCGGAACATTTTTTGCTGGTGGAACGATCAATATTTCCAGCAACGGTACCGGAGGGTTACCCAACGGCGTCCTGTTCAAAGGCACGTTTTCCGGGCCGGTAACCTGGGTCGGAAGCTTCAATGCTGCAGGCAATGGCGGTCTGGGTGCTTGGACTTACACTTTGAGCGGCCAAGTGCAAGGCACCTTTTTCGATGGGCAAAGTGCCAGTGGCGGAACGGTGCAGTTCAGTTTCGACGTGCCGAAGGGTTTTGAGTTCGGGGTTGGACACCTGGCTCGCGGCAAATTTGGCACAACCACAGTAGCGGCAGTCCCGGAACCTGGCAGTCTCGCCTTGCTAGGCACCGGATTGTTCGCAGTCGGCGGCCTCTTGCGCCGCAAAGCACTGCAAAGTTAAATCTCAATTTGCCCCGAAAAAGCCCGTCCCGGCAGACGGGCTTTTGTTTTCGCAATCCTCGTCAATTGGAACTGGTTTCTGCACGGTGGACTACTCACGAATAACATTTCGTGATGCCTGCAATAAATTCTTTCAATTTCACGCCACAGCCTCTCCCCCGATAGAGTAATGCTCCAAGCCCGGTCCCCCAAAGGACAGAACCACCTACATGCAAAAAGCCTGGATTCGAGTTCTGCTTGTGTTGTTCCTTGCGGCGGCCCCGCTCGGGTTGGCGATCGCGCAATCCGTGCCAAGCGTGAGCAATGATCGGATTGCACAGCTGGAACACCAAATCGCCGACGCGCGGAGTTCGGCCGACAACTCCTGGATGCTCGTGAGTTCCGCCTTGGTGTTGATGATGACTGGTCCTGGGCTGGCATTGTTTTATGGCGGCCTTGTCCGCAAAAAGAACGTACTCGCGACCATGATGCAGAGTTTCGCCATGATGGCGGTCGTGACTGTGCTTTGGGGGTTGGTCGAATACAGCCTCGCGTTCGGATCGGGCGGCAGCTTGATTGGAGGTCTGCAGCACGTATTCCTGCGCGGGGTCGGGGTCCACCCGGATTCCGATTACGCCGCAACTATCCCGCAACAGACATTCATGGTCTATCAGCTGATGTTCGCCATCATCACCCCGGCGCTGATCACGGGAGCATTCGCCGAACGCATGAAGTTCAGCGCCATGGCATTGTTCATGATCCTCTGGTCCCTGATCGTGTACGCGCCCATGGCGCACATGGTGTGGGGAAAAGGCGGGCTGCTGAACGCCGCGCTCGGTGGGCGATTCCCTACCCTCGACTTCGCCGGCGGCACGGTCGTGCATATCACCTCGGGTGTGTCGGCCCTGGTATGTGCCCTGTACCTCGGCAAGAGGATCGGCTATCCGCGCGAGCCCATGCCTCCGCACAGTGTGGTACTGAGTTTTATAGGTGCCTGCTTGCTCTGGGTCGGCTGGTTCGGATTCAACGCCGGCAGCGCGCTGAGCGCAGGGGCTCTCGCTACAAGCGCGTTCATCGCGACACACTTCGCGGCCGCCGCGGCAGCGATCGGCTGGGGTGCGGCCGAGTGGATTCGCAACGGTAAGCCCAGTGCGCTGGGCGCAATCTCGGGCGCAGTGGCCGGCTTGGTCGCCATTACTCCCGCAGCGGGATTTGTTGGTCCCATGGCTGCCCTGCTGATTGGACTCATCGCAGGCGTGTTCTGCTATCTCATGGTGGCCAAAGTCAAAGCGCGTTTCGGCTATGACGATTCTCTCGATGCCTTCGGCGTCCATGGCGCCGGCGGAACCATTGGCGCATTATTGACCGGGGTTTTCGCCTCCAGCATGGTCAATCCCGTGTTCAAGAATTCGCAAGGCGCAGTGTTCGCATCCGGCGTTCTGGAGGGTAATGCTCACCAGATCGTCAACCAACTCGTGGGTGTTGTCATTGCCTGGGCACTTGCCGTGATCGGGACCATCGTTATCTTGAAGATCGTCGATCTGGTTGTCGGCCTCAGGGTCAGTGATGAACACGAGGTCCAAGGCCTCGACCTGAGCCAGCATGGTGAAGAGGGCTACTACTGGGAAGCGTCAATATCGCAGTTTTGATCTCTCCGGAATAGGCATGGAATGACCAAACTTGAAGCAGTAATCCAGACCTCCAGGCTTGACGCGGTCAAAGACGCGCTCCATGAAATTGGAATCGAGGGCATGACAGTGATCGAAGTCCGTGGTCATGGACGGCAAAAAGGGCATACGGAATTCTATCGCGGACGCGAATACACCGTCGATTTACTACCCAAGCTCAAGATTGAGACGGTGGTCGGTGACGACATGGTCGAGAAAGCAATCCAGGCGATCACGACGGCGGCGCGGACGGGCAAGATCGGGGATGGGAAGATTTTCCTTTCACGCATCGACGACGCCATTCGTATACGCAACGATGAGCGCGGGGAAGCCGCGCTATAGGAACAGAAATCGGTGTTGTGTCTCCTCCCCGGACTGTAGTTGCAGTTCACGCTTGCTATGCCGACGCCATCCATGAGCATTGAGCCTCGGGACAGCTATACCGCTTCATTCAGCCAAATTCAGCACGATTTCAGCAACTCCGGCTCAGGTCGCGAGGCAGTGCGCCGACGCGCCGAAGTGGTGGATTCCCTCGTGCTGCGACTCTGGAACGAGATCGTCTGCCCTCACGCTGAGGACCTCGATGAGGCCGCACTCGTCGCCATCGGTGGTTACGGACGCCGTTTGCTTTTCCCTTATTCAGATGTTGACGTCCTCTTTCTTTTCCGTGAGGAGCCCCAAAAGCGTGTGCGCGACGGGCTGAAAACATTTTCGCGGGCACTTTGGGATTTAAAGCTGCGGCTCAGTTCGCAAGCACGTACTCTGTCCCAATGCGAACGATTCGACCCGAACAATGTGGAATTCACCATTGCGGCGCTGGACAGCCGCTATGTCGCCGGCAGCCGGGAACTGTTCTCGCGATTGATCGAATCGTTCATCCCACGGCTTGTAATGCGCGAATCGCAGCCACTGGTGCAGCAACTCGGAATGGTGACCAGGGCACGGCATACGAAATTCGGCAACACCATCTTCCACCTGGAGCCGAATGTCAAAGATGGACCGGGTGGGCTTCGGGATTACAACATCGTTCATTGGCTCGCTCAGATTGCGGCCGTTGAAAAGCAACGGGACAGCCTGCCGGGCGAAGCATCTGTTATCGACCCCTCTATTCGCGCGCAATTCGATAGTGCATTGGATTACCTGTTCGCGGTTCGCTGCTTTCTGCATTTCCGATCTGGTCGAGACGACAACATACTCACTTGGGAAGCGCAAGCAGAGGCGGCGAGCAGAAGAATCGGTGATCATACCGAGGCAGCACAATCACCCGAAAACTGGATGCGTACGTACTTTCGCCATGCTCGCGCCATCCACCGCGTCGCCAGTCAATTGCTCGAAGAAATTCCGGCCGCACGGTCATCGTTATATCGTGAATTCCAGAACTGGCGTTCGCGGTTGTCCAACAGCAATTTCTCTGTGGTGAATGGATTCATACTTCTGCAGCAACCCGGAGGAGTAAAAGATGCCGACTTGCTTTTGCAGATGTTCGAATTCATGGCTCAGCATGGCCTGAAGCTAAGCCGGGCTACCGAGCAGCGTGTCGAGCATGCTTCCCGGTATTTGTCAGCGCATCCCCCAGCTGGAGCTTGCGTGTGGAACCACCTACGGCAGATCCTCACGGCTACGCACGCAGCCGACGCTCTGCGCAGTATGCATGTCCTCGGTGTCTTAGGCGCTTTTGTTCCCGAGTTGGAAGCTATTGATTCCCTGGTGGTGCGCGATTACTACCATCGTTTCACCGTTGACGAGCACTCGTTCCTTGCCATCGACATGCTCCATCGGCTGTCCAAGGCAGAATCCGAATGGCAACGGCGCTATGGCGAATTGTTTTCTGAGTTGGAGCAGCCGGAACTTCTGTTGCTCGCGTTACTGTTGCACGATGTGGGCAAGGGATCAGACCAGCGCGATCATGCCCGCGCGAGCGTGGTCGCCGCTTCCCGCTGCATGAGTAGAATGAATTTAGCTGCGGCTGAGCGCGAAGCTGTCTGCTTCCTTATTGCCAATCACCTGGAAATTTCGAAAACGTTACGCCGGGACATCTTCGACCCGGCCACAATCGCCATGTTTGCCGACCGGGTGCGCACACCCGAACGCCTGAAGATGCTGGCGTTGATGACATACGCGGATATTGCTTCGGTAAATCCCGAGGCCCTGACCCCATGGAAGGCCGACAACATTTGGCAGCTCTACATTGCAACCGCCAACTTCCTGAACCATAACGTCGATCGCGAGCGAGTTGCAGCGAATGCTTCCGACCAGAATATCAACAGAATTCGCGTGCTAGCGGCTGACGACGAGGCCACGACTAGCTTTCTGGAAGGCTTACCGCAACGCTATTTGGCAGCGTACTCTCTTGAGGCTATCCTTCAACATTTTGAACTGGCTAAGGGTCTCGGCGACGATAGGGTATGCCTGGATCTGAGGCGCGGACGCCACTGGTTCGAATTAACGGTCATTACGTACGACTTGCCTGGGCTCTTTTCCAAAATCGCCGGAGCGCTGGCCGCATGGGGCATGAATATCGTCAAAGCTAATGCTTTTTCGAACCGCAACGGAGTAGTGGTTGACACGTTCTACTTTACCGATCGTTTTCGGACGCTGGAACTCAATCCGTCGGAATGGGAGCGGTTCCAGCGTAGCATTCGTGGCGTTGTGTTGGGAGAAGTGGATCTGCAGCGCTTACTGCACGATCGCTTTCGAACGTCGAAACCAGACACGGCTAAGGTTGCCGTGGAAACCCGCATTGTTTCAAGCAACCAGTATTCGCCCCGGTGCACGGTATTGGAGATCACCACCCAGGACCGGCCCGGGCTCCTGCACGGAATCACGGCGGCGGTTGCGGAACACAAGTACAACATCGAAATTGCCCTAGTAGACACCGAGGGACAGGTTGCCGTGGATGTTTTGTACCTGACCTTTGAGGGTCGTAAACTCTCTGAATCTCAACAAAACAAGGTGGTTAGCGATCTTCTCGAGAGACTCGGCCCAAGTCGTGGCACTGTTCATGACAGTGCACCGCAACCTGGTGCTTAAAGATCGCGTTCAGGACTAGTTTCCTCCGTAAGTTACCTTGGTGACATATGATTCGGCGGGCAGTGCAACGATACTGGTCAGGGCCTTTCTGCAGTTATGCACACCTGGGGCAAAAACGAAGGACCGAGTGGCATTCGGCTGAGCTTTATCCTCGGCGTTGCGGGTTTCGTGCTCCCGATTGCGGTTGTCATGCTGGCTTTACGGGCTCCTGACCAGATCTCGCCCAAAGTGGCTTCTCCCGCGAGCGCACAGTCATTCCAGACAAAGGTCAGTCAACTGGAGCAAATGCAGACCCAGACCAGCGTGGCACAGGAAGTGCATCTGACCGCCGAGGAGATCAGCTCTGCTTTCGCGGAGGGCAACGCCAGTCTCTCCGAGAGTGCTCCGGTCGTCGGCTTTCATAACGATGTAGTGACCGGTCAGTTCACGGCCAAAATCGCAGGCCAGCAGCTATACGTGACGGTATCCGGCCATTTAGGCGCAAAGGATGGATACGTAACCTTTGAGCCGACGAGCTTCAAAGTAGGAGATCTGACCGTCCCGGTCGCCCTGGTCAATGCGGCGCTCCAAAAGAAAATACAAGAGCAGCGAGAGCAAATGAAGTTGCCGGCGTTCGTCGGCGATTTGCGGGTCGAGAATGGCGAACTGATTATCCGCCCAAAATAGTGCGACCTAAGTAGATCACGCAAGCTGTGGCGTGCGAACCGCCGCGGCAGTGATTCCGAGAAAATTCAAAGCCAAGGCTGCCGCTTCATTTCCGGAACGAATACAGTCCGGAACGCCGATTCCTCTATAACCATTGCCGGCAAGAAACAATCCTGGCGTCGTCTTTCGGGATTGCTCAATTTTTTGCAAACGCTCAAGATGTCCAACCCCGTATTGCGCCATGGCCCCCTCCCAGCGGTATACACGGGAGAAGAGTGGTTGAGCATTCAACCCGAGGATCTCCCGCAGTTCATGGCGTATGACACTTACGATGCTCTCCTCGGTGTCTGACAAAAGTTCTTGTTGATTGGATGCGGCCATGAAGCAGCGCAACAAGGCACGGTCGGCGGGCACGCGATGGGGAAACTTGGTATGCACAAACGTACACGCCAGCATATTGCGGCCCTGACTGCGTGGAACCAGGTAGCCGAAGCCCGGAGGCAAACTCTTTCTCACGTTCTCCGGATAACCCAGATTAATAGTGATTGACGACGTGTAATGGATTCCTTTTAGCTCGTTTGCCAGTTGCGGATTGGCGCGATGCAAAAGAGCGGCGGACACATGCGCGGGGACGGCGAGGACAATGGAATCAAAGTTTCGCAGCCCTTGCTCAAGTGTAATTTGCCAACCTGCGCCTTGCGGAACGACCGACAGCACCCGCTGCGAGGGGGCCAGCGATACCGTTGAAATCCGTGCTACGAGAGCATCCGTCATCAGTTGCATCCCACCCAGCAATGATGTGAATAATGGCTGCGGTGTGCCTTTCAATCTCCGCATTTTGCGCCGCGCCGCCAGCATTGCGCGCCCCAAACTGCCATATTTGGCTTCCATCTCGGCGAAGCGCGGCAGCACCGCGCGCACGCTGAGTTGATCGGCATGGCCGCCATACACGCCCGACAACAATGGGTCTGCCAGGCGGTCCACCATTTCCGAACCGTAATGGCGCTCGACGAACGCGCTGACGGTTTCATCGGCTTCGGCTCTGTGCGGCGGATGAAACCACTCGCGCGCCATGCGGATTTTCGTCTTCATACCAAAGAGCGGTGACAAAACTGTGGGCAGGAGCTTGGTGGGCACCATGAACATCAGCCCATCGGGAATTTCAATCAGCTTGCCATTGACGAGAATGTAAGTCTTGCGTTCGCGGTCATTGGACCCGACAAGTTGGTCTTCTAACCCCAGTTCACGGCAAAGTTCCGCTGCCCACGGTTTTTCGGTGAGAAACGAGTCCGGACCAGCTTCAATTTGACAGCCATCCACTTGCTCTGTGTGCAGCACTCCACCAAAAATTGGGTTGCATTCGTAAACTGAATACTCCAGGCTTTCGGGATGCTTGCGACGATGCTTTTCGAGTGCGAAGGCTGCCGAGAGCCCCGCTATGCCTCCGCCGACAATTGCGATTGTCTTCATGCGCCGGACCCAGAGACTGCCTGCAAGCGGGAGCGCGCAATAGCAGCGAGAGCGGATGTCAACAGCGCCGAGTCATTTAATGACTCAGCTCGCCAAAGGCGCATGTTTAAATTTCCAGCAAACTGCCGGAAAGCAATGTCGATGTCGTAGAGCACTTCCACGTGATCGCAGAGGAAGCCGATTGGATCAATGAAAACGCTTGTGGCCCCCTGCTGCTTCAGTTCCGAGATCGTATCCTCGACAGTTGGACCTACCCATGGCCCACCCGACATGCCTTGGCTCTGAAAAGCAAAGGTCCAGCAAGCGGGTGCCAATCCAGCTTGCTTCGCGACCAGCTCAGCGGTGTGATGCGCCTGATCTTTATAAGGATCTCCCGCGCTGATGGTGCGTTCTGGAACGCTGTGCGCCGTAAAGATGATCGGCACCTCGGAACCAGCTTCGCGGCAAGCAGCGTTCCAGCCGGCAATCAGCTTTTCTGCGAACGCCTTCACCAGCATTGGCTGGTCATGCCAGGACTCGACGAAATCGACCGCGAATGAAAGCTTGCCGTCGCTTTCCACCGAGCGCCGGTAAAGCCCCACGCTGGTTCGGGAATTTTGCGGGGCGAGGCAGATTGCGATAGCGTGTTCTACACCGTCGTCGGCCATCTTCGCGAGCACGTCAGGTATAAACGGCTTCCAATTGCGCATTCCGAAATAAACCGGCAGTCCCAGCTCATGTGCTAATTGGTCGCGTTGCTTCATGGTCCAGCACGTCAAGGGTGAAAATCCCACCAGCTTATAGCG
>Ga0335070_10012021_pt1 | contig 10114 bp, 8 predicted proteins | sample Lox_Sample_13_FD_206722 | JGI IMG/M metagenome (GOLD analysis project Ga0335070, IMG submission 206722) | Soil microbial communities from Loxahatchee National Wildlife Refuge, Florida, United States - Lox_Sample_1.3 | ecosystem: Environmental > Terrestrial > Soil > Wetlands | place: USA: Florida... | reverse complement strand
CGGGGATGTGGCCCGGTTGCCGGTCTCCCTGCAGATGCTGGGGCGGAGCTTCGACGGCATCGGGCGGCCCATCGACGGCCTCCCCCCCGTGATTCCCGAAGCGATACTTCCCATCACCGGCTCGGCCATCAACCCCGTCCGCCGCCAGCAACCCTCGGAGTTTATCGAAACCGGGATCTCGGCCATCGACGGCCTCAACAGCCTGGTCCGCGGCCAGAAGCTGCCCATATTCTCGGGCGCCGGTCTTCCTGCCCATGCCCTGGCCGCTCAGATTGTCGGCCAGAGTCGGGTACCAAGCGGGGAGCCGTTCGCGGTCGTGTTCGTGGCCATGGGGGTGCCCTTCCGCGAGGCGGACTACTACCTCACCGCCTTCCAGGGCTCCGGCGCCCGGGAGCGAACCGTGGTCTTCCTCAACCTGGCCGATGATCCCACCGTCGAGCGCCTCATGACCCCGCGCTGCGCCCTCACCGCCGCCGAGTATCTGGCCTTCACCCACGACATGCACGTCCTGGTGATCCTGACGGACGTGACCAACTACTGCGAGGCCCTCCGCGAGGTGGCCCTGGCGCGCGAGGAGATCCCGGGACGCCGCGGGTATCCGGGGTACATGTACAGTGACCTGGCCAGCGTCTACGAGCGGGCCGGGAAGATCGAGGGACGCAAGGGCTCCATCACCCAGCTCCCGATTCTCACCATGCCCGACGACGACATCACCCACCCGATCCCCGACCTGACCGGCTACATCACGGAGGGGCAGATCGTCCTCTCCCGGGTACTGGAGCGGAAGCGGATCTTCCCGCCGATCGACGTCCTCCCCTCCCTCTCGCGTCTCATGAACCTGGGGATCGGCAAGGGGCGCACCCGCGAGGATCACCGGGCTCTCGCGGATCAACTCTACGCCTTCCACGCCAAAGGGCAGGACGTCCGACGGATGGAGGCCATCGTGGGGGAGGGGAGCCTGAGCGAGGAGGAGCGCGAGTACCTCCACTTCGCGGACCGTTTCGAGGCGGAGTTCATCCATCAGGGAAAGAAGGGACGGACCATCGAGGAGACGCTGGACGCCGGCTGGCGCCTCCTCTCCGCTTTCCCCGACTTCACCCTGACCCGGATCAAGAGGGAGTTCATCGAGCGTTATCGCAAGGGAGAGCGCGATGGAGCGCGTCCCGCCCACCCGGATGGGTCTCCTGAACACTCGGGCCAGGCGAGAGATTGCCGTCAAGGGGACCGGACTCCTCCGGAGCAAGCGTGAGGCCCTGGCCAGCGAATTCTTCAGGCTGATGCACGGGCTCATCGCGGGACGGGAACGGTTGGAGGAGAGCCTCCGGATAGCATCCAAGGCCCTGACCGTGGCTCGGGCCTTGGAAGGGGAGGAGACTCTGGTTTCTCTGGCCTTGGCGGGGGCCCGCGAGATCCCGCTAGAGATCGAGCGGCAGAAGGTCTGGGGAATTCCCACCCCCGAAGTGACAGGGCCTCGGCTCGTGCGGTCCCGCGACGCCCGCGGGGCGTCCCCACACGCCTTCACCCTTGGGGCCGCTGAAGCCGCCAGAGCCCATGAAGAGGCGCTGGAGATCCTCCTCGCGATCTGCTCCCGAGAGATCCGCCTCCGGCGGCTTGGGGAGGAGATCCAGAAGACCTCCCGGCGGATCAACGCCTTGGAGCAATTCCTGATTCCCCGGCTCAGTGGCGAGATATCGCGGATCGAGCTGGCCCTAGAGGAGCGGGAGAGGGAGGACCTCTCTCGGCTAAGGCGCTTCAAGGTCAAAGCGGAGGGAGGCCCGTCGTGATGGCGCCGACGGCCATCCACATCCCGCAGGTCCCCCGAGCAAAACCGCCCAGGAACGCGTGCGAGGCAGGAGAACGGCTCGAGCCGGGTGTTCGGGATCGCGGACGGCCGATGGGGTGGCGCAGGGACCGAGATCAGGCTGTCAACCGCCAACCAAGAGAACGAGCGTCACGGATGGTGGGGTCGACCCAGGGTTGTGGGCGGAGGGCTCGCCCCTTCATCAAGGAGGGAAGCGATGTCGATCGTTGCGATCTCGCGCGGGACGTTCAGCGGCGGGGAGGCAGTGGCCACGAGGGTGGCTGAGATCTTGGGATATAGCTGCTTGGGTCGAGAAGAAAACCTCGATGCAGCCACAAAGCGATACCGGGTTTCGCCGGAATCATTCGGCGCCGCGATGGAGAAGCGGCCCTCCTTCTGGGAGCGGATGGTCGGCGAGCGCGCCGCCTACCTCAGCATCGTGCGCGCCACCCTGTGCGAGCTGTCGGGGGGTGACAACCTTGTCTACCACGGCTACCTCGGGCATCGCCTGTTGCCAGGCATCTCCCATGTCATTGGCGTTCGGGTGATCGCCGATCGAGAGTTCCGAGCACAGGCGGCCATCCAGCAACAGCACCTGGCCCACGACAAGGCGATCGCCTACGTCGAGAGGGTGGACAAAGAGCGGCAGGAGTGGACGCGGTTCCTGTTTGGAGTCGACTGGAACGACTCTCAACTGTACAGCCTGGTCCTGAACCTGAGTCGACTGGACCTGGAGAGCGCCAGCCAGCTGGTGGCCAACCTCGCCCGGCGAGACGAGTTCAAGGCAACCGCCGAATCGCTGAAGGCCATGCAGAACCTGACGCTGCAGAGCCGGGTCGAGTCGGTCCTGGCCACGGATTTCCGCACCCGGGATACGGAGATGGAAGTATCCGCCGCCGATGGAGTCGTGGCCATCACCGGCACGACGCGATGGCCGGAGGTGGAGCAGGCCATCCCCGTAGTGGTGCGCCGCGTCGCGGGCGTGACGGAAGTCCACTCGCACGTCCACGCGCATATGCGCAAGGCCGGCTAGGCTCAATCCGGCGAAGCCGTCTCACCGCCGACGCCCGCCGGCGCCCGCCGAGGGACTCAGTGGCTGAGTTTGGACCCGAACCCCCAACGCCACCGCCTGGCAGGGTGGCTTCATGAATGTGCTTGCGCTGCGGGCCTTGGTAAGCTTGGCGTTCCAGGTACCCAGTCGGGTCCCCTCGGGGTGTGCTGGGTGATCATGGCGGTCAAGGGATTCTTGGTTTGGGGCTCTCCGGGTCGTCACTGGTAGCAGCGCGACCATCACTGAAAAGGAGGCTTTGCAAAATAGATGCTATTGAGATAGAAGTCTGTGTATTTTGATGGTGCCCCGGAGCTTGGGAGGGGGACGGGGTGACCTCTTCAAGAGAACCTTTCGGACCGACAGCCCGTGTGGCTGCCAGGCCAATTTACGGTCCACTGGAGGACGGATTCCTCGGTGGGCCGTTTTATTTTCGCGCGATGGAACCCGACCCGAAGGGGGCTTTGAGGGTGTGGATTGCCGACCCCGGCGCGCGCCCAGAGGGAGCGACGCGCAAACCGTGGTCTTCTGGTGTCTATCCACCTAGGAGGGTCTGCAGTGGGTATAGTACTCTTCTACAACGCTGAAAACACCAGTGCGGCCATCGGAACGCTGGCGTCGAACGGTTTCACCACCACCAAGCAGTTTGGACACGGCACATTCAGCCGGTGGACCCACGTGGTCGCAAGCGGCTCCTTGGTGCTGTTCTACAACCGCGACAACGGTGCCGTTGCCTTTGGAAATCTAACGCCAAGTGACTTCACGACGATAAAGGAATTGAAGCCGGGAAGCTTCAGCCGGTGGACACACATCGTTCCCACTGCCGCAGGCTGGTTCTTCTACGACCGAATGAGCGGCGCGGCCGCAGTCGGGGCGCTGGAAGGTGCGTGGAAGGTCCACTGGTTCTTGACCACCGCCTCGCTGCCTGGCGGAAGCCTGGCGGAATGGACGCACATCGTCGCCGACGGACAGACGGTGCTGTTCTATAACCGCCAGAATGGGAGCGGTGCGATCGCCACGGTTACCCCTACCGGGATGACGACGAACACCTCGTTTCAACCGGGGAGCTTCGGGGTCTGGACTCACGTCGTAAACTATGGCCCAACGGTTCTGTTCTACAACCGGGACACCGGAGCGGGCGCGATCGGAACGCTGACGGCCTCCGGCTTCAAGACGAGCCTCGTGTATAACCCTGGCTCGTTCGGCGCGTGGACGCACGTCCTTTGCGATGGCCCGACGCTGCTCTTTTACAACCGCGACACGAGGGGCGCCGCAATTGGAACCTTGTCGCCGACCGCATTCACCACGAATATCACCTACCAGGGCGGCCAGTTCAGCCGCTGGACTCACGTGACGGGCGACTCCGCCTGCGGGCCGGAGGAGCTGGAGATGAAGCTCGCGGTACTTCTGTGCCAGTGGCATCGGCCGCCCTCCGTGACGACGGTGTTCCCGGCCGACTATTACCGCCGCTACATGTTCGACCTCAGCAACGACCAGGGCGTCGGGCGATACTGGTTCGACCAGTCCGGGGGGCAGCTTCGCTTTGCCGGGCGCGCGAACGATTGGATACCCCTCAGTAAGGCGCCCTCGGACCCGAGCATCTCGGGCAATCGTCAGGCACTCGCGAGCCTCGGAATTGCCGACGCGCAGAGTGCTGGCTGGCACGCTACGGACGAGCAGGCAATCGTCGTGATCGTCGCCTGCGACCAGGCCAAGGGCGTGGATGCCGGGGCGCTTCCGCGCCCGCTATCTGTCGATGGGCGTAACCGGTGGGTCGCCGTGCTGCACGGCGATTCGGCCAATTACGTCGCCTTCACCGGCGGTGTCGTTGACAACTTCCGGTTCGATTTCAATTGCCACGAGGTCGGCCACCTGGTCGGGCATCTCTTCTCGTTCGGGCACGCCTATGGACCGAAGGGTTCCTACGACAGTCCGTACTGCATCATGGCGGCAAAGACATATGGGTATATTGGGAGCGGCGCCACCTACGATCCGTGGGCGCCGGGGTCGAGCCGCCCCCCGGAGGAGCACACCAAGGGTCCGGGGTTGGCGGGTGCGACTCGCGCAGGGTGCGGCTGGGCGCGCACACGGCGTTTCCAGCCCGCCGACCTGCAGCAGGGCGTGGAGCTGCACCTTGCGCACCTGGACGACCACGCCAGTACGCTGCCGCAGGTGATCGAGTGCCCCACGGTGGTGAACGGCGTGCCGACGACGTACACGATCGAGTTCCGGTCGACGCTCGCGGAACGCGATCAGGCGCTGCCGACGGCGATTGTGCTCTGCCAGCGGGAAGGAAGCCCATGGTCGACCGACTCATCATGGGCCCCATACTCGTCGACCTTCGTCGCCGATGGCGTGATCTCGTCGAGGACGCCCCTCCCCTCCGTCAGCCAGCCCGGAGTCGTACGAGTCGCAGTTCTGGAGGTGGCGCCTGCCCAGACGATCGCCGGCCGGACCGGCGCACCCTGGGTCCGCATCCAGTTGTCCAAGTGACGGGGCATCGTTCAGGATGCGGTGGCGGACTGCGGCGTGGGGGATCGTGGCGAGGACAGCCACGGCGCTGGATCGAGGTGGATCTCTCCCAGGTCGAGAGCGGAGCCCGCCGGCTCTCCCCTCGGGAATTCACCTCCACAACCGGTCCAGGCTCAGGGGGCCAGCGCCGCGGGATGCGATGAAGAGAAAGATGAAGCAGAAAAGCACCGCCAGTTCCCCCCGGTTGACAATCGGCCAGAAGCTATTCCAAATATGAACGGTGAAGTAGGCGGCGGCCATTTCGCCGCTCGCCAGGAACGCGGCGTACGTGGTGTAGAGCCCGAGGACGATCAGAAACCCGGCGACCAGCTCGATCACGCCCGCCGTCTGCAGGAGCCGGTTCCCCACGACGGCGTGGCCGCCCGGAAAGCCGAACAGCTTCTGGGTCGCGTGGGAAAGGTACAGAAGGCCCGCGACGATCCGCAGCAGCGCGTAGCTGTACTCGCTCCAGGGACCCAACCATCGCTCCATGCCCAGTCTCCCGTTGCGATGCACTGGCGTGTGCCCCGCTGAATCCCCGCTCAGCAATTACTCACAGCGCTCCTGGATTTCCTGCCTCTTTTCCATTTCGATAGACGAACTGGTTTTCCGGCGAGGTCGGCGTTTCGTAGTTCCCCAGCCAGAACGCGCGAGCCGATCCCGTGGTTCTGGGCCTGAGGTGCCCGAAAATCCCTTCCCACGGTCCGAAGGTGGACTGGCCTCGCCAGTGTCATCCGCTGGTCCGACCGCCCCCGGCGATGGCCTGCTCCATCGACTCGACGATCTCGGCCAGCGGGAGAGTGAATATGCCCCCACGCCCGGCTTCGTAGGCCCCGCGCCACGCGTTATAGCCCTCGTCGAATCCGACTAGCATGCCGCCGGCCGACACCAACTCAACCACGCTGGCTGCCAGTTGCTCCGCTGCAATCGGGAGGTGTCGGACGAGGGAAGATCGGCCTGATGGAGCATCCGGGTTCCGCACACTGAGCCCGCTCAGCTGAACATGGACGACGACGTGTCCGCTGTTAGTCTCCTCGACCTTGCCAACGATCACTCGTGAAGCATCCTCGCCTACCCGGCATCGGTATCGCCAGACTTGCCCCGCGCGGAAGAGAGAGTGACGGGCGGGAACCAGGGAGGCCGTCTTCGGACTCCTCGATCCCCATCCCGGCAGGCGCTTCAACCACTTCATCTTTCCTGCTCCCGACTAAGCCCGAGCCACCTCCGCGGAAAGCCACTACCTCCCGCTAGCACCCCCGCTGAAAGGAACCTCAGGCCGCTGCACAAGCACGTGTTACCTCTGCACCGACGCCACAGGTGGGTGTGCGGCGCACTTCCCGGGGTATGCCGGTCACGGGGGCCGGAGTGGAGACTGGACCAGCTTGAGGCATTACCCTCTTTATTGCCCTCTCTTATGAGACACTACCCTCTTTCGGGGTTACCAGCCGGATCCACCGGGCACCGGGACCTCGGCCGATGCACTCGAGGCTCTTTCCTTAGCTCCCCTTAACCCGGATTGTCCACGAAAGAACCGTGAATAATCCGGGCTTTCATGGCACCGGCCGATCCTGGAGCAGGCAGAGGCCTGGTGGTAGCTCCACCGGGCATCTGTCTTGCGTCCACCGGGATGGGTGCGGTGTCGAGAGCCGCCCGGGATGCTTGATCCGTCCGGGGCCACCAATCCCAAGGGCTTCTGTTACGCCCGCATTGTTCGCGGGCTTCATTCGCGAATAATGCGGGTTAAGCCGTTTCCCAAAGGCGGGCTACCTCCGCCACCGAAGAGAGCAGGTGCGTGTGCGGCGTGCTCTCCAGGGCCTGGCGGTCATGGGCGCCGGAGAGGACGCCGATGTTCCAGCGCACCCCGGCGTTCTGGCCTGCCTGCAGGTCGAGGGTCGTATCGCCGACGTTGGCGACCCGGTGGACGCTCCGGGCCCCCGTCGCCTCCATCGCGCGGAAGATCAGATAGGGCGCCGGCCGTCCCTGCGGGACATCGTCGCCGCACACCACGGCATCCACGATCCCGGCGGTCCACCCCAGCGCGCCGAGCAGGAGCCCCGTCGTCTCCCGGTCGAAGCCGGTGTTCAGAGCCACCCGGACGGCGCGGTCCCGGAGCCAGCGGAAGGCGGCCGCCGCCCCCGGGATCGCCTGGACCCCTCCTGCTGCATACCGCTGCGCCAGGTGCGCGCGGAACGAGGCGTAAACCTCTTCCGCAAGGCGCGCCTGCTCCGGCCCGGCCGGGATGAAGTGGCGCAGCGCTTGCCGCTTGGATGCGCCCCGCACATTCTGGATCTCCGCATCCGTGACCTCGATCCCGTGCCCGGCCAGCGCGGCGCTGAATGCGGCGGGCACCTCGCCATGATCTTCCACGGTCGTCCCGGCGAGGTCGAAGACGACCAATTCGAGTTCGTCCAAGGGACTGCCTCCAGCGAGTGGGGAGAAAGGCTCCCGACCGCCCACGGTCACCGGCCGGCGACGAGCGAAGCCCGGCCGGCCGCGATCCACAGCAGATAGGCGGTCGGGCGTCGGCAGTGGCGCCCCCGCTCATCGCTTCAACGCGAGCAGGAGGACCCCGCCCCCCACCATGAGGATCGCGACCCATTCTCGGGCGGCGGGGCGCTCGCCGAGAAAGAGGAACGCAAACACGGCCACCAGCACCAGGCTGAACTTGTCGACCGGTGCCACCTTCGAGGCATCGCCGATCTTCAGCGCGCGGAAATAGCAGACCCAGGACGCGCCCGTCGCCAGACCGGAGAGCACCAGGAACAGCCACGTTCGCGAGGAGAGCGCGAAGGGATCGCTCCACTTGCCGGTGGCGTACACGAAGCCGGCCAGGACACCCATGATGACCACGGTTCGAATCAAGGTCGCCAGATCGGAATCCACCCCTTCGAGCCCGATCTTCGCGAAGATCGCCGTGAGGGCCGCGAAGACGGCGGACAGCAAGGCCCAGACGAACCAGTTCGACGTCGTTTCCATCATAGATTAGCTCCGGGCTGCACGCGGCCGGTCTGCCCATTGCCCAGTGGGCTGCAGGGCGGCGCAGCCTGTGTCGACCGGCCGAGTCCCAGTGGCTGGTGGCAAGGAAGAGAGAAATAGATTGACCGGGAGCCTACGCTCTCCCCTTGGGGCTGTCAAGGCACGGGGCAGGGAGGAGCCGGACCCCTTTGTACGCAATTCAAGGCACACGAACGGCTGCGATCCGGTTCGGATTGAATCCGCTGCTGATCCGCGATACATACCCTCTCGAGCCGGTGGGCCCGGCCCGCCCGGCGCGACCACGTCCCTGCAGCAGGCGGAAGGCATTCACCCATCCGCCCCAAGAAAGGAGTGAGGACCATGGCGACCGCCGACAACCTCCAGAGCGCCTTTGCCGGAGAAAGTCAGGCCAACCGGAAGTACCTGGCCTTCGCCAAGAAGGCCGAGGCCGACGGCTACCCCCAGATTGCCAAGCTCTTCAGGGCCGCTGCCGAGGCCGAGACAGTGCACGCGCATGCGCACCTTCGCGTGATGGCCGGCGTCGGCAGCACGGCCCAGAACCTCGAGGCAGCCATCGCCGGCGAGGGGTACGAGTGCCAGAAGATGTACCCCGGGTTTCTCAAGACCGCCGAGGCCGAAAAGAATCAGCCTGCGATTTTTAGCTTCAAGCACGCCCTCGCCGTCGAGGCCACGCACCACAAGCTCTACTCCAACGCATTGGCCACGCTGAAGGCCGGCAAGGATCTGCCGGCCGCCTCGATCTACGTGTGTCCGGTGTGCGGCCACACGGAGGTCGGCGGGGCGCCCGACAGGTGCCCGGTCTGCGGCGCCACGAAGGACAAGTTCTTCGAGGTGAAGTAGACCGGTCCGATGGAACCCGTGAACCGCCAGGACGCCAAGACCGCCAAGGGCGTGGGATCGCGGGGCGGGTGAGAGGGTCATTTCAGGGCCAGGTTGGGGGTGGGGCCGGAACCTACCCCCGGGGAGGGCGCGACCATGACCGGGGTGTCCGCGCAGGTCTGGCGTTGCACCGTCTGTGGCTACGTCCACCGTGGCGAGGGTCCCCCCGAGTCCTGTCCCGTCTGCGGCGCCTCGGCCTCCGAGTTCGAGCCGCATGCCGAGCCGGTTCCCGCACGACCCGGCGAGGCTGCCCGCCGCTGGTCCTGCGCGGTCTGCGGGTACGTCCACAACGGCCCGGAGCCGCCGGAGGCGTGCCCGCTCTGCGGCGCCGCGCGTGAGCAGTTCGAGCCCGTGCCCGACGAGCCCCCGGCGTCCGCCGGGGTGCGTTCCGATGCGCGGGTACTGATCCTCGGCGGCGGGATCGCCGGCCTGGCCGCCGCCGAAGGGCTGCGGGGCGCTGCGACCGATGCCCGGATCGTTCTGATCGCCAAAGAGCCGACCCTCCCCTATTACCGCCTCAACCTGACCCGGTACCTCGCGGGAGAGGTCACCCGGGGGGACCTCCCGGTCCACCCGGAGGCCTGGTACCAGGCGCAGCGGATCGAGCTGCGCCGGGGCGCCGAGGCCGCGCGGCTGGACCTGGATGGCCAGGGCGTCGAGCTGCGCGACGGCGAGCGCCTCCCCTTTGACAAGCTGATCCTGGCCACCGGGGCCCACCCCTTCGTGCCGCCCATCCCGGGGGCGGACCGCGGGGGGGTCCTGGGCCTTCGCACCATCGAGGATGCCGACCAGATCCTGGACGCGGCATGCGCCGGCCGCCGCGTGCTCTGCATTGGCGGGGGCCTGCTGGGGCTCGAGACGGCCGGGGCGCTGGCGCA
>Ga0335070_10012020_pt1 | contig 10114 bp, 5 predicted proteins | sample Lox_Sample_13_FD_206722 | JGI IMG/M metagenome (GOLD analysis project Ga0335070, IMG submission 206722) | Soil microbial communities from Loxahatchee National Wildlife Refuge, Florida, United States - Lox_Sample_1.3 | ecosystem: Environmental > Terrestrial > Soil > Wetlands | place: USA: Florida... | reverse complement strand
GTAGGCAAGCATCTGAGCAAAGCGGTAGTAGTCCTCCGCCGTTGACACCATGCCTCCGCCGCCTGACGGCATCGTGGGCTGTTCAGAATATCCGTTCGCCATTCCGCTGTCGGGAGGATCAGCGACCAGCTCGCCCTTGGGACCCGTACGATAAAGCGTAACAAAACGGTTCCGCTTTTCTGCCGGCACAAAGAAGCCCGCGTCGCGCATCCCAAGCGGCACGTAGATGTGATCCCGCATGAAATCCGGCAACGTCTGACCCGACAGCTTCTCCACGATGTACCCTTCGATATCCATGGATACCGAGTACGTCCACCCCTTGCCGGGCTGATACAACAGAGGTATCTTTGCCAGCTTCTCGATAAACTCATGCAGGTCCTTTGAGTCGAAGAGCTTTGCGTCGCGATACATTTTGTCCACCGGTGTATCGCCAAAGAATCCGTACGAAAAGCCCGCTGTATGCGACATCAACTCGCGCATGGTCGGCGCATGATCCGGATCTGTGAGAATGACCCGGCCATTCGCATCCGTTCCCTTGAACACCTTGAGATTCGCAAACTCAGGAATGAACTTCGCGATGGGGTCGGAGGGCTGCCACTTCCCTTCCTCATAAAGAATCATCATCGCAACGCCGGTTACCGGCTTGGTCATCGAGAAATCCCGAAAGATTGCATCCTTCGAGATGGGCTTTCCGCCTGCGATGTCGCTCTGGCCATAGGTCCGGTAATCAATCACTTTGCCATGGCGCGCAAGGATCGTTACGATTCCCGCGATTTGCTTCTGGTCGACCGACTGCTGCATGAGAGCATGCAGCCTCTCAAGCCGCTCAGACGAAAAACCCACACTCTCAGGCCTGGCCGGCGTGAGATCAAGCGGGTGCTGCGCCAGACACAAAGAGCTGACAACACCCATTGTGATGCTAGCCACTAAAATGCGCGCATGGAATGCGAATCGATCGATCTGCATGGACTCTCCGGTGGCCTGCGAGGCGCGACGATTCTCCACTCAACAAAAGGAGAAGGCGACACCATTGAGCAGGCCGAACTGCAGCACCCTTTATAGCAGACTGAAAGGGTACAGCAGTGTGGTCGGTCGGAGTTGGAGTCCGATCAGTAGATGAGCTTCAGAGAAAGCTGGATTTGACGTGAGTTCCCCGCGGTCTTGCTGATCTGCCCAAATCCGTTGGTCCTGCTGATCGTGGCTGAACCTGTGTCCCCGTCCATGTGTGTAATCACGCCGAGAACATTCGCGGGCAATCCCATGTTCACGATGTTGAAGATGTTGAAAAACTCTGCTCTGAATTGCAGATCCATGCGCTCTGCCCCGCTGGGCCGGCGCCCGAAGGGCGTATCCTTGATAACGGCAAAGTCGAAGTTGTAGTAGGCAGGTCCGCGGAAACTGTTCCGGCCCAGAGTGCCAAACCGGCCCTGATTTGGACCGGTTCCGCCGGACACGAACACAGGAATGCTGAAGAAGTCAGGGCCATTGCCGCCGCCGTGGCCGAAATAGTCCTTGCGGTCCTTACGCGCAGTGGAAAGGCTCGGCTTCGCAATCTGGTCCGGACGGTCAACACCATTGGAGCCCGCGCCGGTCTGCTGGATACCCGAGTAGACGGTGAATGGCGCGCCTGAGTTGATGCCCGTAATGCTAAGTAGCTCCCATCCTCCCGTGACCTTCTTACTCACTGCGTTTAGAAAGCCTGCTTTATCAAGGTGCATGTCCTGCGCGACGCTCAAGCTAAAGCCATGGGTGATGTCGAAGTTCGATGGGCCCTTCTCCAGGTGAGTATCGTACGGATCCTGCGAAAATCCAGACGTCACCGCGCCGGTAGAGCCAGTGCCACCAATCACCATGCTCGTATTGTCGATCGACTTGCTCCAGGTGTAGCTTGCCTGGACACCGGGACCGCCGTGTCCGACCGTGCCTGACAACGAAGTCTGCAGAGCGTGGTAGGACGAGTGAGCGTCGTTGGTGATCACATTCATCACGCCGAATCCCCCAATTACGTTTCCGGCGCTGTCAAACTTCGTGTGTTGCGCAAACTCCGGTGTCGCGCCCGCATATGCATTGGGAAAGCTGTAGCGCGGCAGGTGCTCGGCTGCCGTCCCCACGTAACTGGCGTTCGCCGTCAGATTGCCGATCTTTCGCTCAAGGCCTGCCGTCCAGGTAAATAACCTCGCATTGCCAAACTTCGGATCGATGCCTGACAGATTCAATGGCGTAATCACGCTGGTGTCCGTGAGTGCCGCCATGTCCCTCTCGTAGCGATCCACGTCCATGACTGTGTTGGCCGGAACGTCCTTGCTGTCTCCCACGGCAAAGATGTTGGTCCCGTCCGGCGTATAGACATTCGGAAGCTGGGACGGCAGGATTTGATACCCGTATTCAAAAGGCGCCGCCGCTGACGATACTCGCCGCGGATAGATCACGTAAGGGGTGGATCCTGTCAGGAAGTTGTCCTGCCAGATATTAGGCGGGATCACCGTGACTGCGCCCCCGACATGAGCCGTCAACTTGCTGGTTACTTGCCATGTTGCCTGCAAACGCGGAGCGAAGCCGTCCTTCTGCGTGCGATACCCGGGCTGCGGATTCACAAGATACTGCGTCGTGCCATTCACTTCGCCAAAGCGGCCCGTGCGGCGTGCCCGCTCCGTGATCGGCGTATAAAGCTCCCAGCGCAGGCCGTAGTCAAGCGTCAGTCGGGGAGTAACCTTCCAGGTGTCCTGAATCCAGACGTTATAGTCCTCGCGGTTGATTGCTGCCGGCCCGATGTGTTCGCCGCCTGAGCTGAAACTTGGAGCGAGCGCAACAGTGTAAGCAAAGGGGCTCCCGCTGAGAAAGCTCGAAAGCGTGTCCGGTAGAGGATCGCCAACATTGATATTGTGTGTTCCGCTCAGCGAAGTAATGGGTGCGGTGGCATACGCAGTGCCGCCGCCAAAGCTGTATTCTCCATTCGGGCTGATGCCAAAGTAAGTAGTGTCCCTGTTGATGCGCGCTTCAAATCCGGCGTGAATAATATGGCCCCCTCTCGAATAGGAGACCGACTGATATCCCTGGAACAGGTTGCCATAGGCCTGCATTACCGATCCGCCCGCCGCATTGAAGGCCTCAAAGAGCCCGTCATTGAACTTGACGGCAGGATCCGCGTAATCGGTTGTTGGAAATCCCGGAGTTGAACGTGTAATGCTGATCAACGATTCCAGGATGAGGCGCGGCGACACGCTCCGGGTGTAGGCGCCAACCACATTGCGCTGTCTGTCGATATATTGCACGCCAAACTGGGGATCGATAGCAGTCTGGTCAGGATTTGTCGTCGGTCCGGTCAGATTGTTGAAGTTGAAGCGCGCGAAAAACTGGTCCTTGGGCGAGAACTTGTGATCAATGCGCAGCGAGAATTGGTCTGCATTCGTGTCGACCTTTGAAGCGGTCGCGTAGGTGTTGATTCCAAATGAGCCGGTGGGATCATTTGGCATCGGATATCGCGCCAGAATGGCGGCAATGTCTGGATGTACAGGAATGACCAGCGTATCCACACTTCCGTCCGGGTACCGGCTCGGGTGATACACGACATTGCTGCCCGCGGCAGGCCGCTCGAGCGATGACGGCACGGGCATGACCTGTGTAGTTCCTAGCACCTGCCGGAATCCCTGGTACTGCGTGAAGTAGTAGGTGCTATGGCGGCCGTCGAAGACGTGCGGAATATAGATTGGGCCGCCATTGGTAAAGCCAAACTCATTTCGACGGAATGGCGGAATGCGGCCAGGGTACGCCGGCGTGGCGTGATCGAAGTAGTTCCGCGCGTCAAATGCGGAGTTGCGCACAAACTCAAAAAATGACCCATGAAAACCGCTCGCGCCGGAGCGCGTGTGAATGTTGGTGAACCCTGCCGCGCCACGACCGATCTCCGCTGGCATCACGCCGGAACTCGAGTCGATTCCCTCCACGGCATCCACATTGAAGTTTGAGAACGTTGCGCCGCCCATCTCGGGATCGCTGATATCGGCATCGTCCATGGCAAATGTCGCTTCGACGCCGCGCTGCCCGTTAATGGCGAATTGCGCCGTAAAGTTCGTCGCGCCATTTGTGTCTGTCATTGTTCCAGCCGCAAGCAACAGCAGGGTACTGAAGTCCCGCTTGTTCAGCGGCAGTTCGCTCACCGCCTGGCTCGACAGCTCCTGCCCCCCCGTTCCTCCCTGTTGTTTCGTATCGATCGCCGAGACCGTCAACTCTCCGCGCGCCGAAAGCGTTACGGCCATCGTAGGCGCGGTGGGCGTCAGGTCAATCGGCTGAGAAAACTCGGCCTTGCTTTCGCGTGTCTCCACCGTCAGCCGGTACTGCCCTGCAGGTAGCGGCGCCAATTCAAAGCGTCCGTCTGTGCCCGTTACAGACTGGCCCGAATTGGTATTGTTGGTCAGCTTCACAGTCGCGCTGGAAACCGGGGCACCGGCCGCGTTGCGAAGCACACCGCGCCAAACTGAAACGTTGGAGTCCTGCGCTGCGATCGGAGTGCATACGACTACCGCTGCAATGGCAAATAAACACAACTTCGTGAGCAGACTGAAAGGTCTGCGGCAACTTGTCGGGATCTTGATTCGCATGTCGGAAACCACTTGATTACAACCTGAACACGGCTGGCTGAAAACGTTGCCACCATCCGGGTGAGGGAGCCGTTTGAAGGACCGCCGATTACCCCCAAATTATACGCTTTCCCCTCTACTAAAACCTTTTGGCAGATCACACAACCACGTGAGAAACGCTGTTACTCGTCACAAAACCCCAGATTAAACCTCGAAGTTCGAAACAGGCCGTTCTCTCGACCTACGCCCGGCTCGCTTCGAGTGTCTCGCGTGTTTCGCTGGCACTTTCTGCCCCTCGATAACCATTACCTACGGACTCGCCTCGCACGTCGTTCCCTACAATGGTGGATGACCATGAGCGAGCGGGAAATCCCGGCTTCGGCGCCAGGCATTGCCGTCGACACAATCGCCGCAATCTCCACCCCTCCCGGCCGGGGTGGCATCGGAATTGTCAGGCTCAGTGGACCTCTTTCGGCAGCGATCACCGCACAATTGGTGAGTCTTCACCAACCCCTCGAACATTCGCGCGCAAGGCTCGCTGATGTGCTCGATGAGCAGGAATCTGGCCGCGAACAAATCGACCAGGCCGTGGTCACTTATTTTGCCGCGCCAAACTCCTACACATCTGAAGACCTCGTCGAAATTGCTGCGCATGGCTCGCCCGTTGTGCTCGACCTTCTCCTGCGTCGCGCGCTCAACCTTGGTGCGCGTCTTGCTGAGCCCGGCGAATTCACGCAGCGCGCATTCCTCTCGGGCAAGCTCGACCTCACGCAAGCCGAAGCCGTGCGCGATCTGATTGAGGCCCAGACCCTCACGCAGGCTCGCCAGGCAGCCAGTCAGATGGGAGGCGCACTCAGCCGTCGTGTCGCGCCCCTCAAAGAGTCTTTGGTGGAACTGATTGCCCTGCTCGAAGCAGGCATCGATTTCGCCGAGGATGACGTTGATGTCGCTCCGAAGACAGAGATCGCTCGCCGAATTGGTCCATTGATACCACCTCTGGTCGCGCTCGAGGCCACCTTTGCACGCGGTCGCATTGTTCACGACGGATTGACGCTTGCCATCGTCGGTCGCCCGAACGCTGGCAAGAGTTCCTTGTTCAACAGATTGGTAGAACGCGACAGGGCCATCGTCACGGCTAGCCCGGGCACTACGCGCGACCTGGTTACCGAACGGATCTCGCTCGGCGGAATTCCATTGGAACTGGTTGACACCGCAGGCCTGCGCGAAGCTTTTGAAGAAGCAGAGCAGATCGGCATCACGCGCACACGCGAAGCACTGGCTGACGCCGGGCTCGTCCTGGTTGTTCTCGATGCAACCCAGCGTCTGAACGATGAAGAGCGCAAGCTCCTCGCCGCAGTGGTTGATCGTCCCGCCTTGATCGCCATCAACAAGAGCGATCTAACCGGCGAAGCAGAACCGGCCGCCTTCCTTCAGGAGGATCGATCCGTTGCCATGGGCATCAATATCCCCGTGCTCGCCACGTCAGCTTTGACCGGGAATGGGATCGCCGACCTGCGTGAACGAATCCTGGCCTTGGCCACTGGCGGTGCCGCTGCCGAACCCGGCTTGCTCACCAGCCTGCGCCACCAGCAGGCCATCGCTGCAGCTCGAACCGCGCTCCTCGATGCCGATCGCGCGAACGCTTCTGGCATTCCGCATGAAATGATCCTTCTTGACCTTTACCGGGCCCTCTGGGCGCTCGATTCCCTCACCGGCCAGACCACTCCCGACGACATCCTTAATCTCATCTTCTCCACCTTCTGCATCGGAAAGTAGACCTACCCGCCTGGTTCGATGCTCGCTGCCATTCTGGATAATAATGGCGCGTCCTACAAGTGCGAAGCCACCACCACCCGTGACTGAAGCATCTGACCGAATGTGCCGATGAACTTCTGTTGTCCAAGTTCCCGGCATATCCATGAAGACCATTGTTCCGAAATCTGCCCTTTCACGCTTGGTGCCTATCCGATGCCTTAGCCTTGCCCTTCTCTTGGCGGCATCCAAGTGCTTCGCTCAACTGAATGCGGGCTCGGGCGCGGTTCTGCTGATTGCGCGACTTGAATCCCTATCCGTATCGTCAGATGCGAACGGTCTCAATGTAGCGGGCAACAGCGTGTACTCAGACGGAGATTCGGTCTCGCTCACCACGTCCTGGGCGGTCCCCGCGAATCTGACGACTCTCAAAGTCCTTGGATATGTTCGGTCGATGCCTCCGGGGCCTGACTCGGGAGATGGCGCAACCTGCAAAAAAGCTTTGAGTCCTGCCGATTTTGATTCCGATCAAAGGTGCGGCTACGGAGTTCGATCCATACCCGTGACTCTCTTCTCACAAACGGCCGGCAAGACAAGACAGGCGGCCTCGCGAATCGACAGTGTTCATCTCCCGGGCCGTAATGCTGCGCGCTCCTCGCAGAATGACTCAAAACGAGACACTGTAATCATTGTTGTGCAAGCTCTCTGAGGCGTCCGATTCGGTGCATCTCGGCGGTGATTGAAATGCAGACGAATGACCCTAATGGGTGAGCCATCTGCCCAATTGGTTATCTGACCAAAACCTGTTTACTACACGAATGCGCCATACGCTTCTTGGCTTGCATCATGTTAGCCTTGCTCTCAATCCGGAACAGCCCCACAAAGCTCGTCATTGAGCTTGAGCTCAATGCGATTTCGTGTGCCCGGAAACGAGAAATAGTCACAGGAGCAAGATCGCATGACCTTCAACAAAACTCGAATCTTTGGCGCTCTGTTCGCAATTGGGTTTCTGGTTGCCAGTTTGTCCGCATACGGCGCCCCGCTCAATTCGAACACTGCCTCTGTCTCTTTAAGCGCGACTCTCGCTGAGTCGCTGACCGTCGCGGCAACGCCCTCCTCGGTATCCTTCACCCTCGTCTCAGGTGGCACAGCTAACGGCAGTGCGCCTGTTGCTGTCACGACGGCCTGGGTGCTCAATCGCAATCGCACGAGCGTTAGCCTTGTAGGCTACTTCTCGAGTGCAACTGCTGCCCTCACAGACGGCGGTTCACCGGCGATCACAATTCCCACGTCCGAAGTGCTCGGCAGAGTGACGACCGGCACGCCAACCACCTATACGGCATTCACCGGTTCGCCCGCACTGGCACCGGCCGGAGCCGGTCTGGGCCTGTTCACGCAGACCATTACCGACACAAATCGAGCCGCGAACCGCTCCGACAACCTCGATCTTCAGATCAACCTCACCGCTCAGCCTCAATTGCCTGCTGGCACCTACACAGGCACGTTGAGCATACAGGCCCAGGCTCTCTGATCCTCTCTAACCAGAATGATTGGATTGCCTCAAAACGACCGGAAAGGCTCACGCCGTTGTTTGCCGTAAGAGGTTTAGTCTTCGCATTGCTGGTCTTCGCTCCCTGCTGTTACCCGCAGACCGTGTCGCCAGTCATCGTCGAATACAAGGTGAAGGCTGAAGGAAGAATTGCCCTCACCAACAACACGCTCACGCAGATGGCAGTGGTGGTGGAACCTCGCAGTTTCAGCATCGCTCCTGACGGCAACGGCGAGTATCGCCCTCTCGATCCGGGAATTCACGTCCAGCTTTCATCGATGAGTTTCCGGATCGATCCGGGACAAACTTACTACGTCTTCTACAAGGCAAAGGCAGATAAGCTTCCTGCCTGGTTCACGCTTTATTCCACTTTCTCCTCGGTCAAACACACATCGGGTCTCGATGTCCGGATTCTCCTGCCGCACACCGTCTATATCTACCCGAAAAAGCCTCTGGGGCAGGGCAACACCGTACAGGCCACGCACGTGGCCTACTCACCCGGAACGAAGAAGATCGTGTGCGACTTGGAGAACAACAGTCCGAATCTTGATCGCGTTCAGGAAGTGGTGATTGTATCCGGCGGCAAGTCGACTTCCGAACCGGGATTTCCCATGCTTCCGGGAGGGCGCAGGCACCTCGAATTCGCATGGAACGAAACTGGTCCTCCAGAGGCAATCCAATTCCAACTCCAGCATTCCAGGTTGAGATTGCCGATTGCTCTCGAGGATCGGAAGAGTCTTTCAACACTGGGCACGGCACAATAAATTGCGCTTCTCGAGCACCATCCTCTTGATTGCGATTTCAGCTGCACGCCTGCAGGGTCAGGTGTTTGTGGTGAGCGGCGGATCATCCAGTCTCTACGAAGCGCAGGGTGGCACGATTGCTGCGAAAGGCGAAAGCTATACTGCATCCGTCGGTGCCGGAGTAATCAATGGCCAGGTCGTCGGCGGAGCCAATCTCACCAAGGTCATCGGGAATTCAACCTACATCTTCGGCGATGACTATATAAGATTCGTGCTCCCAACAGACATCTTTGATAGCAGCCATTACCTTGTCGCAGTGGGTGCCGGCGTCAAGACTCAGCTCTGGAACACCGACATTTTCGCATTTGGCGGCGCGACCTCTAATAGCTTTGCGAGTCCGCTGTTTCAGGGCTTCAAGGCGGAGGATCCCGCTGGAATACTCTTCTTGAACAAGCGATTGGGTTCCGCCTTCGATCTCACCTCCAACCTGGTCTTTTCAGATCAAACGACGGCTATCGGCGCGCTTCGATGGCAACCTGCAGACAAGCTGGGCCTTGCCGTGTCAGGTGGAATCGGCGCAAACCAGCCCTATGGCGCCGTAAGTTTTGATTTCGAGCGTCCATGGATCACCACTAAGGCTGCCTATATCCAGGCAGGAAGCAAGTTCCACCGGGTTGCCGTCGCCTCGCCCCTGATGAGTGAGCCCGACAAGGGAAATCTTCTGGTCACAGTGCGACCGATGAGGACTCTGAGTCTGAGTGGCGGCCGACAAAACTTCCTCTCACCAGTCCCAAACTCAGACACGAACGTCGCAAGCGCCGTCGATCAGGCCTCCGCCAGCCTGCATCTGGCGGGTGCCGGTCTATCGGGGTCTTTCTACCATTCCACTTATCAGGGAAATTCCAATAACGCGACGAGTTTCACCGCTGACCGCCAGTTCCTGTCCCGTATCCGGGCGTCGGCGAGTTTTCTCCAAAGCCGGCCAAACAATGCTCCAAAAACCCAGTCCCTCTTGGCGAGTTTCTCTGAGATCATCACCCCCAGGCTGAATGTTTCCGAGTTCCTTACTCGTTCTCAGGGACAGACCACACTCTCCTTTGGAGGCGGATTCCTGTCGAATCTTGTCTCGGTTACAGCCGAATACCAGACGTACTACGTCCCACAAAATAATTCGTCTCCGTTCGAGCAGGCCCTCATCATCGACCTGCAACTCCATTTGTTTCGCGGCATCAGCCTCCACGGAGCCACATTTGTCGCGCCAGACGGCAAGCTTCGCTATACCGCTGATGCACAGGCCTTGGCGGTTCGTCAGGGACAAGCGAACACCCCTGGTTCGGTCCGTCTCGCGTCCCAGCCGTCCATCGCTTCGAGCCTCGTCCATGGAAAGGTAGTGGACGTTGAGGGCCGTACTATAGCCGGTGCCGCAATCATGATCGACCAGATTCTGGTTTACTCGAATGATGATGGAGAATTCGAGATTCGCGAACGGAAAC